>Ga0208898_1000392_pt1 | contig 34262 bp, 50 predicted proteins | sample VirMetDEL_Mar_4_FD_184513 | JGI IMG/M metagenome (GOLD analysis project Ga0208898, IMG submission 184513) | Aqueous microbial communities from the Delaware River and Bay under freshwater to marine salinity gradient to study organic matter... | ecosystem: Environmental > Aquatic > Marine >... | reverse complement strand
AAGAGCTAGATTAGCTCAGATTGGCCAAGCGCAAGCTCAAGGATTCCAAACTGCATTAGGTGCAGCTCAACAACAAAGAGCTCAACAATTAGCATCTGGACAAGCTTTAGGTCAAATGGGTGCTCAACAACAAGCAATGTCATTAGCTGATATTCAAGCACAATTACAAGCAGGTGCATTGCAAAGAGGTATTGGTCAACAAGCTCTTGAGGCTCAAAGACAAACTGCATTACAAAGAGCATACGAACCTTACCAAAGAATTGAATTCTTAAAAGGTATTATGACTAACTTACCAACAACACAAAGTACATTAACAGCAACCACGGCTCCCGGTGCTAATCCATTAGCTCAAGCAGCAGGAACAGGATTAGGGGCTTATGCCGCTTATAACTTAATGCAACCGAGGTAGCTATGGATGAAGTATTAACTAGAAAATTATTTAAAGATAGATATTTTAAATCTTTAAAACCAAAAGTAAAACATTTTCAAACAGGAGGGCTTAGTTCTTTAACTCCTAAAGAAAAAGCTATTTATGCATCTACATTAGCAGCACCTTTATTACAAGCAAAAGGAAAAGGAATTGCTCCTGCATTATCTGCGTTAGGAGAAGGAATTGCAAAACTACCCTCAACTATTTTAGCAGTTGAAGAAAAAAAAGCTACTAAAGGTGTTAGAACATTATCGGACCAAGAATTAAAATCATATAACTTACCTACGGGAACTGTTGCACAAATAGATGGGGATGGGAAAATAACAGTCGTATCTAAGCCAACAGCTGAAGAATTAAAAGAAAGAAGAGGATATCAAAGAACAAGAGGTTTGTTATCTGATATTGCAACAGATTATGTAAATTTAGGAAAACCAGTTGGTCCAGGAGATTTAAATAGAATTAGAGGATTTTTAGGTAAGGCTGCTGGAACTGATTACGCAAAACAATATGCTGGTTTTAAAACTAAAATAGATCAAGCAACAATTTTCTTAACACAAGCAATTTCTGGTGCACAGGTATCTGACCAAGAAAGAGAAAGAATTAAAGAATTGATTCCACAAGTAGGAGACACAGAAAGAGTTTTTGAAGCAAAACTAGAATCGTTAGAAAAATATCTAGGAGCAGCTCAAGACATCTCTGAAAAAACTGGTGGAAATATTACAAGTGCAATTGAGATATTAGAAAAGTCTGGTGGTGTTGGACAATTTATAGATTTTACTACACCAGTTGGTTATGAAACAACAAAAAGTGGTGCAATTAAAATTATAACGGAGTAATGTATGGCAGAGGTTGTAGTAGCAGGACAAACATTCGAAATAAAAGGAGATGCACCTACTCCACAAGAACAGGTTGCTATTGATACATTTTTACAAGCAAGAAATCTTGATGATGAAAAAACTGGTATTCAAGATATAGATGAAGGTAGAGTTTTTTTAACACCAGATCAAATATTATCAGAAGCACAAAAAGGTAAATATAATAAAGACACTGAATCTTTTTTAGCCTCTCCCACATTTAAAAGAATAGTTACTGAGGTTGGTTTATCTATTGCTGGAGGTATTGCTGGTGCAGCTTTAGCTCCTTTTTCTGGAGGATCCTCTTTAGCATTAACCGCAACTATGGCTGCAAGAGTAGCTAGATTAGCAAGACCTCTTTTAAATATATCTGCAAACACTGTAGGTAAAATAGGAAGAGCTACAACAGGGGCAGCAATCGGGGGTGGTACCGGTGCAGGTATTGCTCAAGCATTTGATCCAAAAGAAGATATTGTAAAAGAAGTAGCAAGAGGCGCGTTCCAAGGGGGATTTGGTGAAGTGCTTGGTTTTGGTATGGCAGGTGCTTTAGGTAAAGTTTATAACAAAGTTGCAGGACAAAAAATTCAAATGATTAAAGGTGGTAGAGCTGCAGCTCAAACTATTTCAAGACAAAAAGCTTATTATAGTTTATTAGAAAAAGCTGCTGCAGGTGAAAAAATTACTGATGATTTAATTGCTAAAACACAAACAAAAATTGGATCACAACTAACTGAGGAACAAGCGAAAGTATTAAAAAATCCAGAGTTAGCTAAACAAAGAGTAGATTATTTAATAGAAGAAAGAGGAGCAGATTTTTTTAAAAGAGTTGAGGAAGGTACTTTAACTCCAGCTTTAGTTACAGAAAATAATATGATTGATACTTTAGAAGGTATTATAGGAGCATCTTTCTTTGGTGGTGGTAGAATGTTAAATGCAGCACAAGGATCTAGATTAGGATTACTAGGTGCTATGGATGAGTTTGTTCAAACAACAATGAATGGTGTTGAAAAAGGTTTATTAGATCCAGGGACAGTAGGTGTTCAAATACAACAAGCGGTTACTAATAGTAATGTTGCATATAATAGAATTTTAACTGAAGGTTATAAGAAATTAATGCCTGCTATTAAAGAAGCAACTGAACAAGTTAGTAATGGTAACATTATTCCAAAACCAGGTTATGGAATAGATTTATCTTGGAATGGTGTTAGAAAAAATTATGTATGGAATTCTACAACTAGAGAAACAGAAAACAGTATGAGTTTATTTTCAACACTAAATGAAGAAGCAAGAAGATTAGAGAGATTTAAACAAAAGGCAGGTGTCCAAGATGCAGTTGATTTAGTAAATGATTTAAAAACAATGAATCGAACATCTACAATAGATGAAGTTATGACTGAGTACAGGCAACTAAGTAGAAACCTCGCACAAAAAGGAGGTTCTCCAGAGTACCAAACTGTTGGTAGAAAACTTCAAAAAATATTAAAAGCAGAATTAGATAAAGCTAATTTGCCACCAGTATTAAGAGCAGAATATAATAAATTATCTCAATTAACTCAAATGGGTGGTCCTTTATATAATACAGGTATATTTTCAAAAATTGCAAAATATGATACTGGCCAAAAAGCCATCCTAGATCAAATACTAGTTAAAGGTAAAAATGATATTGCTACTGATTTCTTTAATAAATTAGATATGACAGATACAGGAATTGTAGACGGACTTAAAGGAGCAGGTAGAAGATTATTACCTAAAGCAGAAGCCGATATATTAAAAGATGCAATAAGAGGACAATTTATTAAAAGATTTATAAATGATTCTACTGAATTAAAAGATCAGTATATTTATTTACAAGCAAGTAAAGCTAGAAACTTTGTTGAAAAAGATTTTAAGGATCTTATCGCAGACCCATCTTTTTTAACTAGATCACAAGCAAAAAATTTAGAAGAGTTTACTCAAGCTCTTAAATTTGCAGATGGAGCTATTAGTGCTCCAGGAGCTAAAAGAGGAAGAGGTACAATATTTATTCAATTAAAAGAAGCTGGTGCATTAACACAATTAGGCTCTGTTGCTTTAGCTGGTGGTGGAGTTATTGATCCAGGAACTGCGGGTGCTTTTGTAGTTGCACCTTATGCATTATCTAGAATATTTACAAACCCTAAGTTAATGAATTTATTAATTAATGGTACTAAAGGCACTCCTAAAGATTTTGGACAATTTTCAAGATTAATGTCTCAACTTGGTACTGGATTAGTTTCTGAAGGATTAATTGATGAAGACCAAAATTCAATGGTTCAACAACATATTAAAACTAATCAATCAAACTATGAAAAAATATTTAAAGGTCAATTACCAGATAATGATTTTTACGGAGAACAATTAAGTGATTTTAATCCAGCTAACGAACCACAAATCCCAGTTGAATTAAATCAACCAATGAAGCCTACTGGTGCTTCTCCAATGAATACTGCAGTGCCTTTACCACAAGTTACTCCATCTTCTTTACCTCTAACTGGTGAAACACAAGGCCAAGACAGAATGCAATTAGCACAAACTCTAAATTTGTTTGGTAGATAATGCAAGAAGATACTAAAGATTTATTAGCTCATCAAAGAATCGATGACCATGAGAGGCTTTGTAGAATTATGCAAGAAGAAACAAATAAAAAAATTGATGCTATTCGTGACGATGTCCATAGATTAGAGAGAATTATGATTGCTTCTACTGCTTTTATTTTAACCACTATGGTTGGAATAATTGTTGCACTGGTATTTAAAATAAATTAAAAGACCTTGTGCGTCTTATAAAACAAGAAAATAAATTCTTTATAACTGATCTCAAACGAGAAAATAAATACGACTATCAGAAATATACACGGCAAGAGGAAGACGGATCACGGACCTACAATGTAGGAGATAAAAAGATTCCCTCTGTAACTACTATTCTATCTGCTACACAATCAGAAGAAAAGAAAGCTTCACTAGATAAATGGCGACAAAGAGTAGGTTACCAGGAAGCACAACGTATTACTAATCAAGCAGCTACACGTGGCACCGAGATGCATTATGTATTAGAGAATTATATAGATGGTATAGGTTACTTAAATTTATCTCCAGAAGGTGCCGAAGCACGACTCATGGCTCACGAGATTGTAAACAATTTAGGTAAATTAAAAATAGTATATGGTAATGAAGTTAGTCTGGCTTATGATGAATTATGGGCAGGTGCTACAGACGTTGTAGGATTATATGATGATCAACCTACTATCATAGACTTTAAACAATCTAATAAACCTAAAAGAGAAGAATACATTGAAGATTATTATTATCAAATTGCAGCTTATTCATTGGCCCACAAAAAACAGTATGGTCCTATCACTCAAGGATTAATTTGTGTTTGTACTAAAGATAAACTGTATCAAGAATTTAAAATGAATGAAGCTAGATTAAGTGAGTATGAAGAAAAATGGTTAGAAAGAGTTCATAGATATCATGAGACTAAAGCCACTTCTGAACCTGTTCCCCAAGAGTCTTAGCAGATAATTCAATTTTGTTTTCTAAGTTATGTAATACCATTTCATCAATGGTATCTTTAACTATTAGATCTATGTAAGTTACTTGAGCCCCTTGGCCAATTCTATGAGCACGGTCTTCACTTTGTTGACGAACTTCAAGATTATAAGAGTTACTGAAATAAATAACGTACTTAGCAGCAGTAAGAGTAAGTCCATAACCTCCAACAGTAGGGTTCCCAACAAGGAAACGACATTCTTTATTATTTTGAAATTTTTCAACTGCTTCATTACGAACCTCAACGGAGTCTTTACCATAAATTGAAACAACAGAATCTTTACCATACTCATCCTCTAATTCTTTTTTTATTTGTTCTATGTTGTGTACATAGTTAGCCCAGATAATACATTTGTCTTCTATCTCATCTAAGATACTCATTAGTTCTTTTAATTTAGCATTTTTTTTAAAATCAATAATATTACCTTCATTAGTTTTAAGAAAACCATTAGCAACTTGTTGTAGTTTAAGTAGTTCAGTTAATTTATTGTTATAAGATACTTCATCATCTTGTAAAATAATTAAAGCGTTTTCTTTTAATCTATCATAAGCTTGTCTTTGTTCCTCTGATAATTCAATATATCTTTGGATATACATTTTTTCTGGTAGATCGAGACAATCTTTTTTTCTAACTCTATATGAAAAATTTTTTAATTTATATTCTAGTTCTTCTAAGTTCACATAATATTTAGGTATTTGAATACTGTAACCACCACGTTCAATATTATACATCACTGCATATCTAGATTTAAATACAGTAAAACTATCATAACCTAATAACTGTTTATCTAAAAAAGCACATTGCGAAAATAAATCTAAAGGAGATTTAGTAATAGGGGATCCAGTAAGTATTCTTTTATATCTAGCTAATTGTCCTAATTTAATAATTGATTTAGTTCTAGATGCTTTTAAATTTTTAATCGATGTACTTTCATCTAAGATAATCATACTTCTCATACCTACTTTAGATAACTTAGTTTCTAACCATTTCTTACCAGAGGCATGTGATAATGCTTCAACGTTCATTAAAACAAATGTTAATTTCTTAGGATCATATTCAAAGTTTTTATCTTTAGTAACTTTCCAAATATAACTATTAGTTTCAATTGGACAGTGGACATTAATTTCTTTTTGCCAATTCTGATAAACAGAATTAGGTGCAATTACAAATGCAAAATCGATAGCTAGTTTTTGATGAAGGTAAGCTGCATTGTCTATAGCAACTTTTGTTTTACCGGTACCCATCTCCATAAAGTATGCAAAATTTTTATGATTAGCGCCTTCAATTAAAGCTTGTTTTTGATGTTGGAATGGTTTTGTTTTATAATTATACATAAGTGAATTATTTAAATTATTTGTTTGCATTAATCAAATAAATAATATATTGATTCGATTACAAGGAGGTTCTTATGGACTTAGAAGCAGAATCTATCGTATCGATAGATACTGGGATGTCAGCAGACATCGCTAAATCTTGCAATAAGTTATTGGAAACTCAGAAAAAAATAGCAACGGCTGAAGAAGAGTTAAGTAAGTTAAAAGAAGTTGAGACTATTCTTTCTGAGCAAACAATTCCAAACTTAATGCAACAAGCAGGTATATCAATGTTTAAACTCATTGATGGTTCAAAGGTTGAGATTAAACCTTTTTATTCAGCTCGCATACCTGCTTCAAAAACTGAAGAAGCTTTTAATTGGCTTCGTGAACAAGGTCATGGTGATTTGATTAAAAACCAAATTACTTTAGAGTTTGGCATGAAACAAGATAATGAAGCGAAGTCTTTAGTTGAAGAGTTGAGAAACAAAGGTCTACCAGTTCAACAAAAAACAACTGTACATCCAAGTAGTTTAAAAGGATTTGTTAGAGAGCAAATTCAAGACTTGGGTAAAGATGTTCCAGTTGAATTGTTTGGAACTTATGTTGCAAGTAAAACTAAAATAACCACGAAGGAGTAAACAATGATAACAAAAGAAAAAGCACTAGCAACGAAAAAAGAAAATCTTCCATCTACTATTGATTTAGAAGCAATGGAAGGACAAGGTAACGAGTTCGTAACAGCTCGAGATACCAAACTACCAATCATCAAAATAATTTACCAAAACTCTAAAGTCTTGGATGATAAAGATACAAGATATGTAGAGGGTGCGGGGTTATATGATATATGGAGTGAAACGTCTGGAAAAATATGGAAAGCAAGAGAAGGCTTTTTAGTTACACCATGTCTGTACATTAATACATTTAATGAATGGAAAGATATGGGGGACTCTACAGGAAGACCTGTACAGATCCATACAGATCCAGCAATCATGAATGAAACAACAAGAGGTCCAGATGGTAAGGACAGATTACCAAACGGTAATTATGTTGAAGACACTGGTAACCACTTTGTTATGATTTTAGATAAAGATCTTAATGTAGAAGAACAGGCATTAATTACCATGAAATCTACTCAAAAGAAAAAATCTAAGATGTGGAATTCAATGATTCAATCGAGAAGGATACAGGGTAAAAAAGGAATGTTTAATCCTCCTAGTTTTTCTCAAGTGTATAAATTAACTGTCACAAGAGAATCGAGTAAAGATTATACTTGGGGTGGTTGGGTTATAGAGTTCAAGGAAATTCTATCTCCAGAGAAACATCTTAAAACTTTACAGAGTACTCAAGCGTTTTATCAGAGTGCTATGAAGAGTGATATTTTTGGTAAGGTAGATTTCGCATCAGAAAATCAATCTGAAGGAAATAACGCAAGTAATAAAGAATCTGTACCATTTTAATTATGGAACAGAAACTCTTAAAGATATTTGAGGGTAATTCTGAACTGTTCATTACTACTTCTCTTACGGGAGAAGTAGATGAACGGGGCAAGAGGGTAAGTAATACTTTCACGAAACACGAACCTGTTACTCTTGAATTATGGAAAGATCATATAGAAGGTAAACAAAGAATAGGGATCATGCCTGAAAAGGATGATTTATGTAGATGGGGATGTATAGATATAGATCCACAAAGTTATAAAGATTATTCACAAAAAAAAGTTATAGATATTCTTAGGGAAAATCAATTACCACTAGTTCCAGTTAGATCTAAGTCTGGAGGCTTACATTTATTTTTATTCTTAGATGATTGGTATCCAGTTAAAGATGTATTAAAAAAATTAAACGAGTGGAATAAAAATTTCTTTCAAGCATTAGAAGTATTTCCAATGAATAAGTGCATGAACATGCCTTACTTTAATATGAATGCTACTACTGAGTTTGCTTATAATGAAAACAATACACCAGTAATGATAGGAACATTTATAGAGCTTGTTGAAAATAAAATAGTATCCCTAAAGCAGCTTAATGAATTAAAAGTAAAAGAATATGAACCAGAGGAAGATTGGAAACATTATCCACCGTGTATTCAAAAAATGATTATGGATAAGTGGGCAGGTAATCATAGAAATGATTTACTTTATAATGTGGGTGTCCTGGAGATGAAAAAAGCTGACGGTAACATTAATGCTCAAGAGATGTCTAGAATATTACAAAAAAGAAACCAGGAAATATTTGTAACACCAATGGATCCAAAAGAAGTAGAATCTTCTGTAGCTAAATCAGTTGTTAAAAAAGATTATAGTTATAAGTGTCCACCTAAGCTTGGTGCTATTACACCTATATGTAACAAGGATGTATGTAAGTTTAGAAAGTTAGGTATTGGTTCACAAGTACCAGATTTAATTGATGAGTTTGAAGATATAGAGTTTACTAGAAGTCCTACTTCAATTGAATATTCTTTTGTATTCCAAGGAGAGAAGATAGTTATTAATCCAGAAGATATGAAGGATGAGAAATCTTTTAGAGTTAAGTTATTAAAGTATGGGATCTATTGGATAACTTTACCCAGACCAAAATCGGGTCCTTCTCCATTTGAGATGTTAATGGCAACAATAGTTAAGAAAGCAACTGAGAATGAGAAGATGAAGTTTGAAGATTCTGTAGAAGAACAGAAATATAGTTTTCTTAAAAAGTTTTTTGAAAGCCATATTGAAGAAGATGATTTTGATAAACTTAAAGATAACTATGTTGTATTGGATTCTGATTCTAATATTTGTTACTTTAAAAAGATTACCTTTGAAAATTTTTTAGGTAAGAACAAAGTATTTAGAAGTGCAAGTGAAGCATTAAATATGTTGGGTTGTGAAAGATTACCTTATCATCAAGGTGTACAAAATGTTTGGTGTGTAAAGATGCCTAAGTTTGTGGATTATAAAAACATAGGTACTGAGAATAAAGAATCTAAAGAAACAGTATCGGAGATGGATGATGAATTCCACACAGGAAAATTTAGAACTTAAAAAATTAAAAAAACTTTACCATAAAACAGTAAAGATATTTGGTCCACCAGGAACTGGAAAGACTTATACTTTAATTGAAAGAGTTTTAAAAAATCATATTAGAAAAGGAGTAAGGCCTAATGAAATTGCTTATCTGTCTTTTACTAACAAAGCAGTTAATACAGCTGTTAGAAGAACTATGGAATCTTTTCCGAACTATACCACAGATGACTTCTTAAGATTTAAAACATTACATACTTATTGTAGAAGATATTTTACTGAAGAAGTTTTTGATCCAAAAGATGCAACTATTGATTTTGCATTAAACACAAAAATTATTAAAACAAGTGACCAAAGATTAGTAGATGATAATTTTATGTATAAGGATTGGTCTTTAGGAATTTATAGTAAGGCTAGGAATTTATTAATCCAACCAGAGGAAGCTTATAAGAGAGAGGGTTATAAAAAAGATTCTTTGGATATCTTCTTTAGGAAAATAAAAACTTATGAAAATTATAAACTACATGGATCCTCTAAACCTTTAATTGACTTTGATGATATGATTGAGAAGGCTATTTATTTAGACTTTCCTAAATTAAAAATATTAATATTAGATGAAGCACAAGATTGTACACCATTACAATGGTCTGTTATTTTTAAAATGGCAGATAATGTAGATCGTATTTATTTAGCAGGAGATGATGACCAGGGTATATATAAATGGAATGGCGCAGATCCAAAATATTTTACAAGCTTCTTTCCCGGTAGAAAAGTTAAACTAAGAAAGACTCAAAGATTTGGGGAAGCCATTTATAAATTTTCTCAAGTAATTAGAAGAGGAATTATTGATAGTGAAGAGAAACAATATGAGCATGGTGAAATAAATGGTTATGTTAAAAGTTATTTATCATTTAGAGAGATACCTTTTGAAAAATTAAAAGAGGATTGGTACATCTTAGGTAGAATTAATGAAGCTGTAAATGAGTTAAGAATGTTAGCTAAAGATGCAGGCCTTTACTACAAAGATAACAGAGACACTAAATGTTTTGATGTTAAACAATGGGAAGCTATTAAGTCCTGGACGGCTATTACTAAGGGTAAAAAAATAGATAAAAGACAAGCAAGAAATATGTATAAATTTATTAGAGAATTAGAAAAACCAGAGTTTAGATTAGATAAATTTTGGATGAATGAACCAGATTTAAAAGAATATAACTTTGAAGATTTAAAAGAATGGTGTGGTCTTCAATTAAAAGATGAGGATAAAACTAAACCTTGGTATTGGATATTAAGAAGAAATTTTAAACCACAACAAGTAAGACACTTTATTAGATTATTAAGAAGATACGGACAAAAAGAATTAGATAAGGATCCATTAATTACTATAGATACAATACACAGTGTTAAAGGTGGAGAGGCTAATCATGTAGTGCTCTATAGTAAAGGTAACTATCCATCTGATTATGAAACTAAAAACAAACAAGAAAAAAGTGACGAACGTAAGGTTTGGTACACTGGTGCAACTAGAGCAAGAAAAACTTTACATTTATTACGAACTGACTATAAGTATAACTACCCAATTGGGTCTGATTATTTAATTTATGTCCAGGAGAAAAATGACAAGTAAAAATATATTTGATGAAGCATTTCCACAAGATAAGCAGATAGGGGGGAATCACTACAAGCAGTTTACGATTCAACCATGGGAGTTTATTAGAAAAAATGAATTAAATCCATTACAAGCAAATGTAATTAAATATGTTTGTAGATATTTATCTAAAGGTAAACCGTTTGAGGATTTAGAAAAAATAAAACATTACTGTGATTTAGAAATAAAACATTTGAAAGATGTCAAAACAAAAAAATAAATGTGAGCAATGTGATAAAGATGCAGTTATTATTGAAGATAAAAAATACTATTGTGGGGAATGCTACTGTAACAAATATAATATAAAGGCTAACGATGAACGGACTACAACTTACACTGACATTTAAAAAAGCATTATGGAATACTCCTAGTGAGTATAAAGATTTATCTAATGCAAAAGAAATAGCTATCGACTTAGAGACAAGAGATGATGGTATTAATAATAAACTTGGTGCTGGTTGGGCTTTATGTAAAGGAGAGATTGTAGGATTTGCAGTAGCCGTTGAAGGTTGGAAAGGTTATTTTCCTTTTGGTCATTTAGGTGGTGGTAATATGATACCAGAGCAAGTTAAAAAATATATGAAAGATGTATGTGCTTTACCTTGTCCTAAAATATTTCACAACTCACAATATGATGTAGGTTGGTTAGAAGCATCCGGTATTAAAGTAAACGGAGAGATTATAGATACTATGATTGCAGCTGCACTTATAGATGAGAATAGATTTTCATATTCTTTAAATGCATTGTCTGTAGATTATCTTGGAGAAATAAAAGCAGAAACAGAATTGAGAGAAGCTGCAGCAGCTCATGGTATAGATCCTAAAGCAGAGATGTGGAAGTTACCTGCAGAGCATGTAGGTTATTATGCAGAGCAAGATGCAGAGTTAACTTTAAAGTTGTGGCAAAGATTTAAACAAGAAATAGCAACACAGAGTTTAACTACAGTGTGGGAACTTGAGCAAAATTTAATTCCTGTATTAATAAAAATGCGTCAACGAGGTGTAAGAGTGCAAGTGGAAAAAGCTGAAGCACTAAGAAAAGAAATGATGCTCCAAGAAAAAGAATTGTTACAGGCCATAAAGAAAGAAACAGGATTAGAAATAGATATCTGGGCACCCCGCCAGATTGCCAAAGCTTTTGACAAAAAGAAGTTAGACTACCCGCGAACTGAAAAAACAAATGAGCCATCGTTTACACAAAATTGGTTGATTAACAACAAACATACTCTAGCAAAATTAATTGTGCAAGCCCGTGAGATAAATAAATTTCATGGAACCTTTTTAACTTCCATCATGAGGTACCAGGTCAACGGTAGAATTCATGGCGAGATCAATCAGTTAAGGGGAGATAATGGAGGCACTGTATCCGGTAGGCTAAGTATGTCTAATCCTAATCTTCAACAAATTCCTGCTAGAAACAAAGACTTTGGTCCTAAGATTAGAGGATTGTTTATTCCAGAAGAGGGCTACAAGTGGGGTAGTTTTGACTACTCGCAACAAGAACCACGAATGACGGTTCACTATGCAGCATCTATTGGAGACAATGGTTATGAGGGATCCCAAGAATTAATGGAAGCTTATAAAAATTCTAGCGCAGACTTTCATCAAACAGTTGCAGACCTAGTAGGTATTGAGAGAACTCAAGCAAAAACTATTGGACTAGGTTTAATGTATGGTATGGGTAAAGGTAAACTAGCCTTATCTTTAGGGGTAACTAAGGATGAAGCAGATGAACTTATTTTAAAATACAATAAGAAAGTACCTTTTGTTAAACAATTATCAGATAGATGTAAGCATGCTGCAGATGAAAAAGGAGTTATCAGAACTAAAAAAGGTAGAAAGTGTAGATTTGATATGTGGGAAACCAAAGACTTTGGTTTACATGTAGCAGAAAAATATGAAGATGCCGTAGCTAAATATGGTAAAGATAATATTAAACGAGCGTATACTTATAAGGCTTTGAATAGATTAATCCAGGGATCCTCAGCTGATCAAACAAAACAAGCCATGCTAGATTGTTATAATGCAGGACATTTACCTATGTTACAGATACATGATGAATTATGTTTTAATATTAAAGATGAAGACCATGCAAAAGAAATAGTAAAGATAATGCAGAATACTATTGAGTTTAAAGTTCCTTCAGTAGTGGATTGGGCTTTAGGAGAAAGTTGGGGAGATGTTAAATAATAGAAACATTGAACACGATAATAGAGATTTGATTGCTTATGCAGCAGGACTATTTGATGGTGAGGGTAATATTAATTATGCTCAATACAAATGTACAAAACCTAATGGCAAAGTTTATATGAAATGGAATGTAGCTATGGAAGTAGCTATGTCTGATTTAGATTGTATTAAAAATTTTTATGATATTGTTAAGGTAGGTAATATTTATTTTAAAGGTATCGGTAAAGGATCCTTAGCAAAAATACCACAATGGAGATGGAGATGCTCTCATCAAAAAGCATTACATTTAGCAAAATTATTTTTACCTTATGCAGTTACTAAAAGAGAAAGATTATTAAAGATAATAAATCACTACGAATTTAAAAAGCCGACAGAAGCCCTAGGGGAAAAGTTTCCTTTTATAAAGACAAGTAAAACTTAAGAAGCTGCTTGTAAGTTTTCTTGTACATCTTGATATTTGATCGCATTTCTTTTTGATCTAATATCAGATTCTATTTGTATCATCCCAGTATGAACACCACCATGTGTCATTAACTCAGATGACCATTTATTTTCAAGTTCTTGAAGTTCTTTCAACAACTTTATTTTTTCAGGACTCATTACAGTTCCTCATAAGTTATGTGAACCCTTTTGTTTCCCGTGAAACCATCATTGATAATTTCAACGTTACCTTGGTCCACTTGTTCTGAAAGCTTTAGTATTGCATCGGTATGGGTTTCAGCTTCAACTACTTGGTCTATACTGTGTCCTCCCATAGAAGCTCTGATACGATAAGCTCTCATAAGATATTATAAGATATTTTAAAGGAGTGGTCAACATTGTACCCTTTTTTGTCAACTGCTATACAATGTACCTTGTATTCGACTATAGAGCCCCCTGATTTTAACATTTTGTCCTTCATGGTCATTCCTATGTGTTTGGCTTTAAAACCACATTCTGAAGCGTTTAAAAGGTTATTTTTTATATATTGTCCACACTTTATGCCACTTTCTGGTGTAGATACACAAATTGAACCTAATAGTATGAACTTTAGAATCATTCTAAGTTGTATTTATTTCTTGGCAAATATAACGTCCACCAAGATGGTGTTCATTTATATAATCTTCAGGGAATAATGCAATACTTTGTTTTATGGCTTCTAATCCTGCTTGAGTACACTGGTGCCAATTATCAAAAGTTTTAATAGAGGTTGCTTCTGGAAGACAATCTCCAGATAAAAAAGAACAGACTGTATAAATCAAAATAAATTTCATAATATCATTTGACATTTATTTTTATCCCATATATGTAAGATACCATGAAACAAAAAAGTAAAAGCCTAATATTCAAGGATATCATATCTGATCTAGATGAACAATTAGCAGCTATCCCGTCTCACGATTTTGATGGTGCTCCAATTGAAGACTCTATGCAGTTTGATACTTATATAGATGGAATAGCTAATATTAATTTTGTAGATAAAATTGGTAGAAGACATTATCCAATAGATAAAACAATAGCTACTATTCTAGTCTTTGATGAATTAGAGGAAAGAAAAAATCAACCAACAAAAGAGGATATATATGGCAATAATACTTGAACCAAAAAGTAAATCAGATGTTTTACCTTTAGGGCAAAAACCTGAAGGAGATCAATTCGATAATGCACTTATTAAATTAGAGAATACTTTTAGTTTGCTTATTTCTAAAGTAAATGCATTAGAAGAAAACTTAAATAAGTTACAAAAAACCACTGAAAGAAATTGTGAGTTAATTAGAACAATAGTAACTTTTTCAGATAAATTACGATGGATCCCAAAAGATAAAGATTATGTGATTGCATTAAACCCTAACATGGAGAAAAACGATGGACATCAATAAATGGAAATCAGTAGCTATTAAAAAAGAAGATTATTTATTATTAAAAAAAATATGTGAAAATAAATATAGAGCTCCTGGAGCTATGATATCTAAACTAATTCATAATCACATTGAGTATGAAGCCAAGAAAAATAAAACTTCGGTAGAAAATTTTAGAAAAAAATTATTAAACGGAGCTGCAAATGATGACAGAAGTAGATCTAAAAAGAGTTGATACTCGTATTAAAGCCAAAGAGTTCTTTACTATAGAACTAGATCATGAAACTAATACATTAACATTTACTGTTAATGGTCAAGTAAGAAACATAGTAAAGACTTTTAAAGCAGAAAGTTTATTTGAAAGAATGCTTAAGATAGCTAAGTTTAAATTTTTAAAAATGCGAGATGCAACAAAGAAAGAATATATTGAAAACTAAAACTATAATTATTGATAATTATCAAAAGTATTGGATTAATGATACTGCACAAGGCCATCTGATTAAAATCTGTCATGGGACCAATGGAGAACAAGTAACTGAATTAGATTTAAGGTGGCCTAATAGAAAACGAGATTCAACCAATAGAGTAGTGAATGAGAAAATTAAAAGTCCTAGATCTATTTAGTGGCATAGGTGGATTTAGTTTGGGGTTACATTCAACTGGAATATTTGAAACAACAAAGTTTGTAGAGTTTGATTCTTTTTGCCAAAAAGTTTTAGCAAAAAACTTTCCAAACATACCAATAGAAGGAGATATAAAAAATGTCAAAGGACAAGAAGGAGAGGCAGACATCGTGGTCGGAGGTTTTCCCTGCCAGCCGTTCAGCGTTGCCGGTAAACAAAAAGGAAGAGATGACAACCGATATCTCTGGCCAGAAATGTTTAGACTCATTAAAGAAGTTAAACCAGAGTTCGTTATTGGGGAAAATGTGCAAGGCCTTATTAACCTCCAAAACGGCATGGTACTCAGACAGGTGCAAGATGACTTGGAAGGTGAAGGTTTCGAAGTCCAATGTTTCCTTATTCCAGCTTCAGGCATCGGTGCTTGGCACCAAAGGAACCGAGTCTGGATTGTGGGCCACTCCAAACACAATGGATCACTTGCCTCCAAGAAGTCCAGAGGGAACCAAGAAGTTAATGGAAGGACACAGGAAGGGCAGAACCAAACCATCGAATCTGAGAGAACAAGTGGATCCAGAGACAATGAAGATGTATCCAACACCAAACACATACGATTACAAAACCAATCCTGGAGAGGATTATCAAAATTGGAAAGTGAGAGCAGAGAAGAAAAAGGAACAAGGGATAAGTCTTCACTTTGCACTGAGACAAGCAGTTCAGAAAGAAGAGGAGGAGAAGATAATGTGGCCAACACCATCGGCAAGTTGTCAGATGGATGTAGTAGCACCACCGGAGACAGTAACAAAGAATTCATCAGGTTGGAGTGTAACGAGGGTTGGCACTGGAACAAAGTTCGGAGCCAAACTGAACGATGTAGTGAACAAGGTCAGTCAACCAATAGAACCTGGTGGCAAATTGAATCCGACCTTTGTGGAGTTCCTCATGGGATTTCCAGAGTCATGGACAAACATAGAGCCAACAGAATCAAAAGTCTCGGCAACGCCATCGTCCCACAAATCGCAAGAATCTTCGGACTTGCAATCAAAAAAGTTCTATCGGACTCCGACTGCAATGGATAAAGGAGACAACAGCTTTAAGTATGCAGCTAAGTTTCTTAAAGGTAAAACTAACAGATCCAAATCAAAAGAGTCCGTACAGAAAACATTATCCATGGATGTAGCTATGGAACATCTTAAACAAAACCCAGAGCTTATAGAGCTTTATGATGAAAAATTTAAGACTAGACCACACTTACCTCCAAAAGATATTTTTTTAAATTATTTAAAAAAAAATTTAAATAAGAAAGAACTGATAGCAGCCGATATTATTAAGAAGACTACTATTGATCATTGGTTAAGATCCGATCATTGCTTTGCTTATCCAACTAAAGAATATTGGAATATGATTAAGCCTTATTTAAAAGAAGTAAAGTTTGATTATCAAATGAATTTTGAAATAGAAAGCGATTGGGAGTAAATTATGGCATACAGAAAATTTAGAACGCATGAATTTAATTACGATAAAACTAGGAAAGAACATTTTAAAGTACAATATGCAAAATTAAATAAACATATTGCAGCTAATAAAGCTATGATAACTTTTTGTACTGAGATTATTCAAATGACTAATAATCCTTATATTAAAGATGATCCAGAAGCAATTCTGTTAAGTTTAAAAGATCATTGCGAGGCAAGACAAAAATTTTGTGCAGATGAAAAGATTAAAGCTTACAACGAATTATCTGCAATAAAAAAACTTTCTAAAATAAATTTTGAAGAGGATTATTATGAGGAAGAACTTCCAGGATTTAAACCATTATGAGACAACCCTACAACGATAACGATAAGCTTATTATTTTAATTTTATGCGCGACTCTCCTATACTTTCTTATATAAAATTTTATTTGACAATCTATCTGGCCAAATTACAGTTTGATCATGAATAAAATAACTAACCAACCAAGAGGCAATGATGAGTGACTATAGAGTAAAGATAACAATTAGAAATGAACGAATATTAAAGTTAATAGAAGATAAAGGCTTTGTGAGTGTTAAAAGTTTTGCAGACACTTATGGCCTTGCTTACCAACAACTTGGTGAGCTGATAGCAGGTAAAGTAAAACCTTTTACCGATAAAGGTAAGATGCATTCTATATGTGATAAGTTATTAAAAGTTTTAGATGCAACTTTAGAAGATTGTTTTACCGAAAGACAATTACAAGGATTCAATAAACGATCTTTTGAAATTAAAGTTAAAGAGAATGAACTTAGACAAATTGTAAATCCAACTAAAAACCAAGAGCAAAAGCTTATCGAACAACAGGCTAAAAATAAAATAAGATACGCGATTGAGATGGGGCTCAAACCTAGAGAAGCTGCCATGCTTAAAATGAAGTTTGGTTTTGATGATGGCCATGAACATACCTTAGAAGAGATTGCTAAGATATTCTCTGTATCTAGAGAACGAGTAAGACAGATCATTACTAAAGCACAACGTAAGATGAAACATCCCCATATTATGAGACAAATCTTACAGACAGGTGCAGATGAATTATTTAATGTTAAACTTCCTAATAATTTAAAAAGAATTAAAAAAGAAGACGAAGAAAAATTAAATGGTTATATGGATCCAGATGATTTTTTAGATCTATGTCATTTAAAAAATACTAATAAGTTAAATTAATCTACTCTCATCAACAAAATTTAAGGGGCTTGGGTCATTGATCCCAGTCCCTTTTTTATTTACAATATATAGTTGCAACGCACTTAAAAATTTTATATGAATAACAAATCGAACAAACATACAATGTGTAAAGATTGTAAAGGGCTTGGTTATATTAAAACTTTGTCTGAAACCTTTGTACAATGTATTATTTGTAATTCATCAGGAACCACGATTCACGGACCAAACGGTATGAACTTAGAAGCAGAACAAGTATTATTATATAAAATAGCGTGGGACTTTATACATGGCAAACAAAAAGGATGGTATCACTGATTTAACTCGATTGCTGGTTACTGCAGCAGGGAGATTTACGCCTAGTCAATACAAGAATTTAACCTCCACCATCTTTGCTTTACTTAACGGTGTTAATTATGGTTACACGGAACTCGGTCCACGGTTCCTTCACGATGCCCAAGATATATACGACATCCATAAAAAAGATTTACCTAATACTTCATTTGTAAAAAATAAAAAAGATAAAAAACAAGTTCAAACCCACGATAATGTTATCAATCTGCAACATTATAAATTCTGGAGCCAGGATAAATGATGGCCGATACTTATAGCAAAGATGACATGATCGAAGACTTACAAGAAATCAAACAACATATTGCAGAAGAAAATTTGCAAGGCGCAGCTATCACGATATTAATCGATGATATCAAAGAACATTACGAGGTCGCTTCTCGATTTAACTGGAAAAAATCGAAAGGCCACTATGGTAATCTACTCTCTAGACTTATTAAAACTTATGGGCATTAAAGTTGCAGCCGATATGGTTGCCGAAAACCATATTTGTAATGAACAAAAACTCTGGCGCCACGTTATTCTTAATGCGTTTGAAGATACTCGGATCATGTCTGGTGATCGTAAATCTAGTTTAAATAAATGCGATGCTCATGATTGGATTGCAAAGTCAAAAGATTTTGAACAAATTTGTTGGTGGGCAGGTTGGGAACCCGAAGATATTCGTTTCCGGTATTACAAAGCTTTAAAGAATGGCGATATAAAATTTAAAAGAAGACACTTTCTGTGGATGGAATATGATCAAATATTTCAAAGACTTAAGGTGTGTAAGGATATGGAAGAGAGAAGAGAGTTGAGAAGAAATTTAGAAAATAAGAGAAGACAAATTATGCATGCCGATAACGTTTTTGTATCTAACTTTTTAAACGACTTGTCATGGCGGTATTAATTTTTTAGTCCTGGAGGAGAGGGAAATATGTAGAAACTCCTCCAGAACAGTGAAGCATACGTCATATATAGTTATATAAGACATAATCAAATCTTAGTTTAAATTTCAATTATTGTCAAATTATTTTTTAAGAATTAAGTCGGCCTAAATAAGTTTGAAAACAAAAAAAAGACTTGATTTAGGCCAACTACCAAAGAGGCGTATATGTTGTTTATAGACACTACGCACTTTGCTTATTACTGCAGTTCTAAAGGACTGTCAATATTTTGATGTTCTAAATGAATATTATACGAATATTTAAAACCATCCTTTTTAAGAAAGTTTAATCGTACTAATTCTTTTAGATTACTTTTAAAAGCTGCATAAGTGCCAGAATAATTTAAATCTTTGTAGGATCTAAATACTCGATAAGCACTAAATGAACTTATTAAGTGAGCCCCATCTTTAAAGGACTCTGGTATTGCTAACATGATGGATAAGTGGCCTGCCGTTAAATGGTGGGCTCTTTTACCTTCTTTTTTAGCAGTTTCCGATAATAGTATAAAAAAGTTTAATACTTCATTAGCTATTTCACGGGATTGTTTGGGACTATGGATATACATAATTTACTCCTTATGGTTGATTGTTTATATATCTATAAGTGGAACTTAATGGAGGGTTCTATTCATCTATACTGTCCTAGTGTGGTTCGTGGGCACTGTACCATGGTAAAGGTATTCTTAATAACTAATAACGGATCACGATCCACGGGGCTGTATTTATGCAATATTTTTTCTTAGATTCTTAGTTTTACCCTATACCTCTCCCTTAGAAAAAAAAAATAAAAAAAAAGTTTGTAAGGAGAAATTTCTAAGAAACTAAGAAAATCTAAGTAAAATCAACACTTCTAGAGCATTTTTCACTAAGAATTTACTAAGAAAATTCTTAGAGTTTTAAGAAAAAATAGTAAACAAAGTGTAACTTTCAGAGAGGATGTCATTTGTGCAAAAAAATTTTAAGAAAAAAGTTTGTAAGGAGGGGGTATAGGGGAAATTAATAGTATGATATAACTGGTCAAGATATGACAAAAAGAAGAAATGTTTTAAAATCCACTGCAGAACTAACATTAAAGCAAAAAGCTTTTGTTGATATATATGTTTCTAATTGGGGGCAGATTTCTAAGACGGAAGCAGCCGAACGAGCTGGTTATAAATCTAAGAAAAAAGAAGGACCAACTGAGATAGCAAGCAGATTAACGGATCCTAATAAAAATCCACACGTGGTGCGTTATATGGAAATGAAATATAACCAGGAATTAAAAAAGCACGAGGGTGATAAACTAAAAAAATATAAAAGATTTGATACGCTTTCTAAAAAAGCAGAAGAGAAAAAACAATACGCAGTAGCTGTTAACGCAGAATACCGAAGTGGCCAGATGGCAGGATTTTTTGTAGATAAAAAAGAAGTAACCCATGTTGGATTGGAGGGGATGAGCCGTGAACAACTTGAGAAAAGGTTATCCGAACTTGAAAGTAAAATCGGAGAAGCCAAAGATATCATTGACGTTACGCCAGAAGAACCTGATCAAAACGGGTAGGTGGATGACAGTATTTAATGAAATACACAACAAACATTTAAATATGTCTGTTGGTATCGTAAGTATTTTAACTAAAAATAAAAATGAATAGTAGACTATCTATATGGGAAAAATGAATAGTAGACTATCTATATGGGCTTTTTAAAAAAATGAATAGTAGACTATCTATATGGGACCTAGCATGAAAAAAATTAAAAAGAAAAATAAAAAAATTTCTATACCAAAAAAAATATTTGATGAAATAGAAAAATATCCAATGGTTTCTTGTGAGTGGTTTGATATTGTTTCAAATTCAAGTTGGACAAGTTTTGAAGAATTAAAAAATAGTGAACTTGCAACTTGTATAACTAAAGGTCATTTATTTAGCCAATCAAAAGGTATAACAAAAATATTTGGCGATTATTCTTTAAGTGAAGATAAAACAAAGATTGAAAGCATAGGTAATACTACAATAATTCCAAACTCTGTAATAAAAGAAATTAAAAAAATTTAATTCTTGTAAATATTTTTTTATTGTGTATTGAGATTTTTATGCATAATTTTTTAGCTTTTATAATTAGATTTATAATATTTTTTCCTATTGCTACTCTAATAATCCTTATTTTACTAGCTATTTCTATATAAAAATAGTATTTGACATTTATTTAAAATATCTTATTTTGATGGGATATGAATATAAAAATAACAAAGAGGTAAATAAAATGGGATATACTAACTATTGGCATAAATATAATGATTTTACTGAAAGTGAATGGAAACAAATAAAAGAGGAATTTAATTACATTAAAGAAGTAGTTGGATTTTTAATTAAAGATGAAAGTACAGACGATATTATCAAGTTCAATGGTATTGGAGATAATGGTCATGAAGACTTTTATTTAAATAGAGAAGCAAGAACTCCATTTGATAAAACTTATGAAGGTCAAGATGTTTCATTTGATTTTTGTAAAACTAATGAGAAGCCATATGATATTGTTGTTTGGCACCTATTAACTTTTATAAATAGAATTTGTCCTAACTTTGCAATTTCAAGGGACAGATAAAAAATGTGGTGCGCTCTTGAATTAAAGGTTGAATACAATATTGTAGCAAGTTCAACCCATCACAAAACTTTAAAACTTTAAATAAACCAAAGGAGAAATATGGACGCACAACAATTAATAAAAGAGACACAAGAAGTTCTTAAAATTGGAGAACTAAGAAAAAAAATAAAAGAAAATAATTTTTTATTTTATCCAAAAATAAATTTATACAGAGAGATCAGACAATTAGATAAAAATAAATTATCTGTTTGTAATCAAGGTGGTGGATTTGTAAAAAGTGTAGACATTACTAATGAAGACTTTTTAAAAGATGTTGATGATGGAATTATTACTTTTGTAAAAAATATTCCTTTAGAATATTCTAAAGTAAAAGTTTTTCATGACCATTGGAATAATCAATTCATTAATGCTTATACTACTGTTCAAAGATGGAATGGTTGGGCAATGCCTATGGTTAATTTAACTAATGTTAAAAGATTTAATACAATTCAAAAACATAATGATTGCAAAGAGGATACAGACCTTTTTAAAATTATTAGTGAAGATAAAATTAGTATTATTGATTTTAATGAGAGAGAAGAAATAATTATTGAAAGTCAATTAATTAAAGTTAATAATAAAGATGTTAAAGTTTTTGATTTGTCTTTAGGTTGGACATGGTCAGAATATTAAAAAATAATTAACCAAAGGAGAAATATGAGTAATATAGAAACAAAAGACTTCCTTGAAAAATACATGGAAGAAGTAAAAGAAAAAAAAGAAAACTTTCCAAGTAAAGTTGATATATTTAAAAATAAATTAAAAGATTTAAAAATTAAATCTTTTAGAGTTGAATATAGTGGAAGTGGGGATAGTGGAGAAATTGATGAAATTTTTTATGAACCAAATGATCTAAAAATAAAAGTTGATGTTGGTACTTGGAAAAAATTTGACCAACAATCTTTTGAGTACAAAGAAACTAATGAACCAAAATCTTTAGAAACTTTTATTGAAGATTTTTGTTATGAACTTTTAGAAGATAATCATAGTGGTTGGGAAATTAACGAAGGTCAATCTGGTGCTATTGAGTGGGATATAAAAGAAAATGATCTTTCTCATAATTACACTACTTATATTGAACATTCAGAAAGTGAGAGTTATTAAAATGGCAAATTGTTATCATCATTCTTTGTCTTCAGTTAAGCATTTTGGAGGTAAACCAGAAGACTATCAAAAAATTCATGATTGGTTTGATGAAAGTAAAAAAATTATGCCAGACTTTAGGCATAGGGCATTAAGACATCATGCAGAGGGTTGTTTTGCTTGTGAAGAAAAATTTGGAACGACAATTACAAATTCAGATGGTAAAAAAGTTCCAGTTCGATTAATTGCAGAGAGACATATCAAAGAAGATTTGGGATTTATTCCAACAATGATTGATTGGTTCAAATGGATTAAGCCTCAAAAATTTATGATGATAGGTTATATGAAAGACAAAGATATATTGGAGGGAAATAAAAATGCTTAAAATAATTACAGATCAATTTGGTAAAAAAGGATTTATTGTTCAAGGTACTTGTATTACTAATCCATATTATGATGAAACTATGAGATTTGAAGTTGATCCAATTGAATATTATGGATTAACTGAAGATCAATTAATACAATTTGAACATTTAAAACCAGAACCAAAAGAACCAGAACCGAGTTATGAGGAATTAATACAAAAGTTAAAAGATAAAAAATTCTTTATTGTTCGTTGGTCTGGTGATGCTTGTAATCATAAGACTTTATTTGATAATAAATGTGCTTGTCATACCTCAAATAGAGTTGATGATCCCATTAAATTTTTTAATGAATATTGTTATGGAGATGATGTTGTTAAAGATTTGAATGAATTAGAGGTTCATGAAAAATATCAAGTTGATGAGATGATGCAAGATATTGAAATAATGAGGGTTGAATGATGATTAAAATAAAAGTGTTAAAAGAGGATATTGAAAAAGGCATACCAGATGATTGCCAAGAGTGTGCAATATCACAAGCATTAAAAAGACATTTTAATACTGATGATGTTTGTACTAGTTATAATTTGGTAAAAGAAAAAACTTTTATAGAAGTTAATGGTAAAATTTTTAAAATTAAAAAATCAGATGATAAAATTGTAGGCGATTTTATAGACAAGTTTGATAATTATGTTGATTTTAAATATTTATTAGATGATGGATTTGTTGTTGATAATAATTTAATACCAAAACCATTTGAATTTGAAATCTATAAATAGTATAGTCTTATTGACTAGTTAAACCCTCAACAATGCGAGAGTGGAGTTGAGGGTTTTTTATGTTATTGACTTAATAAAATTATGAAAAAATCCGAAAGTTTATTGTGGCAACGTATTAAAAATTTAAAATTAAAAGGTCAAATTTTTCGCATAGAAAGTAGCACAATCAATGGCATTCCAGATGTTTATTGGTTGATAAATAACAAAAGTATTTGGATTGAACTCAAGTCTAACAATGTCAAGAATTTAGGTGTTTCAAAGTACCAAATTAATTGGCATCTAACTCATTTCAAACATGGTGGAGTTTCATTTATCTTGCGAGAGACCCTCTCGCAGAGAACCTCTAAACTTCTTGAAATCTTCGTGGTTCGTGAACCGAGAACCTTTGAACGTGTTGCAATTTTTAAAAATTTAATGGATGCAATGGAATTTATTCGAGACGTGTGAACCAAGTCCCACGTATCACGAGACTAAAATGAATAGTTGACTATGCCTATGGCATAGTCACGATCTCTTTACATTAACATTTAAAATGAATAATTGACCTTGCCTATGGGATTTTTAGAAATTCTTATTATTAACATTTTTAATAGTTGACCTTACATATGGGTTTAATAGTTGACCTTGTATATGGGATTTTTTGCAATTATTCTTATTAACATTTTTTATTGGTCCTGACCGTTGGTCCTGGATCCGTGGACCAATAGAGCTCACCCAGCTAAAAATTAAAGAAAGTTAAAAAAGCTTAGGCAGCATAAACAAAAAAATTGACAGCTGCTGCTCTCCCATGCTAATAAGATCTAAATTAACAAATCAAAAAAAAGGAAATAAAATGGCATTATTAAATTATTATAGCCAAACCAAAATGGCAAAAGGTGAAGCGTTCGGATATAAGACGGCAATTTTACATTTAGCGCCCTATGATTTATCGGGTCGTAATGTTTGCCCCAAAGCAACCAAAGGGGACGGGGGTTGTATTAAACCTTGTTTGAATACCTCGGGACGTGGCCAAATGAACTCGGTACAACTGGCCAGGATAAATAAAACAAATTATTTTTGGAATAATAAAAACGGTTTTTTGTGGGAACTGTCCAGGGAAATTGAATTACTTAAACATCGAGCCAAAAGGGACGGTTACAAGTTTGCAGTAAGATTGAACGGAACCAGTGACCTGCCTTTTTTTAAATATAAAGTTGATGGAAATAGTACTCTAATGGATCTTCACCCTGATGTACAATTTTATGAATATACTAAAGTTTTAAACTATCTAGATCACGGCAAAAAAAACTTACATGTAACCTTCAGTGACTCGGGCAAAAATTACGATGATCAAGTTAAGGCTATGACTCAGTTTTATTCTAACGTTGCCGTTGTCTTTAAAGATAAGTTACCCTCTAAATGGATGAGCCGAAGGGTTATTGATGGGGATAAGCATGACTTAAGATTTTTGGATCCGAAAGGCGTGATTGTGGGATTAGTGGCCAAAGGCCTAGGCCGTAAAGTAACAGAAAACAGTTTTATTAAGGTTGTGGCCTAATGGATGGCTTCATAATTTTTTTAATGCGTGTACTAGTATTTTTTCCAGGTGTAATAGGCCTTCTAATATTACTTTTAATTTTAATTTAGAACGATTCTAAATAGCAACGCCAGGACCTACAACCTGGCGTTGTAAAAAAATTTAAATTAATTTCTTTTTTTGTTTACAATTCTTTTTTTATCCTATATTAATGGGATGTGTTAAACATTAAAAACAACTTAACCAAAGAGGAAAAAATGAAAACACAACTAAAAACAAATAAAAATATTTCGCCAGTTGAAAACGTAAAATTGTTTCAAGCTTGCGAGACTAATGACATGAGGAAGACCTACAATAAATTGTGGGTTGACGTTAAAGAGGAAGCCTTAGAAATTATCGAGAGAGTTGGGGGCTCTTTAATCAGTAAATATAAATCAAAAGCTTTTTACATGGAGATCGCAAAAAAGAATACAACGCGATTTGATGTTAAAAAGTTTAAGGAAGATCATCCTGAATTATATAATAATTATATGATTGATGGTGAGTCGATCGAACTTAAAACAAAAATAGTTAAATAATGATAAATTATTATTTTAGATTATTTTTAATGTTAACTAGTTTTAGCATCGCCTTTTTAGGTGTGATAATTCTTTTTAACTTTGATCCCGTGACTGGCATGTTAATGTCAGTCGGGGGCATTGTTTTATCTTTAAAAACTATCGGAGGTGTTTAGATGTCATTAAAATATAAAGGCTATTATATAACGGCTAGACCGAGCAAAGATGATTATATTACGAGGGAGGGCTTTGGGGTTTGGCAATTAGAGCTCGAGAAGGGCAATCATATTCGAACCCTAGCGATAGGCTCGGAGATGACGTTCAAAGAAGCCGAAGAGTATGCGTTCAATCAGATCGACAAACTAGTTAAAGAGGAAGAGAAGAGATAAACCAAACCACGCCCCACACGTGGGGCGTGTACCATGTCACACCCATAGAGGTACCAAACCAATTCCAAAATTAAAATTACTTTTTTTTCAATTTTTTAAACTTTTAAAATTTAGGTTCTACATTATTTACCTTAACATTGTATGACGAATAGACGTAGTAAGGCTTCTGATGAATAGGGCTTTATTTTTAGGGGACCCGAGTGTATATTAAATCCAGATGACAGATACAGATTTATTGACCACCGATCAGTTACGAGAGAGGCTCGAAAAGGTGTGGCTTAAACATATAAAATTATGCCAAGATAACTTCTTATATTTTGTAAAGAATGTTTGGCCAGACTTCATTTGTCGTACTGATAAAGATCCTGATAAGTGGGGACATCATCAACATATCGCTCATGAGTTTACAAAAATATCTAATAATAAAAAAGGAAGGCTCATAGTAAATATGCCTCCTAGACATACTAAGTCAGAATTTGCATCCATATACTTTCCTGCGTGGATGATAGGGAAGTTTCCTAAAATGAAAATTATGCAAGTGTCCCACAACGCAGAACTCTCTTCGAGGTTCGGGGCTAAGGTAAGAAATTTAATTGATAGCGCAGACTATAAACAAATCTTTGGAGATGTTAGACTACGAGAAGATAGTAAGGCAAAAGGACGTTGGGAGACCAATCATGGTGGGGAATATTTTGCAGCGGGGGTAGGCGGTTCTATCACAGGACGAGGGGCGGACTTACTTATTATTGATGATCCACACACGGAACAAGATTCACTATCGGATAGTGCAATGGAGAGAACTTATGATTGGTATCTCTCTGGACCAAGACAACGTTTACAACCGGGAGGCTCGATTGTTTTAGTAATGACAAGATGGGCAGAAGATGATTTGACCGGAAGATTAATCAAAGCAGAAAATGAACCTAAAGCAGATAAGTGGGAAAAAATTTCTTTCCCTGCAATTATTGGTGAAGAGGAAGAAGCAGTTCCTGTTTGGCCAGAGTACTGGTCTCTAGATGAACTGGAAAAGGTTAAAGCGTCTATATCGATTAGAAACTGGTCAGCTCAGTACATGCAAAACCCAACTAGTGAAGAAGGTGCAATTTTAAAAAGAGAATGGTGGCAGCCGTGGACCAAGGATCTTCCTGCGTTAAGACATGTAATTCAAAGTTACGATACCGCATTCAGTAAAAAAGAAACTGCCGATTACTCAGCGATTACTACATGGGGAATATTCAAGCCTCACGAATCAGGGCCAGATGCAATTATATTAATCGATGCCATCAAAGGTAAATATGATTTTCCAGAATTAAAAATGGTAGCGCTCGACCAATATAAATATTGGCAACCAGAGACCGTGATTATTGAAGCGAAAGCCAGTGGTCAAAGTTTATTACAAGAATTTAGACGAATGGGGATTCCAGTTATGGATTACACTCCAGGACGAGGCCAGGATAAACACTCACGAGTCAACGCCTGTGCTCCAATATTCGAAGCAGGACAAGTTTATTATCCAAGAGATGAACATTGGGCTCACGAAGTTATTGAAGAATGTGCAGCATTTCCTCATGGTGAACATGATGATTATGTAGACAGTACCACACAAGCTATGTTAAGATATCGCCAAGGTTCTTTCGTAACTACTTATGCTGACGAGGATGAGGTTCAAAGTTATAAAGAACGTAAATACGTATATTATTAATTAGGAGAAAAGATATGTCTAAAAAATCAAGAAGAAGAAATCAAATGCTTGCAGCAGGTCTTGCAGCTTTTGGTGCTTCAAAACTAGGAATGCTTGGTGGTAAAACAGCAAGTGGTATTGCAGGAGATAAAATGGCTTCTGCTAGAAAATTAATGACTTCAGACAAAGCATATAGCCCAAAAAGATTTATGGAGTCACAAATTGGAAAAGCTAAGTCTGGAATCACAGAACTTAAAAGATCAGACCTACCATCTAAAAGAAATATGAAATCTATCTTTGTACAAGATGATGGTTCAATAATTAAAGGAACAACTAAGTATGCTGATAAAAAAGTTTATTCCGATGCTATGAAAAAAGCTAGAGGAGAATCTGAATCTGGATTTAAAAATTTTTTAAATAAAGTTATATTGGGTCCTAAGACACAATTAAAAAAAGGAAAAATGGTTAAGGCTAGAGGTGGCGGAATGGCGAGAATGAAACCAACTAAACTTTATTAACTTTTAATATGGCCGAAATCGATAAAGCAATTGTTGAGGAGACTGAAACTCCTGATACAGAAGAAGTAGATGTTGAGTTAGAATCTTCTGACGAAGAGGCTCCAACAATAGAAGAAACTATTTCTGCACAGGATGAGTTTTATGAAAACCTTGCAGAGGACATATCTGAGGAAGTGTTGCAACGAATGTCTAATCAATTGCTGGACGATTATAAAAAAGATAGAGTCTCAAGAAAAGATTGGGAAACTTCTTACACCAATAATTTAGATTTATTAGGAATCCGTCATGTTGAGATGACAAGACCGTTTAAAGGTTCGGCATCCGTGACTCATCCACTTTTATCCGAAGCCGTAACGCAATTTCAAGCACAAGCCTACAAAGAATTACTCCCGTCTCAAGGACCAGTAAGAACTAGAGTTCTTGGGATGGAAGATGAGCAGAAAGTAAATCAAGCACAACGAGTTCAAGATTTTATGAACTACATGATCACTGAGGAGATGGAAGAATACACTCCAGAGTTTGATCAGTTATTATTTTATTTAGCACTAGCAGGATCTGCATTTAAAAAAGTTTATTATGATGAAGTGATGCAACGAGCAGTATCTAAATTTATTCCTGCAGAAGATTTAGTTGTTCCTTATTATGCAACTGACTTAATGGATTGTGAAAGAATTACTCATGTAATCAAAATGGGTGAGAATGAAATCTTAAAAAAACAAGCTTCTGGTTTTTATAGAGACGTAGAATTAAAACCAACATCTTCGGGTCCTACAGAAATAGAAAAGAAATACCAAGAATTAGAAGGAGTGACTCCTTCTTCAGACAAACAATATTCATTTTCTATTTTAGAAATGCATGTCGATTTAAATTTAGAAGAATTTGAAATGCAAGATACAGAAAAAGCTGTAAAGATTCCATACATTGTAACGATTGATGAAGGCTCTGGAGAAGTTTTATCTATTTATCGTAACTATGACATGATGGATGAGACTAAAAAACGAAAAGAATACTTTGTTCACTTCAAATTTTTACCAGGATTAGGGTTTTATGGCTTTGGTTTAACTCATATGATTGGTGGATTAAGCAGAACTGCTACACAATCTTTAAGACAATTACTAGATGCAGGAACTTTATCGAATTTACCAGCAGGATTTAAGTCGAGAGGCTTAAGAATTAGAGATGATGACCAACCTTTTCAACCAGGAGAGTTCAGAGATGTTGATGCACCTGGGGGAAATATCAAAGATCAGTTCCAAATTTTACCATTTAAAGAACCATCAGCTACATTATACCAATTAATGGGCTTTGTTGTGGACGCTGGACAGAAATTTGCAGCGATTACTAACATGGATACTGGCAATGATCTACAAAATAGAGCTGTTGGTACCACTGTTTCTCTCTTGGAACGTGGTTCGAGAGTCATGAGTGCTATTCATAAGCGATGTTACTACTCAATGCGTAGAGAATTTAGGTTACTTGCAAAAGTTTTCGGTACTTATCTACCACCAATATACCCATATTCAGTATATGGAGCAGATCAAGCAGTTAAACAGACAGATTTTGATGATCGAGTCGATGTAATTCCAGTTGCCGACCCAAATATCATGAGTATGACGCAAAGAGTAACGTTAGCTAACGAGAATTTAAAGATTGCAATGTCAAATCCAATGATGCACAACTTAAGAGAGGCATATCGAAGAGTATATGAAGCATTGGGGACTCAAGATATCGATCAATTACTAATACCACAAGAAAAACCAATGCCAAAAGACCCTGCAACCGAGAATATGGAAGCGATTATGCAAAAACCACTTAGAGCTTTTCCAACTCAAGACCATCAAGCACATATTGCAGCTCATAGAGCATTTATGTCTACAAGGATGGTGCAGATTAACCCACAAGTTTACGCAGCATTACAATCACACATCTCTGAGCACGTTTCTATGTTAGCTCAAGGAGAAGTTGGGGCTCAAATACAAAATGATCCTATGATGCAACAGATGTTACAAGTGGATCCGCAAGGAGCAGAGATAAAAATAGCATCTATGATTGCTCAAAGAGTTGCTCAATTAACAATGGAACTGGCACAATCTGAAGCTATGGGTCAACAACAAGATCCATTAGTTGCTTTAAAACAAAGAGAACTAGATTTAAGAGCTTTGGACTTACAACGTAAGGCCGAGGAAGGTATGATGAATATGGAGATCAGAGAAAATCAGATTGAAGAACAATTAGATATTGAAAAGATGAAAGTAGAAAATAATGAAGACCAAGCAGCGGAAAGAATTAGAGTTGCTAGAGAAAAATTAGAAATACAAAAAGCTAAAATGAATGGAGCGAAAAAATAATGCCACTTACTCCTAGAGGAAAAAAAATAATGAAGTCCATGCAAGAAAGATATGGCAAGAAAAAAGGTGAGCAAGTTTTTTATGCAACTAAAAATAAAGGCAATCTTAAAGGTGTAGAGAAAGCTTATTTAGGTAAAGCAATTAAACAACCTACAGAGACTAAAAAAGAATTTCAAATGAGACATGCCTATCATACGCCATTTATGAAAAAGCCAAAAGGATTTAAAGGTGGTGGTGCCGATATGGGAGATCCAGGAAAAGCTGAAGAAAGAGCAAAGAAAGGTTATGGAAGCACAGGTGGTGTTGATAGAAGCAAAGTAGGTGAAGGTTCTCAATATGCAAAAAATGTAGCTGCTCAATCTTCTAATCAAGTTTCTAATCAAGTTTCTACTCAAAAGAAAAATACTGTACCAAGAACAACTTCTTTTAAGCAAACTTTTTTTAGTCCAACACCTTTTATGGGTTTAAATATTATGAAAAATTTAGTTTTTGATCCTCTACAAAAAAAAACTAGAACTCAAAAAGCTAAAGGAGAAACTTTATTTGGTAGAGCAAAAGATTTACCAGCAACAAGAGATTATTATAAAACTACAGGAAAACCTTTAGATGTAATGAGTCCTGAAGGAGAAAAATACATGAAAGATGCAGGTTTAATAAAACCTGTTAAACCTCCTAAAGTTGATACAGGAGGTGGAAGTGGAGGAAATTTATGTCCTGACGGAAGTTTACCCCCTTGTGTTAAACCTGCCGTAACAAAAGCACCAACAACATCAGAATCTTCTTCAAGTTTTTTAAAAGATTTTATTTTTTATCCACTTAAAAATGGAGGGGTATCTTCTGGTCCCCCACCTAAAAAAGGACCTAACTCTCAAGTACCTCCAGTAAAACTTTCTAGAGGTGGTGGAGCTGCAATAAGAGGAACAAAATTTAAAGGAGTATTTTAATGTGGTTTAAAGCAATCTCTTTAGCCGTGAAAGCTGGTTCGCATATTTATCAGAACCGTCAGAAGACTAAAATGTTAATGTCAGATGCACAAATGCATCATGCAGAAAAGATGGCTCGTGGGGAAAGTGAGTACCAGGGCAAATTACTTGAATCGAGAAATTCGGACTGGAAAGACGAGTTCATTTTATTATTACTCTCGGCTCCCATAGTAATGCTTTCTTGGGCAGTATTTTCGGATGATCCTGCAGCTATGGAGAAGATGCAATTATTTTTTGAATATTTTTCACAACTTCCTTTTTGGTACCAGACAATTTTCGTGGGCGTCATAGCTAGCGTTTACGGACTTAAGGCTACAGATTTAATTAAGAGAAAATAATGTTTAAGTGGATTAAAAATCTATTTACTAGAAAACCTAAAAAAGATCCTCATTTAGAATTATATGAAGACTTAGATTATTCTAAATTATCTAAAGGTGATTTAAAGAAATTAAAAGATAAAGGTATAATTAAATCTATTTACAAACCTTATATTTAATTGTAAAAGCCTTTCATGGCTAATAAAGTATATTACGCAAACGCAGTTTACGATCAAAAAGAAATAAAAGCAGTCAATGAAGTTTTAAAAAACCATTTAACTTTAATGGATGGTCCATTAGTTAAAGAGTTTGAAAATAAAGTTGCAAATATTTTTGGTAAAAAATATGGAGTGATGGTTAATTCTGGATCATCCGCTAATTTAATTGCATTAGCATCTTTAGATTTACCGAAAGGGGGTGAAGTGATTACACCTGCATTAACTTTTGCAACAACAGTTGCACCTATTTATCAGTGTGGACTCATTCCTCATTTTATAGATGTTGAACATGCTGAATTTATTCCAAACATAGAAGCAATCACTAGTGCAATTAATTCTAAAACAGTTGCAATTATGATTCCAAACTTATTAGGAAATGTATGTGAATGGAAAGCAATTTATAAAATTGCAAAAAAACATAAATTAAAAGTTATTGAAGATTGTGCTGATACTATTGGATATAAGTATTATAAAAGTAAAAATGGCACAACAGGTGAATATAATGATTTAGTTACTACAAGTTTTTATGCATCTCATATTATTACTGCAGGTGGACAAGGTGGAATGGTATGCACTAATAATAAAAAACTTTTAGATAAATTAAAATTACTTAGAGGTTGGGGAAGATCTTCCGCTGTATTTAATGAATCTGAAGATATAGAAAAAAGATTCAATACTAAAGTTGATGGTATTGATTATGACTCTAAATTTATATTTACTGATATTGGTTATAATTTTTTACCATCAGAAATATCTGCAGCATTTGGTTTAGAACAATTAAAAAAATTACCACAATATAAAAAAATAAGACAAAGAAATTTTGAAGCATTGAGAGAATTTTTTATGCCTTATTCAGATTATAGATGGGTAGAAAGAGTAGGATGGGGTACTCATGCAGATACACCATGGCTCGCTTATCCATTGGTTTTAGATAGTCAAGCACCTTTTACTAGAAAAGAAATGCAAATACATTTTGAAAAAAATGGTATTCAAGTTAGAACTATTTTTACTGGTAATATTACTAGACAACCTGTTATGAAAAATAAAAAATGGAAAGGTAATAAAGAATTTCCAGTAGCAGATGATGTAATGAAAAACGGCATGTTGATTGGAGCCCATCAAGGTATGTCATTAAAAGAAGTTGATAGAGTTAAAAAAGTATTTAATGATTTAGCTAGAAAATATAAATCGGAAGACAATGCCTAGAATTTGGACCCACATAGCCTGGGATAATACGGGTCAAAAAGATTTAGGAAAAGCTTATAATGCTTGCATTAGTCAACATGCAGATGAGGATTGGGTTGCTTTCTTAGATCACGATGCAATGCTTACTACAAATGATTGGTATTTACAGTTACAACATATCATTGAACACAATCCTAATTGTAAAGGTATATGCTCAAGAGTAAATAGAATGAATACCTTTGAACAAATGGTAATTGGTATAGACCCATATAACTTTGATTATAGTTA
>Ga0208898_1000388_pt1 | contig 34494 bp, 49 predicted proteins | sample VirMetDEL_Mar_4_FD_184513 | JGI IMG/M metagenome (GOLD analysis project Ga0208898, IMG submission 184513) | Aqueous microbial communities from the Delaware River and Bay under freshwater to marine salinity gradient to study organic matter... | ecosystem: Environmental > Aquatic > Marine >... | reverse complement strand
TCACGTCAATGATGTTATTAAACGTCGCCATCTCGGCGTCTGACGGGTCGCGGATGACGAAAAAATCGCCACGCCTTTCGACGGGTTGATCGATGATGTCGCGGCCGATCGGCTTTGCATTATCGACAGCATCGAGGGCAGACTTGCCTTTATCCATGACAGCCTTCGCGCCAGCCTTTACAACATCGACAATGCTAGCCACTTCAATATTATCTGCGGGATCTGGAGCAGGGGCATCGAGCGGGGCAATATCTTCCGGCGGCACGTCAATAGGCGGCGTTGCCGTCGTCAGCATTTCCAATTGCGGCTCGTCTTGAGGTATTAGGATGTTCTCAACCATGCGCCTTCTCCCGGCGCGTGGCGCCTGTTAATCGGGTTTGTCTTGCTTGTCGAAGTGCGCCAACCAGTATTCCATTGTCTCTGGTTGCTCGCGCTCGTAACCGAGCCGCTCCAAAGCATCGTTGTGCTTCTTGCAGGCGTCGATCATCTTTTGCGCCCATACCTCGTTGGGTATGGGCGGCAGATGCGACGGGCGAAATGGTTGCTGCATCTTTTGCATGATCAGCATTGTACCAAAGTTGTACTGGTTTGTGAAAGGTCATTTAACGCCCTCCTTGCCCGTCTTGAGTTCAGGCTGGTCGGCGCCGGCGGCCAATAGCCCCGCGCCACCGATCGACAGCAGGGGTGTCTTCCCTTCCATAAACCCTTTAAAGATCGTGTCTTTGTCTCGGCCGGTCAGTTGCGCCGTGACGTCAATACGATCATTGATTAGTTCAACCACAGTTTTGAATTCTGACGCGAGGCCAGTGCGATCGCCAGAACCGAACCAACCGAGAGACTGAGCTTCGGCCGGAGACACGCCAAGTATCTCAGCAGCTTTGCGATAAATGTCAGAGAATACCGCATATTCCGTCTGCATATCCTTGCCGGCGATCTTCTGGCTTCCCAATGTGTCGTTCAGCCATGTGGCTGGGTTCAGCCTCGACGGGTCCGCTTTATATTCCTTGAGATATTCCGGCTTGATAAACCCGTCAGGGATTGACCCCGGCTGTATCTCGTTCATCGCGTCAAGGGCGCCCCTGATCGCATGTGTGTCTACCGTCACGCCGTCAAAGTTGCCGGCGACGTTCTCAGCAAATGTGTATGGCTTCGGGTTGGTATCATTGCTGATGCCTTGGTTCCCTTTTATATCTTTGAGTAACTTGCCGTGTATCCCGCTGTCGCCGATCATCATCGGATATCCATGCTCATTGATGCCGCCACTGCCAGGGCCGACGACCTCGGCTATATCAATACCGGCTTTGCTTTTTGCCGCCGCCAGTGACGCATTTCTGAGGTTCTGTTCCGTCATCGTGCGGGGGCTGGTCGCTGCATAATAAAGAGCGAAGTCTTTGAGTTGCTGACGCGCCGTCGCCTCTGGGATGCCCAGTGCGACTGCCTTATCGACCAATGGTCCGGTATGATAAAAATACTGTGCAGCAGTGCCAAGGTATGGCGTCATTCTCTCAGCCAGACGCGCCGCGATAAGATCAGTCATATCAGCGACAGGCCGCGCTCGATTTCCAAGCGGAAGTTTAACGCCGTCGGGGGCGCGTGGCACAGGCACAGGCGTTTGCGCGGCATGTGATTTGTTATACCCCTCCGGCGTTGTATCAAACATATTGTCGCCTGATGGGCTAACGCGGTCGGCCGCCTTTAATTTCATCTGCTGCGACCGAATATCCAGCACTTCCTTCATCGTCGGGAGAGTGGTGTCAGGGGCTGCCGCGTCGGTAAATTTCATGTCTGGAGTGACAGACATATCTGGGGCTAGATCAAATTTACCAACATCCTCGATCGACATCCCCACAGGGATTGGCGACTTGCCATCGGCCCATCGGCTGCTGATCATCGTCACAATATCCTGTGCCGCGCCGCTATTCTTTGCCATAGCAACCAAGCTGCCCAATCCATTAACGAGCGGCCCTAAGACAGCCCCCGGCAGCGCCCCGACTAAGCGCGAGTTGAAGTCTTGGATTGTCGCATTATCACTGGTCACAAAGTCGCTGACGATCTGTGATACTTCCTGTGCCTTGTCGCTAGGGATCATGGCGATCATCTGCGCGATGCCGTCGGCCTCAGTCTTGCCTGACGTGGCGAAATCACCGATGACACCACCGACAATGTCAGCGACAGCAGGGCCATAACCAGCCATTTTCAGCGCCCTCATAGCGGGGATCATCCCCGGCAGTGCTTGGCCCAGACCTGACGCCAATTGACCGGGAAGGGTGGTCGGCGGGTCAATGGTGGGGTCTACACCTACAGCATCAAGTGCCGCACCACCCATCGCCTCAATCACTGGGGCGCCGGGGATCATCCTATTGATTTCATGCGCCCCGCGAGCCGCGCCATGCAGCAGGCCTTGCCCCATGTCGGCAATATAATTTACCGCGCTGTCAATCGCACTAGCAGCGTCTGGTGTAACGATGTCTCCTGATATGTCGGGTTTGACGAGGTATTGATCAACTAGGCTGGGCGGCGCTGCATAACGCACCATGCCATCCCTGCCACGCTGTAATGTAAAACCATCCGGCAGACCGTGCTTCTGGTAAGTCAGGCGGTCGGTATATTCTTGGGTCAGGTCGGTCATTTCTGCACTCCCAGCCTGCGCTCATACCCTTCGATCGCGCTGCGGATGTCGAGGATGTCGTTGATAATTTTTTTATTAGTGGCATTCGCACTCGGGATCAGGCCGACTAGAGTATTTCGGTCTGCTGTCGCGTCGATACCTTGCTTCTCAAGATATTTTGCTTTTGTCTCCAAGTTGGATTGCGCCTCTGCATAAGCCTTCTCTGTCTCACGCCGCTCAATCTCGACCAGATTATCCTTAACCCATTTATTGACGTCCATCGCAGGATTGAGCGTCAACGCCTCGTTAAAATCGCCGATCGTAGTTTCATATACAGCCTTGCGACGTGCCACTTCTTCTTTATCAAGGCCAGCCGTGTCAGCCTGTGGGTCATAGCGCACTTTTGCCGAGATGATCGCTTTAGCCCTTGTCACCGATTTATCACGCTGCTGCATGACCAATTCAGTCAATTGTGTGGCCTCGGTCTGCACGATCTTACCGGCCGCCAATGATGCGTCGATCTTGCGGAAGTATTCCGACGTTGGTGCGCCGCCAATCGTGATCTGCCGCTTCAGTTCTCCCAAGCCGACAGCATCGCCAGACTTAAACCCGGTCGGGTGTTCGCGCACTGTCTCTTCATATATTGGCCTGATTTTCGGCGACATCGATGCGACTGCACTTTTCATTCCCGCCAGATCGCCATCGCGACGCGCCTGACTGAATCGATCGACTGCCTCCAAATCTGCATCATCACGCGCCGCCGTCCGTGCCGCACGTTCAGCATTCTTATCTGCAACCCGCTCACTGCGGAGTTTTCGCATCGCGCCGCGCACGTCCAGTTTTTCGTTCTCATCCAGGGCGTCGTAGGCATTCTGCATCGCGGGGCTGTCAAACCGTCCCGCCTTCGCTTGAGCGAGTGCCGCCGTAATCCCCTCGGGATGCTGGTCTGCCCAATCTTCAAGGGCCGCCTTTCGCGCCGTTGTCACCGCCTTATTGAAATCCTCGCGGCCGGATTTCTGCATTGTCGGATCATTCGCATAAACAGCATAATTGTCGATCGACTGACGAAGAACATCCAACTGCTGATCGACGGTTATGGTCTGCCCAGTCGTCTGGTCAATCATGTCGCCGCGAGCAATGATCTGCGGGGTCGCTTCGATGATCGACTGCACACCCTTTTGAGCTTTGACCTTTTTCTCTTTCAAGGTGCGGGTGGCTTCTTCGCTGATTGCCGATGACAGGGTGCTGTTAGCCATCTGCGACAAGCTGGCGCGGATTGTTGAATACAGTTCCGGCGCGGCGTCTTTGACAACCGACGACAGCCCATCCACCAGGTCGGCCAACTTGCCGCCGGGGCGAGGGGATCCAGACGACATATCTGTGAGGGACGACAGGTCAGCCTTGCCCAGTTTAATATCGGCCAGCATCATCGTCAGTTCTGTACGGGCCTGCAGGTCGATCTCAGACGCAATTTGCTGCATCTGCACCTTACGGCCAGCCTTGTCGAACGTCGTCAACTGACCGGCAAATAATTCTTCTGGATCCTTGCCCAGCGCCTTGGCATCTTCCAATTGCTTTAGTGTGATCGGGTTCTCAGCATAATACTTGGCGCCCTCGATCGCGGCCTGCTCGTCGGCAATCTTATTAAAAAAACTACCCAGCCGATCGGCACTGTCTGCCATCGCCAAAGATGACTTCTGGCTTTCGCGCAGATCAGCAAAATCGATATTGCGAGGCTGTGCGTGTGCGATGCCGCCGCCGCGATAATTGGTAAATCTTTCAGCCATTATATTGACCCCGGGTGTGCGCCGACACCATACTGTGCCTGTCCAGCGGATGATAAACCTGATGTATTAAGAGTGCCGCCACCGCCCCCGCCACCCATCGCCCCGCTACCAGCAAACATCATGAACCCCTTACCGAGAGTCCCGATGGCGCTATACAGACCAGCCTGTGCGGCCGACTTGCCGGCGGCCCGGTAGATGTTCGCCTGCATTCCAGCCATCTCGGTTGCCATAACCGCATTACGCTTGGCAGTGTTAAAATTAGATACGCCAAAACGCTGGTTGGCGGTCTTGATCGTGGCCGCCGACCCGGTCAGATTGACTTGCACCAATCCGGCACCGGCAGCCGCATTGATCGATGCATTTGACCGTACCAATCCGTCAAGCGCCTCAACGCCCTTCTGCTTGTAGGCAATCGCCTGCGACCGGCCCTGGAACTCGGCCATATTCGCCTGCGACTTATAATTTGCCTCTGCAGCTTTCCCGGCTTTGTATTGGCCGACTGCTGATATTGCCGACTGTGCGAGGCCAGCAACTGCCATTGCCATCATCGCATTATGCTCCCGCGCTTACACGATACTCTAATCCGAGTACCGTAAATTTAAGGGGCGTTAACTGCCCGATCGACACCGCAGCATCTTGGGAAAATCCCTGTATGCTATGCAGCGTTTTTATGCCTGTGAACTCAGCCACCGGGTCGCCCAGCAATGACACGTCAAATTCCCTGAACGGGATGTCGATATTGTTGATCGTCAGAGACTGCGTACTGTCGCAAATCACGTCAACGCGAAGGACGCGACGTTTCATCCCTTGTCGAGTGCCGCCGGCCTGGCGCGGATCGACTGGCATCGTCTGAACCGTCACCGTGTAATTTAGGCCCAATTGATAGCTGGACGTCGAAGCGCGGGGGAATGTCAGGTCGCCGGATGCATCCATCGTCTGCTCGACCTGCACCGCGCCATCAAGAAGCAGTTGCACATCCTCTAGCGCCAGGTGATTGCCGGCGATGGATGACGCCACACCACCGGCAACCGCGCTGTCCAACGTGTACGATGAATTGAAGGCCTCAAGCATATAAGTATCGACGGAATTGATGACCCGCTTAACGACAGCGTAGATCGTGTCGATATCCACAGAGACATCGATGAATGTGCCGTCCGTTATAAACTCGGAAGCGGCGACCACATTCTGTGATCTCAACAGCGTGTAGGCCGTCATGGTGCCGCCGTCACCATTAACAATGAGCAGCAAGTCGCCCTCATCAGTCGATGTTGCCTTCCGCAGAGCCATCCGCGTCGGCGTCTTGAGAAGATGCGATGATAACACTGATACCCGCGCAGACACATAAGTTTGCTGGGCATCGGTATAGACAAATTCGTTTAACGCTCTGCCCTGGCGTTGGATATAAAGTGTTCCGCTATCCAGACCTTGAACGCCCACACCTTCCTTAGTGCCATTGCGCGATGCAAGACGGACGACGAAGTTTGACGGCGTAATAGGTTCAAGCGTGGTCTGCGGGACATAAAATTCACCACCGGTAGTCAAAAATTGCAAGTCGCGTCCAGAGAAGATTTCGACAACAGCGTTTAACTGGTTGGTATCGATCGTCGCCTCAACTGCGGCGTCGTCCAATCCCTCGCCCTGGTCGTGATTGAAGAACTCGCCGACGCGGGATCCCCACACGGTAGATGGCAACGCCTTCGACCCGCCGTGATATAGCCGACCTTCATGGAATGTCGCAGTGCGGGGCCAGCCGCGCAGCGTTGACCAGGCGTCCTCGTAGCCGCTCTCCAGTTCCCAATCACCTGACGCAATCGCAGATGTGTCAAAGAACGGCACTTCGACGTAGGCCTTGACGACCGTCGCCGACGTGAACTCAACGATGCGAGCACGGCCAAAATTCACGGTATTATTGACGTATTGACCTACATCACTATCGACTGTGAATGTCGATGTATTGTCGGGTGTCGTCGTCCACGCAACAGATACTGTCGCCACCTTGGTCGCGCCGACATAATCGGAAATAATGCGCCTCTGGCCCTCGCCAGTGCCGCCGGTGATCAGGATGCCGGCGCCATTATAAATATCATCAGTCGCCACCGCGCCGGCATCTAGCGTGATAGTCGATGCCGCCCCAGCTTGCGCCGTATTTGACCGGCCCTCATGGAAGGTAGCCGCACCTGCTGTCAGAGTGACGTTGCCATCAATGGCAGATGGCGTCAGTGTCGTCGCCGGGTTCGTCGTCGTTACTGTAAAGGCATACTTTGGCAGGGTGTCGAACGTCACATCGCTGATCGTCCAATCGGTATCTGTCGCGCCGCGCACGATCTTTTTCGGGGAGATATCTTCTTGCACGATGATCAGCGTGTCGGCCGACTGCACCCATCGCATCGTCGGCAAGACAGCCGACGTGACGCCGGTGGTCGTCAGGTAGTCATTGCCGCCGCCATTGATCGCAGTCTGCAGCACCTTGTTTTTGTAGATGTACATCCGCTCATTGGTAAACAGCAGCATATAACTGTCGCTGATCGAAAACTCGAAAGGCACCAGACGGACACCATCGGCCGGCGAACCACCAATCGTCCCGATATACTGCAGACCGGGGCGCCGGGTGATGCCACCTTGCGGCTGGATGATCACATTCTTTGCCGACGCCAGCGCCTTGTAATACTGCTCGAGGTCAAGCCGCGCTCGCAGTTTCGGGTCAATTTCGCCGGATGTGAAATCGGTCTGGATGTTTAATGTGCGGCTCATCAGCGGCCGCCATTACGGACCAAGACTAATTCAAAATTCTCAAACGTCTGGGTGACATTGTTGGCGCCGTCCATCTGAGCAGCGATGCGGAATTGACCACCTCGGCCATTTTCCCACTCAGCGCCAAATGCACGTTTATGCCAGTATTCTGCTTTTGTGATCTGGTCGGTCACTGTCTCTGCAATAACCGACGCCATCGCATACTTGAGCAGATTGACGAAGTATGCCGGCATCAGGCTCTCAGTGACGATCTTCTGGTAATCGATGTAGATCGTTTCTTCGTTCGTATAAACGTAATTGCCGATCCGCTCCCAACTGGTAATCGGGGTCGCGCCGGCCGACGATGAATTGTAAACCGCGATCGGCCCGACATTCAGATCGCCAGGGAGATCATACTTGTATGACCACTCGTTGACCGGGGCGGTGACATTGCGAGCCAAGACAGACTTGACCACTGAGAACGACCACTCGCGCATGCCCAGGACCGTATCGCGCATGTCTGGGTACAAACGAGAACAGACGGTCGACTTATCGTCACCGTCCGTAAAACTGGATATTGTCCCGGCACCCAACAATAAACAAGCGTCTGAACAAATCGAAACGTCCGTGTCACCAGATGCCATATTAAACCCTCAAAAGAGAGTAGGGGCCGGGGAGCGATACCCGGCCCCAGCCCTGTTAGTCGGTGTCGGTCACCGCGATGGTGGTGCCGTCTGACACATCGACCACACCCGAGGCGTTCGACAGAACGACGACGAGCGACGCCGTCGGCGTGTTACTGTCGTACACGTAGATAAGGTCGCCGACCTTCAGCAGTTCGGATGCGCTGTTGAAGTAACCAGACGTGTTAACCGTCGCGATGGCGTCGGTCGTTGTGTAAGACCACATCTGCGGGGCCAAAGATGCCTTTGACTGGCCGCCGATCGGGTTAAGACCACTTGCTGCGTATGCCATTATTCATCCCTCCGATCAGGATTCGTCGCAGGTGATCTCGACAATGCCAGTGGCATCGATCGCGACCGCATTTGCGGCGAGGCAAGAGTTGACGAGGAACGACGTCTTTTCAGGGACGTAGTTGATCTCGGTTTTGAGCAGGCCTTGGGCATAACCCAGTGCCGATTTGTGGAAAGCGAAGTTCCGGCGTTTCGATGCCCCAGGAACTGCAAGACCACCTTCATCACGGTCACCGATGAAGACGAACTTGAACCCCATGAACGTATCGACCTGACCGCTCGCAAGGGCGCGAGCAGCGTGGTAGTCGGCAGACACGGCGCGTTCATCGCCGAGCAGGCCGGCCTTGCTGTTGGCATGCGCTAGGAAGATACGATCTTCTGCAGGCACATTGTTTGCATCGAGCAGACGAGCCGCTTCGATGACTTTGCCGACGTTCAGGTTGGAAGCCGTTGCGCTGCCGGTGGTGACAATCGTGTCAGCAACCGTCAGCGAGGACGATGCGGCCTCGAGGGCGTCGATCTTCATCTGATCGATGCGGCGGCCGATTGCATTACCGACAACTTGCGACAATTCACGCACGTCATCGAAATTGACTTTTGCCTGGTTGAAGACGTCCGAATACTCGGCGGCATTCCAATCTTCCAGCGTGACGCTGACGGTCGAATATGCGGCGTTGATCGGGGTGACATCGGTCTGCGGGATCCGCTGAGAAGCGGCGCCTTGGGCGATTTTAGGGAATTTGTGGGTCGTCCCTTCGACATTCATACGCTCGCGACACGTACCGGCGAGGCTCTGCATGCCTTGAAAGGCCTGCTTAACCATCACGTCAAACGTGGTCACAAACGCGGGGGAGATATTAGCCATGTCGGCCTCCATTGCGTTGATTGAAAAATTGTCCAATCGTCGCGGGTAGGCCGATAAACGGGCCGCAACTTGGTGGGTTAAAAGGCCCACCCCGCCTTAAAAAGACGGCCCTTCAGATGAAGGGGTAAGCGTCACTGTACAAACTACACTATTGCGGCGTAGTTTGTACAGTGATTATTTGGTTCTTTTGAGAATTGTAATTTTTAACCGAACGAAGCCGCTGCCTTGCGATCGACTTCAGCACGGTAGGCGGCGTCGATATGATACCGCAAATTGCCGTCCTGATCCTTGGCGTTCATCAATTGCTCAAGCTCATTCTTGGTTATTTTACCGGCATCGGTCGGCACCGCTGCCTTGAACGGGATACGATCGGCATAGCTCTCGCGAACCTTGAGTAAGGCTCGGGTGCCGACCGCACTGTCGGCGGCACTTTGGAACCACGCATACTCCTCGGCCGACCAGACGCCTGACGCCGCCAGACCCTGCGCCCACTGGCCCATATCACTAATGATTGCCTCGGCATTCGGCCCGAGTTCTTGGCTGATCTGCTCGCGAGCCTGCTTGACCATGACATCCTGGGCGCCAACAGCATTGAGGAAGGTGTCGATCAACCCGTCGTACTGTTCCTTCGATATTTTATGCTCTTTGGCAAAATCATTGAACCCCGTGAGCAGTGGATCATCCTCTGGGATGCCGAAATCTTCCAGCTTCTCATGCTTGTAAGTTTCGACATCGACCGGCTTGTGGTCGCCGGCGCGAAACTTTTTATAGAGTTCTTTGTGCGCCTTCTCGAGTTCTTCAACGCTTTTGTATTTATCCGCATAAACCCGCGCCTCTTCGGCGGGTTTCTCTTCAGCCTTTACTGGATCCGGCTCATCATCGCGAACCTTCACCATATTATCGTCAGCGTCGTCTCTCTTGGCGTCGAGAGGCGCATACAGGCTGTCGCGGTCTTTCTTCTCTTCGACAACCGGCGCCGGAGCGCCGACATCGATCTGACCATTTGCGTCTGGAGTTAATTCATCGCTCATCATTTATATTCCTTCGCTCGTTGGATACACTGTTCGATATAACGCACGATCGAGTCCTGACCCTCACGGGCAAAGCCGTGCGAGGCCTCGGCGCCGGGGTACCAGGCCGGTTGCTCTATCGTCATTTGACGCAAGTGCGCCAAAACTTTCCGGCCCGACGGGGTGCCAAAACACTTGTTCATGTGGACAAGGATATCGGGCGGCGTCAGGTTTTTCGCGAGGACATCGTCATCGCGGGTGGCATTAAGTCCTGCCCAGCCTTCAGTCGAAATATCAGCCATAAATTCTCGCTCTGTTTCTCGATTTTGACATCACCCGCAAATTCTTCTTGGAATTGTTCTGTGGGTTGCTGTCTTTGTGATCTACATCCTTACCATCGCCTTTTTTAACCCGGCCCTGCTTTTCCATATCGCGGCGAGCGGCGTTTCGAGAGGCGCGATTTTTCTTTTGCTCCGGTTTCGAGTGATATAGCGCATATTCGCGCTTGTAATTACGCGACACTCTTCACCAGCCCGGCAACAGATCCAGGCTGTTGCTGCTCCATCTGTGCAGCCATCGCTGCCGCCTCTTGCATCTTGGCCTCGATCTCAGCCTGTGACCGGCGAAGGTTCTGAGGGATGCCCAGCTTATCGCCGACCCATGCCGACGCGGCGCCGGCATTCACTGCCATCTGACCTTCCGGCCCCAGCGATGCGGAGATCTGGGCGAACTTCATGAACTCGCCGACTTCCTCAATGTTCTGCGCCTGGGCGAGGGGGGATATCGGAACGACCTTGACCTCGAGGCCATTAACTTTGAGGGGCAGATCAATCAGGCCTTTTTCATTCATCACGCTAAGAACGAGGGTGACGATCGGGATCATTGTCTCGTTGGTCAGGCGGCCAAACGCAGACCCCAGGTTCTGCGACAACTCTTTCATCCGCTCGACCACCTCAGTCGCCGACCGAGCCGACATATTGTCTGGCGGCAAACTCTCATCCAGCAGGGTCTTTTTGATATTCATGCGGAGATCGTTAATCACCAACTGGGTCAGATTAACATCAGACGCCGACTGTAATTTCTGCAGAGATGGTCCTTGCGGCCCCCCATTTCGGGCAACAGGGATAATCGCGCCCGGGACGATCTTGATATTCTGGGGGTTCATCACACCATCGTCGGTCGCGGTGTAGACGCCGGCGATGCCGATCGAGGCGTTCTTCAACAGAAACTCAACCACCTTGTTCAGGGTCTTGATGTCGTAAATTGCCGTCGTTAATGGACCACGCCCATAGATCTCACCGGCAACTTTCATGAAGCGGCCGATCACCCATGGCGACTTCCGCATCTTGCGGCCGATCAACTGATGGGCGCCTTTAGGGACGACCAGGTGATATTCATTCTGACGCTCTGCGTAGTTATAAACAGCCGCCTCGATCAACTCGATGTTCTCGGTCGGCTTTGCCTTGATCTGCTGCGCGAGGTCATCAGGTATCTTCGCACTCGGCCACTGCGCCTGTATCGCTTCACCCTTCATCCGCATGCGGCGATAGACATTATCGACGTTGCCATTGATGCCTTCTTCAATCGCGACAAGAAACTGCGGCACTGCAGTGAACCGGATCGGCGTTGTTTCATCGCCAGCCTCAACCGTCATCGCGCCGGTGCCGACTGCCATGTCGATCAGAAATTCACCCATCGCCAGGTCGAAGTTCGTCAGGCGCAGCACGTCGAACATCTTGTCGGTGTATTCGTCCAGCTTGGCCTGAACGATCGGCTTCATGTCGGGCGGGATGGCATTACCGGCCTCGAGGCGGCACCACTTCCGGCCCGGTGGGAATAAGCCAGACTGAATTTTATTGGCAAACCGCTGCGTCGAGTTGACGCCGGTCGAGTCAAATACCCGCGCACCCTTCGCCTGACCGGCCGAATCTTGTTCAAAATCGCCGTCATACAGATTACGCTGGGGCAGGGCGTACTCATACGCCTCTTTATAAACGTCTCGCCACTGTTCCTTGTGAGACTGCGCTGCCTTGAACCGGTCGAGAATATCTTTTGCAGTGAACATCAGACGACTGACGAACCAAGGGCGCCCGAACCGGTCGGCACACCAAGTTGCGGATCTTCACGGCCGGCATACAGCAATGATTTCTGACCACCGTACGTGGCGGCACGTTTTTGCGCCGCCAGTTGCCGGGCCTTACGCTTGCGATCAGCTTCTGCCTGTGCGTTTGCAGCGTCCTGTGCGTCGGTCGCGGCTTTCGGGGGTTCTTGAACCTTTGGTGAAGAAAATAGTCCACCCATAAAAATCACTCCTTAAACCGGACAAACAGAAAATAATCAGCGCCCTCTGGGCCGAACTGGGCCAATCGCGCTTCTGGTACAAAATAGCATACCTTTGCGAATTGTACACTTGAAATATGTGAAGCATTTACATAGGCCTGCAACCGCCGAAATCTGCCGATTTTCACCAACTCATCCAAAATAAGCCGGGAAGCTCGCACAAATGACACCGGATTTTCCCGCGCTATTGTACCAGGCATCGCCCACGCCTCGCCGACACCGGGCCATAGCTGAACCGCGCCAAATACGCCGACTGTAGCCATATCATCGCCGGTTTTCAGCACCGAATAGGCGGGGCCGAACTGCGACTGCATGGTGATATAGGTGGTATAATCGGCAATAACCGACCCTAAACCGCCAGATGCCACGTCAAGATCGAAGAAATTGAGGTGCCATGGCGAAAAAGGCACACAAATCATCGATTTTGCCGACAAAATACCTTTGAGTTTTGTACATTCCATGTCAGTATTTACCTTCTCTGGACGTGATGTCCTCCCTGGAAACTCGACCCCCGGCCTTAACAGCCGGGGGTTTTTTCAGGTGAACACGTCAAAATCAGAATTAGCGACATGCACCTTGCCGCCATCGCGAGCCGTGTAGCCACCCCGCGTCAGTGATCGATGCTCACCGCCGCCCAGCATCAGATACCCATAAGCATCGCCGCAGTGCGACGACATGTTCTTATTCGGCATATCCTTGAATCGCTCATACCCGGCGCCGACCGCGACGCGCTTAAAGTGATAACCACCGGCCAATGATTTACGCAATTGTTTGCAGGCCGAATGCACGATCAACCCTGGCTTGCCGCGCACAAGTCTCATCATCGGCGCTGCGCCAGCCTCGCGCCGCACTTTCCATTCGTTCGATGCCGTCGGACGGGCCTGCAGTCCCAAGGTTTTCAGATAATCGAATGCCGTCACTTCGTAAATTTCATCACGCTTCATGCCGGCCGGGTCACCCCAGATCATCCACTCAACATTAGGGAAACGAGACTGCAAGTCGCTGATCAGCATCTGGCCGAACCGCTCCAGCCCGATGTCAAACATCACCAACTCATGCAATACCCGCCACTGACCATCAAAATGCCGCTGACCAAAGATCGCCGCCGGCGTTAAACCAAAATCCAGCCCGACATGCACGGGCAACGACGGGTCAAACGCCACGTCGCCCGACATCAGGTGATCATCATACTCAGACCAGACCGGCTTGCCCTCCTGCACATAGGTAAACCGACCCTGGGCATAGCACCGGATCCAATCCAAATTTTTACCGCCCAGCATTTGGTCATAATAACCGGCCGGCAGATTGTTCAAGTTCTCAGCGTCAGGATTAACGTACCACCACTTGCCGGCCGATTGAATATACCCATTGGCCTCGGGCATCTCCGGCAAGTCGGCCACCGGCACTTCCAGAACACCACCCGGTTGCTTGTAAAATTTCCATGCATACTTGCCGGTTTGCTTATCCTTCTCTGACAAATTGTACCACCAATGATCATCGTCCATCGGGTTGGTATCCATCCACACACCACGCCACGTCGCGCCACCGTCGCGCTTCGTCGGATAACGACCCACACGGTGGGTCAACCCATCGATCACCGCTTTCGGCAATTCTCGGGCCTCGTTGACCCACGCACCCGTCAATTCCAGCGACAGCAGCTTTCGAACATCCTTCGGCTGATCCAACGCCAAAAATATCACTTCGCAGTCAATACCGGCCGCCTTACCACGCGTCGGCAGCTTGATATGGTGCGAAATAGGCGGCGACCAGCGCATCTGACCCCAGACATTCTCAGGAAATAACTCCTGCCACGTCTTGATCGTCGTCGTTCGTAACTCAGGATAAGAATTTCGCACGATAACGAACCGGGAATACTTAATCCCGTCACGCGGCGAAGCCTTCTGCTGGATCGCCCTCAACATGATCTCGGCACAACACGCATAAGACTTGCCAGATCCCACCGGACCCATAATGCCGCGCACAAATGCATTCGACCGCAAAAACGAATAAACCGTCGGCGACCTGGAAAAGTCGAGATCAAGAGAACCGGGGATTAAATCTTCATCACTCATCGCACAACATCCCGGTTAGGATAACGCCCTCGCTCAAATCGCAACGGGCAATCGTCAGGCATCACCACATCGATGCCCAGCTCGCGGCATAAATGAATAAAATGCAGGGTGCCGGGCCGCTGATCTTCATAAACCCCCTTCAACGACTGCTCGACGCCCCACAACCCGATCGCCGACGCGCCGCGCATAATCGACCACGCCATCGCAATTGAGACAGACGACGACAAAAACTCCGTCCCAAACCGTGCTTCCATCGCCGGCATATCCATCAACCGTGCCGGCGCTCCCAGAACGACCGCCACCATAGGGTCAGCGCACCACACAACACCCATCGATTGCAGCATTGCATGGTATGAACCGATAACCTTCACCGGGTCATGCACCTCGTACCAAACCGTACACCGCGGCAAAGGAAAAGTGCCGACACCCTCAACAGCCCAGCCATCATCATAAAACGGCGCCTCAACCCGAGTGCGGCCAGAGCCGACGATCGCGACCTTCATTGCCGGTCCTCCGGTGCCTTAATGTTGATGCCAAGGATCGAGGGACGGTCGTCCTCATCAGTCTGTGGGTTGTCGAGGCCAGCCGCCTTCGCAAGGATCCGCAGCACCTGAACCTTATCAACCAACTCGATCTCGAGAACCGACGCGCCATCCTTGTTGACCGTCTGCCGGATCTTCTTCAGGCCATGCAATTTCTGGTCGGGGATATCGGACGACGCCTTCACAGCAACATTACCGTACTGGTCCCAAGTGACGAAGTCCGTCATCACCGTGCCAGCCATCGTCAGAGCCAGGTTGGCGATCGCTTCCTTGTTCTCGGCGATGACATTCGATGTTTTCAGCCGCTTGGCGAGGGCAGGGGCATTGCCAAAATTCGGGGGTTCGTGTGTGGATTTGCGGCCGGTCATTGGGTATTTCCGCAGTGGCTGTTTTCGGGGGAAAATATTGCGTGACACCCCCCTATCGACCCCGCCGGGGTGGGGGGGGATAAGGGTCGGTCTGGCAGCCGGCGGCCGCCATTTTCTGGGCGCCAGGTGGGCTGTCCAAAACCCCGACGAACGTATGGGAATTGGACAAGCCGCCCATGCCTGCGGATCAGCGGGAAGGGGGGCTGTTTCCTCGCACCGCCTGTACGCCCCTGTGCGGCCCCGTGGTGCGCGACAGGCGCTGGCCGCACCCACCCCAGCGCGGACCCGCGACATGACGCCTCACGCGCCATCCTAGGGCAAATTTGAACTAGTTTATGGCGCATATCGATAATCATAATGTTTATTCCACCCCTTGTACCGGCACTGGCGGCGCATCACCAGCCGCCCCGACTGCAGCGATCATCGCCGCCATCTCATCATCACGATGGCGTTGATCCACTGGCCGCATGAAGATGGCGTGTGTCTGCGCCTTGCCGTACTTGTGCCTTGGCCTCGGCGCCTTGCACATATAGCCGAGATCTCTAAGGCCTCGGACTGCCCAACTGACAGTCTTGGATGGCATCCCAGTGTCGCGGCATATCCTTGCCTGGCTGACCCACGTTCTGCCGCTCTTGTCCCGATACATGCAATAGGCGGCCAGCACTCTGAACATGGCATGGGTCAGTCTTGCGTCACAGATCGCCATCACTGGTGTCAATGCGATGACCCGCTCATCCAGTGCCTTCTTCACATTGCCCTCAGTAAAAGCCACTGGCACCACCTTAAAATCGACATCAGAAGGGGATAGGGTCGTTGAGGTTGTCCTGAGTTTGCCTGATTTCTTCGATGTGGGCATTTGGGAAGGCTCCTTTTGCAAATTGTACAACGGGCGCAGACCGCTCAAGCATTGCGATGATACGCCCAATCTCCTGTAAATGGTAGACTGCACCGGTGACCCCGTTCTTTTGCAGGCTGATGGCATCAGCGAGTGTCTGGACGACACTGAACGAATTGCCCTGATCATCCTCGGCGACCCACACCTCGGCGACAATCTTGCGATGACCGCCGGCGGTGGCTTCGGCATCGAGTGCTTGCCACGCCCGACACATCACCTTCGCCCGTTTGACGACCTCGTCAGGATCCTGTGCCTCGATGGCGGCATTCAGCTTCTCCCTGGCCGCCCCGAACTTTGCCGCAGTCTCGACCGACACCAGCCGCTCCAATCTGCCGACGCCCCACTTGCATTCCATCTCGTTGGCGATCTGGTCGAGCGGCTGCAGGGCCGAGTAGATGATGCCGGCATCGACGTCACCGACGACGAGTGGATTAGTGATTGGGTCGGGTTTCTTAATATCCTTCACTTTTACCCCCAACTACGGACACTGCATTCTGCATTCTATATAGAGGAATGCAGTAAATGCAGCGTAGGCCTGCGTTTGTTGCAAATACTGCATTTCCTGTTTTGCAGCTTTTGCAGTGTATGCAGCCGGCATGTAAATCACCCATGATCGACACTCCAAATCCACTCGCCATCACGCCATGCGAACTCACTATCGACCAGCCCATCCAATGCCCGGTTGAACGTCGTCGCCTTGTTTTTGGGGTCACCAGATAGCCTTTTATAGACAGCGAAGCGCAGGCTATCCTCACTGACGCATTTGATATTTCCAAATGCTGGCATATGCCGGTGTTCTGCGCTGTCCGTCGTCATAATATTTGCGAGTTCTTTTAGGACAATTCGCTGGTTCTTGCCTGATGGCTGGGCCTTACGCCCTTTCCGCGCCGGCGCTTCGACGTCGGCGACCACGACGCATGACGTGACCTCTTTGTCGCGCTTATTGAGGCCCAGGACGACCTGCTTGAGGCCGAATGGGTATTCTTGACCGCCCTCGAACTCGCGCTGCTTCTTTACCGCGGCGATCGATACTGTGTCGCCTTCTCTCCTGACCTCGATCTCGGTATCTGTGGCGGCTCTGAGCAGGCTATGGCCTCTAGCCCCTCTGGCCTGATCCTTGCCGCTGTGGTGGATAAACATGACGTGCGCCCCGGTTTGCTGCCGGATCCGGTCAGAGTTAATGACGATCGCCCCCATATCATCTGGGCTATTTTCATTGCCGCCACTTATGGCTCGGCTGAGTGTGTCGATGACGATCAGACCGACAGGGCGTGGCATCTTTTCATTTGCCGCTTTAATACTGTCGATCAAGCGGGATGTGTCGGCCTCTGGGTCGAGTAGGTTGACTGATGTGGTGATGATGCCGAACGGCGGTATCTCGCCCTGCATTTTGTCTTTGTAGTGGTCGCGGAATGCAATCATTCGGTTGGTGATGCCGTGCTTTCCCTCGAGTGCCAGGTATATCACGCCAGTCTGGTCTGTTTCCTTGCCGCGCCAAGCCCATCCCATTGCCGTGTGCAGGGCCAGATCGCAGGCAAAGAATGTCTTGCCGCTGTTGCTTTCACCATAAACCACCGACATCTGGCCGATTCCCAAGGTGTCCTCGACAAAGTCCTGTGTATCTGTTGAGGCCTCGATGTCGCCGAACCATGTGATGGGGATATGATTGTCGGCGTTGCCGGCGTCCCAATCGCTGTTCTTCTCGGCTTCTTGTTCCTGTTTGATGATAGTCGCCGCCTTGTGGGCGAGGGTAGGCTCCGGCGCATAACCTTTGCGCCTTGCCCCGTCGATCGCCTCTTGAACCTCGGCGATTGTCTGTTGCTGCGTGTAGCCGGGCAGGGTGGTATCGGCGAGGTAGTCCTGTATTGCTTCATCAGTGTGATCTGTGGCGACAAGATGGGCGGTGATGGCGACCATATTGTGGTGCCAATGATCGCCTTGCAGCATCCTGTCTTTTGCGGCCTGTGCATCGACGCCATTGCGTATGTGCAGGGTATGGTGCTGAACAGCGTTCGTGGCGCCTGCATGGTCATTTCTGGGCGCTGAGAGTGCCATCTGTGGCGTTACCTGATGCCGGGTGATCTCGCCCAGATTAAACTGCTGCCGGCGACCGTGCGGCATATGCAATTCTGTCATCTCGGTCAGCCGCCCCTCTTTCTTGGGCCATGCGACTGAGCCGGGGATACGCATGATGCGGCTTTCGTTCTTACAAGCTGGGTCACCGTCGAGCAGCGTGGCGACGTGGGCGAGGGCATTCCGCATCAGGGCGTGGTCGCGGATGGGTTCGACTAAGGGTAAATACTTATGTGATCTGAGGTGCGGGTGCCGGCCGGTAACAACGGTGATTGGCGCCTCGATGCCGAGTTCCTTCATCTTCGCGGTGGCGGCCGCGCTGGCCCCGTCATCATCGAAGTCGGCGAACAAGGTGTATAATGCAATGACGTCGGCATCACCACCACGGGAATGCGGCAGGTTGGTGCGGCGCAGGCCGGGTCCAAAGTAGACATTCTGCCCAGGTGTCGCATTGGTCTGCGCTGCGAAGTCGGCCGCCTCGGCATAATCCTCGACCGGAAACATCCTCGCCTGCTTGGGCGACTTGCTGTCGGGCAGGGTGTAGGCGATCTCGATCTGCCCATCGATCATGACATGGCTGTATAGCCGCTCGAAAAAGTCGGCGATGACCTGTGGATCCGGTTGATGTGCGTGTGCCAACATTATGCCCTCGGTTTAATTCGCTCTTTATTGATGCCGCCGGGTCACCCAACTCACCGGCGGCATCTGACAAAGAGCGGGTTAGAACTCTTCGTCACCGGCCGGCGCTGGTGCTGGGATGCTTGGCGCCGGTGCGGCAGCGGCGGGAGAGGGCGCAACCGCCGCTGTTTCTGTATCGTCACCGGCCAGTGCTGCCGGCCGATTGACCCATTTGACGATCTTCAGGTTGGGGATGACGGTATTGCCTTTGCCGACTTTCTTAGGCGTGACGCCCTCGAACGCGACAACCGGAACCTTGCCCGGGTTGTTGCCGGCGCTGGCCTCGTACTCATTGTACAGGTTCTCGATGCCCATGCAGGTGCCGGTGCCGGTCGATGCCAACTCGCGGATCGGGTCATCGCCGAACAGCTTGGGGCTGAAGAACTTGAGGCTGATGCCGCGCTTCCACTCACCCTCACCGGGCTTGCGTCGATAGTCGTCGTCGGCCTCATCCCACACCCATTGTGGTGCCATACCTTCACCGAACAGACCCCAGCCCTGCTGGATGTTCTCGATGTCGGCGATCGCCTGGGTAAAGGTGAACGGCTGGGCGCCGCCATCCTTTGACATTTCCCAGGTCGAGATTGATGCTTTGAAATTAATATACGGCTGGAAGTCGCCGCCGGAGGAGAGGTGAAGGGGCATTGTGTGTTCCTTTATCCTTCAATTGCGCCCTGGTCTTTGTGACAGGTAGACGCCCGGTGCCAAGGCATTGACCGGGTGTGGATGGGTTAAAGAAGTTTAGAGATGGCGATGTCGGCGGCTGTCTTGGCGGCCTGGTATAGCCAGTCAGGCAGCTTGGTATCGACATCAATCAGGGTGTCCTGACCATTATCCTGACCCCACAGCCCGACTTCTCGGATGACGTTGGTGCCGTCCGTTGTCTTTTCGATGAGGATCTCGCCCTCGATGTCGAAGAACATTGTGGTCGGGCCGTGCGCCAGGTCGAACGACAGGTAGGCGGTGTCATCATTTTTCCATTTAGTAGATACGTTTCGTACATTCATTCGTCTGTTGCCTTTGCAATCTCTGCGCCCAGTGCGGCATAGCCGATGATGTCGCGCCAGTTATCGGCGCGTCTGGGTGCGTGAATAGTTCTGACAATCTTGAGGTCGATCAGCATCAGGATGACTTCCTCGGCGCTGACATCGACGCCAAGGATATTTGCCCATCGGTCTGCGATCTTATGGAATTGCTTTGCCGCGTCACCATGCTGCGCGGCGCGTGTCTCTGTGATGAGTTCGTCGGCTTGCGCCAGGATGTCGGAGCGGTTCACTGGTTAAAACCTTTTGCCAAATAGAATGCGAGCAGCGCCGCCTCGGCCCGGCCGTCGTCTTTTACGCGGGACCATTGATCTGCATAGTCTGGGAATAATTGCGTGGCGCGTCGGCGACTCTCGCCCTTGTCGGACGACAGGTGCATGGCCGACTTCCACCGCTGCGGCGTGACGCGGGTGAGGGGAATGCGAAGCGCACTAACGACGCCTTCGACGGCGCCATACGACCTGCCAAAGTTAAACATCGACGTGACGCCTTGACCCGGCATCGCGCTGACCTGCTCGAGGATTAGATGATCCGGTTGATGATTTGCGATGATAGTTGCCATCTGCACCGCGTCGACTTCGCGTCGGATCTTCTTGCCTTTGGTAACAGCGAAGGTCGGCATATCATAGGTGGCGATGACGCCATCAAAGTAATGAGCGATCGCGCCACTGAGGCCGGGGTCGATCCCGATCACGCCGCTCATGCTGTCTGACCCGCAAGCTGGGCGATCCGCTTGAGCCGATCGATGGCGTCAGCGTCACGCTGCGGCAGATACTGGGTCAGGATGTCGTCGGCCAGTTGCGTCATCGACAAACCTTCTCTGGCCGCGACTTTTTTTAGCGCGGCGTGTGTCGAAGCCGATAACCAGAGTTGGGTTTGGATCTTTTTTGCCACGTCAAATTCCTAGATGTTGTGTGTGGGTCCGTTTGAGAACTGTACATCTATGGACGAGGACGATTTTTTTGTCAAGAACCGACTTGTACTATTTTAGTACCATTTGGGTACTTGACAGTGATGGTACAAGATTGGTACAAGATGGGCATACCGAGAGAGGAGCGATTAAATGTCCATTGCATTTCAAAGATCAGACGTCGGGATGCACAAGGTGATTGTAAACTTTCACCAGGTTGGCTGGCTGTTCAGCAGTCGCAAGGGATGGATCTTCAAGCCGCACTTCAGCCAGACAATATCTGAAGAGATCGTGCAGAAGATCAACAGCCGTAAAAATCTCCGGCTGAAGGAAATTAAAGAGATCGTCGTTTTGGCATTTTCAAATTAAGGGTGACCGATCGTGGCACAGCACAATGGTAAGTTCGTAGCATATTACAGGGTCAGCACCTTGCGGCAGGGACAGTCAGGCCTCGGCCTCGATGCCCAGCGCAAGACCGTGGCTGAATATCTGAACGGCGGGAACTGGTCATTGGTCGAAGAATTTGTCGAAGTCGAAAGCGGATCTGGCAAAAAGCACCGGCCGCAATTGGAAGCAGCGATCGCCGCCTGTAAGAAACACAAGGCAACATTGATCGTCGCCAAGCTCGATCGGTTATACCGCAATGTTCACTTTGTCACCAAGTTGATGGAAGATCGTATCGACTTCATCTGCTGCGATATGCCTGAAGCGAACAAGCTGACGATCCATATCCTGGCGGCCGTCGCCGAGCATGAGCGCGAGGTTATTTCGGAGCGTACAAAGGCGGCCTTGGCCGCCCTCAAAGCGCGGGGCGCGGAACTCGGCTCACCAACCCCAGAGATCGGCAGTAAGGCCGGGAATAAGGTAAAGGTTCAAAAGGCCGACAAATATGCTTCTAACGTTAAACCTATTATTTCTTCACTGATTGAAAGCGGTGCTGCTACAACACTGCGCGAAATTGCGAGAGCATTGCAGAACAGGGGCATCAAGACACCGAGGGGCGGCGAGGTGTGGCATCCGTCACAGGTGTCAAATATAATGAAAAGGGGGACATGATATATGCATCACGATGTGCCTAAACGGAACAGTGCTGTGTATTTCCAGAGCGAATGCACCCGCATCACCGTGCCGATGGTTTGCTTGGACGATATCCACTCAGCCGCAATCATCCTACGAAAACTTGCTGACGATCTGGCCGAGATCGCTGCACATGAGCAGCGGATTACGGCGAAGATCCTCGAGGCCAGAATGCACTGCACATGGGCCTCGATGGATCTGAAGCGCGGCAGCAAATACAAGGGCAAGACCACATAATCTTGTGGTAGAATAATCTCAACCGTTTGAGAAGTTGATTATCAATACTTGGGGGCAAGGCCTTGATAAAAATACAAGCATATCCGTTAAAGTCGCATAATTTATATTCAGATAAATCGACAGCAATATCAGCATGTTGTGCCTCGGCAAAAGGGGCAGATAAGGCTGTCGATCTGATGGATCTGCACCGCTACCGGGCGCAGTTCTGGCAAAAACTGCAAGATATGCAGGCCGATCCCACGCACTACTTCCATGACCACCCGTTCTGGGAAAGGTTCCGCGAGATCCGCGACCGCCTCTTTGAACTCGATCAACAGATCATCACCGGGCGGGTGCCGTCATGACCCACGATCTTCAAAAATTCACAGAGGCAGACCTTCGTGCCGCCTTGGCGTCACCTAACTACCCGCCGGCTAGTCGTTTAGAGATTGCGACCGAGTTGGCATATCGACTGAAAGATAATCACGTCCACAGTTCCACAAACCTACAGGAGCGAAAAATTAATGGTAGGTAAACTAACAGATGGTCGTCACGCATCATGTTCCGTGCTACCCGCAATCATGGGCGTATCGCCATGGTCAACGAGAAACGATGCATTGAACCGGTGCCTGATGGAGCGGGATGGCACCCCGATTGATTGGGAAGGCAACGAGGCCACGGGTTGGGGCAACCGCCTCGAGCCGGTCATTATGCAAGAGATGGCAGACCGTCTGGGGCTGGACGGATGGTACGAGCCAAAGCAGGGGTTCAGTCACCCGACGCTGCCGCTGGCCGCCAGCCTCGATGGGGTAGGGCATGCCAGTGGTCAGGTCATCAAGCATGACCCTGCCAATGGCATCTATGTCATTGGGGCCGACGCGGTCACGCTCAACAGCGACATTGTGATGGAGAGCAAGCTGACCCGCGCCGATGCTGAGTTGGTGCCGGCGCCGTTCCGTGGCCCGGTGCAGGTGCAGGGTTGCATGATGTGTACCGGGTTGTCGTATGCCGCGATCGGGGTGCTGTATGGCGGCGTCGAGTTGCGGATCTTCGTCTATCCCACCAACCCCAAGCTGATGACACAGATTGCCGACGCCGTTTTGGATTTCGAGCGGCGCTTGGAAGAGCGGGAATATTACCCCGCCGAGAGTTCAGCCGACTGCGATATTATCTGGCCGACAGTCGATAATAGCGAGCCGGTGATTAATCTGCCGGCCGCCATCGATGATGTCGATATTTTGGAACTGGTAGAGGCGCACCACGCCGCATCGCAGGCGAAGAAAGCGTGTGATGCCACTAAGGATGACGTTGAGTTGGTGCTGAAGGAACTGCTGGGCAACCATGAAACTGGTCGCATCGGCGACTACGAGGTGAAATGGCCGATGCGTCACTACCAGGCGCAACCTGAAAAAGTGACGCCAGCCAAGCCGGCTTATTCCAAGCGGCAGTCAACCCTCACGATCAAGAAAGTGTCCTGATATGTCGCCCAGAACTTTGAGAACTGTACAAGATACAGCGCGTCTGCTGCGACAGTTTCTTGTTGAATTACACACAAATCAGACCGTACCTGGCGCGTTCATGCGCCAGGACACGGCAGAGTTGGTCGTCATCGGTATAGCCGACGTGATGCTGTCGATGTGCGTTGATGATAGTGAACGTGAAGAGGGGCAGGGGTGATGGTCTTTTATTGGATCGGGTACGGCGCCGCTGTGGCATCGCGGTTCTTGATTAAGTACCTGTTGCCGTTTTTTGTGTTCATGGCCGGCGTAGTCGTTTGCTGGATCCTCGTGTTTAACGCCATCGATAAAAAGATGGCTGAGTGCAGCGAGATATACCAAGAGTGCGGCGGCGTGTATTGCCCTAAGGATGAAACGAAATGACCCCGCGCGAACAAATCATCGCCCTAATCGGTGAAGCCGCCCTCACCGCACTTGAATCCTCTGGCTACATCGTAAGGCCGCGAGAGGCGACGGATGGTATGGAGAAGGCTGCGGCAGTTTGCCTATATGAGCCGAACTTTCCGAGTGATGTGGAGCGCATCGACACCGCCATGACCGAAGCATGGGAAAAGGAACAGAACGATGACTGACCTCATATCCAAACTGGAAGCAGCAACGGAAGGCAGCAGGGAACTGGATCGGGAGTCCACCAATGACTGAGCAATGGCACCAGCCCGGCGAAAGCCCCCGCGATTGGACGGAAGATTTCGACCATGAGAACGGGGAATACCTGAACCGTTGCCAAGATTGTGGTGGGGATTTCTACGGTCACAAGCGCCGCCGCGAATGTAAGGAATGCACGACCCGCAATCTCGCCCTTGAGGGCATCGACCGCGCCGCACAGGCGGATGACCTGTTGAAGCCCAGAGACGACATAAGCGAATACGTGCAGCGGGCCGACATTGCCGCAGAGCGTGCCATAGAGCGTCGGAAAGCAATCTTAGACAGAACGCCGGAACAACAACCCACAGAGGAGAGTGTGCGAGAGATTGCAAGGTGGCTTCGACGCACACCTGATCTTGTGATGCAATTTGACGCGCTTCACCAAATCCGCTTCTCGAGCGCCGCCACCCTCCTCGAAACCCTCCTAGCCGAGAACAAGATGCTGCGAGAACGTGAAGCCACAATAACACAGATAGCGTATGACAAGGGCCGCGTAGATGCGTTGCCCTCTGGTCACGTTGTTGTTGAAGTCAATCAATACGAATTGCTGCGCGAGGAAGCACTCAGCCCCCATTACAACCCCGCCACATACGTCGCCGTGCGGAGGGAGCCGACAGATGCGGTTTTGGCGCGAGGGATAAGCCAATACGAGAACAGTACGGGCGGTGATCGCCTTCCTGACGCCGACGGCTCTGATTACAACATCATGCGGGACATCTACAAAGCCATGCTCACCGCAGCACAGGAGGGGGAGTGATGTTGTTCTTCATCCGCGTTAAATCGTTCAAGTGCGGGGATGACGGGGATTTTCATCTGCGCCCCGTTGGTGTGAGTTTTATCAGTCCATACGCCAGAAATGTTCGTGTCCATCCGAAAACCTTTGCAATGGTGACCCGGCGATGACTGACAGCACAGACAGCGACGAACTGGTGAGCGTGTCTTTCAGCAAACCCCAAGCGGCAATCATACACCCGCCCGCAACGGTGCTTGATCCATGTCCAGGTTGGCAGTTTATCGCCGATGCAAACACAGGTGTCTATCACCACTTGCCAACGCCGGAGTGGCTTCAAGAACAGACCGACCGCATCAAGGAGCTAGAGCGGTCGCTGCATGTGGCGCTCGCGGAAAAGAATATGATCGAAACCACGCTTGGCGAGGAGCGCACCGAAGCCGACACGCTGGCGGTGGCTGTTTTGGGGCTTATGGGGGATGGTGGGTTTAACGAAGCCCTCGCAATCGCAGAACGAAGGGTGTCCAGTCAGGAAACGTCCCCAATCTCAGACGGAGAAACGTGATGGAATGGCTTGGGTTTTTCATGGGCGAACTGACGCGGTGGTTTTTGCTTTCGGTGGCCGCGACGATGGGCGTATGGGCCGGGATAAAGCTGGCGACCATATTATTTGGCCCTATCAGGGTGAACACCACCAACATTCCGTCCGTTCAAAGACACGGAGACAGGCGCGATGAAATCCCCATTGCAGATCGGTGTGTCGCGTGTGGTTGGGACCGAAAGGAACACTCATACAACGGCGCTTGTTATGGGCTATGCGGTGAATTTCATCCGTCCGACAAGTCGCAAGGCGGTGACGCATGAGCGCCGGAGGCTTGCAGCGCATCCTTGATAAACAGGCGGCATTGAATGTGTTGCGTCCAGTGCGATGCCGGATTCCGGTGTCGAGTAATGTTGGTCAGAAACGGTTGGGAAATCGGAAATGCACATGATCAGCCTTTTCGATAAAACCGGAGTAATGGCGCGGCCCTGGGTTGATGCTGGATATGATGCAATCTGCGTTGATTTACAGCATGACGGCGACGAGGTGCGCGACGGCATCCGGTTTATCAAATCTGACATGAGAACATGGGTGCCTGATCGGTCTGTCGTTGAAGATGGCGTCGTATTCGTTGCCGCCTTCCCGCCGTGTGATCATCTGGCCGTATCAGGTGCGCGGTGGTTCGCTGGCAAGGGCCTTGGCGCTCTGGCTCACTCCATACAGCTATTTGAGCGGGCTGCATTTTGGTGCGAGTGGTTTGGCGCTCCGTACTGTATTGAAAACCCTGTCAGCACGATTTCAAGCTACTGGCGGAAGGCAGACCACACCTTCCATCCGTGGCATTATTGCGGGCTTGAGCGGGCCGATGAATACACCAAGAAAACGTGCCTTTGGACAGGCGGCGGTTTTGTGATGCCGCCACCACAACATCCCGACGATGTGGCCCCGGACGACCGCATTCACAAGGCTGCGCCTGGACCGGAACGGGCGAATTTCAGGAGTGCAACGCCTATGGGATTTGCCAGGGCGGTGTTTGAAGCAAACCGGCCTCAACGTGTGGCCGCTTACCGCATGAGAACACAAATGAACCCTGAATTACGTGCAATCGCACAGCTAGAAGGTGACATCTAAAACGAGCGAGGAACGGACAATGAGTGATGAATTAGAAGCGGCGGCAAAAGAGTTTTACGAGGCATCCCGGCGCAAGGTGTCAGGCCGACCACCATGGGATCGCCTAAACCCCAAAGACCCTTACGATATGGGGATGAAGCAGCGGGCATACGATGAGGCGAATAAAGCCCTGTCGTCTGTAGCCGAATAAACGAGGGCTAATTGATGGGCACAGAACAACACTGGCTGGCGGAATTAGATCAGTACGGCAACGCCAGCCTGATCGACGGCCCGCATCCTGACCGCGCTGGAGTTGAGCAAGCCGCGTATCTTCTTGAGCGCCTTGGCCTTAAGAAAGGCCGCCGCTTCGCCGCTGCCCATGTGTTGTTGTCCGAAGTCGAAGCTAAACCCCACGACACCAACGAGGACGCCTTGGCGACATTGAACGCCGCTGGGCTGCGTCCGTAAATGAGGGACCAGACGATGCGATGGACACCGAATAAAATTATAGGTTTATCTCTATGGCTGACATTTCTTGTCATGGTCATTCATCTTTTTGTAGCGCACTAACGAGCCTTTGGAGGGCATGAAATGAAACACGCAAGACCAGATTATAACCGCATCCAAGACCCTGCCGGGCTGATACCGGACAATGAGCCGGTGTTTTTGCTGCGTGGGCAAGATCAGCACGCGGCGGCAACTGTTCGGTTTTACGCTGATGCCGTGGAGGCCGCAGGAGGTGACATTGAAATTGTCACTCAGTCGCGCCGCCAAGCTGATGCAATGGACAGTTGGACGAAGCATAAAGCGCCAGATATGGCCGCAGATTAACGAGGCTCAGAGACACATGAACGAGAAAACAAAAACCACACTTTTATGCGCCTTGGCTGCTGCTGCGTTGTTCGCAATAGCGGTGCCGTTGGCGCTTCCGTAAACGAGCGTTTAAGCGGTCACGTTGTCGCACCGCAAGACAAGCCGACGACACATTCAATGGAGTTAGAACCCATGAGTACCAACATCGAAGCATTGATTAAGAAAGCTGGTGACGCCGACGACCCGTTACACGCGATGCAGTATGCACAGGCGGCGCTTAACGCTGCCAACGCCGAGCGCGTGATGGTCGACACGAAGCAAGCCGACAAGAAATAACAATCGCGGGCGGTGGTCGGTGACTGCCGCCCGTTTTGGAGCCTTAAACGACCCACAGATCCGCTTCGGCCTGACGCCGGCGCACAAGTCCGTTCAATCGCTGCCCCTTCGCAAACACCCACCGCATAAGCTGTTTCGGTGCCTGATCCAGATCGCCCCGATTAATCACCTTCCGCAGCGTTGAGATTTTCAGATTGGCAGGGCCACAGTTGAAAGCGAAGTCAATCAAGGCCGCTTCCTGATTATCATTCAGATCGACATCGATGTAAGCCCGCACAAATTTTTGTGATCGGGCAATATCTTGCGTCAAGTCAGCGTAAGCCTGGGCCACCGTAATGGCTGGATACTTATCCAGCGGCTCAAATATCACTGTGGAGAGCAATCTGCCATATCCTTGCGTCGGATACCCCACAGGATCGTGATATGGCTCTATCAGGGCTGTGGTCTTGTCTGGATCATGCAATCCATCGAACCAAGGCTGGCTTGCCAGCGCCGTTGCGATCTGCAACGCGCTCATCGCTTGGCAGCTTCCTTCATTTTATGCCGCGACCCGAATAGAAAGCCCAGAACGTAATCGAATACGATCCAGTCGTGTTCGTCCCATACGGCGATCAGCGCCTTGGCGATGGCGTTGGCTGTGTCGATGTCCAGCGCGAACTCCGTGCCGCTCGATGACAGTGCCAGCCAGAAGGTTCCGATCTTCACCGCGGCCCAGAGGTTCACGACAATATATACCGTGTACGGCCGCATGAACCCGTTGGCGACTTCGACGATGGTAAAGGCCGCAACAAGGATCGGCTTGACCAGATGAACAAGCCACCCGCCGCTTGCATCCAGCGCATCCAGCAGCTTGATCCCATAGGACGGTTGAGCCTTTCGGGCAGACACCGAATCCTTCACATCGAACTCGGCCATGCTGGCCTGTCCCTGCATGAAGGTCGTATCCCTCACGGCATTGTTGCTCTCTATCTGCATCGCCAATTCGTGAGCGTTGTCTTGCTTGCTTTGGAAATAGCCGATGATGCTGCCGATATACGGCGACACAAACCCGCTGATAAGAGAGAGAAGGGCAATCATATTGCACCGGCCTTTCGTGCGGCATCCATGAGCCGCTCAATATCTTTTTTGGTTTCAGCCTGGAAGGTTGCTGACGTGGTATAGTGTTCAGCCAGCTTGTCGGGGCGCATCATATCGGACAGGACATTCAGCTTGCTTCGCAGCACCGGCAATTCTTCGTTGATATTGTCGATCTTCGCGAGAGCCGCAGCGCCCTTGGCGTCGGCTTTGTCGGATGATTTGTTGGCGATGCCAGCCAGGCTTTCAAGACGAACGAGCCACACCACAACCGCGACCAACGCGACCAGCATGAACCAGATGTCCTTGATGCTGGCGAGGGCTTCCATTTAATTGCGCCGCATGTTCGCCGTAATCGCTTCGGCGTTTCGGGTGATGCGCTCGCTGTTCCGGTCAATACGGACGGTCACTCTCTTTTCAAGAGCTTCACCATCCGACTTGTCGAAGCGCGGGCGCTGGATAAGCTGGACGTATTGATCGTCCTTGAATTTTTCCAGAACTTCGACCCTGCGAGGAATGTCCTCAAAGCGAGCGATTGTCTTGTTTATTTCCCAAAGCTGCAAACCGGCGAAGCTGGAGATCGCCATGACGGCGGGCAAGCCGACGACCGTCATGACCTGGTGCCACGCCTTGAGTTTGGCGTTGTCAGCGAGCTTCTGGTAGCTGTTGTCGGCCATTGCTGATTAACCGCTGACTTCTGCTGACACGACCCCGCGTACGCGAGCTAGGTGGTCTTGCATTCGCTGCGTACGTTGCCCCTGTGGAGTGGCCTCAATAATGTCAGCGAGGAGACATGCCGCGTCGAACTCGTCTGTCGACAAGGGGCGTTCTCGCCCGAGTGACTGCCGCGCCTGTAGTTTATCTGATGGCATGTTTCTGCTCCTCAATAAATTGCGACAACGCCGACGCAGTCGTGCAGCTCGACCGTCTCGGTGTTCTGTGTCGTGATTTGGTACATGAGTGCGGAACCTGTCTGTCCAGAGACGTCAGCCTCAAGACGCCATAGTTCCTCACCACTCGATCCAATATCGCCGACCTTTGTCCATGTCCCGGTCGCAAGAGTAGAGCCGCTATCGATGGACATCTTGCCGATGATGTCGTCACCGGCACCGGCATCCCCATTCGTATCGAAGTCTGCTGTGCCGGGGTCGATTACGAAGTAAGCGAGAAGATCGGTTGGATTTGCTGTCGTGAGCGTTGCGTCACTCGGTTCCAGCGTCATGTCACCGACCGTACCAACAAAGGTAAATGCGTCGATGTCATCATAAGAACCCGGCGAGTTACACCCGATTGCAAGCCGAAGGTCTGCGGTAGTGGTCGCCGTCATGGTTCGTTGAAGTGTCGCCGCCGCGTAACTTGCGCCTACATAAACTTTGAACGTCCCGCTTTCTCGCGTGATACGGACCACATTACCATTGCTCACTGTTATTGTGGCTTCAGCGGAATCGTCGCCACGTGCTTCGATGGTATTGACCGTGTTTATCAGGTTGAACGGAATGTTTGAACCACTCAGCCCAAAGCCAACGCCACCGCTTGAGAACGAACCTGTGGCACTATCCAAGATAAACCCGATACCTATACCTGTCGTGCCGCCCGTTGAACCTTTCGTTGTCCAAGTGAAGTAACAGTCAAAATCACCGGAGATAAGATTGGTGTTATCGTAGATCGACCAGTTACTTGCAGTCGGTGTCACCGTACCATCCGGCGTCAGCGTAACACTGCTTGTCCCTCCCGTGAAATCGGTAGCGGTGGGCAGTCGGTCCCCCGGATTGTGGTATTTGTCGTTCGTCGCGTCATAGGTCGCATTTGTCTTGACCGCGAGGCTGTCGCTCTCAAAGTCATCGGAGAGCCAGAAGGCACCAAGAGAACCCGCGATAGACGTGGCATCGTTCTGCGCCAGAACATACGCAAGAGCAGACGCCGCCATATCCCTCGCAACTTGGTCAGAACTTGACGCCAGTGCCGTGATAGCTTGGGAGACGCGAAGCGGCGTCATCGCCGTGGCATTGTCCGTCCCGGCTTCGGCCTGGGCCTGAGAAGCAATCGGCACATCGACCGTGAAAGTTTCGTTTGCGCCGCCATTCTGCGTTGTCAGACCAACAAGACCGGACGCCAAGACTTTCGTCTCCAGGTCGTCAGGCGTCGTATCATCGCTCGACACCTTGACCCCGCCGATTGAAGCCGCCGCATCAGCCGCACTCGCAGCCGCAGCAGCCTCAGAAGCGGCAGCGTCATCTGCATCCGTGCTGGCAGCAGCGGCCGAAGCTGCAGCAGCAACCGCAGAGGCGGCCGCAGCAGTTGCACTTGTCGCTGCGCCCTCGATCTGTGACACATTCTCGGTCGATACCGTCACATCACCGTTCGCATCAAACGCCAATACCTTATTTGCCCTGGTCGCGATGACCGGTAATTCCATATTGATTGACGTCGGGTCGGTAACCGCCGCCTTGATGGCGCGGTCAACCCGCTCATCGATCTGCTGAATGAAAATAATCTCCGCGTCGAGTTGCTCATTAAGAGCCGTCGCCGAGAGATCGCCGCCGACAGAGAAGTCCGTGGTTCGCTCGATGTCTCTGGCGCCGACGATCGTGATGGTATCGTCACCGTCCGGCGTCGTCGGCACACCGGTGCCGGTCACGATGGTGACGGATCCGGTCCCGTTGGCATTGATCGTCACCGAGTAGTCGGTCGTCAATGTCAGCAGGGTAGTGTTAAAGTACACAGCAATATCGGTATTTACCAATACCTCAAAGGAGAACGAATACGGCCCCAAGCCGGCCGACCCGGTATAGACCACCTTTCTGGTCACAGCATTGATACTATAGTCGGCCATTATTCAATCCCTCCTATTGGGAAATGTACATTAAAAACAAAAATTATTCCACCATTTGCTGGATTTTGCCCAGCAGTCCATCGCTATTCCCGCCCGACTTCATCATTTTCCGTTCCTCGTATGGCAGCTTGTTAATCTCGACGTCGGCCGCCAAGCCGGGGTTTGATCTGATAACGATTGCCTCGGCCTTATCCCGGTATTCTGACATGATGTCGCGCAGTTCCTTAACCTTGTCATCCACACCCATGCGCTGATAATCCGCAGACAGGACAGTATCGAGCATCTCTTCCTTCATCGTCTTGCCGTGGATCGTTTCAATATTCATGTGCGTAATAAGCTGGTTGTATTGCTCCGGCTCGAGGCCCACGCCATCAATCTTTCGTGACGGCATGGTCAGGGATGAACCCAAGACAAACGACAGTTGCTCGATTTCCTGATCGACGGCATTATATGCGGCATCCTTGATGCGGATCGGCGACACCATCTCCCATGCCTCGCCATAGCCGGCCTGCATCTGCTCACCCCACAAGTTGAGTTTTGGCGGCAGATCTTTGGCGAAGAGGGGATTACGCGACTTCGCCTGGTTCAGCGCTTCGTAAAATCCCTTGATGATAGGTGGTGTATCTGGGTTGACGCGAGTATCGTTGATCGTCGGGTCATTATACCGCTCGATACTCGCCATCATAGATCCGCCGAACATCGGCCCCAGAACCGTGGAAGTTGCCTGCTTTGATACGAGGTTCATAGCCGCCTGCATCCGCTCTGCCGTGCTGGTGTACGACGACCCCATGATCTCTGACACGTTCGCCATACCCTGCAACATTGGCAATTGACCGAGATAGTTGGCGGCCGCCAGCGATGCGCCCATCGTCAACTGTTCCAGTTTTGACGGGTCATCCTCATACTTGGCATATTCAGCATAGTCGGCAGCGATTGCCAACACGCCCGATATCGGGTCGAACCGGGAATAACTGACTGACTTGTATGTGCCATCGTCCTGTTTGAAATTAAACGAATACGGTTGCAGGCCTTGACGTTGGAACGCCTGTATAGACCCCGGCGCCGTCGGGCCAGACCCAGTAATGATCACGTCATCGCCTGCCTCGCCGCCGGCAAACGTGGCAAAAGTCGCCATGACCGATGTGCCAAGGGCGATCTTCGCCAAAGCTGCATCGGCCTCGGCGCCACCGGCTTTGATAGCCTTGTAAAACGACGGCATCATCAGTGCTAATGGTGAACGCTCCGACACCGCCTTAACAATGTTGGACGGTGTTTTGAAGAACGGCACAAATATCTTGGCGAGAGGGTGCGACATCGTCGTCTGCATATTGCCCAAGAAACCTTCAAGATCCTTCTGGAAGGTCACCATCTCGGAGAACTTGCCGACCTCATCGATCAAATCCTGGCCGGGATTACGCATATTCATTTCATACTGGCGTTTGGCCATGTCGACCGGCATCCCGCCATCTATGGCGTCCATCATGCGACGATACGACAGCGCATGAAGCTGCATCCGGCCAGACAGACCTTTGAAGAACTCATCTTCACTGACAAGGAACCGCCCCGGCAACCGCACGGCGACACCAAGCAGATCCGTCGCCCTGCCGGCGGTGCTGACCGGATCAAGGCCAAAGTTCTCGGCAGTGATCGCCTTATTTTGTCGCGCCTCAAGTTTCGTCTTTAATCCACCCGAGATCGGCGACTCATCCTTAAATGCCTTGGCAGCAAATAGCAGGCCTTCCAGCAACCCTTGGCGAATGCCGTGCATTAGACTAAGGGCCTCGCCCATCCGCACACCCTCCGTCGACTTGGTAATGCCGCGCCTGACCGACCCGATCGCGCCGGCAATGAACCGCTCCGGTATCTGCACCCCGACAAAGGCCAGGTTGGCGCCTACGTTGACGGCATGGGTGGTAAATGCTGACAACAGGCTATTCATCCATACCTCTTGCCACACGTCTATGGTCTTGCCCAAGATGCCACGGCTAAATTGCGCCTTGGCTTCTTGTGTCGGCAAGACGGCATACTGGTGGGCGAGATAGTCGATATCGGCCTCTGTGGCCCCGTACAAGGCGTTCTGGATGCCTTCTACACGGGCAGGGTCGATGTTGATGCCGATACGGCTGGCAGCCGTCGCCCTGGCGGCCTCGGCCTGACCGCCAAGAAGGTTGGCCGCCATCTTGCCTTCAAGCGACATCGCCACCATGAAATTGCGGCGGTCTGCCGCCGTCGCAGTGCCATTGAGAACCAACTGGTTGAGGCGGGTAGTTTCAGCATTCAGTGACCACAATGCCATACGGCCGGCGATGATATCCTCGGCGGCGAGCGGCTGCCCGACAGCACGATTGAGGATCAGGTCAAATACGCCATCCTGGTTCTTTTCCGATGCCGTCTGGATCATCTGGTCAAACGAAATTGACCCCCGCTTCTGCTGCGCGACATAATCTTTATACGTCTGCAGTATCTGATCCATTAACTCTTTTTCATCTTGGGCTGTATTGACCCGCTCAAAATTGATACGCGCCACAGGAACTCCGGCGGCACGTTGCGCCGATGATGGCGAAGGAACACCGGTCGACATCACGTCAATGATGTTATTAAACGTCGCCATCTCGGCGTCTGACGGGTCGCGGATGACGAAAAAATCGCCACGCCTTTCGACGGGTTGATCGATGATGTCGCGGCCGATCGGCTTTGCATTATCGAC
>Ga0208898_1000387_pt1 | contig 34521 bp, 19 predicted proteins | sample VirMetDEL_Mar_4_FD_184513 | JGI IMG/M metagenome (GOLD analysis project Ga0208898, IMG submission 184513) | Aqueous microbial communities from the Delaware River and Bay under freshwater to marine salinity gradient to study organic matter... | ecosystem: Environmental > Aquatic > Marine >... | reverse complement strand
ATCAGGCGCGGTGGCTAGTATGGAGTTAATTTACTCCATCAAACACTACAACTACAACTAAAAATGGATACACTAAAAAGAACAAAGGGAGTTGTCGCCTTAAAGGCACCTCAACATACACACGGGCCGACACCAAAAGAGCCGCCATTCGCTTATCAACAATGGCTGGTGGATAATTTGGATGAGTTCGTTCAGACAGGAAGTGCCTTGTGCAATACTGTTTATGCTAAGGATAATGACTTCCTTGTGAACCGTGATGACGTTCCGGCACACCTTCTCGGCGATATGATTATAGATCATTTGCAGGACGAGGATCATTGGCAGGACGAGTATGAGCGTTGGTCTTGGTCAATCGATGATGAAGAAGTCCCTGATTTTATGTCGTTTTACATCTGGCATAAATTAACATCTCCGGGATCAATTGATAAGAGAAGTGAGCGCGTGGTGAGATTGAACTTCATCGTGTTATCGCCTCATCAATACGTGGGCTTCGTTGAAGCAACTGTGTTGTTTCGCGAGTTCATGGAAAATAATCCTATAGATGGCAGACCTCTGTGCAAAAACTTCCGCGTTGGCTTCTTTGAAGCTATGCGATTCTTCTATGCCCGAACGATCTGCGGTTAAAAAAATAATGAATGGGGGTTGAAAGCCCTCCTACCTTTTCAGCTACCAGATGTAGCAAAAACCAAAACAAAACAAACCAAAACAAACAACAATACATGAATATAAATGCATTAAGAACTGCTGCAGCTAACGATCCTACTTGTAGAGCGTCTACTACTCGAATGAAAATGTTCGATGGGACTCTCTGGTATAAGGACAATGATGACAGTAGAGCTACGCACTACCCGCTAATCTCTTTCAGAGATACCTACTTAGTAGAGTGGGAGTGCCGTCTCTTGAACTGGGGATATGTTAATTCGAGGACCTCTTCTTCTGTAAGAGAGACTCGTTCATATCTTAAACATAAATGGGAGAAGCGACTGGGAGTCCCAGAGGAGCATTACCATAGTTCACCCGTTCCTCATGTGAGCCTGTTTGGGACGTCAGAACTTCGGTCGGAGTGGCATCCGTATGCAGTAACCAAGGAAAACCTCACAGCCGGTATTACGAAGACTTTGATGATGGGCTTCAACCCATCCACGGTCGACGCGGATAAAATGGCTGAAAATCCAGACGATTATGAGGCGCGTGGTTTTTATCGAGGGGACCCCTCCAAGATAAACACCCAGTTTTCTGAGGGACTACTGGAGCTGGTCGAATGTCTAGCATATGGGGCGATTAAGAGAGAGAACTCCCTCAAAGATCACAGTAACCTCATTGTCCAGCTTGAGGCCACCATTGAAACTCGTATGAAGGAGATGGAGGCTGTTCTGGCTGATCGTGCTACAGATTACTTCGCTCCACGAACCGATGAAAAGGCTAGTGGCGAGAAGTATCTCAAACAGCTTGTTGAACTTTCCTCAAGGGTTAGGGAAACGGCTGAGAAACTTGTAGAATCCACTCAGCAGTTCAACGTAAAGTGCAACGCTTGTGAAAGCGTTTACCACGATGGAAGGAATATGGTTTATCCCCTCAATCGTGCGCACCTTAGAAAACAGATGAGCCGAAACTACCGCACAGACGCCCACGATCAAGAATTATCGTTGTCGTTTGGTGGAGTTCGTCTAGTTGATAACAATGCGAGTTCTTACTCGTTCTATTGGTTACAACGGCATATCAGAAAGTATATCAATCTCCTTAGGGATTTTGGTGTAACCGTTCAACTTCCTTGGGATCAACCTCCCGAAGAATGGGTCATCGAAGATATTGCTTCGGCTTTGTTTATGACGGAATCATCATAACAACACGGGAGTTGCCAGATCTCCTAATCAAACACTGGCGTAATTTCCGCCACGCAGACGTGGCAAACACCAACCAAAATAAACCAAAACAAACCAAAATGAATTATGAAGTCATTCATAGAAATAAAACGAACTTGGACGTATCGCCACGACACAGTCGCTCTTCTCAAAGAGCATCTAGTTTTCACGGGGGACGACGTCTTTTCTTGGAAACAGGCGCAGAACCGGTGGGATCTAGCAATAAAGCTCTGTAAAGAAGGCGACTACCTTGGTCACGAGCTTTTTGAGACAACCTCGCTGTATGAAGGCCCTTCGATGTGCGTGAGTTTCTTTGATGAGTGGGTGAGTATTGATCTGGGAGAGACTGTATGGGCGTCACAGGATGATGCAGATATTGCCAAGTCTCTTAAGATTATTCTGGATCAATACACAAAAACAGGGAAGAGTTCTTTCGTGAACAAGGGAGGCAGGTGGCTGGCGAAGTAGAGATTTGACGATCGCTTTGAACTGAATTAATGTGCCTTATGGCAAAGGCACGTAATTACAAATTAGAGTATAAACGCGACCAATCATCACCAGCCCGTAAAGCTTACAGAGCAGAGTTGGGAAGGCGTGCCTATGCCATGGGCCATGCAGGTAAAACACCTAAAGGAAAAGACCTCGTTCACAAGAACGGGAAAATAGCTGGACTCGGAGATCGTTCTGCCAACCGTGCAGATGGCGCGAGAAAAGCTACACTAGCTCGAATAAGAAATCGACGTAAGAGAAAATAAGCTCGCCGCAGAGTAACACTAATCTCAATTGTAACCACGATAAAGAAAAAACCGGGGGCCTACGTGGAGTCCTCTTTAGGTTAGTAGTTAGCCCTCGTCTGGATCTTCGGATCTAGGCGAGGGTTTTTTTTGTGTCACCCAACAATGCGCTGGGTATTCAATTTCTTCCGTGTCCTCTATGACGCCGAGGGGGACAAACGCTTTAAGTATGCAATCGCAACCACACTTCTTGCAGTAGAATAGTTTGTCTCTGTCGGGTATCTCATCGAGGGGGAGCACCGAGGGTTTGAAAATCCCGTTACCTTGCTTGAATCCATATAAGAACATCAGCGCCTTGCGAGAAAAACACCCCGGACATTTACCCTTGTAATTTTTCGCCGCATTCTCAGGGCACTTAACACATATCTGCGTTCTTCTGATAGCCTCCTCTGTCTCAACGGGTTTTCCCCCTGCCTCAAACCAATTTGCCATGGTCTGGAGGAAGTTATTCAAATTGCTTATAGATATTCTTTTCATGTTAATCTTCGAAGTTAATCTTCGAATTGCTCCTCTTCAACTTTCATTGATTCAATCAAAAATTTCATACGGTCATCTTTCATTTTAATACCAGCTTCATACGCGGCGTCCAGTGTAGCATCCGTAACAGTCCAAGGCCTAAACTTTCCAGTTTGGATGGCGTATTTGGTAGCTTTGTTGAATGGTGCTTGATCAAGCTCTATGTCAGCTTTCTCTTTCCCAACCAGCTTGACCGCCGCGACATACATACGCCGCGCTCTATTGTAATATAAACGGTGTTGAAATCTAGCTTTTTGTAAAGATCTAGCCATCTCTCTTTCAGAGAGTGTATCTGCTGCTTTGACTTTCGATGTAAACTCACGAGTAGCGTCCGACTGCGCTTTATGCCATTTACTAAAGCCCCGTCCAAGTTGATCGGGAATATTAGTTTCAATAACTTTCGTTCCCATTACTTGGGACACAGCTTCATCTACAACAGTATACCTGCGGCCATACTCGGTGTAAGATCCACCCGCGAGGATGGCTTTAATTGGTTTCACCGAATCAGTAATGGTTCCCGGAATTTGAGTTCCAATTAAAGCCTTAGCTACTGCTCCGCCACGATTCAATGGGTATGGATCAGCTTGCGTATGAATACTTTCCTCCCCAAGTGCCTCATCTATGGCATCTACCCAAAGCTGTTCCTTAAAATAAGGACTTACAATTCCAGCAGATGATTTTGAGAGAGCCGACCAAAGAGCTTCATGCCCTTCTAGTTCGTCCGGGTTTTCTATTAAGATCCTAAAGAAAAGTTTGATAGGGTCTACGATACTGGCGTGAGGGAGAATATAGGATGTGTCCATCCACTTCAACGAATCTCCAACACGAGATAAGACAGCCGTATCTTTATGTTCGTAGTAATGAGATTGAAACTCTTTCCCGGCTTTGTTTTCTTCAGACCACTCTAATGGAAGAGCGCGTTCTTCTTCATCGTCATCATCGTCGAACAGTTTTCCAAACAAACCAAAGATCATACCAGCCGCTTTCGATATAGTGCTTCCTGCGATACTTACCGTAAAACCATATCCAAGAAAAGTTGAGATAGCCGAAGTTAAAAACTTTTTGTTTCCAGTTCTTTTATACAATTTAACATCCTCAAGGATTAACTTCCTAGGAATGTCCACAATAATTCTTCCAACCTCTGCATGGAAGGTAATGAAAGGAGCGATGAATGCGGTGAGACCATATTTTTTCAACGTCCGAACCCAAGCGACCGCCGCCGTGTAGTTAGGCATCCCAATGTTAAGTCTATTTGAAGCTTCTCTCTTTAACATGTGGATAGCAGCAGCTTTACGACCCTCGTCTTTTAATACCCTGCGTTCCAAGGGAGTAGTTGGAGGGTAGGCGTCAAGAATATCGTCTACTTGCTCTGCAGACATGTTATCCATTTGCCTCCTCGTCTCCATAGGATCTAAAATCCCTCCGAAAAATCGTTTAGTCTTTCCAGTAGTTACCACTCCCCACTTTGAAGCAATCTTCTGGAGTTGAGATTCAAATGCAGTGATTTTCCAGTAGTCATCTTCTGATTGATAAAAACCTTGGTGAGCCTGATCAATTGTGCCACCAATCCATAAATGCTTTTTAGCTTTAGCCAGCCCCTCACCTTGGACAAGTCCTCCAGAAAGAAAGAAGCCCATAGGTGGAGCTTCTAAGCCCTCCTTTTTATATGCCTGTTTAATTTCTTCATAAGCATTTACCGCAACGTCCTGACCCATTACTCCAAATAAATTATACTCAGCAAGAAGTTGCCTCCGCTCGTCTCCGTGAAGAGTGTCCAAGTTTTCATTAGTGATTCCGAGACCCTCTTGAATCTTCAAAACCCCGCGTGTGAAACCATATTTCTTTTGGATATTGCGAACAGCTACTCCACCTACACCACGCTGACCGGCAGTGGAGGCACCCATTGCAAAATGAAGTAGAGCTACGTGGGGATCTCCCATCGCCGTCAAAAACATAGGCGATCCTATAAAGTTACGTATGTGGGTGCGTAGTCTTCGTGTTGTTTTATTAGCCATCGACTGCGCGGCTATTGTTAAGACATGTCGGTGCATGGCCCCTATCTCAGCCGGTGCAAACTCCAAGAAAGCTTCTCTTGTGGCGGGGTGGACATACATGTTATTCATAGGCCCATAAGCCTCACCACCACCAAAACGTTTATCGAAATCCGAATTAACACTAATTAAACCTGCAGCAGCAGCTTCTTTTTCACTCTTCGTTATGTATAGGTCTTTCCTTCCTTCAGCCTTTGCTTTGGCATTTAAATCTTCCAATTGCTGGTAGGTATCTTCGAGGAATTGATTGTTTGCCAACAAAGTCCCCAAGGCAATCATCGTTCGCGAAGCGTTGAATACATTGTCTTCGTATTGTCCTGCAAGGAGTCTTTTGCCTTTAGTAATATCTGCTCGGTGTCTTAACACTTTAGTATTAATAAGACCCGGAGTTTCATGAGAATTGTCTTTACCAAAGTTTGCAAGGAAAGATTTCATCTTATCCTGAATCTCCGCCCTGAACTTCGGATCATTCACGTTGAGGCTTCTCGCAAGATTCATGAGAGCCGTAGGTGTTAATGTAGGGTGTTTTTTAGCTAGGTTAGCGGCCTCCCTTTCAAGCAACTCTTCCTCGAAAGCTTGATAACCGGAGTTCCATCTATCTATAGCGTCATCACTCGCAGTCTCAAGGAAGTGTCCCCACGATTTGTGGTTATCCATACCCTCATAGGAGAGGTTAAGGTAAACCCCTTTACTGTTTTTAATCTGAGCCTGCAACCTCCTGAGGTCTAACGTCTCCTTACTACGAACTAATATCTCAGAGTTTGTAAGTTGCTCCTGAAGCTCATTAATAGCCTGTCTCATGTTTGACAAGGAGTCTGCTAACTCAGGTGAATATTTTCCGACTCGCGACAATGCCTTAGCTTGCTCTACGCGAAATAGTTTAGCGGCATCTGCATATAATTTACCTAGCTCAGTCTTGTAAGTGTTGTGATGGATTTCCGTGGCAATGCGGCGGTTTTCGGTAGCTTGTGAAAGTATATTTGCTGCCTTTGTCACGTTTTTAGGTCCACCCAGTGCAGCTACTTTTTTGGCTCTTGCTCGTTCCATCACCCAAGTCCTGTTAGCGGCCCTTAAAACCTTTTTATAATCCCTTTCTAGGTTCTGTCTTCGCGCAGGTCCTAAGTAACGATCAATCATCTCATCATCATTAACAGATCCAAGAGTGGTATTAATGTCTTCAACTAGGTTTGCCCATTTTGGATCTTTACGAAGTTTAAGTAAGTTATCACTGCCTGTGACTTGTTTTAGGTAATAGTGAATAGAGTCATTATAAAAGACTGCATTTTCTTTTACCTCGGTAAGTTTTCCTGCTAGCTCTCTTTTAATTGGGTGCAGGGTTTCTCCCCACTGCCCCGATACGGAAAGCCATCGAGCAAGCCTCATATTACGCAAACCCAAATCTTTCATAACTTCATCGGATTGAGAAGCGGCTTTACCAGTTAGCACACCCTTTTTATTGGGGTCTTTTGTGCGGACGCCTAGAGAGTATTGAAGCTCACTAGCCTGCGCGGGTGCCATGGCAACAACACTGTCTGGAATGGTTTTATCTACCCGCTCAGTCATGGCATCATTACGAAGCCATACCAGTAGGTCGTTCTCACTCATCTTGATATTGGCAAACTTACGCAACCAAGCGCGGATTTTAGCCACGATAGTCTTAAACAGGGTTGGTTCCTGCTGCTGCAGCCTCTCTGAGAAGCGTGCTAGTAACTCAAAATCTACAGCGGCTTCTGCATCCTCCCCGGAAAACTTGTAGTCTGCTTTCAGTTCCTCTAAAGAGTTATGTCCTGTTTTGTTCAGAAGTTCAGGAAGATTCTTCCTCAACACAGGTCTAGCTAACTTGATAGTGTCTCGAAGCTCTTTTCTCCCTTCTTCTGTTTGAGGCAATAAAAATACATTACGGTGAGTCAATTCGTGGAAGGCTAACTCGCCTGCCCTTTCAGGAGATTTAATCGCGGAGGCGTTGAAGACTATCTCGTCTTGATCTCTGTCATAATAGGCCTCTACTTCACCGCTGTGGACGGACATATCAGGACCCTCTACTTGCTGCGGATTGATCGCTGCGGCAATAGTTTTTATATGGTTCGCTTCTTCGCCCGATTCGCGCCGCGAATCGGAGCCGGGGGCCCCTTTAATTAAAAAGCTCATCCAACGACCCCCTGATTCCATTAGCTCTTTCGCATCCCGTGCAGCCTCTTGATGGCTTTGTGGATAACCCAGTGGATTATCCACAAGATAAGTTTCAATCATTACCTCCCCTAGGTTTTTTATAATTTGAGAAAAGAAAAGTTTGAACTCAGGACTAAGATCATCCAATTCTCTGAAAGCTTCTTCGTAAGCTTTTTTGCTTGTCGGCTGGAAGTTCGCTTGAATCTGCATAGCCTTGAACATTTCTGGCTCAAAGTCCCTCATTACAAGTTTCATCTGATCCATCACTTCTTTCGGGAACTTTAGGTTCCCTTCTTCAGCATTTTTAGGAAGATCCCGATGTGAAAGTAACCAAATAGTAAAGAGGTCTGCCCCATCATAGCGAGCGTGCTCAAACTCAAGGTTACTGTTGTCATCAGTGCGTTTCTGGCTGTCCCATATATATGATACGTCTCCGGGGGCTGTTGCCGTTTGCTTGAGTTGCTCTTCCCACACACCACTTTCCTTAATCACACTGATAAATCTTTCCTGCTCGGCGGCACTCCCTTCTTTCAGTACTTTATCCCATAACGCAAGAGGTGGGGGATAAGCGTGTTGTAGTAGCGCCTTAGATGTTCCTCCGGGAAGACTTGGAGACGTCCCACCCTGAGGATATTGTATGCTATGGTCAATTAGCGTCTCATTTTCATTATAGACCTTTTCCCACGCAGTAATACTGGCATCTAAATCCTCCGATATGTGAGGAAGTTGTTCAAAGTATGTATTGAGAGCCCCTTTGCTGTTCCGGTTTACTATACCTAGCGTCCGTTGTAAGAAACTCCGGGTCCAATTGGCCTGCCTGGATTGGAAAGTATTTATATTATTAGAACGTAAGACTTCATCTCTTATTTCTTCCCAGTCTTCCCCAAGTTCATCTTCTGCGTATTTATCATACACATTCAAAATTGCTCCAAGGACTGCTTCATTATACTCCCTCTCTCCTTCTAGGTTTTGCTGGTCGGCTCTTAGATCGCTTTGCAGGTTTTTATACAGTTCCCCGTACGTTTCCATGATGGCTTCCGCTTCAGTATCATATGAAGAGCCGTAGGTGTTACCAGTAAACCACAGAAAAGTTTCATACCCCTGATTCTCTATCTCCTGCCAGAATTTGAGTAGTCTAAGTTTAGTTTTAGCACTCATATTGCGGCGTGTTGATGTCAAGTTATTCATTACCCGTTGGATGGTTGTTTCCATCTCATCAAACGGGAATCGTGCGTCCGCGATGCTGGGTACAGTAACTAGCCCAAAATCAGTCGCATCCAATTCCACCATCTTCAGGGAACCATCATTTCTGCTGAAACTATCTAGGAGAAAGTTTGTTCCAATATCGCTTTTAAACCACTCACTAGCAGCCAAAGCGTCGGACAACGGGATCTTTTTAAAGCGTTCCAGTATTTCCACATCAATAGCCTCTCTGCGAGCCTTAACACCCTCATCCATTTCCATGTGCCTACTCACCATCCGGTCAGTGAAACTGAATGGATCTATGACATATGCATCAAAAACATGAATTACAGGTCTACCCCTCTCATCAAACAGGTGATCTAATAGTTCAGAAACAGGATATTTATCTGGGCGCGAGACCCCATAGTTAAATTTAGTTGTAAAAATAGCCTGTTCTAATTCCCGCATCTGCCTGTCCACCTCGGCACTCCGGCGTGAGAGCCATTTCTGCAGGTAGTGTTTTTCCGGCTCCGGGATCATCCAGTCACTTGAATTCTTTGCGAACTCTGTCTCATCGTTGTACCACTTGATAAATAAGCTCGTTGCATCTATCAAGGTCTCAGGTGACCCCGTGCCTCGCGAAATATTTGGATGTTCACCCGCAATAACTCTCAACGCATCAATAATAAGTTCGTTAAACAAGGTCAGTCGATCTTGAGCGTTTTCAACATGATAGCCAGTAAGCTTCCCCGAATCTAGGTTTTGAAGCCTCTCTTTTTCCTCAGGAGTTAAAGCATCCAACACTTTCTTAGAGTTCTCTATACCTCGTTCTATAGCGTTTATGGCTTCATCAACAAGGCTCCAATGGTCATCTGGAAGCGGTGCATTTTGCAATCGAGCATGATGTTCCACCTCCCGTCGAGCGCGTTTCTCCTCTTGGGAGTAAACAAGCCGCTGCGCATACTTACGTTTTTCTTCTTGAGTCGCATTTTCACCCCACATACCAGCCGCTTTCGATATAGACGGCACCCTCACCACAGCATTATCCCAAGTCCAATCAACCATCTCATGAGCGTGCAAGCGGCGCGGCAACGCGTCCTTCCCCTCCTCGTATAAGTATTCCACCCCCGCTCTCTTTTGAATAGCAGAAGTAAACTCATCAAACCATTCGCGCTCTTCGCGTGATTTCTCTAATATATCTTCATACTGGTCCCTGTAAGTATCCAGTACCAAGTTAACCACTTCCCCTTGAACCTCTGGGTCGTAATCCGCGAACATTCCTTGTTTGTGGACTATCACCTTATCCCAACCGGGGGCCCTCTCCCCGTCGCCGTAGGTCGCTATCGACCTGTTGGCTGCATCACCAAGTTGATTTTTAAGGTAATCTACATGCGACCTAAAGAAAGGTACACCTGCCATACCAAGGCCGTGGATAATGTAGGCGTTCCACAGTCCTAGGTTTTCCACGTCCGTAGCGGGATGATCATCTATCCAGCCATCGAAGAACTCGCTCATGGCATCCCACACCTCAGGATTCTCTTTGAGGTATTCTAACCTGTTGAAGTTTTCTTCAGTGACGATGGATATCCCCACATCATGCAACAGCCACTTTTTGATTTCATTTATATCCCCCGTTTCGAACATGTCCACGATGTCTTCAGGGGGTCGGAGTAGATCCTGCATTAGCTCAAACTGAGGCCCTGTCGCCAATTCGGGACGCTCTTTAAAGAAAACCCGAAGATCCGCTAGAAACCTACGATTGTTCTTATCGTTTTGAAAAAAGTATGGGTGATGAGAATTATCTCCGTCTACGATCTCTTTAAGATCGCCGCCGACCAGTCGAACAACCGCTTCCGTGAGGAGATTATCAGTATCAACCAAGAACCACATGTCCCCTTGTTCAATATACTTAGCATTGTATGTCTTAGTACACATGCAGTCCCGACTAAAGTCACGAACTGATTGTATAGCGTTATCATAGTCAGGACTACTCGCTGCTGTCTGTGGAACTTTAACCCAAACCCCATTCGTGGATTGAAAAGAATCAGGATGTGCCTTAATCAGAGCCAATTCTTTTGAACGCTTATTGTAATGCTTAACTATACCTAAAGACTGACCCTTCTCCAAAGCTTCCTGTATCTCAGTGAGGATTATAGGGTTAACCGTAGTCACAGTGCCAAGCCCATAAGCCCTGTTACTTTTAAGGGTTTTTTCGGGAATTTCCCAAAGAAGATCTTTCAAGAAGACATCTTCAATACTTTCCAAAAATCCCAACCACTCATCTATAGACTGCATTCTTTCCGGGTTGATGAAACGATCTAAAACCAGCCTCCAGTTTTCTTGCGGGTTTTGGTCATAAATTCTAACCATATCCCGCGCTTCCTCGTTACCGTTCTGTGCCGCCGCTCTTGCAGCAGCTATATGCCGCCTTTCGGATTTTTCCGTACTTTCGGGAGTATGAATGTAACTTTCTTTATCGGTTCTAACGGCAAACTGTTCCTCAGCAATTTGTAGTAGCTCCTGTTGAGTATTAATCTTCGACCAATCCAACTTACCATCATGCTTCACCAGCCAAGCATACATAAAAGGCTGAGTCTCCTTATTAATCTTTAACTTCGCCGCGTGGTTTTTTGCTGATAGGTCAGCGTTCCTCAATTCTTCGAGGGAGACCTCATCCTCTACACGGAAGGAAGCTTGTGAACCTAGTCTTTCATAGACATCTGCAATATACTCTTGTATATCTTCTTTAGTAAAAGAACTAAGTGATTCTTGAGGTGCCTCCGCTACCTCTGCGTTTAAGGCCGCTTCCCCCTCCTCATCAATTATATCATAAAAGAAATTACGCTTTTTAGCAAACTTTGTCATAACCGCCACCAGCTGTTTTACATCACTAATGGATTCCTCCTCAAGCGATTTTACCGCCGAAAAGCCATCCCCAAATTTTGACCACAGCGCTTTTCCCTCATCCGTACTAACTAGTTGGAGTACGCTCTGCCTAGGTCCTGCTAGTTCCTTCATTCGATCCCTAGCTTCGTCCGGGATTTCCCTCTCATTAAAAAATGCATCCGTTGGCGCTAATGTATCAATAACGTCATCCTCTACAGAATCATAACCATACTTAATGGGCCATGTCTTGTATCCAGTGTCGAGAATACCATCATTCGAGATTCCTGAGTCCTCTCTACTGGCAAAAGTATATAATTCCGTGATACCAGTAACTTTGGCTATATCTAATATTTTGCCATACACTAGAGCAGAAACCGCATCTCTTTTCGGGCCTATGTAAAACTCCTTACCTAAGATGTCGACGTAGCCTTCCTCTAATTCAGGCGGTTCTTCTGCAATAATTTCATACCCTTCGCCACTAAGATCAGGGTGGATGTTGTATTCGTCGTCCTGCAAATCCGCCACGCCGAACATGGCTTTAGCCCAGTCTGGAACATTGTATTCGTCTACGTGTCGCAAGTAATTAGATGCATTAAACCGATACATGCTCCCCATCATAATTTTTTCTACTTCAACGGTGTTACGACTTGGATGAGGTATATAGATTTCACTCTCACCGGGACTCATAAGTGGAGAACCAGAGTACCTATACTGGAGGCCCTCATTCACGGGGAGTTCCAAATCTTCAGGCCCCGACTCATCTACTTTAAAAATTACGTCTACTTTTACATGGTAACCTCCAAGAACTCCATGGAGTGTTATTTGGTTTTTATCGGGATTATAATCCATGTGTGAGAGTTCACCGACCCACTTAAAAGGTAGATATCTAGACATAAAATCCATTTGCGGTTTACCTATATCTTGCCACTCCTCAGGGAGGGTTTCGACGGGTAGTCCCGAAATTTGTCTACCCATGGATTCCTGCACAGGAGAGGAGGCGGGGAGCTTCTTCTCCTTTGCCTTGAAGGTAAGGTCATCTTGATAAGTTTGATAAGCAAAAGCCGCCGTTAGCTCTGTTTCTTCAGATGCCTGCTGCGCCGTGTCTCTGGAGAATTCCAGAATTTTCTGTACGTCAAAAGGAGTAGTTCCTTCAAGGAACTCCCCGGCATAGTCCATGACGGAGAGGTTCATTGCTCTGGCCGCTTCTCTTATATCTAAGTAGTCCTTAACTGATATAGGCAAGTTGAAGCGGTGAATGGCTCTGCCTGCTAATACGCGGTCAGCCACATAAGTACCATCTTCGTGGGAGTATTCCTGAGTAAAGCTAGGAGAGAAGTCAGAGTTACTCTCCACTGCCAACAGCACGCGATCCAAAATAGTGGCAGTGGTGGGGCCGAAACCTCCTGATAGTGCATCCTGCCTGAGTTTCTGTAAATCTACTCCTTGGTAGGGTGTCTCATCCTGCACAAACATAGAATCCACAACCATAGCAGAGATAAAGTTTGGATAAGGCCCAAACATCTCTTCATAAGGTAAAATATCTTCTCCAGCAGACTCGACGAAGTGAGCAAGCTCCTTGCTCCCCCTCATCAACGTTCCGTGCGGATACATCCTGTTAAGAAGGGCTTTGATTACAACATCGGCTATTGCTGCCTTGTCTGCCTCCTTCTCATCCAATACAATAGTGCTTTCAAAGTAGTCGGGTGCGCCCTGACCTTTTCGGGTAATAGAGTCTATGTCGAGATTCTTGGCCAGAGAAGCCATGGAGAATTGAGTATCGTCTTCATTCGCCAGAGGTGTTGATGCCTCTTGTAGCTTCGGGTAAGCAATGCGTTTACCTGCAACTTTAGGTGGCGTCAAAGATATTTGACGGTCTATCGCGTTATTAGTAAGGGCTTTCCATATCAAATTGAATGTTTCTTCGCGGCCTAGGTAGGCTTTCGGGACTCTGTTGAGTTTAAGTGGTCTAGCTACCGCTTTCCAAACCTTGCGCAGTTGTTCTTCATTGGCGCGAACTAGGAATCCATGAGCGGCATATATCTGAGCAGAAGCCAGATCTCCTTCTTGCGATAGGAAAGTAGATATAGATTGCACAGCTTGAACGTGCATTCCCGCCTCTCCAAAAGTGGCGGCACTCTTTTTCGCTACCCTGCCTAGGGATTCTTGTGTCTCTTCAGATTCGAGGCTTTCTATGAAGTCTTCATTAATGTCCCATTCATACATTTCCCCTCTACGTTCTAGAATAATACTCCCGTCAAGGTCTCCGGGGGTAAAAGACCAAGAACCATCACTACCAATCCTCAACGTCAAACCACCCTTACCTACAAATACTAGTCCATCGTACTTATCGGTGCCCCTCTCTATTTCATAGCGTTGTCCATTAACATGAATAGCTGCCGCCTGAACATTCTTAGCGTTTCGGTTAGCGCGGGGACTTATACTGGAATCCCATTCAATTTTAGTGAGGTTAGATCCTATTCCCAACAAGCCGGTACCGGGTTTTATGCCGCTTGAGTCAGAGCCGGAAGCTTCCTTTTCGATGATCCTAGGCTCGCTCCAACGCTCCGGTCTCTCTATAAATTCTTTAGCTAATACTTCAGTGGCTTTACTAAACGCATTAAACTCTTCGGGCTGCAGCATCGCTACCATACCTTCATCCCGTAGCGCATGAGGCCCCGCATAATTAAAAACCACACTTGCGGATTTCATTAATTCTGAATCACTAGGAAGACCTGCTATCTCTAAAACCTTCCAACTCTCTATGGTATCTACTGAGAGTTTAAACACTAGCTGTGATAGTATGTCCCATGCTACCGCGTTGGGCATCCGATCCTCAGTTTTTTTGGTAGAATCAATCCCTTCGTTTATATCTATAGGAGCTTCTGCGCCCACAGTACCCATTACCAGTCCCGTACGGTCATGCCTTTCGGGGAAGAGTATAGGGGAGTTAAGCATCTCCTTATTCATGCCCTTCTTCAGTACTTTAGCTAGGACTTTAAGTTCTTTAATATAACCTTTACCTCTAACCTTGTTGAGGAAGTCTTCTATAGTGTTAACCCCCTCAACCATCCGTGATTTAGGGGTGCTCTTTGAGGTTTCATAAGAAGCCCCCGATAAATCAAGTACAAGGTCTAATGCAGAACCCTTCTGTACATTGAGGTTTAATAGACGCGCAATCAATTTTTTGAAAACTTCCCATGCGCTTACTTCTTTTTTAAGGATTCCTACATCGTCTAATAATTCTCTATCCGTAACTATCTGCTCGTTAAGCCAATCTCTGAACGTGGATGAGTTGAAAGTTTGAGCAACAAACTCATGCACGCTTGACATCCCATACTCAATTTCTTCAGCGAAGGGGAATTCGCTAGAATCCAATGATTCAAGAAAGTTAGACTCAAGTATATGGTGGTAAAGGGCATCAATGAGTCGGGCCACTTCTACATTAGTAGAAGCATCCGACTCTTTTTCAGCGAATTCATTATATGACTCAAGCGAGCTTGCGGTAAATCCGTGAGCCAGTTCATGAAAAATAGTTGTGTTACCTCCATTACTACCGAGTTTCATTCCATATCCCTCTTCAGGGTCTTTCCTCTCCCTATACATCCACCACGAGCTACCGTCGCCGTTGTGATCAAAAGTCACAGGAGCGTTTTTAAGGTAGCTAGGCATATGAGTTAGGAAAAAATTAGCCAACTCCACGCTATCTCGTGCAGTCCAGTACTCCTCAGAGTAAGAGTCAGTCCCCATAGCCCCGCTAGCTAAGGCTTTAATAAGGTCCCCTACTGTTGAAGGGTTCCCATAAAAGTCCGAATGCTCTTGGGCACTCAACAACGCAATATCAGTTCCACCAGCCTTCTCATAATCTTTTCTCGAACGGTGAGAAGCATATATAAATCGGGTACCGCGGTTCTGGGTCACTTTAACCGTCTGAAGGTGAAGAGGTTTTTTGAAAACTTTCCTTGTCGATCCGTCAACTCGACGGTTCGGCGCTAAACCGATTGCGTGCCATTTGTTTCCGTGTTGGAAGTTAACATCTTGTTTTTTACCCAAGCGGAGTGCGGGGTCAGTGTAGGTAACAAAGTGAGTAGTTTCCCCTACCTGTATCTCCAATATGGGTTCCTTTGATTCATGCCCATGCACAGCTACCAGCTTCACCTGTTGTGTTTGCCCTAAATGATCCTTCCCTACTCCCTCCACTTCCATGAAAGGATTAAAATTCTCAGCAGAAAACCCTTCCAAGCCTAGCTCCTCCATAGCTTCCACCATTCTTTCTGTAGACCTAACAGTTAGAGCTAAACCAAATTGTTGTAACCGTGAATCAACTCTCAACGATCCCCGTTTAAAATCGCCTGCTGGTAGGTTGGAGGTACTACGCCTAGCTAAAGATTCCTGCCTACTTTCTGGGGGAGGAAGAGGGGCCTTAGAATCTCTATACTTTTTCAGTTCTTCTTCATTTGCGATACCACGAAGCTCTTTTAGAGTCCTCTTAGTACGGGAGCTTATTACTTCCCTTTCCCCTACAGAACCAACCTCTCCAAGTTCTAGAAACAGTTTAATCGCTTTATGCCCTAAAGTGTCACCCCTCTTATTTCCAGTAAGAGTTCTCCAAACAGCCTTAACCGCTAGATTGAAAAACTTCCCTTCGTTGGCGGCTTGTAGGAACCACTGGAAATTTTGGTCCGTAAGAAGTGCAGCAACAAACTCTTTTCGTGAAGCCTCTAGAGAATGTTGTTGAGTCATCTCACCCTGCTCATCAGGTTTAAAACCTAGAGCGTACATTATCTGGTTTAGAGTATTCTCACTATCAGAAAGCTTCGTCTGCTCATAGCGCATTTGTAAAAACAATTTATCAACCTCTTCTTCCGTAGCTTTTGCCGGGACCTTTACCTTACCCTTCTTGAGAAGGCGTTTCTTTTTCTTTAGAGAGAATCTAGCCAATTCGTTTTCAAGAGCCTTTAACTTTATCTCGTCCAGCTTCGTTTGGTTAAAATAAAGACCTACAAAAGAGCCATGGGCTTTAAGTATTAGTTTATCTACTACTTCTTGGATTTCATCAATGGCTCTTAATTCCTCTACAAGCTCCTCTTTTCTTTTTGGGTCATTTACACGAGCTAGCTCGGCCTCTACCTGTGCTTTTAAAGTACCATCAAGTGTATCATCCAATATAGTATGGATAAGTTCATGCATAACTAGGTCATGAACTCCTCGCCCATTATCTCGATTATTACTGACTACTATCTGTGTCGTGCCATCATCCAATTTTTGTTTTGAACCTGCCGCTAACTTCCCTGCCTCAGTAGCTCTAATAGCTAGACGAAGGGTGTTAACATTAAGCCTCTTGCTTTTCAATAGCATGTTGGCAAGGAACCTATAGTGCGCAGGCTGGGACTTGTCCTCCACAACTTTCTTTAGGAGGGTTAGTATAGATTCAGGGTCCCCATCCTTTAAGCCCCACTTTTCAATTAACGCAACAACTGAGGGGTCGGGTTTACCTCCCAATGAGTGCTGTTCTTCATCAAAATCCGTTTGGCCCGGAATCCCGTATTCGTCGTAAAAACTTCGGATTTTTTTGGCTTCCTCCAGATTAGTATCGTCGTCGTATTGATCACCATCCCACGGCTCTCCTACGGCGTGTGCTTCCACTGTCGCAGGATCAACTCCATAGTTCGCATCTGCCGAACTACCTCCAAAAGACTCTTTTTCGCTGTAATTAGCGGTAGTTATTTTAATTAAGTCATTGGGTTCTTCTATCCACACTTGCTGACCATCCTCGTACTTTGTTAAAAAAGAAACGTCTTCTCCTTGTTTAGCCGTTAATATATGATGTAGTCTGGATATATAATCCTGATCAGAGTTATCCCTCAGTACTACTTCATTTACCACTTGTTCAAAGTCGTTGCCCATAAGCCCAAGTTCATCTGCAACGGCGTCAACGGCTTCTACATTAGAGGTTTCATTTAGACCAGCCCCCAATAAGCGGTTTCTTGCAATAAGGATATGTAACCGCGCAAGATTGGCACTGTATCCAGAGCCACCAGAACTGGGGGTTGCGTCAAGTGCCGCTGCTACGCTTAAATCTTCCAGATCATCCGGTTTCGTATCGGTTATGCTTCTAATCTCTTCCGGTGATAACTCAACATCATTTTTTAAATTCTCAACTGCCTTATCGTACAGCCCCGTGCTAACCGTATTCTCAGCAGCCCGTTTTGATTGATCCGCTAGTTTCTCATTAACAGTGTCCGCAAAAAGGTCTGAAAGTTTTTGGCCCCGCTTAAAAGTTACTACTTTACCTTTAACTACTAATTTTACTCCTACAACTTTACCTTCTTCAACAAGGATAGCTGGGTTTACCTTGGTGTCGGGAGGAACGTCAATGTCGAAACCGTCTCCATGGTTCAGGGCAACTGCCATGTGCATGGGACTGTTTGAAAACACCTGCACCACCCCCGTCCTTCCCCTTTGGGTTACTTTGGTTTTTGGCCTAGCGAAATTACCAAATGCTTTACCTTTATCCTCTTTTGAGAGGTCGCCCACCTTTTTGTCTTTTAGGGCGTCACCTATGTGATTAAAGGTTGCGTCGCGGGGCTTTGGTTTGCCAAGCACTACAGCATCCCCTGTAGGAAAACGTTCTGCTAACTCTGCATTAATTTCATCTATTGGTTTTCTAACAGTGGTTTTGACTTTCCCCTTTATTTTCTCACCAAAAAAATCATACGTAGTAACAGGTATGCCATAAAATTCGCTTTCTGGGTCCAGACGTTCTTCTTTTAGCTCTTCACCGCGCTTTTTGTGCCACTCCTCGTCTTGCCTCTTTTGTTCAAGGGTAGTAGGAGCAGTGTATTCCTTGTCTTCAGTGTCTTCAGTGTCTTCAGTGTCTTCAGTTATATCTTTAAAGAGATCATCAAATGCCTCTTCCGGAGTCAGGGTCTTCTCCTCCTCCGCCTTTACCCCTTCGTTAAGCTCGGATTCTGGGGTTTCTGGGGTGGCGGGTTCTTGGGTGGCGGGTTCTGGAGTTATGGGAGGGGTGTAGGTAGGTAAACCCTCCGGAGATTTATCTGTCTTATACAAGATTGCATCTCTCAAGAGTACCGCCATAGTTAAAATCTCGCTACGCAGTCGCGCCTCATACATGTTAACTACTTTGGACAGCACGGGCGGCGTAGCTAGGACTTTCGCTACTGTATTTCTGTCCCTAAGGAGGCGTGCAATCATCTCCTCCTCATCCACACTAATAAACTCTAAGTCCGCTAGGGTATCTATAATGGTGCTACGGACTGCTTCTACTTCTTCAAGACTGTTTAATAAAGCTTCCTCTCCCGAAAATATATGTTTAATAAACTCTTCGGGAACTTTGTCCAAAGCATCTTCATCATAAAGGAATCCATCTTCAACTTCTTCAACTTCTTCAACTTCTTCAGCTTCTTCAGCTTCTTCAGCTTCAACTTCAGCTTCAGCTTCAGCTTCAGCTTCAACTTCAGCTTCAACTTCAGCTTCAGCTTCAACTTCAGCTTCAAGCCACGCTAGCGGTTTCTCAACTTCAGCTTCAGCTTCAGCTTCAACTTCAGCTTCAACTTCAGCTTCAACTTCAGCTTCAAGCCACGCTAGCGGTTTCTCAACTTCAGCTTCAGCTTCAACTTCAGCTTCAGCTTCAACTTCAGCTTCAACTTCAGCTTCAGCTTCAACTTCAGCTTCAAGCCACGCTAGCGGTTTCTCAACTTCAGCTTCAGCTTCAACTTCAGCTTCAACTTCAGCTTCAGCTTCAACTTCAGCTTCAAGCCACGCTAGCGGTTTCTCAACTTCAGGTTTCTTCTTAGTAGCAGCCTTCTTCTTAGTAGTAGTAGTAGCCTTCTTCTTAGTAGTAGCAGCCTTCTTCTTCTTCTTAGTAGCAGCCTTCTTCTCAGCTTCAGCATCTTCAGCAGCTTCAGCAGCGGCAGCAGTGGCAGCAGCTTCAAATTCAGTTTTAGCTATGTGCTGCCAAGCTGCTAGTATGACTTCCTTCGTGGCCGAACGACGTTCTTTTTCGGCCCACGCATAGAAGTCTTTTATTGTTTTAGGGGCGTCCTCACCTAGTTCATCGTAAGCCTCTATTAAGGGAGTAGCCTCCACTAATAGATCCGCTGCGTCCTCCTCATCAGAAGCCCCAAGTCCCTCCCCTTCAAGATTTAGTTCATCTATAGAGGGGAGGCGGACACCATCAGTATCTAGGTCGAATGATGGTGGTAGTAGGTCCCTCAACCTTTGGATAGCAATATATCGACTTTCTGCGTTAACTGCTAGATCTGAACCAGCAGTATCGGTCCATGTCATGGACGCCTTTTTAGTTATTGACGCAAGCTCCTTATAAGCCTTATTAACTGCGCCCTCAAAGTCTTTTTCCAATGCCTTGGCAGCTCTCTTTTTGTCTGCCGCACCCGCAGCTGCCATTGCACCGGATTTTTCATGGATCTTCTTTATGTCTTTAAATAAAGTGTTTAATACTGTTGATACGTCGGCTTGTGTTTTTTTGTTGTCACCTTCGCTAAAGTGTATGTTCAATAACTTAGCTACCCCAAATACAGCATCAGTTTTATTAAGTAATGAATTCGCCCGATCCGTAAAGCCAGCTAAGAAATCCTTAATACCTGACCTAGTTCGCAGGGTGCCTTCTACAATAAGTTCTGGATTAATTTCAGCGGTTAAAGTTTTCTCATAGTTCCCTAGATCACTGTTGAGTTGTCTCTCCCCCACTACATCAGGTTTATTCGCTTTGGCTCGAAGACTCCTCAGTCGAGTGTCTATAGCTTCATTAACGATTACAACCGAACTCGAAGCCCCAAAAACCCTATCGTCTGCTACTTTCTTCTGCAAGGCTTCCAACTTTTTAATGGAACTCTCGATACCCGATATATCATTACCACTCTCTGAAAATATTTCATCTGCCCTCTGTTGGAAGGCTGCGGATTTCGTCAATACGCCCACATCGTCGGGCGAAGCTGGACTTAGGTCATCTAGGTTATCGCGGACCTCTTTAACTGCTGTACGAGCAACTGTAATTGGACCTTCTTTTTCTGAGTCTTCTAATGGCACTAATTCAAACTCATCTTTTTCTGCATTATAAACTCCTTGCCGGGGACCTGTAACGTGATTTACTGCATATGTTTTGCCATTTTCCAACTGGTCAATCCCTTCCTCGGCAGCGTCAGTAACACCTTTCAAAGCATTTGCAAGTTCAGGATTGGTTGGAGCTAATCGAGCGATCGTCTCCCTCATCGCTAAGAGGTGTTTCTCCGTCTCTGGGTTTCTTCGAGTTTGTTGAAAGGCTCCCATAGCTCCTCCCATAATTCCCCCAATCATAGCGGCGTGCATGGCATTACCTACTGCATCCTCCATAGTCAAGTAAGGGTTGTGGGTTGCTTGTGACAAGACTCCCTGTAGAAATTCATCTACCCCTTCCTCTATATACTCCAATGCCCCGTGTTTACCTACGGACTTAACTACTGAAGGGGCCTGTATTTTAGTCAAAACTTTAACTGCCTGATCTTTAAACTCAGGACTCTTCATAGCCGCATTGAAGGCGCGTTTACCTCCCATTTTGGACTGGAGTTGTTTTAAAGTCATGCGGGAAAGACGCCTACCAAAAAGTGCTTCTGGACCACCGGGAATTACTTTCATAACTAGGCCCGTAATGAGCATCCCCCCTGTTCCAACTAAGATAGCGTTTTGAGCAGCTTCTTCACTAGCTTGTTCCTCTGGAACTCCTTGAGCCATTAATTTGGACTTGTAGGAACTGTAAGCTTCACTATACATAGCTTCCCCAGACCTAGATGCTTGTAATCCAAAGTAAGTAGACTCCCCTACTTTACGAGAAGCAGCACTCAAACCGGCTTTAAATTTCTGAACTCCGCTCAGTGTTTTAGCGGCGCTCCCTAATGAAGAATCAGCCAGAGACGTCCCCGCCGTTGAAACGGAAGCACGCCGAACCATACCCCTCCCAGCTACCGCTGTGACGGATCTCAATCTAGTCGCTGTTGCCCCCGCCCCCATAGTGGCGGCTATTATAGCGAGTTCCTTACCAAACTCACTACCTATAGAAGCTCCCTTACCAAGAGCTTCAACATGGGATCGAGTGACCTCGCTCATGAAATCCCTCGTCTCTAAGAGGGCTTTTCCATATTCGCTGGCCTGATCAGTTGTGCCACCAATCCATAAATGCTTTTTAGCTTCATCTTCTCTATACCCCAAACCGATGGCGGCGTCCGTACTTGCGGCCAGTCCCATACCTAACGTAGGGAGTGCAGTGGCTCCACCTTGCTCGACGCCCGACATAAACCTCCCTACATGACGCGCTATTTTCCCAATCCCTTCGTCGGGTGCCGCTGACATCCCTGCCAGTATTGCTTGACCTGCAGCATATGGAACACCCGCTCCCAGCATTGGTCCTGCAGGACCTTCTGTGTAAGCTGCCTTAAATATATCCTTATAGTCCTTAGCTGTCGGGTCCCACTCATCAAAGGCGTCCATGATCTCTTTAGCGGGGGCTTCTTTTTGACTATCCGTGAGTGAGGAGTAAAAGACGTTAAATCTCCTACCAATAGGTGAAAAAGCCCTTGCTACCGTCGAGTGCCATCCGGGTTCGTCCCCACTTGGTTTGTTGCCAGTTGGGGGATATAGGAGCAAAAATTGGTGAAGCCTGTGTTCAGCTTGATTTTCTTGGACCTTATGGACTGCAGCAACATAAGCTTCCACCTGTTCCTGCGGCACCTCTCCCTTCAGGGCTTCCCGTACCTGTTCCTCAGTACCTTCTGTAATCAGGTTAGGGTTTAGGGACTTAGTGCCATCCGGGTTAGTACGGATAGTTTCCTTGTCATGCCACGAACCGTCCTGATTATTGACAATTGTTTTCAATAAATTGGATACCTGTTTTATAGCATCTTTATCTCCATCAAAAACGTCCCCAGCTAGTTCATCATCCCGACCTTTCAGGTAAAATTCGGCGAACTCCGCTATCATGGTAGGAGAAGGTTCAAAGGCCTTACCTTTTCCCGCTTCCTTTCTAATCTCCTTTAATCTTTTATGGGTGAGGAAGACTTCTTTATCTGCGCTAAGGATTCCATCTCGATCGCCTTCAGCAAAAATACCTCTTGTACCATCCGCATTGGTGGCGAAGAGTTCCTCCAAGGTACGCGGGGTTTCTAAGTAAGGTTGTCCCGCCGGATCTATTCGTACAACTTTTGAAGTAAGGTAGGAGGAGGCATCATCCAACTGCACACCGTAATATGCTTTGAATTTGGATAATGCCTCCAACTTTTGTCCTTGGGTAGCGTCCGAGTCAATTATTGCCTCGCGAAATTTTTCAAACCCCCTAAGAGCAAGTTGTGGATTTACCTCAAGTTTATCCTCCTTAAGTCGGGTCTTCCATGAGTATTCTGCTTCATTTTTATAACTACCTATCCAAGACTGGTCATACCTGTCTAACTGCGCCACCTCCGCGCTAATAGTTTTCTGGTTCTTACTGAAATCACCTTCTACTATAGCAGGAGCGAGAGCTTCACGGATAAGGCTTTCTCTTCTGGCTAGGTCTCTAACCTCAACGACGTTAGCTCTTTCAGCCTTGCGCCAGTCCAATGCCATCCAATCCTCTACTTTACCTTCGCCTTCGCCCTCGGTCTTGGCGGCTACCGCGCCTTCATATTGCAGAGGGGCTATTTTCTTTCGATTGTCAGCTTTTACATCTAGGATGTTCCTTTGCATAGACAAACCTCGAAGGTGTCTGAAAGCGTCATCCCCACTTAACCCCGATAAATCTATACGATCGTTTGTTATATCGACCGCTTCCCCTATCGCGGAATCGCGTTCCTCGTCTGTTAGAGTGTTCCACTTAGGGTGGTCCCTAAGTTCTTTAAATAAATTATTATTTCCCATATTATTCTATTAATAAAGAGTCTGCTTTGTCGTAAAACTTAGTAGTTACCCTACCAATGATGTCTTCTGCTGCCTCTTTGGCTTCGGCTTTGGCTTCGGCTTCGGTTTTGGCTTCGGCTTTGGCTTCGGCTTCGGTTTTGGCTTCGGTTTTGGCTTCGGTTTGGCTAGGCTTCTTCAAAGAATCCATCCGTGAGCGTAACCGGACCCCTTTTGTTTGTAGATCATTGTACTTATCCCAAGATTTTAGATTATTATACAAGGGAGCTATGCGGTTGGGGGAGACATCATATTTTAAGGTATCTTTAAACTCGGTGAAAGAATTGGTACTTTTAAAGGCCTCCAAAGTCTTGTCAAAATCCTCAGCTCCAACTTCTTCATTTTGGATGATTTCGCGAGCGCCTTCCTCAAATGTTTTTTTGCCACCTTCAATGACCTTCCGAACCACTCTACTTGAGTCCTTTATATGGTCCTCCAACTCGTAATTCAGTTTGTTAACATCCTCTTGAAATTTTTCAGCTTTTTTTGCATAATCTGAAGCTGCTGTGTCTTTCTTCTGAGCAGCCGCGTGTTCCAGCCTGTTTTGATGAAGACGTTCGTTATCTCGAATAATTTTTTCCTGCCTCCTGCGCTCAACTATATGCAGAATCTTAGCAATCTTATCGGGTTGCCCCCGCCGGATAAAGTCATTTGCTCTATCTACCAAATCTTGGTATTCCTCTCCCTCAATGCCAGCGGCTCCTGCTTCCTTTGCAATGGTGCCGTGGATCTCAAGAGCAGTGTCTCTCTGTCCATCCATTTGATCTAATGCTCTGGCTACTGCAGGGGAGTATTTTGCCATAGGTGCATATCGCAGAGATTTCTTATCATAGTCATCGGCCAATGGGTCCAATTTGGAAATATCAAAAAGGGCTTCGGCTTCCCTCTCCATGGCCTGCGTCTCCATATAAACGTCCTGACGAGAAGCTTTAGAACGTGATATTTCATCAAGTTGCTTCAAGTAATCCGTTTCCATTTTTAACAGGTTCTTCGTATGTCGATACCTGTCTTCAATCCCTGTACCATCTTGAAACTGAAACACAGGAGCTTTAGGCACAAATTCACCGCCTAATAAACTTCCTGCTGATTGTTCTAGATCACTCATTTGCTATTGCTGTGTTCAGGAAATTCTTCCTCTTCGGAGTAAGGAGGCGCGTTCTTTATTAAAATCAATGTCTTTGTATCTGGATAATGCAGCAGCCTTTTTTCTTGAATCTGAGAAGCGTGAACTGGCTTGTTTTGTCGTGGGCTTCTTCTTCACTTCTTCTTTTTTTGATTGTTTGAGGTTTGATTCTGCCTCTTCTACACCTTTTTTACCTTCGGCTACCTTCTTTAGCGTTTGCTTGTAACGGGAGTCTTTAAGTAGGTTCGAGTTCCAAACAGAATCCGTTCTCTTCTTGCTCTCTTCTTTAGCGGCCTCCATACGCCTCTCATCTTCAGTTTGAAAACCTAGTTCTGTTTCTCCAACTTGAGCAAGAAAAGGATCTGGTTTTGGTTCCGGTTTTGGTTTTGGTTTTGGTTTCGCATACTTTGTAAGGGCATTATCATCTTGTCCTGCTATGTAAAAACCGGTGCCTTTTTGGCCCCGAAGTTGTTGCTCTTGCTTTTTTGAGGCTACAGCAGCGGCCCCCGCTTGCTGCATAGCAGCAGGACTAACCTCTTTACGGTTCGGAACAAATCCAGATTGGTTGACCCCTTCTCCAAACTTTCGTCCAGTTGGACCAGCTTGAAAAGGTGCGCCTACGTTTGAACTTATAAGACCGCCGCCAGCGACTCCAGTAAAGGGTCGTGAATTTTGTTGCGGTTGCTGTTGCTGTTGCGGTTGTCTCTTACGTCTTTCGTAAGCTTTTCTTAACAGGTCTTCGGGTTCAAGATCTTCGCGTGGTAAAAAGGTTGGTGGTTCAGCCATAGTATTAATCCTCCCAGTCTAAATATAAGTTATCTTCCTCTTCGTCCGCCCAATCAAAATTGTAAATAGTGTCACCTGTGCGGCTCGTGCCAACTCCTTCATCAACATCAACGTCCGGTGGGAGTAAATCTACAGGGTCAGGATCAGCCGCTTCACGGGCGGCAGCGATGGCTGCATTAGCCCGATCTTCTTCTTCTTGCTGAACGCCCAACCTATTAATGGCCTCATTTCTACGCTCCAAGGCGTTAACAATACCTCCTACGGGAACCCCTATTGATTTGCCCATCTCCTTAATTTTCAATGCTTCAAGAAAATGCTTGGCCGCGTAACCCCTTCCCCTCCGTGAGGAGGTGGCAGAGTGACCGGCTCGCTTTGCGGCTCGGTAGGCTTTAGTAAGGAGATGTCTCTTGGACCTCAAGTCGCTTAGAGATCCGTGGATGTCTTGTGGGGTCATTATTTATAAAAGTGAGTCGGGTTTAGGTAGTCCCATTCCCCAAGGGGATTGGGGGAGGGGGCGCTTCACGCCGATATTGTTTACAGCTTTTTCAGAGTTTAAAATTGAATATGCCTGCTCCCAATAAGCTTGTGCCCTTTGAATGTCCGATTCATTTTCAAAACAGATTGCGAGTAGAGCGTGTTTTAGTGCGCCGATGTTGGCCGGGTAGATGAGATCCGTATCATTTTCAAGATACACAAATCTTTTCTTGAGTAAACCCTCAATGGTATCGAAGTCCGTAGAGTCCATGGTCAATTTGTATTGACGGACGCTTTCCTCGGAAACTTCGTTAAAACCAAGATCTATGACGATACAGCCCCCTTCACCGGCATCCTGCACGGCGGGTCCATTTTGGGAGAATTCGTGTTCCTCTGAAAAGATGTCGTAGGGGTGGTCATCCAGTGCAATAGCGAGCATCGCATCATAAGCATAGGGCAGAGTCAAAACATTGTCAGTGATGTAACCTGAAACATCTGCACGGACCATCAAGCCATCCCAAACTCCATCCGAATAAATTCGTTCCAAGGCTTCATTCAGTGCTAGCCTGAACTCACCACAAGCGTCACTCTGATCGCAAGTAACGTGCTTATATAAAAGGTTCCTCGCCTCTGCGAGAGTAAGGGGTTTTTCGTTGGCCATAGGACTGGATAGGACTAGTCCCCACTATAAAGGCCTTTTTGCAATTTAAAAATTAAAATTTATGTAGGGAAATCTTAATATTTGTTTCCCTCGGAACCACTCCGCACTCTGTATAAAGGGGGATAAGTCATGTTTCCGTAACCCATGTGGACGCCAAATAGTCCGTATTTTTTATAAATAGTCTGTTCAGACTTGTTATAAGCCTCACTTACCACGAAATCAATCTGGGTGGAGATGTGGGGCAAGTATTCTACGGCGTTCTTCAAACCAATTTTCAATCCCTGTTTTTTCGTCTCAACAATCAACCATTTGAAATAGGAGAGACCTCCTGAATTGGCCTTGTAGTCAACGTTATCCCAGTCAATAGCGTGGTAGCCCTTCCTCTTAACATACAGGATGCGTTCACGCATGACTGCTTTGTTCTTGGGGTGGTCCCAGACAATGTAACGCTCGCCTTTCCACTTCCCAAGGGGTTTACTCCCTCTCAGATCAAAATCCTTGGCATCTGGTCGCCAGTCTTCATAATGGGCTGATAAGTAAGCAATGGAGAATTCTCCCTGTGGATGGAAACCGAAGCCATCTGTAATCACATTCTTTTGCCCATAATTCCTATATTTACCATTATAGACCACTTGCCAAGAAGCCTGTGGATCAAACTCTGCAGGGGTGTTCTCCCCCGGTATTGGCAGGAAGCTCGTCGGTTCTACTTGAGGAGGAAGCTCCTCTTCACATCCAACAAATAGGAAACACAGAAATAATGTTAGGTATCTCATCTATTCAGGGCATTTACAATTTTCACCGTCACAAGTGCAGAAAAGGCCGCATCTACAGTCTTCACAGGTGCATTTGGGATTAAAACAGCCCCCAGAGGAGACCATAATAAACTGAGCGGTCGCAAAAGTAACTGAAAGTGCCGCCACTAAAAGTATAATTTTCATGTGCAAAATGTAGGACATTGTCTACAAAGTGCAACATTTACCGCCCCTTGTAGTCGTTGAAGCTTTTCATTGCTTCTCGCGCTTTATCCCTTCCCTTCGGCGAATGCCCAAACTCGCCACAATGGATGGCTACGGTGCCATCAAAGACTTCGGGGCGGGTGAAGATACGATCATCTGCTCCCACAAAATTACCCTCCAGAGGCAGGAGTTTAACGTCTAAGCCCAGTTCTTTTGCTCGAAGTGAAAGCATAATGTCTTCACGCGATATTCTGGGGGGCTTTTCTTGGTAACTAGCCTCAACGTTTTTGAGTGTGTCTGTAGTAACTGCGTAGAAGCATCCATAAATAGAATCCTCCACCTCTGCGTGCTTGAACCCTATCAAATCTCCGCCCTCACGCATCCAATCAAATGTATTATGCACGGCGTCGCAATCCAGTTTAAGGACAACATCTGCTTCATAAACTTCCGCCGCTTGACGAAGAGCTTTAATGATGTTCGGTGAAATGTCTCCGCGTTTCCACATAAACGAGTGCTGAGGTAGACCATGCTCCAGTTCAACTGGATTTTTTCGATCACTCAGGACAATAGTTGTCGTGACTGCGGATTGGTCCCAGCTACGAAGGAACTCAGGAATCATCTCCTCATCCTTTTTATTAGAAAGTATGCAAGCTAGTATTCTCATATCTTATGGGGGAGGGACACCTGTGCCACCTCCATCAGCGGTTGTATCAATGTCCCGGTTCCACGGAAGTACGGGGTTGTAGTCTAAAATCTGGTCTATACTGGAAATTGCTCCATCCGTAAAAGTTACTACAGCAATATCAATAACCACCTCGGCATCCGTGCCATATTCGGTGACGGTTTCCGAGATAAAGTCAATTTCATAATTTCTAGCCGGAAGACCTTGATACGTTGCAGTTAGGTCCCATCCAATATTTAAAGCATCTACCGTCACGTCAACTCCTTCCACTGCTATGTCACATTTTAGCTGGAGGGTACTAGTCGCACTAATGACTTTATCCTCGTTAAAACCACCCGCATCCCACGTTGGCGTTTCCCACTCTCCTTTCCAATGAGCGCGACCTGTGTTTACTTGAACCACCGTGTCACTCACTTGAATGATCTGGAATGGACGAAGCCCTCCGTTATTACCTCCATCTCCCTCAGGGTAGGGATGCTCAACTGGGGTCGTCTCTCCACCGGTGTTCCCTTGCCCATAATAATTCTCCCCTATTGGAACTGGATCAAAATCACCAAAAGAGGTCTCCGGGATGTAGGGTTGGTCCTCATAAGAAGGTCTTATGTTTTTATAAATATCATCAAAAGCAGAATCTTCTTCGGGGGTAGGGGCGTCGGGCACTGGCACACTCTCTTCCTCTACTTCCCAAAAGGCAGTAGGCTCTTGAGGAGGAGGGTTTTCCTGTTCCTCCACGTCGTTGTATTCAAGGGGCTGTCCGAACCCTTCCTCGGATTCCAAATCGGCTCTTTCACTCATACTTTAAGGACCGGGGCTGTTTATTTGTTTAACAAGGACTTCGTAATAGCCTAGTCGCAGTCTTCTTGTGGAAACCCCGATAGTAATCCACCCGGAAGGAATGTCTGTTGGAGTCGTTGCAGGGATGTCACTAACTGTCCATCCTTCAATATCAATCCCTGTTAGTCCTGTATCAAAAGGAGGAGGGACAATGTAAATTGCGGCGGAGAGAGCCATGGGTGTTTGCCACGTCCTAGCGGACGCTCTCGCTTTTAAGGCATTATCTGAAGCGTAGGCATATGCAACCAAACTAGCTAACGTATGGCTTTCTGGTCTGAACACGGTGGGAGGATAACTGCCGACAACTGAGGTGGGATCTCCAGTAACTACTCGGATGGTTCTCCCCTCAACCGCAGCCGAATATGCTTCTTTTACATCAAAGATGATCGCAGAGTCAGCATCATAAGCATTATTAGTGGCGTTAAAAGCCCATGCATACGACCACTTCCACTCAGCACCTCTCAGCACAGGGGGAAACCTGAATTGAAATACTCCCGGTAAGGTCTCCGTCTTCTCAACACCAAGTCCCTCTGTCCTGATACGAACGCTCCGCCACTTGTCTACAGCTTGGATTTCGGTTACGTCCCCAGCAGCATAGGAACAAGTTGGGTTTGTGCTTGGGTCGACTACGTCCTTCGTTATCCTGACACAAGCGTCTAAAGAAGGGTCATATTTTTCCTCAACCAGAGTTGGGTACTCTGGAAGGGTCTTTGTCACTCGGATAGCCTCCCCATTCCCAATTGGTTTTACTGTAGAGGACAAAACTAAATGTCCCTCGTCCGCTGCGGTACTGTCTGGTACCAGACTGATGTCCACGTCTACCAGTCCGCCGCCAAGGTAATTGGTTGTCTCGTTACCAGTTGCGGGGTCGGAGACTCTGTCGCTCCGGGAAGCTTTCCAGACGGCATCTGCTCCATTAACATCTGTAGTTACAAGTGTGTTCGAGAAGTTAGACTCATCCCCCTGCACGGGTTCTGTAGCGGAAAACTCTGTGGTTGAGGTTTCGACGTAACCCACTTTGTTGCTAACCGAAGTCCCGTTAACCCCTTCTCGCAGGTTCATCCTCTCTTCCGTATTTCTCCACAACTTATCCTCTGTATAGGTGGAAGACTGGCTAACTACAATCCCATAAGACTCTGGGCAATCTGCCAACTTTGTCGCACTCTCTGTGGTGGAGGAGCAAACTTCCCCCCGTCCGGTGCCCCTATCAGAAGTGCCCTTGTCTTCGGGGTCCGTAGCTGCGTAGACTAGTTCTATCTCAACGAAAGCCCCATCTAAAACCCTGTCTCTCACCCTTTTAACGACCACTTCTCCAGAAAATTCATACCCAGCAAATTCGGGATCTGCGTCTCCCTCCGCTGGTTGTGGGGTGTATGTCCCGTCTAAAAACTCATCGCGAGGGATCAGGTAAGTTCGGGTGACCTTATCATCATCTTTTACAAAATTATAATCATCTTGATCGGATCGGCAGGCGGCGTAATACCACTTCTGCCAATGGTCTTCCATGCCTGAAGCAGGGGCAATGAAAACTAACTCGTGGTTAGGATACTTCTCTGTACAAGGGTGCTTGGTCCCGTATTCAGGAGGATTCTTGTATTTAGGGAGCTTAGAGTTAACGAGCTCAAAGAAAACAAAATCCCCTACTTTAGGGGAATCGAAGGCTTTAACTAAGCCCTTCTTGGTGACAGGGTTAGGGGGTTGTTGAGGCATTTTAAGTCTAAGTGCTTAGAGCGGTAGCTGTACAAGCTATCCACCGATTAACTAACCCTTTCCAAAACTTACTAGAGGGGTTTCTTTTCCTCATCTCATAGGTCTGACGTGCTGCCAATAGCCGATAAACTAACTCCTCGTCATCGTATTTTAAAGCTTTCTTTTTAGTAGCATCTCCTACTTTACCATCCTCTTTAGCGTTGACGGCGATTTGGTAAATCCTAGCGGCTCCTGTTTTCCCACGATTAAAAGCACAATCCCGGAGAACAAATCTTACAGAGGGGGAGGGGTGCCAATCCTTGACAGTTTTGGTGTATTCTAAAATGTATTCCTCGGCGAAGTCTTGAGCTAATTCTGGATTCCCGCTCTCAATTAACTTAGCTAACTGGCGAGCTTGTTTGGGGTGGTATTTCTCATTTATACCTGCTACTTCATATGAACCCCCGCCATCTCCACTAGGTAATTTATAAACAGTTAGCTTACCCTTCTTGAAGCGACCTTCTTTTTTGACTACCCACTCTGCCCATTTTTGTTCTTCTGCAGTTGTTGTTTCCACATGTTCAATGTTGGGTGTTGGGTGCGGGTGTTCTGGTGGTGGTACGTTTATCATGTCTCCTTCTTCTAACAGAGTGTAGTCAAACCACTTCCCGTGGTCCTCTACGTGTTCATTTACTAATTCACGGAATTCTTTCCAATCGGATTTGTAACGAAAAACCTGACATCCTGCAGAAGAGCGATAATTCACCCCAGACTTTCCAGAAGGCTCGTTTCTGTCCCAGTGGAAGTTTATCCCAAAATACCCACTATCAACCGGGGAAGAATCCCAATCCAAGGTGGAATCCTTATCGTTATCCCGAAAGACCTTAACGGGGCCTCCTCTCTGGCAAAGCGTGTAACACCAATTATTATGGTTATCTAGACGGTAAACCTTTAGGTATTGTCCGGGGCAAAGGATGGCGGCCCCTTTTCGATTGATGGGTCTACGAAGGTAGGAGGTGGAGGGGTCAGTGGTAAAAGGCCACACATATAACCTCCACGCATCCTCCTTCATAACTAACCCGCACAAGAAATCATCGTATTTTCCTGCCCTCTGGTTGGAATTCCTTATTCCAACCAGATTTAAGTGATTTTCGGCGTTGGAGAAGAAATAATTTTTCCTTCTCAACGCTTCAATCAACTCGGCTACAAAAGGACGATCCATTACTTCTTAATTTCGTTTCGGATTACTTCTTCTGCTTTTTTCTGAGCCTCTTCGAGTTCTTCTTTCAGGGGTTTAACAACCTCTGCGGCAGTTTCCTTAACGGCCCCTTCAATCACTTCTTCTTGTGCAATGGCGTCTAGCCTCATTTGAGCAAGATCTCCTTCGACCTCTCCCTTCTTACCGGCATCAGCAACTCCTTGAGCGACCAAGAAACCACTCATCAAGTGGGTCAACCATTTCATTAAATCTGCAGGGAGGTCAATGTAGTTCGCTACAGCGACAACCACCCCCGAAATAATGACAAGGATAAACTTTTTGTCAAAGTAGTCGCGAGGGGCTTTACCCTGTGCGCCAAAGTCCGCAAATCCCTGACCTACGATGAAGGCGGCAGCTAGTTGCACTAGCCATTGGATAGCGTCAGCAGGAAGGCCAAAAGCACTTCCTATGGTGGTTAGAACTGACGTTAGGATTACAACGATCAGTTTTCTGGATTTTAGTTTTTCTCCGAATTGTTTCATTTTGGTAAATTTGAATAATTTCAATAAGTTATAAGCGTCTTTGATTTTCATCCGACCTTCTTGCCTGACCTCCAACGCGGAGAGTCTCCTCTTCTGCGATGGGAATTGTCATGGATATTTATAAGTTGCTGGAAACTCTTCCCCTTCAAGTCGGAAGCAGACACTTCCCGATGATTTTTTGAGGATATGAGATGTTTGCGGAGGGCGGAGGCACTTGGATATGAGGGCCACGACCACTTACTAATGGCCCCGTGTATCTTCTGGCAAGCACCAATCACAGTGCCCAGACCAATTAAAAACACGTTCCGCACGGAACGCAGAAAAGATCTTTTATTCATGAAGAATAAACTATTCTGCCCCAAACAATTAGCAACTTATTTTATAGCTCGTCCTTCCTCACAAATACCGATTTCTCCAGTGCTATAATTCTATCCCTCCAATCTCTGGGGGGCATTTCATCCAGCCTGCGGTCAATAACTTTCTCCACTTCGTAAATAGCAGATCTCAACTTATAACCATCCTCGCGAGTGAATCGGTCCACCGAAGAAAAATTTTTATAATGCATCACATTAGACGTCACCCAGATGGACCACGGAAGAACCGTAATTATCACTAATTTAATTACCAAATCCCATAATTTAGAAGGACTGGATGCGTATGCTTTGATTTTATCGGTCATGAAAAACTATCTACGGTGCAATTGAAATTAAGTTCTGTACTCCGCTGATGGCAGTAGAGAAAATCTATGTGGATCAACATTACAAAGTCTCTGCTAAAACAAACAATGCATCTACCTCTTCAGGTGTTTTGTTAATATTGGGGTGTTGGCGTAGTGCTTCTAAGGTATCGTTATTACGCTCAAAAAATGAAGCGTCATACCAATCCACCTGAACCGATGTTGGTTGCGTATCTACAATTGATTTAACAGTATCATAAATTCCATCTTGTATCATGGCAAGTTTGAGTTGTCGCGGGGTGACCTGAAAAGGAACAACAATAGGCCTGTCTTCCTCAACCCAGGTTTCTGTGTAGGTTTCCTTGGATAGATCGACTAGCCAATCTCCGCGAATTACTATCTTACCGTCTGATGGAGTAGGTCTGTCAGTTAAGACAACTTGCAAGAAAACAAGCTCGGGATCTCCTCCAACAATCTGTTCCCCGTCTGCCCGTGGGTAATTTATTCTCTCCCGAACAACCTCTGAAGTTGCCGTATTGTATAGAGTGTATTTTTCAGATGTGTCTACTGGGTAGTTCATTTACTTAAATTAGTCTAAGGGGCCGTCTGTTGAGTAGGTTGAGCCACTGTTTGTGCCGTCATAGTCATTCCCACTGTGATCATCGACATCGTCCGAATCCAAACACCACCAACCTCTGAGATCGGTTGCGACATGCGTTCCATCAGCAATGTTAGAAATATCTCCGCTTGAAAGGGCGCTGGTATACAGTCTAACGTCCGCGATTCGTCCGCTTGCGTAATTTGAGGCATAATCTCTGCCTATTGATCCATCAAGCCCCGAAGCCGATGAGGTGGCTGTTATACCGGTATTAGAGCCAACATTTGTTCCATTGACATAAGCATTGATATCGCTGCCGTCCCACGTAACGGCATAATGCAGCCAGTCAGTAACGGTTTGTCCGTGATCGGCGAACTCGCGATAGTAAGATCCAGCTTTGTAGAATCCACCTTCGATCCGGTTATTATATCTGATTTTATGCATATAACAGCCCATACTTGAGGCAGATAATTCATCTGAAAAAATTTTTTCCTGCCGACCGGCGGCATCGGCTTTGAACCACGCCGCGATAGTGAACTCGTTTTCGGCATCGAGGAACGAATACGCACCTGATGGGATAATAATATGTGAGGACCCATTAAAATCCCGACTCGCGCCACCAAACGCGGGAGTGTCGCCGCCGCCCGAGACCGAAAATCTATGCGGATTCAGAATAGCGCTCATTATGCTCTCGTTCCTATTAGCCATATTTTCAGGCCTGCTCCAGCTACAGTTGAGCCAACTTGGTCAATGTCTATAGTTACCTCAGCGTCGTCTGCCAACGCACTATCAGAAATAACTGCGGCTGTAGCGGCAGTCTCAGAAGTTTTTTCTGAAGCATCAATGGAAAGAACAGTACTTAATACAGAAACTCCCGACTCGTTTATATCTACCTGCAAGGTTGC
>Ga0208898_1000384_pt1 | contig 34680 bp, 66 predicted proteins | sample VirMetDEL_Mar_4_FD_184513 | JGI IMG/M metagenome (GOLD analysis project Ga0208898, IMG submission 184513) | Aqueous microbial communities from the Delaware River and Bay under freshwater to marine salinity gradient to study organic matter... | ecosystem: Environmental > Aquatic > Marine >... | reverse complement strand
TGCGGCTGATTCTCGGCACGGCTTTGTTGATCCGCTTGGCGATAGCCTCAACGCCTAAGCCTTCGTCCTGCCCCGCCGCGACCTGTCGCACGATCCGCTCTCGCGTCGTCTCGGTCACGCTGGTGATACGCCGCCGGATCGCCTCAAGGTTCACCCACTGCGTTGCCAGCGATAGGAACAGGTCGGTAAAGCTGATCTTGGTTTCCAATATCAGGCCAGCCGCTTTGCCTTGCGTGACGATCCGCGAACCGAAAGCTCGTGCCGTGACCTGCCCGATGTCGAAATACACATCACGGAACGCGCGAAAGTCGTCATCCGTTGGCGCTGGCACATAGCCCAACTCGCGGTACTTGGCGACAAGCTGTTCGCTTTCCTCCCGGATCACCTTGGCAATCTTGCGGCGAAAGCGGCCCTCGGCCACGTCGAGAAGTCGGCGCTGTATTGCCGCCTCACGTTCCGGGCTGTGTCGGATGAATGCCGGGTTAGCCATGATCCAGACCATAGGCCAGCGCCTTGATGTCGTCCGCCGGTAGGTCGAACATGCCGCTGCCAGGTGTTGGCTTAAACTCGCCCTCGGCTTCAGGCTCGTAGCCCATGAGCGTCCGCGCCTCCTGTAGCGTCAGGACGCCCTCTCGGTATGCTGTCACGGCGCGTTGGAACATCCGTTCGCGTAGTGCCTCAAGCGCCGGGATCGTGTCCAGATCGAGGCGCAGTTCCAGCCGGTCGCCATAGCGCGGCAAGAGCCAGTTATTCAGCGCCGCCAGTACCTCGCGCATGATCGGAATAACGGTGTCGGTGTAGAGGCGTTCTTTCGCCTGCTCGAGATTGTTGAACGTGCTGGCGTCGTTGTCGATCAGCGGCAAGGGAACGCCCAGCGCCGCCGCGACGTACTTCGCCGTCTCGCGCATGGTGTTTGAGAAGTCCATGTCCCGCGCCGTCTGTGACAACGCCTGCCATTCAGCGTCATCGGCCAGCATGGGGATTTCGCCTGCGTTCTCTGCGCCCTGCATCTTGGCTTTGAAATACTCACGCATCCGCGCAACCATCTCGCCGGACGGATAGCCGCCCTTGAACCGGATCAAGCCGGACGGACGTGCGCTGTTCTTCAACAGGCTGTAGTTCCACCGCATTCCGGCGTTATGGGTGTCGCCTGCGATTGCAGCGGCCATGAGCGGCGATTGCCCGCGCCAATAGTCGCCGGGGTTGTAGGTCTTCACAAACAGCATGTCAGACTGGCCCGTGATCTGGTCAACGTCGAACGTCGTCTTGCGGTTGTTGATGCTGTAGATGTATTGGCGCGGGATGCCGGACGGTCCCGGAACGATGCCGATATTGAGCGGCAAGAGCGGCCATATCTCGGCAGGCTGGCGTGGATTGTCTGCGCTTGCGGCCATCTCGCCCATCAGCATCCGGTTCACCAGCATCTCGGTCAGCCATGATTGATAAGTCGCGCCGGGGTGCGGGTTCGCCAGCAGGTCTAGGACCGGGTGCTGCCCCACCGCCTCATCGCCATTGTAGAGTTCGATCTGAATAGATGCCGCCGCCCTCACGATCTCGTTCACCGCGCGATAGACGATCACGTTAAGCTGATAGCCTTCCGTGATGTAGCTTTGCGACTTGTCTTTGCGCGCCCATGCTGGCCCGCCGTTGACCATAAGCGCCGATCCCGCCGGATGTGCTTTGGCTTCTGTCTGTTTTTTAAAAGGCCATACAGCCATTAGAGCACTCCGAATATCTGATCTGAGCCGCCGCCTATCATCGGTTCCAACGCATAGCGCACGGCGTCCCAGCCGTGGTTGTGTGCGTCGATAACCTTTGACGTGACATCGCCATTGTCGTTGACCTTGTAGCTATAGAGGCGGCTTTCGCGCTGCATATTAGCACAATCTGCGTGAATTACTATGCTACGGAACGAGCGCAGGAACGCGATGCCATCCTCCACCGATCCGGCCCACTTCTTGACCGATTGCGCGCGCGGCAAACCGTGCCGCTGTAGGTGGCTGATACTTTCCGGGCGGCTGTTGTCCCATCGGCTTACCTCGCGTTCAAAGCCCGGTATCTGGCCCATAACAAACGACGCGGTGTCGTCGAGTTCCAAGCCCTGCCGGTATGCTTCGCGCCGGATGTAAACGTCCTGATCGTTGATCCAGACTTCCACCGCTGCCGTTGGGTCTTGTGAAAAACCAAAGTCACCTCCGTAGAATGGCCCGCGCCATGCTGTCGCTTGCGGGTTGGGTTCAAACTCGCGCACTTCAATCTTGCCGCCAAACACCTGCGCATCGCTGTTCTGGCGATACGCGCCTTCCCATATCCATGCGTATGTTGCCGGATCAAGGCGCTGCTGTTCGCGCCGCCTCAGCACGTCCAGACCTTCTGGAAAGAACGGGTTGTCCTTCCACTGCACTTCGGCTGCCAGCATGTCGGACGGGGGATTGACGCGAAACCGCTTGTCTACCGGGCTGCCCTCTTCGCGCGGGTTCCAGATCGCCCAAAGTTCGGCCTTGGGCTGGCGAAACACGGTGGCCTCAAGGGCAAGCCATGACGGTTCGGGAACGTCCTCGGCCTCTTCCACGATGGTCAGGTCGATCTTGGCAAGCGACTTGATTGACTGCTCATTCCGACGAAGGCCGCGAAAGATAAACTCGGTTCCATTCGCGCCCCGGATGTAATCAACGCCCACATCGTAGTGATTGTCGAGCCACGGCTGCGATGCAATGGCGGCCTTGAGTTCGGCGTGAAAGCTCTCTTTGATGCTGGCCTGAAATTCGCGCGTGCACAGGATGCGCAACGGCTCGGCGTATCCCCAGATTGACGCCATCAGCGCGGCCCCGAACGACTTACCCGATCCTCGCCCGCCCCATAGCGCCCGATACCGTGCCGAGCCGCGTGGCGGTGACATGACCGGGACTAGCTTATTCGGAAGTTTTATCTTCGCTCGTGGCTGCGACAATCTCAATCACCTGTGGTTTCATGCTTAGGTCGCTGCTGGTGTGATCGACGTGGCTTGTCTCGCGCCATCCGGCTTGCGTCTTGAGGTAGAAGATTGCGCTCGCTGTGTCTCCACCCCTAGCCTTTTGCAGCAAGCCTTGTGCGACTGAGCCAATGGCCTTTGCCTTGCCCCTTTTATAGCGCAAAGATATATCTTCATCTCGGTCGATCATTGCGGCGAATGTTGGGCGCGTGATGCCGAAATAATCCGCGATCTGATCTTGTGACAGATAGGCCGCCAGCGCCTCAACTTGTGCGCGCTGTTCGTCGTCTAGGGTTTTCGCTTTGCGTCCCATTATGCGGCCTCCGCTTGTATTCTGGTATGTAAAGAAAAGATGCGGTCAAACGTGATATAGACGTGTTGTTGTTGTTTTGTGTTTTTGCTTTTGATCCGGGAGATTGAAGCCTACTCGGCGCTCGATCCATAATCCAAGACAAAGAACGATGACGATGACCGATCATCGCTGGATGAGATGTGACAGAGCGGAACTTTTTGCCTCGCTGATGTAGCCATTCCCCAACAAACTCAGACAAGCGGTTTCCCAAGCCAAAACCTTGATAGTCTGGCAGCGTTACCGTTCTGTGTTCTTTCCACACGTTTTTGACCTTTGGATGAGGAAATGGCAAAATTGCCGTGAATGCTGCTGGCTCTTCATCAAGCAACAGTATGAAGCAAGTTGCTGCTTTGTTCAAATCTGCGCTCAGATAGTGATTTCCTGCAAACAGTCGCCAAGCAGAGTGATGACACCGAAATATCTGGATTTTTGCGCTTGGTCGCCTTTCCGACCTCCATTTGAAAGATGCGGCAGACACGTCATAGACCCAATCAGGTTGCAGCCATCCTTCAACATCATAGTGACACGTCACGGCCACAAACTGCTTTGAAGTCTTGCGTATAGACTTTTGAACCGCATGACTGCCAACCTTTGCCACGTTGCGATCAACCACTGACGTGAACTCGTCAAAAACAATCAAGCCTCGATCATCTGTCAAACATCTTGCGAGTTCGCAGCGAAACTTCTGACCATTGGAAAGAGCGCCATATGGGAGCAACCAAGCGGGCGGCGACGAAAAGCCAACATGCGACAATGCATTTGTGATGTCGGATGCAGAAAGGTTGTCATGGAAGTCATCCAGCAATGAAGACGCTTTCCACTCATAGCCTTGATGATATGCGTCATCGCCAAAAGCGCGCTTGGCTATGGTTGTTTTGCCTGCTCCTGATGCGCCAACGATCAATCCAACTTGCCAAGCCTTGTTTTCTATCGGCATGTTGATGCGCCACTCTTTGCGCAGCTTTTTAACTGCCGGAACATCGAACATGCCCACAACCTTTTCAGTGCGGAAAGACGGCGTATAGTCCGCTTCAACTACATGGTCAAAATTCGGCATGTGTAGCCCTTTTGCGTCAAAAGATTAAAAACTGTTTCTTGTTCAGTCTCGTCTTTACACTCAACCGCCACTTCAAACGTAGCCTGCAAATCTTTTTGCTCTGGCAAATCTTCGTTGCTTGGCTCGTCATCAAAAAGCGCCGTCATTTCGGCAACGTCGAAGCCGGTCAGTTCCAGATTAAAGCCCAGCCCGTCAATCTCTTGCATTTCGATCTTGAGCAAGTCCATGTCCCACGCGCTGTTGATCGCCAGCTTGTTGTCCGCAATCACATAGGCGCGGCGCTTGGCTTCGCTCCACCCGGTTGCGGTCATTGTCGGCACGTCCTCGATGCCGAGGCGCTGTGCGGCCATGATACGACCATGCCCTGCGATGATGCCGCCTGTTTCGTCAACCAGGACCGGCATAGTCCAGCCCCATTCGCGAATGCTGGCGGCGATCTGCGCTACCTGCTCATCGCTGTGGGTTCGGCTGTTGCGCGCGTAGGGAACGAGGTCAGCGACCTTGCGGCGCTCTACGTTGTCGGCAGGCCATTCTATTTTGGGTTTGCTCATGTTTTCACCTTATCACGAAGCATCATCTGAATACAGTACGCCGCGACCGGGTTCACTGGCGTGTCGCCCTGCTCCCAGCGCCGGATTGTGCGCTCACCGTTCTTGCCCATAGACCAAACCCCAGCCAACTGACGCTGACTGAAGCTGAGGGCTTTGCGGGCTGCTTTGAATTGGTCAGGAGTCACGCTTCCAGCTCCTTTAGCAAATCCTCAGCTTGCCAAACGGTCCAGCCAGAACGCCGGGCAATCTCCATAGCCGTCAGGTGCGGGTAGGTCTGCACCATCGTGATGACCTGCCGCTTTGTCCATTCTGTATTCATTCTGTGGCCTCCTATGCCGTTGTGGGCGTCATTGCCCGTGATGGTCGGGGCTTATGCCCCGAGCGCCTTATTGATTGCCGCCAGCGCGTAGTCAGCAGTGTTCATCTCGTTGCTGCTGCCGTGTCCTTCAAGCATTTCGGCCAGCTTCGGAAGGTCTGCGATTGCGACTTTACCAAAGACGATTTCCTGAACGTCAACGTCACCGTTTTTACGGTCTGCGATGATTTGAGCGGCGAAGGTAGCGATGTTGTCCATGTGGACCTCCAAGGTTGGCGGGCTTCATTGCCCTATGCGTTATATTTAGGACATTCTGTCCTATATGTAAAGCACTAATTTCAAAAAAAATGCGCCGACTCATGGGCAGGAAGAGGTCGCCTTGAAACCCTGCTCGGCGCTGCGGGTGTTTGAGGCAACCATGAGAACCATGACATTTGCGACCACCTCGGCACCGCCCGCTGGCCTAGCCATTACCTACGCGCCCTGACAAGCGCGTAGAAGCTGCCTGCCTTGCGGATGTATCCCGCAGCCCCAAGGGCCAGCACGTCTTTCAGAACCTCGCCTGCGTCAAGGCCCGTGGCCTTTGCAATGTCGCCTTGGGTTAAGGCTCGGTTGGCTCGGCGCATAGCCGATACGATCTGCGCTTGCGTGTCGGTCATCATGTCTTAACCTTCTTCGGATCGTTGTGATGCGTCCTGACATATGCGCCCAACTCGCGGGCTTGCTTCCATGCCTCGTCCTTTGTTGTCGGCTGTTCCCACGGTGCTAGCGGCATTGTGACCAGCGCGACGTATCCGTAATTTCCGCTGCTTTCGCCAGGAATAGAGCTGCGGATGATGCGGGTTGTCCTGCTCATTCGACGATCCAGTACTTTGCTGGGATGTGATTTCCTCGGCCAGCCGCGCGTTCTGTCCTGACCTTGCCGACTTTGCGAACCTCGGAGACATGCGCCGATGCGGCTTTGACAGTGCATCCCATGTGCGCGGCAAGATCGCGGGATGTGCAGCCGGGGTTTGCCTTGATAAAGGCCATCACCTTGTCCCGCACTGGTGAGGATCTTGATTTGTACGGCCTGCCGTTCTTGGTTTTTGGCGGGTTGCTAACGGGATAAAACGTGCGAATCCATGTCCTGCCGATTTTGACCATCTGCACCTTGCACTGGCCTCGCGTCTCCATGCTGGTCAATCTCGTCCTGATATTTGAACTGGCGCGGTAGACCGCCTTTGCGATGTCTTTGACCGTGCATCCTGCGTTTGCCTCGATAAACTCCAAGATAGCCTCTTCGGGTACTTCGGCTTGCGTTGTGTCGCGCATATTGAGCGATGCAGTGCGGCGTTTGATTTCCTGCGCGTCGGCCTTCATCGCGTCGATAAGTTCGTCAAGGCAAGTGTAGACGGGTTGCGCAGGTTCCTGCGTGTCAATGTGCTTGGCCAGCGGTTGCGCGTTGAGGCGTTGGGTTGCGAGATAGGGTAAGCTCATGTTTTCGCCCTCCTTGGCGGCTCCCTGAAAAAGCACACGGCCAGCCGGGGGAGGTTCCGGTGTTCGATCCGTCGATCTAGGCCGTGTGTTCGTATGCTAACATTTGCCGTTCAGCGTGCAATCTGCAAAACTGCAAACTGACCTGCAAACTTGCAAACTCTTAGAACGGTATCTCGTCGTCAAGATTGCGCGCGGGCGGAGCTTGGTAGTCACCTCCGCCTGATCCGCCGCCGTAGTCTCCGCCACGATCTGCACCGCCAGATGATCCGCCCATAAATGTCAGGTCGTTGACGGATAAGCCCAGATAAGCCTTGCCGTTGTGTTCCCGCGCTGTCGGTCGTCCGGTCAAGGTTAGCTTGGTGCCTTTGGTGATATAGTTTTGCAAACTCTCGGCCCGCTTACCCCAAATGCTGCAATCATACCAAGTGCTATCGCGCTTGTTTCCGCTTTTGTCCTTGCCGTTGTCCACTGCCAGTGAAAAGCCCAGAACAGCATCGCCCGCATTGGTGCGGCGCAATTCTGCGTCCTTGCCGACATTTCCCGCGATAATCAGTACCTGCATCACTCGCCCCCCTCTAGCGCGGCTTCGTAAAGTTCAAGAACAGCCGCTTCTTCGGCCAGGTCTGCCCTGTCGCGTTTGCGCCGAGCGACAACCTTGCGGATGATCTTGGTATCATATCCGTTGCCTTTGGCTTCAGCGTAAACTTCTTTCTGACCGTCAACGGCGTCCTGCTTTTCCGCTTCGAGGCGTTCAATGCGTTCAATGATGGCCCGCAGCTCGTCTGCGTTCGCTTGGTTGCTCATGTGTCACTCCTTGTGATGATGCGTTTGATTTCAGGGATCGGCCTGCCAGTCATTCGTGCCAGCTTGCCGAGGTCAAAGCCGCTTACGAAGCGGTCGATGATTTCTTGTTCTGTCCAGTGAGAAAATTGGCTCATGCGTTGCCCCCAAAGGTCTTCGGTTTAAACCCAGCTTCGGCCAGAATAGCCGCCGCTTGTTCCGGCGTTGCTCGTTCGCGTTGCGGCTCTGGTTGCAGCTTAGGAAGCGCTGCGACGTGCTTGGCCCGTGCCGCCATTACCTTGCCGCGAATGTCGCCCTCGTTCGGCATCCGACGCGGGTTGTCCTGCACCCATGCGCGACACGCGGCCCGCACCTCAGTCAGTGGGTAATCCTGAAGCGTGTCCATCCAATCCGCAATAAGCCGATCATGCGCCATGCTGCCACGGTCCCGATCCCATCCGAAACGATCCATCTTTTTCGCCATGACTTCCAATTCAACCGCGACCATTGCCCGATGCTTATCTAAGTCTGGCGAGGCGAGCGATTTGCTCAAGGGCAGGGTCAGGCCGGTTTTCGGGTCTGTTGGATGTCGCGCCGTTGTCAGTGCGGTTGTCATAATTGCCCTCCATGAGCTTTGTGAAGTTACCGGCCTTTACCAGCCAGTCAAAACCGAAACCCGTCCACGGCTTCGATGTGCGCCCCCTGCAAAAGTCACTGGCGAACGCGCGGCGCAATGCGTCCTCCCACCCATTCAAGCCGCCGCAATCCTTTAGGCGCAAACGAAGTTGCTTAGAACGGTTTGGGGTTAGCTTCTGAACCTGCGGCCATCCCGCCTTGGTAGCCGCTTCGTTGTATCTCGAAACAGCTTGTGAAACCTCGTTTGCATGGCGCGTTGCGTCGGTGGAAACCGACAAGGATACGTTAGTATCCTTAATACTATATGGTTCTGGTTCTGGTATGCTAGAGTTTCGCTGTAGCGAATTTGTAGCGTTCGCTTGCTGCTGTTCTTTAGATTTCAATGACTTAGCAGAACCACCGCGCGCGCCATTTTGCGCGTTAACTGCTCGTTTCGCTGCAACATTTTGTGCTTCCAAACGCAATCTTTTGCTGTAAACGCCATCTTCGTCACGGTCAAAATAGTGCTCAATCTGCTCCCATATGCGCGGCCAATTCCTGCCGCAACGGGCGATGCGCTGTAGCTTTTTGTAATCGTCGGGCAGGCTGTTTCCGCCGCGATTCCACTGCGCCATAAGAAGGAGCATGTACGCGCCGACCTCGGCTGCATCTAGGTCTAAGGTGTCTCCGAGAAAGTCGGAAACCCAAAGCGGCATGAATGGGGTTTTGCTCATTTTGCCCTTCTGTTTTCGGGCCGGGTCTTGTCGGCATCACCACAATGCGCTACAAATGACCCAGCACTGATCCTGCTACTTCTTACCTTTTAAGGCCAAGCATTTCGTCCATTTGCTTGGCCTTTTCATTTGCTGAATCTAAGTCCTTAAAGTATCCGCAATATATATCGTGTCCATTGCTCGTCTTTACGACATTGTACCCCGGAGCGTGCCTAAACACACCAAATTCCAATGTCCGACCATCTTCAGTTTTTCTTTTAGGTCGCCTTGATAATGCTCTCAGGGCGTTTTCCCGGTGCGAAACGTCCTGCAGGTTATCAATACGATTATCGTCTCTGTCTCCGTTTATGTGATCAATAAAATTGTCAGGCCATCTTTGATAGTAGAGCGCAAAGGCCAACCTGTGCGCTTGAAGCGTTCTGCCCTTGAATGATATTGTCCTGTACCCAGTTTTTTTAGAAACTGACCCAGCTAAATCACCATGACGCTTTGAGTCTTTGTAAAAAACGTCCCCAGAGTTCTTGTTATAAGAAAACGTCTCATTGATTTCGCGGATAGGTATCATAACGTCAGTTGGCATTCTTGGCATTTTGCACCTCCTACAGCTCCTTATAACCGCCTTACCATAAAATGCAACCGCCTAACCAGCGGAAAATCAAGCGGCCCTGCTTTACGGTACGGGCCGTTTGTCATTTGATCCACCCCCGAAACGGCACTTCCGCAATCATCGGCATGTCCGAGATGCGCACGATCACATAGCCCAGCTTTGCAGCGTCTGGCGGCTGTATCGGCGCGTATGAAACATGGAATAGGCTGTCATCTACGCCCAGCGCGTCGGACAGCGCATCCTGGCCCGCCTTGAACGCGGCGATAAGGTTGTCACGATCTCGGCGACGTGCGTTTGGCGGGTGAAACTCGATGTGTAGGTGGATGTTGTCCGCCTTGAACCGATTGACGCCCCACGCCTTGCACTCCCATCCGCAATGCTGGCGGTACTTCTTTTTCTCAGCCGCCAAGCGCAGGTGATGCGGTCGCGCGTTGGGGTTTAGGATTGCCGGGGGAAAGGGCAGTTTGACGGTCAGACACTTCATGGCTTCACCAGCGTATAGGACGCTACCCGCTTGCCGCTGTCGGTCTCAACCATCTCTCTGTAGATATTGTGGCCAGATTGCTTGAGGTCATAGATACGCGCCCCAAGGCGGAAACAGCCGTATTTGTTCAGCGCATCAATCGGCGTGATGCTGCGGCCCGTCTTTAAGTGCGCGAGGATTTGTTTGGTCTGTGTTTCGGTCATGGTGTCAGTGTCCCAAATTCTGCGAAGACAAGATATTGAGTGCGCCGGATCGCGTCGTAAAGTTCGCTGTCCTCCATGTCGGCTTCCCTAGCATGACAATCGGAGCAACCATGGTAGCCCCAGAAGTCGTGCGGCTTTTGGGACATGCCAGCGCCAGCCCGCCGTCGTGAATGGCAAAGAACAACCGTTGCCGGGTTGCCGTTGCACCAGATGCTTCTGGCTTGGCAGTCCTTGCCGCGAGCAAACCTGCGCAGCTTTTCCGATTGAAATGCTGGCGTTTTGAAATTCGTCATTCCGTCACCTCGTTTTCATATTTCATCGCCTCTGGGTCGGTCAGTGGCACGCCCTGCGCTCGATAGTGGCCCTGCACCGCATCCATGTATTCTGTCAGTTCCTTGACGCTCATTTCTCGCGTCATTGCCAGAATGCCACGCTCAAACAGGAAGCATTGCTGTTCGTATGTTAGGCCATCGAACATCCGTTCCCACACCCGCGACCATATCGGGTCACGCCTGCGGATAGGCACGCCGTATGCAACATGGCACTGGCCTTTAACCTGTGCCGCTGTCATGTCGCCCAAGTGCTTGGCTATTTCGCCATACCATTTGTGCAGAAGGCTGTTCTGAGACAGCGTGCGCTTGTCGCCATCGCCAATGGTAATGGTGAACGGCAGGGGGAGGCCGGTAATCATACCGGCCACCTTCTGCGCCTCGTGTTCGGTTAAGACGCGGATCGTTTTCACGACGCCAAGTCCAGATTGGCAGTCTTGGCCTCGATCTGCTTTTTGACCTCTAGCGCGTCATTTGGCGATGTCGCCCAAAACTCGCGCAGCGGCTCGCGGTTTTGGATGCTCCACTTGTAAACCGTTTCGGCATCGGACGCCCTGATAAAGTCAATGCACCGATCTGCGACCTCGCCCATTGGGATGCGCTGCAATGCGCCCGTGCCGTCCATGTTCATCATAAGACCGCGACCGCCAATTGCGCTTTCTCGGCGATGCGCTGCCTCTTGCTCGATTGCCTCGGATGGCGTCACGTCCTTCATGGTATGTGCGGCCATTTCTTCTTCTGCATAGAGATTGCCGAATTGATCCGGCCAGCCCGCCCGCAAAGCCTGCCCCTCAGCGCACTTTGTAAGCATTACGATTGGCATTTTTGACCAGTTGCCATCTACGGTTTGTTCGCCGGTCGGCTTGCGCTTGCGCTCCTGTTCATCCCAAGCCCACTCGTCTTTGACCGGCGCAAATTCATCCCAAAACGCCTCGCCATATACCGGATGCCAAGTCCCTTTGTTGTCCTGTTTGTAGAGCGTCACGCCAACGGATACGATGCCCTTGGGGTTTGTTTTGCTTTTTGCGCTTTCGTCATAGACGATGTTCGCCGGTCCAGACGCAGGACGGTAATCGCCGCATCGCGCGGCAATGGATCGAAGCCCATCGCGCCCGACGATGATCGCCATTTGCCGCTTTTGCGCATTGTCCTTGTTGAACACAATCGCGCTGATCTGTTTGCGAAACGGGTCCAGCCCGTAGGACCGCGCCGCGTTCATGAATAGATCAAATTCAAGATTGTTCGTGTCTTTCGCGACGGTGTTCTTGATCGTCGTCAATTGCGCCGGGGTAAAATCTGGCAATCCCATGTCATGTTCTCCTGATCTGAATTGTGGTGCCGCCGTTGCTCATGTCAGCGCCGGGAACGCCCTCGCCCGCCTTCATAGCGTCTAGCAGCGCTTTGCGGTCCAGCTTGGGCGGTTGTGGCTCATAAAACCGCGCCGGAATTTGGCTTTCATCGGTTACGATCAGCTTGCGCGGAACAGTCTTTGTCGAGATTGTCGCGCTTGCAAATTTGTGGCTCTTGATTTCAGCCATTTGGAACGCTTGGTCGATCAGGCCGCGAAGGCGGTCAGCTCTGCCAGATACTCGCGCCAAGCGGTCAGATAGCCGCTTCTGCATGTCTTTGATGCCAGCCTGCATAATTTCGCACTCGTCAATTTCTGACAAGACGCGCTCTACCGCCTCAAAAAAGTCGGTTTCGCCCTCGATCATGTCATGTGCAAGATCGTCGTCTTGCGCATCATCGCCAAGCGCGGCCAGCAATTCAGCCGCCGCAACGGCCTGCCTGTTTAGTCCGTGGTCCCTGTGTTCAGTCATGGTCTTTCCCTTCGGTTTGAGTTTGCCTTTCGACGCGCGATGCGAGCCGGTCAAGAGCGGCGCGGCACACCTGCGAAAGTGTCCGTCCGTCTTTGGTGAGGGCGCGTTGCCAGCGAGCGGTTTCGCTTTCACTTGCCCGAAAATTGATGATGGTTTTTTTCGACATAGCGAGACCATAAACTGACGATGTAAATACGTAAAGACATTTTTTGTATTTACATCGCAACCGACAAGACGTAAGGTCTACCCATCGCAACGCCAACAGGAGATAGACAGATGACCGCAATCACAGCCGCCACCGTACTTGCAGAAGTTGACACGCTCGCAGAGGCAAAAGAGATCGCCCGCGACATGCGCAAGACTGCTCTTGTTGTTGAGGCAAAGTACGGCCCCGACCACAGCACATCCAAGGAGTTTTCCGCGCGCTACTGGGACTTCATTGACGAAATGACGTTCAAGTTTGCCAAGCGCGCAGCCTAACCCCAACGCGGGCTTCGGCCCGCACCACTCAGGAGAATGACGCATGGTTAAGAAACTTACCCCTAAAAAGCGCGAACTGCTTGAAAGCATGTGGTCGTGCTGGTTCGCACGGTCGATGACGCTCACGGACTTTTCGCGCAACACCATCAACGCGCTGGAGCAGGAAGGGCTGATTGCATGGGATGTTGAGGCTGATCGCGCGCATGGCGCATCTGGACCGGCAAAGTACGGGCTGACCGCCTACGGATTTGCCATTTGCGAACGTGAGTTTGGCCCGCGCAAGGATGCTGCATCATGATCCGCGAATTTATCACCGACCTGATCGGCGCGATCTGCGTCCTCGCCCTGCCGTTCCTGCTGCTGTTTGTGGCCTATGGCGCGGGGTGGATGTGATGGCGTCATGGCTCTATCCCCCCGCCTTTGTCGAGACGTTCCGCTGCGATTATTGCGAGTGCGATTTCGAGGAGGACGATCTCACCGAATATGAGCGAAACAAGTGGGCGTGCGATGCGTGCGCCCGCGCGAATGACGAAGAAGCCGCCGCCATGCAAGAAATGGCGGAGGATGATCGGGCGCACGCCCAAATGGAAAGGAACGCAGAGCTATGACCCAATACACATTCGGACCCGTAATCATTGAACGCAAAGATGAACCCGGCAAGCTGATCGCCAAGTGTCTGAGCGGTGGCTTTTGTTGCCGAGGCTACATCGGCGGATCGTGTCTCTGGAACGAGACGGATGACAGCAAGTCGCGCAAGCTGCCAAGCGAAACAAACGAAACGCCGGACTGGTGCCAGTATAAAGAGAGCGCGTTGCGCGATGCCGGGGAGATGCCCAAATGAAGTTTTGGACCGTACTTATCGCATTGTACGGCGTCGGAGATGGCGACGTGGAAAGCCGCGTTCTGTTTCCCAGTGAAGCAGAATGTGGCGCGGCTTTGCAGCCGATGCAAACCATCCTTCAAGCGTCCTATGATGATGTGGCGGTGCTGTGTGAACGCTCGACGCTGTTGAGCGCATCGCCGCGCCCAGTGGCACGTCCAGAGGGGCTTGGGAAATGACTTGCTGCAACCACAACTGCAAGCAGGGACGCACATGCCCCCGCCGCACTGTCGATCCGCGCCCGTTCTCTGCGCTGGCCTTAGTTGGCATTGCATCGCTCTACGTTGCGGTGCTGGTCGTGGCGGGGAGGGTTTGGTGATGGATGATTTGGTGAAGCAGCTACGCGATGTAGCCGAGGCAACAGGGCCAAACCATGCACGGCAGATTGCCCTAGACGCAGCCGACTGCATCGAAGCCCTAGAGGCCCGTGTCGCAGCTGCGGATAAGCTGGCGGAGGTTTTGCGTAATACTCAACTGTACCTTGGGGATCACGCCATTCCCAACGCCCTCGCAGCCTACCAAGCCACAAAGGAGGGGGAGTGATGTTCGGACGCTTCCTTTGTCGCATCGGTCTACACAGATTCGGATCAGTCAAAACTGACGCCGGAACGTCATTCTGCTTTGGCCTTGGTCACAGCTATCAAGATTGCGAGCGAGATGATTGCACCGTTCGAGTTCGCTATTATCCGTGGATGGATAAGCCATGAACACCCAGATCGCCCGCGAGACTTTACACGCAATCATAGCGGCCTGCTTGGCTGCACAAGTGGAGAAACGGAAATGAAAGTTCTTGTCTGCGGAGGCCGCAATTTCGACGACGCGTTAACGCTAGGCTCTTGGCTTGGCGGTATTCACAAAGATCACTGCATTTCGCTGCTTATTCACGGCGGTGCAAACGGCGCGGATCGAATGGCCGGAGAATTTGCCAAGTGGAAAGGCATTGCCGTAAAAGAATACCCCGCCGACTGGCAAAAGCACGGCAAAGCAGCAGGGCCAATTAGAAACCGCCAAATGCTAGAAGATGGCAAGCCTGATCTGGTCATTGCTTTCTCTGGCGGTCGAGGCACCGCAAACATGATCTCCCAAGCCCGCGCTGCTGGCGTCAAAGTCCTAATACCGGAGACAATTCAATGACCATCTACGCCACCCCGCACGGCACGGCCACGCCGAACCCCTACGCCGCCCGCATCAAAGCGGAGGTTGAGGCTAAAACCGTCACGCTGCCACACCCGATGGTGTTGGCACGGATAAAGCTAAACCCGGTGAGCAAAGGAACGATGAAATGACGGAAGCACCTGAACGGATTTGGGCAACAGGAAACGGCACATCCCTGCCGTGTTCGTGCAGCGCCAAACGAAGCGCGATTGATCGGGCAATCACACCTTTTCGAGACGCTTCGACATACAAAACAGTGCGTTCGCCGCCACCATGATCAATCCCGATCTGCATCGCTCTGGCCCTCCTTGGATTCACTGTCATTCAACCCCTGCAATGCACGATGCGCAGACAGGTGGCGTGACCGACCATCGTCAGCCACGGACGTTTTGCCCGTGCGGCTGCAATAGGCCACAACACCAGTGTAAGAACCGGGTAGCGTGTTCAGCGTTATGTCATTCCACGTCATTCTGACTGCTCCTTGGATTCACTGTGTTTCGCCGCCAGCGCGTGAACGCCGATTGTTTCGTCCGGTGACAAGCCGTCACCAGTGGCCGTTGCCAGTTCGATGGCTTGGAGCAAGCCGCGAAGGCGCTTCACTTCGACCTCTGCACTGTCACGCGCCAGACCCATAAGCACCAGATCGTTCATGTCGTCAGTGTGCATCAGCCTTGCTCCTTGTCGTGAAGACGCCATGTCCGAATAAACACAGAATATCCGTGGTATATTAAACGGCGCGGTCCCTTCTTCCGTCGCATTCTACTTTTGAAGGAGGGAGGTATCATTCGGACTGCTCCCCGGATTCAACAGTGGCCATCGTAACCGCCATACCGTCGAGCGGCCCATACGGCTTTTTGCGCCCATCCGACTTTTTGCGCCTCAGTGTAGTCGGTGCCCCAGTCACCACCATTGACCGCCAACGCCATAGCACGAGCCTCGCCTTGAATGTATGTCGTAAAGCTGTCGCTAAATGTCACTTTTTCAGCCATCGCTCTGGCCCTCCCCGGATTCACTCATTGCGGCGTCCCATCCAGCGTTGAAACCCATAACGTAGGGTCTATCGCTTTTCATCCTGACCAATTCGTCACGAAGGCGCTCAATCTCTTTTGCAGCATTCAGCATAATCGCTTGACCAGTATCAAACGTGCCAGTCTCAGCCATGACACGCGCAGCGTCTTTTAGGTCTTTGGTGAGACCGTGATCGGTCATGGCGCTCATTCTGATTGCTCCTTCTGTTTCCAGCGATTGCCGTACCGCCGCTTCAAATGATGCGCTTCATACCGCGCGCCCATGATCTGCTCCGTCCGGTCGAGAACGTAGCGCATGGCGTTCATGCTGCGGTATAGCGCCATGATCTTCTTGTCCTGCTCTGGCGTTGGCGTGAACACAGCGGGACGCCCCCGGCCATCTTCTTTCGGCTCTTGCGGCAAGACGTGAATCCGGTTGCCTTCTGCCTCTAGCGCGGCCTTGACGTGCGTGGCTTCCGCGCCTTTGCCGAGGTCACTTAGGGCGATGATGTAAATGTCGTCACCCCCCGGCACGTCCGCATCGCGCTTGGTCATTATGGCCAAGTCTTCACGCTCTTGTCGGTTCGTGTGTTCGTCATCATTGAACACCTGATCCATGCCTTCCGGCACTTCCGATTGCTTGCGCCTATATCCGTAAAAAATCTTCATGCCTGCCCTTTTACGCTGCTTTTGAGTCTCGCGCAACTATACTGGCCTAAATAAATATTTCAATCTCCCTAAATAAATCTTGTATCGGAGCAAAATTCTGATATATAAGACTCAACCGAAAACAAACACGAGGACACCCGCATGGCTGACGATCAAAAGGATTGGGGCTGGTACATTGGGCGTGACGAAGAAGTCTACACGTCCGGGCCAGAGACTTATGAGGATGCGGTGCGGATCGCCCGCGAGGAATACGAGGGCGCGCACATTTGCGAGGCATACAAAGCCCCTGTGCCGCTTGCGTCATTCTTCGATGCGCACGGATGGATCGAAGATTGCGAGGATCGCGCCTATGAAGATTATACGGGAGAAAACGCTGATCTTCTCTTTGATGTGACGCCGCAGGACAGGGAAGCCCTGCAAACCGCAGTACGCGCCGCCATCGAAAAGTGGCAGGCTGATCGCGGTTTGGTTTTCATGCCGTTCATGTTCACCGAAGCCCGCAACCACGAATACATTCCGGCACCAGCCGAAGCCATCAAACGATAGGACCGCAGGACATGAAAGTTGACGTTTCCAGTTCGTCGCCAATCCTTCGCATGGAGGTCAGCACAAACGATTTTGGTCAGTTGTTTGCGCTTATGGCGGCAGATGAACAAGTAGAGGTACTGCGCGCGATGGTCGATCACATGAAGCCGCACGCGGTGCAGTGGGATTATATTGCTATCGAGTTAGAAGGCCCTCGCAACGTGTCGCTGCGAGGAACGCTTCACGATATTTTTACAATCAAATAGAACCCCACCGCGTTTCCCGCTATCTCGTCACTCGGCGCAATTAGAATGGAATGTAAAATGGAACCAGAGACAGACCAAGAAAGAGACATTCGACAAGCAAAGCTGAAAAAGACATGTGAAGAACTTGGACTGATGGTGTCAGGCTCTATCGTGGTCGCGCCGCTTGCGAAGCCTGTAGCTGTGGACGCAAGCGCAATTGACCAGCAAAACCTTGTAGCATCGCTGATGTATTTAGCTTTTGAGTCAGGAAAGGTTGTCGGAAGGTCAGAACTTCAATCTGAGTTAAAGCGGCTGCTGGCCTAAAACATCGGCAACATAATGCGAAACGTGCCGCTGTCGCCGGGGCGTCGGTCGATACTGGCCCGACTGTGTAAGTCCACCGCGCATTAAACAGGAGAATGAAGAATGACCTACGGAGAAGCAATGCGACTGCTCAACACGGCCATCTATGAAGCCGTGCGAGCCGCTAACCGCGAACGCCAGCCTGTCACCGCGCTACGCGAGATGGCCGCTGATATTGACCACATCATCGACCACGGATGCACCCGCGAGGAAATGCGGGAGCGGATCAAGGCGCAGCGCCAACTTAACCAGAACGCATAGGAGTGAACACATGCCAGCAACATTTGGACGCCCGCGTTTCCCGCCTCAAACGCAAAAACCCCGCCGGTTGAGGCTCCGGCGGGGCGTATCGCTTGGGGTAGCGATACCTGCGTCCGGCAGGCACGGATCACGCCACCCGGCGCAATTACTGACAGGCCGCGTCGATCTGCCGAATAAGATACGCGCCTGTAATTACTGATCTATCGCCACCATCAGCGGCAAGGGCAGCAGCGTGAGCCGTTCGGCTGACCTCGGTGCCGTGACAGATCGCGCTATCGTTCACCGCGCTCACGCAGCCACTCGCGGCTAGAATCGGCAGTATCGACGTCCACCTTATCCATCCGATTGCGGGTTTCGATATACTCATTGAGTTCCTCCGCTTTGGCGGCATTCTTTCCGGCTTTCTTGCCGCCAAACCAAATTGACAACAGCGCCACGATGAACGCGCCAGCCGCTGCCAGCCAGATCTTGATCCGAAGCATCACCGCAGTTTCTTCCAAAGAACGAAGCCCAGCAACGCCGCAGCCACGCAGATCGCCACCAGCTGCGCGGTCGGTGCGAGACTGCCCAACAGACCGCTCGCTGCGGGGACGTGCTCAACGATAGCCGCCACAGCCCCGGCGGCACCTGCACCAGCCGTAGCTTGCGCCTCGGTGTCTTCGCTCAGTGTCTCGGGTTGGCGCGGTGCCTCTTCGGGCCAGTTGGTTGCGGTCTTCGGCCAAGGGTTCCCCCAACTGCGTGCTGGCCCTGTGTCGATGTGCATGAAGCCGCTCTTCTGGTAGTAACCAAAGCCAGTGAACCCCTCGGCCCGGGCCGCCGCCTCGAACTCGTGCGGGTCGTGGTTCTCCATCCGCACGTCGAACGCCACGCCCTGCATGTGCAGGCTGTTCTTCGCGCCACCTACGCGCTTGTTATGCTCAGGGCTGCGATAGGCGCTGGTCAGGATGATCGGCTTGCCAAGTCGGTCCCGCAGCGCCTGAAGTTGGTCCAGCGCATGGGTGTCGACAAGCAACGCCCCCTCGCCCTTACTCGCAATTTCCTGCGGGCTGAAGCTAGTCCAAGGCCATTCAGCCGTCGGCACTTGTGAGAAATGCGAATAGTGCTTTTTCACTTCGGACCCACCTTGGCAATCAGCGCTTTTATGTCGTCGCGTATCTCGGCCAGCATCGCATTAGTGTCTTCGCGGGCCGCTTTCGATGCCTCCAGATCCTCCCGCCGCTGGTTCCAGAGCCGCCGGATTTCTTTGGTGTTTTCCACGCTGCGCCCTTCCAAGCGTATGAGCCAGACCAGAAAACCGACGAAGCCCATGAGGATAGGCCAAAATTTAAGTAGTGTTTCGGCCATCTTAGCCCTCCGTTACGTTTCCTCGCCACCATAGCAGATGTACCCGGCTTGCGCGGTTGCCACCATGTCGCGCCCGTCTGTGTAATACCCGAGCAGCGGATAGTTGGCCCATTTCAGCGCCACGCCGTTGATCCAAGCGGCCAGCAGGAATGAGCCGATGCAGGTCATGGCGTTTCGTCCTGCGGAACCGCGCTGATCCCCATCATCGCCAACGCATCCAGCGGCAACGGACCGCGAACGACGACGATTGTGTCCGGCCCCAGCGCTGGCTTTGCGCTGTCTGGATCGGACGGCGTGTAAAGCTGGATCATGCCCTGCGCGGCTGTGGCTTGCACCAAGTCTACCACCTCATCAGCATCCCACTCAGGCCGCTCACAAGGCGTCATAGGGTCCGCTGCAAACTGGTGGCTCATAAGGCTGGTGGTGCTGTAGAGATTGCCTTGTGCGTCCGTCCAGTTGGCCCCGCGATAGGACAGCCCGTCGGCTTCAGAGTAGCCCTTGCACATGCCCAAGTGGTTGGCTGCTGTCATGTGGGCTTCTGGTACTAGGATTGTGAGCATCATAGCGTTGGCCTCTTATTTAGGGATGAATTGTCGGACGGAGACGTTGTCGATGTTGAATGTTTCACCGAGGACGCCACCTACAATTCCAATCTGAAAAAGTGTACTTGTATTCGTTGCGATAAAGTCTCCAACGGCCACCCCAGAATCATTTACTGTAATCACATCAGAAGTACCAGTAACGACGCAACGAATTGGATTCGTAGGGGATAGTGCTGTTAATTCAAAAGACACTCGATATCTTTGCCCAACGATAGTTGAGAGAGTTTGGGACGCGTCCATAAAAGTAGGACCAGCGCCAGTTCCCGTGTATTTTAGTGTCCCATTATCCCAAGAAATTGTACCGTTTGCGTCTGCATCCCACCCACTCACATCAGTATCAAACGTCCCATTAGTAACCAACTCCGGTCCTGCTGGTATAAGCAACTCGGATGCTGGTGTCTTACTCGCCACGTAGCTTTCCACCTTGCTGATTGTGGTGTCGTCAAGGTTGGGTCCAAAGCGGATGATGCTGGTGTCTTCGTATCCGTTATAGAACAGGGATGTACCTGCACGAGCGCCGAAGTAAATCGGGTATGCTAGGTAGTTGCCTGTGCCTTGGCTTTCGGTGGATTGGGCGACTTGCGTTCCGTCGATGTGCAAAGCCACGCGGTCGCCGGAAATGTCACTAAAAGCCGACACGACGCGAGTTGTTGGTGCGTTGTAGGCGGCGCTTGTAGTTCCGGCCGTTCGGATGATTGTGCCTCTGGAAATTGCTATAAACTTAGTAGAAGACCCCGGAGCCGCTATGCCGAACGCACCATTACTCGTCTCCGAAATTGTGCTGCTTTCAATAAGGATTCCCGCCGCCGCATCCGACAGCTTCCGCACTCCCGCAAAGACCTGCACCTTATCCGTCCCCGGCGTGATTGTTCCGGTCTGCATAAAGTGTGACGTGCCGTTGTACCAAATGCGACCACGGCGGGCCTTGCCTTCTTCGGAGACGTCCAAGAAAGAGCCTACGCGCTGGTAGTTGGTGGCTGTGGAGCCTTGTTCGAGCTGAGCGCCCCAGATATAGACGCCGGATGTGCCGTCGCCTATAAAAGATGTTACACCGTTTCCGTTTGTGACCCATACTGTTGGTGTGCCTATTGTGGTAGTTACACTTTCAACAATAGTGCAACGGAAAAACCCACCATCAGCAGGTTCGATAAGACCAGTTACACCTGTCTGCGTTCCGATAGTTCCGGTAGACACGTCAAACCAAGCAAAACCACCTGCTGTCTGTAAGATAATCCAACTGTATCCCGCAGGCTTTGCATATATTGAGAACGAATGTGTCCCACTACCTGAAACAGAATTTGCATTAAGTTTGTGCTGACCAGATACAGCAGTCGCTATTAACTTATCAGCAGTAGTCGTTCCATTCGGTGCCGCACTAGCGTTTGCTGCTACAGTGGCAGTAGTCTTAACCCAAAACGCATTGTCGAATTCCTCAGTATACTGCAACAGGTTCCGAACACCACCCACAGGGTGCAGCGCATAGAGTGGCCGCGCGGCGACTGTGGCTTGGGTGCGGTGGTTGCCGGGGAGTTCGCGGACGGAGAACGCAGATAGCCAAATCCTAGCGGCGTTCGCCGCTACCGTAACAGTGCCACTACCCGTGGCCTGCAAAATAAAAGTGTAAGTCCCATCAGGATCTTCGAAACTTATAATGCCGGAATATGAATTGCCACCCACGGTAATAGACGGGTTTCCCACTGTGTGGTTCAACTTTGTAAGAGTTATCTCGTAGTATTTTCCAGCCTCAACAGAAGCGCCAAAATCATAGAGAGTCGCATCATCAGATATTTTTTTGATAATACCATCTTCTTTTACCCAACCAGTGCCTTGATCCCCAAGCACCGCAAAATCAACTGTATCCGGCCCCAAGGTAAGCCCCTGAGACTTATCCAACTGCAACGCCACAGCATCACCGGGGGTGGTTACTGGCGTAGTGCCTGCAACATCGGTGAATAGGGTGTTCGCGTCGTTGGCCTCAAACCAAGCACCGGGTTCGCCGTTGGAGAATAGGCGCAACGGGTTAAACCCGCGCTGCGGTCCAAACGGCGAGGCAAAGCCGTCAAGCGGGGAGGATATTTCACGCATGGCTGACAAATACCGACGCGGCTTGCTGACAAAACGCATAAACCCGAACAGCCGCAATGCCGGGAAACAAATCAGACAGCGTTGCATTGCGCTCACCCTGTCCGGGATTGTACCGGATCGCGTCGTCAAAGTCCGTCGGAGCCGTTGCACCTGTCGTGCCAGCCACAAAGATATGATAGCCGCTCTTATTTTGGAACGTGATTGACGACACATCCGCGTCGGTTAGCTGCGTCCATGCCCCTGCGGTCAGGGTTGCGGTGTAGTTTTGTGCCATTTGTTTGCCTCATTCATTTGGAGGGTTAATCTTCGGTAATTACAGTCGATGTTGTCAGGCTTGGGACAACCTCCCTGCGCCGTGCGCGTCTCACTTCGCCCTCAAGGCGACGTATCTCTGCCCGCAATGCAGGCACACTGTCGATGCGGTCCCAGATGCTCGATTGCTCAGGTTCTGGCGACGTTATAGCAGGAAGCGTGTTTTCTGTCATGTCGGCATCTCCGGCCATGTGATATTTTCAGGAAAGCCAGCCTGCTGCGGTATGTCCCGCAAGGCTTGGCGATAGGTGGCCCATGCGGCCTGATCTACAGGCGCGTCTGAGACTTGCGTCCAGTCGGATGCGGCTAGGAGGCGGTCGCGGTTGTAGCGGATCGCCTGTGCGGCTGCTTCATCCATCAATCTTCCCTCCGGCGCAAAAGATATAGGTCGCCTCTACCTATATTCTGTCCAATATACCTGACGCGCGCTCTGGTTATGGATGTCGAAGACGATAGCTGTGTTGTTCTATAGCCGCCAAATGTAGAGCCAGAACCCTCATCCCAATAGCCCGCGAAAACTGTAGACGCGAACGGACGGCTTCTACGCGGCGAGCAAATCCAACAATCAAAGTCAATTCTATCTGATGTGACAACAGTGGAGCTTGCCGTAGATGTAGTGGCTATATTGACCCAAGATCCCCCGACAAGGGCATCAACGACCCATGTGCTCGCAGTGGCGTTAGCTGAAATACCAAGATTTACGCCTAAGAGCCTATATTCGTAGTTATTTTCGAAGTTCGGGGTCTCAGCCGTAGCAACCGCCCCGTCAGTTGCAAAGCTATAGTAAACACCAGTACCGCTATCGCCAACATTGGTGCGGTTGTAAGAGTGCCACCCCGTTGATAAAACAGGCGCACCGCTCGCCCCTTCAGCCAGTGCTGTCGGGTTTTCAAACGCCGCCAGTGCCTTGGCGCTGGTCCACGGCTCGCCCGGTAGAAGGCTGCTTGTGCTTTGGTTTGTCCAACTTGCCATTAGTCCCTCACTGTATCACATAGCCCGTGGTGCCGTCCGGCATCAGGCCCGTGTTCTCGGTAATATAACACGCATTTTCCTTTTCCGCATCAGTCGCGGTTGCGAAGTCAGGCGCGGTGTTTTCCATGATGAAGCTGGGCCGCTCATACAGTACAAACGACTGCGCTAAGACGCGATAGGAAAAGCCCGGATCGGTTTCCTCCCATTCAATGATCTGCCAAGGCTGCGTGGTCGGATTGCCCAGCGTGTCGAGCACGTCATAGCTGGTGACGTAAACCACATCGCCCACATTCAGGTCGGCGTCTTTGTAAGCCACGGTCAGTTCGATGTATTCCGGCGTCGTGCGGTAGCGTTGCAAGAACGACGCCTGCACCAAGATCGCGTTGAGGTCCGTGCGCAGGAGTGGGCTATACCAGACAAGGTTTCGCACCGTCTCGTCTGCGAAGAAACTGCCCTCGGCCTCGGCGTCGATCCTGATGCGCTGCTGGCGGTAATTGCGCGTCTCGGTCAGGCTTTCGGTCGGATCTCGGCGGTCGTAGTAGATTGTCACGCGCGTGCGGCGATCGTCAGGCGTGCGCTTAATTGCGCTGCTCACAATGGCATTGCGTTCGGTCAGGGTATCGACAACCGCGTCAGGTTGGCGGTTGGCAAGCATCTTGATTTCTTGCGCCCGCTCATCCCACCAGATTGAAAACATGCCATCCCGCATCGCTTCGGCGCAGACCTCGGACACGGCGCGCGGCTCGGTGAATGTGCCGGTCCCCGCCAGTGTGGAAAGCCAGCTATTGCCTTCGCTTGTCCAGTCGGTTGCGTAGGGAATGAGGCTGGCCGGGATCGTCGTGTGGTTGGTCAGGAGATCGTTGACCATCTGCCAATACAGGATGTCGTCGTAATGGCCCACGCGCTGCAAACCGTCATCAACGCTGTGTTCGTCCGCTGTTGTACCCAGAGCGCCTCGAACAACGCCGGTGAGTGACCAGACCCCCGCGCTGCCGCTGTATCCCGTGTATCGGATGATCTCGGACCCCAAGCGCCCATAAAACAGCCCGTCATTGCCCATCGCCGTTGAAACGTCAGTCTCAAGTCCGCCCACGCTGATCGTCGTCGTTGTGGCATCTATGTCAGATTGCAATCGCAGGTCAGTGGCCGGAGGAAACTGCGCCTTCTTGCGCTCTGCCTTTGCAAGCGGGTCCATGCCCGAAATTGTCCAAGTATCGCCGCTCGGCGGGCTGATGTTCGTCACGTCATAGCGCCGCACGGTCATGGCTGCCAACGCCTGCCCTTCCTCGCCCGTGTATAGGTATATCTCCAACTGCGGGACGGCCTCGCCCAACCATGCCAACAGCAGCCTCCCGATGCTGCCCTGCACCGTGCGTTCGCTGGCGTAGAAGTCGCCAAACTGGTTACGGAACTCAAAATCATCTAGCGTGACGCTGATCGTGCCACGCAAGCCAAACGGGCTTTCGCCCTCACGCACGGCTCCGAGATTGATGCGCGTTGGTTCGGTACGCACGGTGCGCAGGATCGGGATGCTAGGCCCGCGAACCTCATTGGCCGTTGGCAGTCCTGCCGTGAGCGGTGCCGGATCGCCGTGGCGGTGGAAGTACCAGCGGATTTCGCCATCCAGATTGTAGACGTTTTTTGCCAAGCATGTGTTGTACGTCTGAAAGCATTTCGGCGCGCCTGTGGCCGTGCAAGTCCCGACGCCAAATCGCAGATCGCATCGTTTATAACGCAACTCAACTATTTGGACGGTTTTGGTCATTCTACCGTCACTCCAAACTCAGCAAGTGCGCGGCGAAAGTCGTCAGACGGCGTGCAATAAACCGTCCCGTTGTGGAATACCGTTTCCGCCGCCTCGCATCCAGCGTCTTCAAGGTTCCACCAAAACTCTGCAAACGCCTCGCGCTTTTCTTGAGGCATGGCGTCCAGCATTGGCCTTGCTTTTGCCATAAAGTCATCCCAGCGCTGCATGTCCACCCGTATGGCCTCAACTGTGCTCATGGCGCTGCATACCCCATGCACTGGAACGTGACGGCCCCGCTGTTGGTTAGGTTGGGTCGTTCGCGGTTAAACCTTGGCCGCTCAGTCGCCCGCGCGTAGGCAACATCATCGGGATAACTAGACGGCTTGGCGGCAATAAAGAACGGCCCAGTGTTATCAACGTGATTGATAAAGCCCTTCCATGTGATGTCGCCAGCCGCCGCCCTGAATGTTTCAGGCAGGTTTTGCACGGTCAGGTCAAAGCGCAGGTCTGCGCCCTCAACAGCGCGGCCCAGAACGTCGCCCGTGATGCTCTGCTGGTGACGGTATCTGACTTGCTTGCTCTCGCTGATTGGCAATCCTGTGAACACCGACAACTGCGGCATTTCCAGAACCTCGCCCGCCTGAGCAACGGCGATCTGCGGCGCTGCCGAACCGCCTGAGATAGTGAATGCAACTGTCGTCACGGTCACGTTGGCAAACAGGAACACGATTGCCCCATCATCGTCAGGACTGATGCTGCCCTTGGTCACGCCACCCGCCGCGCAGGTGATCGTCGCTCCGGTTGATCCGAGATTGTGCGCTGCAATCGCCGCGTATCCCGTCGAGGCGCTTGAGAACGTCAGAGTGACTGTCTGAGACGTGCCCCCGCCTTCCCAGACGCTCCACGTCTCGCCGTCCGTCAGCCAGTTCACATCGGCCCCCGTGGCCGTGCTAGTGGCCGTAGGTGTTGCCGTGTGCGTGTCGAAGCAAATGCGCGGCTGGTCGATGGGTTGGCTGTTTCCGGTGAAACCGGATTGAATGACTACGCTCATTGGAAAACGAGCCTCCCGCCTCGGTCTAGCTGCGATTGGATTTGCTCTAACAGCCCCTCAACACTGGATCGGCTGAAGGTGTCGCCTTGCAGGTTGATTGCGACGGTTTGGGTTGGCATTGCGGGTGCTGCTGGTTGTGTTGTTCCCGATCCGCTGCCAAGGCTAGGCGATGCGCCGCCTGCGCCGCCGCCTCCACCCATCGCTTGTGCAAGCCCTGTTGCGGCAACTAATCCAGCCTGTAACTTCCCATATAGGCCCATTTTTGCCGCTACGGGCGGTCCAGCAATCGGACCCAGCTCAGCAAGCGCCCGCATCTGCGCTGCCGCTGTATTGGATATGATTTGCGCAATCGACAAGCCTTTTTGAATGGCAATCGCGGCAATCGCTGCCGCTTTGCTCTTGCCTGCAAACTGCTGCAAGAATGTGCCGAGCGCCGACCATGTTTCGCGCCCCTGATCGCGCAAGGCTTGCAGCGATGCAATCTGCGCCTCGGTTTGTTCTTCCAGCGGCGTCTTTTTTTTGCCGCCTGCCCCGCCATCTTGATCAGCCCCTACGCCCAAAAGGTCAGGCAAGGTAATACCTTCCTCCTTGATTGACGCCAGCAGGTCTTTAATCTTCTGGACGCTTTCGAGCGGTGCGCTAAGGCCAGCAAACAAGCCTGCGGCCCGCTCGCTTTCTGCGCCAGCCTGAGCACGCAAGTCGCCTGCTGTAGCGGCGCTTCCACCTGCGCCAACTGCGCCTGCAAGCGTATCATTGCCAGCGGCCATCAATTTGTTGCCCAGCCCCTCAAGGCCGGGAATATTGCCAATCCCAGCGCCAAGATTGTAAAGCATGTCGGACCATGCCATTTGCACGGACGCAACCATATCCATAAATCCGGCCTGCACAGATAGCCACGTCGCATTTAAGGCTGCGCCCAAGCCTGCCGCGCCATCCTTGATCCTGCCCCACACTTCCACGCCAACATCGCCCAGCAAACCCATAGCCGCGCCGAAGCTGCCCGCAGCATCAACAAGTCGCGTGAATTGATAAACAAGCTCGCCAGCGCCCACGATAAGCGCCAAGATGCCGGTCCTTATCATGGCCGTGCGCAATAGACCCAGCGCACCCGCAAGCGTAAACGTCGCCACCCTAGCCGCGACGAAGGCCGCGACCCAGCCGCGCGCCATAAACGCCGCATAAGCGATTGAGGCTGTCGCTGCCGTGCCGATGTATGCGACCAGACGGGCCATGTTGTCTGTCACAACCTTAATTGCGTCAGCCGCCGCGAGGTAAACTGCCGATAGCGCTTTCGTCAGCCCTAGGTTTTCGTCAACGGATAAGAAAAACTCTTGTATGCGCTGGCCCAATGTATCCAGCGCCCCAGCATAGCCTTGCGCTGCCGCGACCGCCGCGCCCCCATACTGCGCCTCAAGTTCATCCAGAATGAAGGATTGCGCCTCTAACAACCTGCCGCTTTCGACAAGCTGCTTGACCATTTCCTTTTGGCTGTCGGTAAAGACTGTTCCGGTTCTGGTCAGCGCGGTTAGGCCGGTAACTGGATCTTCCAGCGCCCGCCCCAACTGAATGGCCGCGCCGCTCATATTGGTTCCAAGTACCGCCGAAAGGTCAGCAGCGACGGCGATGGTCCTGTCAAACACATCGCCAGACACTTTGCGGAACGTCAAAAGCCGCTGTTGCGCCTCAAGAATGCCCTCAGTGCTTTCCAGCGTATTCAGCGCCAAGTTCTCGGCAAAGCTGCGCAACTCTTGCGCCGTCCGACCGGCTGCGCCGCCCGTCGCCTTAATGACGGCCTGTATCCGAAACATGGTTGTTTCAAACTTCTGCGCTTCGGCAACTGACCTAGAAAAGACCGTGCCGATTGCCGCAACGCTTACCAGTCCAGCCGCAAACGCTTTGACTGCCGACATTGCCTTGCGGGATGCGCCCTCAACATCTCCAAGGCCGCTAGAGACGCGCTTAAAGCCGTCCTCTGCCTCTTTGGTGTCTGCGGTGATGACCGCCTTAATCTTGGGAAGTGCCATTATTCAGGCTCCAGCAATTTGCTAAGTCGGTCGATCTCGGCTTGCGATAGCTGCCCCTTTTGCTTTGGGGCTTGCTCGTTTTGGCCTTGGTGGAATTGAGCCTCCACGAACCACTCAACCATCGTCATGTCCCAAAACTCGCCCGGTTGTATGCCCCATTGCCTTGCTGTAACATACATGCCGGTCCAATCTATTTGGGTCGGGATTTTGCCTTCTTTGCCCCGTTCACTGCCGGGGCTGGCAAGTTTTTTGACGCAGCGTCCGGCGGGGTGATGCAATCGCCAATGGCTTGCACAAGCGGTCCGATACCGTTGCCGCTATTGTTGGTCAGGTCAGCATATAGTTCGCCCAACACGTCATCCTCGTCAACGTCGCCGCCGCCTTCCTTGACCATCTCCGAGATGATGAAGGCCAAAGCGGGGAGCGGGACGTTGCGCCCGTCCATCGTGGCAACCACGCCAAGCAATGTCTGCGGTGCAAGGCCAGCATCGACCCGACGCAGAAACTTGTTGCTTGGCGTAAACCAGTATTCCTGCCCGTCATATTCAATGCGGGTTTCGCGAAAGACGCCAGCCATCAGGACACCGTAATCGCGCCGGAGCTTTCCAGCGACATGGTGAACGTGATTGTGTCGGCCTGTTCGCCGGTCGCCTCAAACGAGGTGATGAAGAACGATCCGGTGTAGGTCGCAAAGCTGCCGAACGCCACACGGAACGCATGAAGTGCACTGTCGGAGCCTGCCGCCGCCGCAAGTGCGGAGAATGTTGATGCCGTTGCAACACCCGTGCAAGACAGCGACATGCTCTTGACGCCGATGTCATCCAGATACGTCCGCACGCCCGCATCATCCTTGTCGGTGATGTCGATTGCTTCGTTGTTGAACGTCAGGCTGTCGGTGCGCGCGCCCGCGACAACTGCGAATGTGGTTCCGTCCGACGCATATTCGATCCGTAGATCGCGTCCTGCTTCTGCTGCCATTGTTTTGCCCTTTCATTGGCTTTGCAAAGTTATACCACGCAACTGCAAATCTGCAAAGTCACGCTATTCACTTGAGTAAGTCACTCGAAACGTCATCGGCCTGTAGCGCGTAAAGCCATCTGGGTCCGGGATGTTGCCGGGGCTTTCCTCGAACAGGCAATTCACCGTGTTTGATCCGGCGATAACCAAGTCAAACTTGTGCAAGAGGTCATAGACTTGCTGCGCCGTGGCGTTGGCCAGATCAACAGCGGATCGCGTTGCGGTAGGTCGGCAGAATGTCGTGATCTGCACAAGCTGCTCGCCGCCGTCGCTTGTCTTGGTATCCCATGCCCGCGCTGTCACGTCCTCGATGATGCAATACGGAAACGGCGTGAGGCTCTCAGGCTGCGTGTCCTGAGGCTTGTCATAGCCGATGTGATTGACCAGCGCACCAAGCGTTGCGTCACCTGCCAGCCGCGCCCTGATTGCCTGCGCTACGCCTGCAAAGTTCATCGCGCTGCCCTCCGAATGATGTCTTCTAGCTTGCCGATGTAGATAGGCCGCATACGCTCCACCGCTGGCCTGAAGAACGGACGCGCTGCCATGCGGCTTGTACCGTATTCCAGCCAAGGCGCGTAATTCAGGGCGCTGCCAACGGTCGCGGTCAGATCGCCCACGCGGTCGAAGGTGATGCTATTGGCAAGCCGCCCAGTGTCGGACATAGGCGGTTGCCCCGGCGCTGATGCGGTGTGCGGCTTTGCCCGTTTGCGCCCTTGCACCAGTTTGCCGTTTTTGTTGGTGTAGAAGTAATGCGTATAAGTGCGCCCCGATGCTGGCCCGCGCTGAATGCTGGTGACAATATCGGCCCGCATTTCAACAGCCGTCGCCAGCACAGCCTTGCCAGCCTCTTCGCGTAGATCGTCAGACAGCCGCCGCAATTCGCGCTGTAGCTGCTCCGAACCCTCAAGGCGAATGGTGACGGTCATGTGGCCGCGCCCATTTCAACGTCGATTTCAAGCCAACGGTCATCCATGTCCACATTGGCGATGAAACGGATGTTGCACGGCCTGCCCCGGATCAACACGCGGTCTTTCTCGGTCAGGTCGGCATTGTACCGGGTCACGATGCGATAGTTTGCCGTGGCCTCGGTGCGCTCCGACGCCCAGCGCTCGCGGCCTGACAGTGGTTTAACCATCGCTCGCGTCGGTGCGCCTGCAATCGTCGCCCATGCCTGTATCCGCGCGCCGTAGTCATCTGCGGTGTTAGTCACGCGCTCAAACGTCACGGCCTCGCGTAGATCGCGTGCGCTATACTTGGAAGGCTTGCAACAGTTCACCATGCCAATTCATCCGCGCGTCGGTACGGTGCGAGCAACGCCTTGGCCTGATCGGTCATGCCAGCGCAACCCTCATACATGCTTTGGACATACATGCGGATCGCCTCAAGGATCGGCGTCGGGATGCTGCCGGAACCGTAGCCCGCAACGTAGGTTACCTCTACCGCGTCCTGCGCGCGTAGATCGCTCGGCCAGGTCTGACCTTCATCGAGATAGATGCGGCCACTGGTCAGGTCCACCTCGTAATTGTCCGCGCTGTAGGTGCTGGCGTTGTTGCCCCGATCATAGGTCACGATGCTGGTGACGGATTGCAGCGGGGGGAAGGGGAGATCCAGTGTTTCGCCACCGCCCAGAATATATGGCCGCGACGTTGTATGCACGCCCGGCCCCAAGGCCAACAGCCTGTCATCGCCATAGCCGTCTGTGAAGCCGTCCGCCTTGAATACAAACGTCTCGGTTAGGATAGCCTGCCGCAGATATTGCTTCACCGCCTCAGTTGCCGTGGCGATGTAGGCCGTGATGATGTCGTCATCGCCTGAGCCGTCAACGCGCAAAAACAGCTTCATGTCTGCCAGCGAAACGGCAGGGCTGTCTGCCGATGCCGATACCGAAACGGACTTGCGGTTGTATCTCATTTCCGCACCTTGCGTTTGCGGGCTTTGTTCTCAGGCGCTGCTAACATGGCCTTGGTGACGATCTCGCAAGCGCCTTCGCTGATAAGCAAAGCCATCGTGGCGTCGTCAACGTCGCGCTCGGTGCCAGCCGCCCATGTCTGCACGGTGATGCCGTCCAGCGAGATAGGAAAGTTCCGCAGGATTTTGACCTTGGTCATGGGCTGTGCGTCCTCTGCAAAAATATGGCCTTGTCCCAGATGGTAACATTTTCGGAGCACGATATAAAGAACCGCGCGCCATATCGAGCGAATGGCTCGGTCACAAACAGCGTTCCGTTGAAAAACAGGAAGTCGGTGATGCCGCTGCCCTTGGTCAATGCGCGTCGATCACGCGCGATGATGTCCGAATAGGTTTGCCCGATACCCACGTCGATCTCAGCGAATGTCGCCGTGCTGCTGGACTTGCTAATCCGCAGCGTGATGTTGATGTTGTACGTCTCGCCAGTCGCAAACGGCTGCAAGGTGCTATTGCCGAAGATGTCGAGGCCAATACCGCGACGAAAGTCGGTTGTGCTGTCATCAGCCTGCCCGTCAATCGTTAGGTGTGTCAGCGTGTCGGCTGTTATGGATTGCTTATTGTCCACGGTGTGCGTGGCGTCATGCAGGTAAATCCAGCCGCCGTTGTAGGGCGCAAGGCGCTCTTTGCCATCATCCGTGCGAATGATCATGTCAGCTGAGCGCTTGTTGTCCTCGGTGGCGTCCACCAGTTCGGACCAGTTGATGTTGGTCATTGGATACCCCTGCGCTTAGTGACGGGCGACCGTAGCCGCCCGCTTCTAAGATCAGGTTGCCGCCGTACCAGCGTCGATTGTGGCTGTTGCCATAACCGCGCCTTTGTCCTTGCGGGCGTGGACAGTCACAGCTGCGTCGGTGCCGGTTGTGCCGGTTGCCACGATCCGCACGTAACGCTTGCCGCCAACGTAGCCAATCGAGCCGATCAGCTTGTTGTCGTCATCGTCAGCAGTGACGGTCAACGCACTTTCAAGGCCCACTAGGTCAGCATCAGCAACCGCAGTGGCATCAACCGCCGCAGTCGTGTCGCTTTCCTGAACCTCGAACGAGAAGCCCGAAGACGTGCCTGCGTCGGTGACAGTACCGGTCGAGACACTGAACGTCAGCGCCTCCCAGCCCTGCATGTCGATCCAGTCGCCAGCCGCTGCGGTTGTGCCTGACAGAGTAGCGGAAAGGCCCAAGCCAAATTCCGCGTTGTTTCGCATATCAAACTGAGCCATTACGCTGCCACCTTTCCGATAACGATTGCGTCGAAGCTGGTCACGTCTCCGCCCACGCGCTGCGTGGTGTAGTATGTGACGAAGCCTTTGTTGGTGAACGGGTCACGCAGCACCTGCAAGCCAACGCGGTCGAGGATCGTGTAGGCGGTCGAGAAGTCCGCATAAACGACGCTGAGTGCGTTTGCTGCAACCGCAGGCATGTCATCCATGAAGACAACAGGCTTGCCGAGAAGCTGAATAGACGCTTGACCGTCACGCATCAGAACCGGGCTGAAGAAATAGTTGTCGTTGCCCTTGAGTTGCAGGGCCGCGCCAAACGTGGTGCGCTTCATGCCGAAGACCGCGCCAGCTTGGTACTCTTCTTTCAGTGCGTTCTGCACCTCGATCAGACCATCAGAGTTCAGCGCAGCAGCGGAACCCATGTTGATCTGCGTGATTGCATTGCGCTCATATGTGCCAGCCGTTGCAGCCGCCGCATATGTCAGGAAGCCACGCGGCTTGCCAACGCCATCGCCGCTTACGAAAGCGGTGTTCTGCGTGCGTGCAAACTTGTCAGCAACCTTGCGGGAAAGCCATGCCTCAACGTCGAGATAGCTGTCCTCGATCATCTCGGTTGTCATGCGCGGATCGGCTTCGATCTTGTGCGCGGCGATAACCTTCTGACCAAGCTGCGGCGTGTCAGTCTGGCCACCGGATGCGCCTTCACCGACCCAGCGAGCGGCGGCTTCCTGATCGTCGATCAGAATGTCGATGCTCTTTGCGCCTGTGCGTTCGACGTTTGCCACCTGACGCAGCGGCGACGTTTCAAACACGCGGGTGATGATGGTGTCAGACAGTTCCGGGCGAACGAGGTAGCCGCCGTCCGGGTTGACGTCTGTTGACATGGCCTTGACTTCGACGCCTTCCGATCCGGCCTTGAAGCCTTCGGGCAGGGTGCCGTTTGCCATATACTGCTTGAACGCATCGCGGTGCTTTTGCTCAAGTTCCGCGTCCATGCCCTTGGCTTCGCCAGCGCCGGGGCGGTTCATCGCCGCTTCCAGCTTGGCCTGCTTGGCCTGCAACGCTTCCATCTGAGCGGTGACGGCCTCGGCCATCTTGGCGTGCTTTTCTTCGGTCACAACGTCCTTCGGTGCGGATGCCTTGAGAGCATCAACCTCGGAACGAAGTTCTGTCAGGGTCGGGTTGATCTTCTCAACAAGCCCTTTGATTTCTGCAAAATCAGACATTGCGTCCTCCTATGCTTTGCAGTGTTTCGGTCAAAAGTGCTTTGAGTTCGTCAACGTCCCGTTGATCCATCTCAGGACTGGGTGCGGCTACGTCCCGTAGCACTTCATCCCGGCCCTTCCATGCGCCACCCGCCATGGCCTTCGCCACGCGGTTCGAGTAGCCCATATCCTTAAACGCGCGCTCAATTTGGCGCTGCGTAATATCCTCGGCCTTCATCGCGTAGATGCCCGCCATTTCATTCATGGGGAAAGTGACAACGGACGTTTCCCAGAGGTCCAACTTGGTCAGCTTGCGGACGCCTTCGTCCATGTCCATTTCGTATTCTTGGGTGCGGTAGCCGATGCTCAGCCCCTCGATCCCGCCCATCTTGATGAGGTCGGCGATCTCGCCAGCCCTGCCGCGCTTGGAGATACGGCCTTTCATGCGCAGGCCGTTTTCATCCTCGGACATCTCGTCCCACGCGCCGATGGGCTGCGACGGGTCGTGTTGAAACAGCATCTTGGGCTTGCGACCGCTGGCAATGCACTCCTTGAACGCGCCGGGCATAACAACGTCGCCGCCGCTGTCCTTGTTTCCAAAGACCGACCCGTAACCGCTGATGGTCAGATAGTCGTCATCTTCGCCCTCCGCCTTGATTTCAAGGCTGGCGAATTTGGTTTCAAGCGGCTCGCCGCCGTCCTTGCGCGCGTACTGTCGCAGCATGTAGTGCTCCATCTAAGGGCTTCGGACGTCTCACGACGGCCTTTGCAAAATCTATAACACGAAACTGCAAACTTGCAAAGTCTCGCTTAAAACCCCTTAACGCGGTGGATTACCGAGCATCTACAAGCTATAGTCGCCGCCCCCGGCTTGCCCGCCTCGCCCGGATACATGATCGCCAAGTCCGGCCCTTTGATCCACGGCATGGCAAACGGCTCGTCCATCTCGCGCTGCTGGCCGTTCATGGTGACATGGTTGTATTCGTCGTCATCGCCAAAACTGCGCGTCCTAGCATCCTCAACGCTCACCCATTCCTTGATTAGATCAAGGCCCGTTGTCTTGGCGGTTTCGTGCATGGCATAGTTTGCAGCGCCGTGCGTCTCGGTCCTCGCAATCAACGCGCCCCGCGTGCGGCTGATTCTCGGCACGGCTTTGTTGATCCGCTTGGCGATAGCCTCAACGCCTAAGCCTTCGTCCTGCCCCGCCGCGACCTGTCGCACGATCCGCTCTCGCGTCGTCTCGGTCACGCTGGTGAT
>Ga0208898_1000383_pt1 | contig 34724 bp, 42 predicted proteins | sample VirMetDEL_Mar_4_FD_184513 | JGI IMG/M metagenome (GOLD analysis project Ga0208898, IMG submission 184513) | Aqueous microbial communities from the Delaware River and Bay under freshwater to marine salinity gradient to study organic matter... | ecosystem: Environmental > Aquatic > Marine >... | reverse complement strand
GGGTACGTTTTCGAAGACAAGCCAGCGGGGTTTAAGCTGCTGACAAATTCCAAGGGTGACAAGTGCGAGGTTGCCACGCGGGTCATCCAGTCCGAGACGCTTTCCCGCGACGCTGAATGACTGGCAAGGCGATCCGGCGACAAGAATGTCAATTGGTCCGAGTTGTTTGGCTCGTTCGATAAAGTCATCTGCGCTGACGTCTCCGAGGTTTGGCGTGCCGTGGTGGTGCGTCATGACAGCGCTGGGAAAGGCGTCAATTTCAGCGTGCCAAACCCATTCAATTTCTGGCGCTGCGATTTCTGGCGCGCCGATGCCGCTGAACAGCGTCGCGCCTCTCACAGCGTCACCCCGCACGGGTAAGCCCACGTAAACGCGCCAATGGCAGCAATTTCGAGCGACGCGCGTTCGTCTCCGACCAGGTTGGCCGCGACCAAATACTCAAGGATGAGGTTTGCGGTCGCATCAATATCGGTCAGGCTGTGCATCTGGCACGCGATGGGCTGACCGGACGCCAAGACCGCGCCGATGTTCGCGCCTGACACCACGCCGGCAATGTACGCCCAAAGCGGGCTGTTTGGGTCAGCGCGCTCGCTGTTTAGACGCGGCAGGTAAAAGTCTTGCGGCGTGTGCTGCTGCATCTCGACGTGGCCCACGTCTTCAGCCCAAGCGTCGCTATACGCCCCGATCAGGCTCGCCAGCGCGAAACAGACCGCGCCGATGGTCAGGTGCCGGTTCATGACTTCGTCCCCTCGCCCATCGCCTTGCGGCGGCGCAGATCCATTGAGGCCGAGTAAGCGCGTTCCATTGCCATCAGCGCGCGTTCTTCGATGATGTTCAGACCACGATGGTCGCGCCAGGAACGCAAATCGTCGATGCGGTGCTTGGCCTCGTTCACGTGATAGTAGACGCCTCGATAAATGACGCCGCTCAACATGGGCGTTGCGCCGTCCAGTGGGCCGTCCATCGTCGCCTCAACCCGGTCCAGATACGCCTGGCGGATTTTGCGTTTGCGATCAGGGAGAGCAACTGCCGTAACGGTCGGTTGTCGGTATAGTCGAGAATAAGCTTTCATGTGAAAGAACCTCTGTCGAAAATTTCAGGTGAAAGAATGTCTGTTCCTCCCTGCTACCAATATTTTTTCGGTATTACAAGTGGAATATCAACTTTTCGGTTGATCTCGGTATTTGTCTCGGGTTATGCGTCCCGAAATTAATACGGAGTCAGACATGGTTTCGGGCCGAGGTGCCAAACAAAAAGGAGACCGCTTCGAGCGGCAAACAGCAGATTATCTCAATGAGCGGATCGACGGATTAGACGCCTACCGGACGCCGCTTTCCGGCATGCGAGGCGGACGCGAGACGGCAACGCCCGATCTAAGCAACACGCCGGGCGTGGCGATTGAGTGCAAGCGCACCGAAACCATCAGCGCGCGCAAATGGATGCAACAGGCGGTCGAGGCGGCAGGCGACGCCGCGCCGGTCGTCATCACCCGCCAGAACCGCGACGCGATGGACGACGCCCTGGTCATCATGCGGCTGGGCGATTGGGTCGACCTTTACCGCAGCCACCTACGAGAACAGGAGAACGAGAATTGAGCCCTCGCCATAAAAAAGTTTATTTCACGCGCCCAGACAGACGCTTGAACGCGGACCAAGTGGCCGACCTGCGCAACCGATACAACGACGGCGAGCTGCTCAAAGTGCTGGCCTATGATTTCGGCATGTGCGTGCGCAACGTGCAGGATATTGCACGGGGTTACATCTATCGCGACGTTCACATGGATCTGGTTCAGGACGAACCACGGCGGCTGCGCGTCGGTCCCAAAGAGGCTCAACAGATCGAAGAATTTTTTGCGGCCGGGAACAGCTTCCACGACGCTGTCGCTCACTTCGACCGCTCCGAAGGAACGATCCGTAAGTTTTGGCGACGCTTTCTAGAACAAGCGGAAACGGACCATCAAACCAACAAGGGAGAAAACCATGTCCACATTTACTCGTGACCAATCGGTAAGACCGGAGTCTGATCGGTTTTTCATTCTCAAGCCGTCGGGCGAACGTTTGCCCATCGTCGGCGTTTTGAACGAAGACCAAGCCCGACGCGTCTTTTACGGGCCGTGGCGCGAAGACGGCGACAAGCTCGTCTGCGAGCGAACCTGTGCCACCTGGCAATGGGAGCCGGAAGAAGACTGGTCGGAAAGGCAGGCGTCCAATGGATAATGTAGCGGACTTTGTCACCGATCTCATAGGTCTCTACGGCTATCAGCCCAAGGAATGGGCGCACAGGCGCGAGCAGTACGTCAGCGCCAGCCAGATCGGGCTGTGTGAGCTGCGCCAGTATTTCATGCGCCAGCGCGGCGGTGTGGAGATGGACGCGTCGGCACCGGCCGCCTGGGGCGTCTTTGCGCGTGGCGACACGGGCGAGGAATGGGTCGCGGCGGTTCTTGATCGCGCCCAGCTTGCCGAGCATGGCGGGCCGAAGCTGGGTCTGGCGTTCAGCGCCACGGGCAAAAATCAGGTTACGATTATTGACGAGGATCGACGCCTCGCCGCGACGCCCGACGGGATCATGTGGCTTGGGTCTGACCCCGTGTTGCTGGAAATCAAAACCATCGACCCGCGCGTAAGCCTCGATGCGCCCAAGCCGGCGCACTGGCGGCAGGTCATGTTTGCGATGGCGCTGATGGCGGACGTTCATTCGATCAAGCCGAAGCGCGCGGTCATCTTGTACGTCGATTGCAGCAATTACGCGAACGTGACGGCCTTTGACGTGGTCTTCGATCCGATTGAGGGCAGCGCGTTGATTGACAGGGCGCTGCGGATCCATGCGTCAGGGCCAGACGATTTGCATGCTGAGGGCGTGCTTGACGGCGGCGGGGAGTGCAAGACCTGCGATTTCGCCGCGCAGTGCAAGGCGTATCAGGTTGAGCGGGTCGAGCGTGCTGACGCAACCGGGCCAGTTGATGACGCCACGGCCGACGAGCTTGACGATCTGGCCGCTCAGCGCGAGGCGGCGACGCAGATGGAAGGCGAAGCCAAGCGCATCAAGGAAAGCGCGACCAATCAGATCCGCATGCTGATGGACGACCTGGGCGTCAGCTACGCCAAGACGCCGGGCTATTCGATCCGGCAGAGCGTCACTAAGGGCCGCGAGACGTGTGATTGGCGGCAGGCGATCGAGGATGGTGTTGATCTGTCCGATTACGTGTCGGTCGGCAACGGCTATCCGCGCCTGACAGTGCGAAAGGTGGCTGACGATGGCGAATAATTATCAGGAGGCTGCGTGATGCCGATCAAGCTAACGCCTGAACACGTGGGAACCCGAGTGCTGCTGGATAACGGCTGCATTGGAGTTGTCACGTCGTACTTTAAGACAATGGCGGGGCCGCGTTTTGAGATCGCGTTTGGCATCGTCTCTTTGCCGTACTCAATGGCGGTTTACGATGATGACGGCATCTTTGAGCGGGACGAGGACCACGAACAATACCCGCGCGGTAATACGGCTAAATGGCGCGTGGCGTTATCGCTCGACGGTGCCAACCCACTCGACGTTCCGGTGCCGGAGTGGTGCTGGCGGATTTACGTTCACCGTTCACCACATAGCAGCGCGCCGCCGTGGGTGGTCCACAAAAGCGGGTGGCCCGACTTTTTGGCTAACCCGCCAATCCATGTTGATGGCTGGTCCCCTGCGCCCGGCCAGCTTCCACCACGGGAGGCGGCTGACGATGGCGAATAATTATCAGGCAGTCCTACTGACCCGCGCCACGCGAGGCGACTTTGGTCGGACGGACGCAGAAGGATTTAGCGAGGCGACTGCCGCGCTGAATTGGCTGGCGCTGCAGACGGCGCAGGCCAAAAAGGGGCGCAGAGTGGTTCTGCGTGCCGAAATCATCAAACTGGAAAACAAGGAACCAGACGCATGAATGAACTGGCAAGAATGAACGATTTTTCGCTCGATTGGCTGCAGGAAGAGACGCCGCGCGCGCCGATCTTGCGATACAAACAGGGCGAATACATTTGCCCCACGCTGTTTGAAGACCGCGATTTGAAAAATGGCCTGTTTGTGCCGTCTTTGCCCAGCCTGCGGGATACCGTAACGGCGTGGATCGACGGGCAAAACTACCCGGTCGAGGAACACGAGGCGTTTGTATTCTTCGGCGAAAAGCTGCCGACCCAGCTCACCGCCTACCCTACCCGATCTGACGGGAAGGACGCATGGGTCAACGGGCAGAAAATCGACGGCATGCTGTTTGTCGAGGGTTCGGACTGGCAACCCGTGACGCTTGTTGCCGGCACTGCGACCAGCATGATCCAAGTGAAAGAAGCGCTGAAAAAGTCGAAGCAGCAAGCGCGGTCCTATCCGGTCGCGGAATGGTCGCCGGTCTGGCAGATGCGCGGCGGCAATTTTTACGAGTCGAAAGTCGCCGGCAAGGTCAAGATCCCGCTTTATGAGCTGGTGGGCATGGTCAAGTCGGACGGCACCGTCAAGGCGCTGGAACCGGGCTTCGACATGACGCCTTGCGAAACGCTGGGCGATCGCGTTCCGACGCCGGAGGCCAGTGTGGGCATGTTTGCGCTGCCGAGCGGGCCGTCTCAGGTCGGCGGCAGTGCCGGGGGCGTGGCTGCGATGGCTGCGAGCGGTGTGGTCGTGCCGGGCAAGCCGAGCGGCGCGCCGATGGCGGCAGACGTGGATGACGACTTTAGCGACGCGATACCTTTCTAGCGCAGGTTGTAACTGTGATGGAATGGAAACCCATAGATAATCTAAAGGCAAAGCCGGGGCGCTATCGTGTGTCCCGGTGCGGGGTGGTGCAAGTGTATTACCCCGGCATTGCCGCGTGGAAGCCAATGAAGGTAAAGCCGCAAGTGAAAACCGGATACTTAAAAGTCGGCCTGATCGACGGGGATGGCAAGCAGTGGCATCACCTTGTGCATCGCCTCGTCGCTGAAGCGTGGCTCGAAAAGCCAGAAGGTAAAGACGTCGTGGCTCACCTGGACGGCAGCCGAGACAACAACCACGCCGACAATCTGGTGTGGTGTACGGCCAAAGAGAACTGCGCTCACAAGGTCGATCACGGCACGCAGTTGCGAGGCGAACAGCTTTACAACGCCAGCCTGTCTGATGAACAGGCGTTAGCAATATGGATGGAAGCTAGGCGCGGGGTAACTCCGAAAGAGCTTGCAGCCAGATATGCCGTTTCCCTGCCCGTCGTCCATAACGTCGTTGGCGGCAGATCTTACCGACACGTCACAAGCAAGGGGGCGGTTCCTGCGCCGAGACGCAGCGATCGGCTGGACCGTCGCCGTCGCCTTGGCGGTCTGAAAAGCACTTACCTTTCTTCAGAACTACCGAAAACCAGCCGGTCAAACCAGTAAAACGACGTTGGCGGGGCTTCGGTCCCGCCGCTTTATTTGAGACGAGGGATTTATGGTTGTTATCATTCCGCCCAGTGACGAATACCGCGAAAAGCTGCTCGCGACGCGGCGCAATCCGCGCGGGCGCAAGCTAATTACGGCTGACGAGGTTGAGCTTGCGAAACGAATTGAACATCGGCGGTTAAGCCAGGGCGTGACCCAGCAAGAAATCGCCGATTTGTTGGGCGTACATCTCAACCAGGCAAACAAATATCTGCGCGGCCACAACAAATTGTCGATCAGCAAGTTTGTGAAGCTGTGCGCGTTTTTGCAGGTCGCGCCGAACGAGCTGTTGTGGGGCTTGGACGACGTCAAAACGCCGGAGTTGCGCGATAGCCCCAAGCGCATGCTGGCGATGGCGCAAATGTTTAACGCGATCGAGGATCAGGTGAAGCGCGATGCGATCTATTCGATGATTGCGCGCGTGTATCGCGGGGAGGTCGATCTATGAGTCTGGCCGGCGATTTCCTTTGCGCGCTGTGGGCCAATGGCCTGCCCGACGACATGGCGATCGAGCTGCGTTTGATCGCTTCGCCGACGCGGTCCAAATGGTTCGAGGCGGCCCACCTGCCCATGCTGCCTGATCCGGTACGGCAGGAAGGGACGGCGACGTTTTCGGTCTGTGCGGGCGCTGTGGGGCTTCCTGGCGCTATGTCTGACGCTGATGCGGTGCTTGCTCCGGCGTGCTGGATCGACATCGACTTGATTGACCACAGTTTGAAAAAATCGGGCGCGGTGCGCGATGTTACAATGGGGCAGATCCGCGAAGCGGCCGAGGGTGTCGCTGACGCGTTGCGCGGCCTGCCGTTTCCGCCCAGTGCGATCGTTTATTCAGGCGGCGGGGTTCATGCGTATTGGCGGTTTGCTGAGCCTGATCGGGATTTGGATTTGGTCGAGGCGGTGAATGCGCGGCTGGCGACGATCTGCGCCGGGGATGAAGCGGTGCGGAACAGGTCACGCGTCATGCGTCTGCCCGGCTCGATGAACCGGAAATATGCCGAACCAGTGCAAGCCGAAGTCTTGGATCGGTTTGACGCTTGGGCGCGGGATTACGAGCTGACCGATCTGCTCGACATGGTGGCGGACTATTCGCGCCGTGACGTGGTCGTCGCGGTCGCTGAGGCGCAAGAGGCGATCGTTGCGGCCAGTGGTGCCGACTTGGCGGAGCTGGCGTCTGCGGCCGTTGTGGCGACTCCTGGCGGCATGATGGACGGGCGCGGCGATTGGGCCGAATGGGAGGCGGCGGCGCGGGCTGGCGACAATTGGAATTCGAACTGTTTGAAGCTGGTCGCGCGGTGGGTGGCGATTGGGTGGAGCGATGCGCAGATTTACGAGCGCGGCATGGCGTTGCGGCTTGAGGGATACAGCAAGGCGGAGACGCGCGCGGAGTTTGAGTATTTCATCCGGTCGGCGCGGTCGAAGGGCTTTGCGCCGGTCGTGGCTGGGCGTCCGCTCGATTACGAGACCTGGCGCGATGATTGGGCGCTGATCGAGACCAGCGGGCGGTTTGTCAGGCTGTCAACGCGCACGGAAGTGACCCAGCAGACGTGGCGGCTCACCAATTCGCACCTTTACGCGGTCGAGGTGAACGACGCGGGCGAAGAGAAGCGCGTGCCGTTTGCGAAACGCTGGCTCGCGGATGGCGAGGCGTTCAAGCTGCACGATTACGTGATGGCACCAGACGAGCCGCTGATCACGGCGGGGAATTGCCTCAACCTGTGGCGCGAGTACAGGGCGCGGATCATTGCGGATCAAGGCAACGACCCAAGCACATCGCGCGCGGTGGCTCGGTGTTGGCAGCTTGTCTTGTTTTTGTGTGGCGAGCGGGAAGACGTGGCGATGAAGGTGTTGAATTGGATCGGGCGCGGGTTGTTCCATCCGAGCGAGCGGGCGAAGTTTGCGCTATTCATTATTAGCGATCTGAAGGGCGCGGGGAAGTCGCTGCTCGGCAACCTGGTCGGCGAGCTGTACGGCCACGAGGCCAGCGTGTCGCTGGGTGGCATTGACGGGCTGATCGGGCCGTTTCCCGGCGACGTGCTGACGGGCAAGGCGTTCGTGTGCGTGCACGAGACCAGCGACCGGGGCGATGCCGGGCGGTTTGGCGCGATGGAGCGTTTGAAATCGATGATCACCGAACCGGCGCTGTCGTTGAACCGCAAGGGCGTGTCGCAGATTAGTGTCGATAACTTTTGTCGGTTCTTGTTCCTGTCGAACCACGAGGACGGGCTGGTTGTGGATGACAACGAGCGGCGGCTTGCCGTGGTGAACTGCGGGGCGACCGAGGCGCTGCCGCCGGGCTTCTATGATGGCTTTGTTGACGAGTGCTTCACGGCGCAGGGGTTGGCTGATCTCGCGCGTTGGCTCCGGGATGATCATTGCGCCGAGCTGCCCAATCGGGCGTGGCGGCTCGATATGGACACGGTGCAGGACAGCTTGACGAGCGACTGGGCGGCGACGCTGAACGAGCGGGTGGCCGATGCGTATATGTACGGCGTGAAGGTCGCGGCGGGCGATATGGTCAAGGTGTGCAATGAGATTGCAGGGACCAAACTGCCGAACCAAGTGCTGAAAAACGAGCTGAAGCGGGCGGGATGGGACAAGAAGCCGTTTAAGCGTGACGGCAAGGTGAAGCGGTTTTACACCAATAACGCGAAAAAGAGCGACTGGGCCGATGATTTTGTCGCAAAGGTCGGTGAGACGGATGCCTTGTTTTAGTCGCGGTTTGGTTGTGTTTGGTGGGCGTTGTGCCGCTTTGGATGGCCAAACCCAAAAAGGTTGCCATACGGTTGCCATACGGATCATGAGCAAAACTTTTTTTATAGATAAAATAGGAAATAACTAAAAATATTTGGGGCCAAATCGTATGGCAACCGTATGGCAACCTTTTTTCCGCCGCGCCCCGTGGGTTATATGGACTTTTGCAACTGAAAGGTGTGAACTGATGAAAAGACTGAAGAACGTGACGCTGCGCGTGGTTTTGACGTGCGACTGTGGGCCGTTTGACTTTGAGACCGAAGACGAGCGCGACGATTGGCACTACGAATTAGGGTGGCAGCTTGCCGAGCGCTTAGACGTGCCGGCGCACAAGTCGGACAACGTAAACATCGACCACGTGTTCCTGCCGCGTGCCGATACCAATGACAAACCGGATCCGGTTGGGTAAATTGACCGCATGACTGAGCGCAAACACAAAGAATTCGGCGCACGGCGCAAGCTGACAGACGACGAGCTCGATCAGCTCCGGCGGCTGGCTGGGTTGTTGAACATCAATCAGGTCGCCGCATACTTTCGGATCAGTCAGGCGAACTTCGACGCGATGTGTAGGGAAGACCCTGAAATCATGGAAATTTATCAGGAGGGTAGAAGTAATACCATAGGTCGAGTTGCCCAGACGCTCGTGCAAAAAGCGCTCGACGGCGACACGCAATCGCTGATGTTTTACCTCAAGACGCAGGGCCGCTGGACCGAGAAGCTCGACGTCGAGGTCAAAGGCGAGGTCACGCTCGCATCGGCCCTGCGCGAGATGGCGCAAACCAAGGTCATCGACGGCGATGCGTCCGAAGTCGGACGACTTGAGGAACAGCCAAAGCGAAAAGCCTTGTACGATCAAAAGGTTAAGGATGACGGAAGTTATACCCCAGCGACAATGGACGCCGAAGCGGCGACGGATCGGCTGCTGAAAGGCGCGAAGCAGAGCGTCGCGAACCGGCGCAAGAAAGCCGCCCGACGCGCCCAGGCGGACGACACCTAGACCCCCCCCCTTCGCTCAGACACGCGGGGGCAGTTATTATTTGGCGCCCCCCTTAGCCCCCCCTTTCTCAATCTGAAAACAGGATGACACCCCAATGGACGAAAAAAAAATTGAAACCGTGAAGCGCCTAAACGCGCTTATTGAAGCCGCCCAAGAAGCCGGTCGCGCTACTGAAAAGATATTCGAGTCAAACTTTGAACATTTCCAAATCCGCGTCTGTCCGCCTGACGGCCACGGGTTCATCACTCAATACACTTGCAGATCATCTATTGCCCACGAATTCGCCGAGATTGCGCATGGTGAGTTGTTGGATCGCTGCGAAGAACTGCATAACGAGCTGACCGAGACCGCCTAACCCATGCCCACCTTCCGCAAAAACAACGCCGACAAGCCCCGCTGGTCACGCCTCGCGCGTCTGCCCGGCCACGCCTGTTTGCTCAAAGCGATGGAACGCAACGACTTCGGCGCAGCGCAATACGGCGATCAAAACTGGCGCAACGGCACAGTCGAGGCGTATCTCGACGCGTTGATGCGCCACGCGCTCGCCCTGTGCAGCGGCCAAATCGCCGACGCCGACGATCCTGGCGCAATGGCGCATGGCCTCGAACATACCGACGCGATCGTCTGGAACGCGCTCGTATTGTCCGAATTGATCGCCACCGAGGCTAACGCGCGCGATGCTGGGCCGACCGAGGTTGCGGAGGACACGCTCGTTTATCCGAAACTGTAATTTTGCCCTTGCCTACCGACCACCAATTTGTAACAGTCGGTTTGCCTCCTTGGTGTGTGAAACAACGGTGATGGTGGTCGCTTCCTCCCTTCAACTTTTGCGATCACCGTCAACGCCGCGCCGGGGGCAATATCTCTCTTTCGGGTTGCCGAAAACTCGCCCCGCCGCCCATCCTCCACCGGCGGGGCATTTTTTTGAGGTTTCGCCGTGGTCGCTCAAGCCGTCGCCGAGGCATTTCAGCATAATGAAACGATGTGGTGGTGCGCCGCGTGCCGCGTGTTTTGGCGGTTCAAGAACGACTGCGGGCGCTGCGGCAAGCCCTGCAAGGCGGTTGGTGTAAATGACTGACGTGACACTCCCCCAAAAAATCGAAATCTTGCCCGCTGCGGATCTGGTCCCATACGCCCGCAACAGCCGCACGCACGATGACGCCCAGGTCGCGCAGATCGCGGCATCGATCAAAGAGTTTGGGTTTACCAATCCGATCCTGATTGACGAGGATGGCGGCATCATCGCAGGGCATGGACGCCTTAGCGCCGCGCGTAAGCTCGGAATTGACGAGGTGCCGTGTTTGCGGCTTGGGCATCTTACCGACGCGCAAAAACGCGCCTACGTCATTGCGGACAACCGGCTCGCGCTGAACGCTGGCTGGGATGAGGAAATGCTGAAAGTCGAGTTCGCCGAGCTGGGCGACTTGGGCTTTGATCTCGAATTGACCGGCTTTGACGCCAAGGAAATTGACGTGTTCCTGGCCGACCCGCTTGAAGCTGGGCTGACCGATGATGACGCCGTGCCGGAGGTGCCGGAAGAGCCGACAACAAAGCTGGGCGACGTGTGGCAGCTTGGGCGGCATCGCCTGATGTGCGGCGACAGCACGTCGATTGACGCGGTCGACCGGCTGATGGACGGCGGCAAAGCGGACATGGTTTTCACCGACCCGCCTTACAACATTGATTACGGCAATATTAAACACCCAAAATTTAAGGCGCGGTCGATTGAAAACGACAACATGTCAATCGGCGCGTTTGCGGATTTTTGCGCCTCTTTTGTCGGTTGCATTAAGGCGCATTGCGATGGCTGCGTTTATGTTTTTGGCCCGCCCGGTGCCGACGGGCGCGTTATGTTTACTGAGTTAGACAAAGCGCTGCATTGCAGCACCACGATTGTCTGGAACAAAGACCAATTCACGCTGGGGCGCGGCAAATATCAGAACAAATATGAGCCGTGCTGGTTTGGCTGGAACAAGACTGGGTCGGCTTTTACAAATGACCGCAAGCTCACAAACGTCTGGGATTTCCCTCGCCCGCGTTCCAGCGACTTACATCCGACGATGAAGCCTGTCGAATTGGTCGAAAACGCAATTGGCCACAGCTCGCTTGCGGGCGCGCTTGTTCTCGACCTTTTCGGCGGCTCCGGCAGCACGCTTATCGCTTGCGAAAAGACAGGCCGCGAAGCCCGGCTGATGGAGCTCGACCCGAAATATTGCGACGTCATCATAAAGCGCTGGGAAGACTACACCGGCGAAACGGCGGTCTTGCTGGATGAGTGACTGGCAATCCTACCTCGCCAAACTCCGCGACGACCCGGCGTTATTCGTCACGCAGGTCATCGGCGCAACGCCGCAACGCTGGCAAAAGCGCGCCCTCGAAAACCTCCGCGACAACGACCGCGTCGCCGTCAAATCCGGCCACGGCGTCGGCAAAACGGCTTTCTTGTCGTGGGCCATTCTGTGGTTTCTCTCGACCCGCTACCCCGTCAAAGTCGCCGTCACCGCGAACACCGCGAGTCAGCTTAACGATGTTTTGTGGTCCGAAATCCGCAAATGGCACGGCCGCATGAACGACGCGTTCGCCAGTCAGCTCGAAATCAAATCCGACAAAATCACGCTCGTCGGCGGCGAAGACAGCTTTGCCGTGGCTCGAACCGCCCGCCGCGACCAGCCCGAAGCGCTGGCAGGTTTTCACGCCGACAATATGCTGTTTGTCGTGGATGAAGCCTCCGGCGTGCCGGAAATCATCTTCGAGACGGCCCAGGGCGCGCTGTCCACCGAGGGCGCAAAGATCATCATGGTGGGCAACCCGACCCGCGCGCAGGGCTATTTCTTCGACGCGTTCAACAAGAATGCAGACCGCTGGGCCAAGCAAACCGTCAGCTCCGAAGACGCCGATTACGTGCAAGACGCCTTCATCGCGGACATGGCCTCCCAATACGGAGACGAGAGCAACGCCTACCGTGTTCGCGTATTAGGAGAATTCCCAACTGGCGACAGCGACAGCCTGATCCCGCGCCACCTTGTCGAAGCGGCGCGCGACCGCGACGTCGAACCGACGCTCGGCATCAAGACGGTTTGGGGTCTCGACGTGGCGCGCTTTGGGTCAGACCGAACAGCACTGGCAAAACGGCGCGGCAACGAATTGGTCGAGCCGGTCAAGTCGTGGCAAGACCTCGACACCATGCAGGTCGTGGGCCGCGTGATACAGGAATACGACGCCACGCCATACGACGATCGGCCAAGCGAAATCCTGATTGACGTGATTGGTTTGGGCGCTGGCGTGGTCGACCGTTTGCGCGAAATCGACCTCGGCCCGCAAGTCCGCGGAGTTAACGTCTCAGAAAGTCCCGCAATGGCCAGTAAGTACGCCAAACTGCGTGATGAATTGTGGGGTAAAACGCGCGCCTTTTTTGAGGAACGCGACTGCACGATCCCCGACGACGAAAAGCTGATCGCCGAGCTGACCGCGCCGACTTTCACGTTTCTCAGCACTGGCAAAATGAAGGTCGAAGGCAAAGACGAGATGAAACGCCGGGGGCTGAAATCGCCTGACTTGGCTGACGCGTTCGTTTTGACCTTTGCCGGCCAAGCCGCCCGCGCCGGGTCTGCGGCTGGGTATCGCTACGCCAAAACGATTGGATACGATGATAGCTGGATCGTCTGACCTGCCCGCTTGGGCGCGCATTGATTACAAATTCTATTTTGTCGGCGAGAACGGCGACCGGGCTTGCGTGGGTGACAGTGGGTCAACTCAAAGCCTCGACCGCGACCAGCTCAAAGAACGCGCGCTGCTGTGCCGCGACAAGCTCGCCGAGCGCTTCAAGCAGAAATTCCGCACCATGCGGCCCGAGGAGGTCGAGCAGTACATTGCAGACCAAAAGGCCGCTGGTTTGGCAAAGCCCGCTCAAAATGTTAAAAAACTGACAACAAATCAGTAAAGCGGGTGAATACCATGCCGAGCCACTACGCCAACAAGGCCAAAAAGACCGGATCCAAAAAGATGCCACGCCAGCGCAAGACGCCGGGCGTCAACATGAAAAAGGGCAAATACTGCAAGTGAACCGACAGGTCATCTTTCATATGCCAAAACGCGAGCCGCGCCTGATCCGCAAAAAAGCGGAGCCTGAGCCGGTCGCCGAAAAGCCAAAGCGCAAGCGCGGCAGACCCCGCAAAACGGAACAAACGAAATGATGGATAACAGCGAAATCCGCGCGCGTCTCAGCGCCGAAATTGACGCGGCTGTGGGTTACGCTGACAGCCAGCTCTCAGAGGATCGCATCGAAGCGACCGAATACTACCTGGGCAAGCAGTTTAACACCGTTCCAGAAGGCAAAAGCTCGATCGTCGCGACCGAAGTTGCGGACGTGATTGAGTACATGATGCCGAGTCTGATGGAGGTGTTCATGCGCTCCGGCGAGGTGGTCCGGTTCCTGCCCCGGCATCCCGAGGATCAGCCCAAAGCCGAAGCCGCGACCATGTTGGTCAACAGCATTTTCCAAAGCCAGAATAACGGCTTTACGATCCTGCACGACTTCATCAAAGACGCGCTGCTTTACAAATGCGGCGTGCTGAAGTGCTACTATGACACCGACGTCAGCTACACGACTGAGCAATATCAAGGCCTGACCGAATTCGACGTTGCATCGCTTACGGCTGACGATGACGTCGAAATGCTGCAGTCAACCAGCGTCGACGTGACCGCGCCAGGCGAGGAACCGATTTTCGAATCCTTCGACGTATCGCTGCGCCGCGCCAAGCGGACAAGCCGGATCAAGATCGACAACATTGCGCCCGAAGACTTCCTGTTTTCGCCGCAAGCCACAAGCATCGAAGACGCCAGCTTTGTCGCGCACCGCACTTACATGACCGTGGGCGAGCTGATCGCGCAGGGCTATGACCGCGAGGAAGTCGAAGCGCGTGTCGGCTTGGGTGAAGGCTGGGACGAGCAAGAAACGCAGGTTCGCCACGAGGACGTCGACGGCGGCAACGACCAAAACTACGCCATGCGCCAAAACGAACTGGTGCGCGTGGTTGAGGGCTACATGCCGCTGGACATGCACGACACCGGCATTTCGACGCTGCACCGCGTGCTGGCGATTGGGCAGGATAACTACGTTCTGGACGTCGAGCCTGTAGACCGTGCGCCATTCGTTTGCGCCAGCCCGATCCGCGTGCCGCATCGCTTGGTCGGCCGCAGCGTCGCGGAAATGGTGACGGACATTCAGCGCATCAAATCCACGGCCCTGCGCGGCGTGCTGGACAACCTCTATCTGACCAACGATCAGCGCACCGCCGTTGTCGAAGGCCGCGTAAACCTTGACGACATGCTGCAATCACGCCCCGGCGGGATCGTCCGCATGGACGCGCCTGGCATGGTGCAACCCCTGCCCGTTCCGCAAGTCGGCGCGCAAGGCATGTCGATTTTGTCCTACATGGACGAGGTTCGCGACACCCGCACGGGCTTCAGCAAGGCGTCAATGGGCCTCGATCCCGACGCGCTGCAATCGACGACTGCCGCTGCCGTAAACGCCACCATTCAAGGCGGTCAGGCTAAGGTCTTGATGATCGCGCGCACCTTGGCCGAAACCGGCATGCGTCCGCTTGCACAGCTTTTGCTCGCCTTGGCAATCAAGCACCTTGACCAGCCCCAAAGCATCCGCGTCGGCGGTGATATGTTCCAGCAAATCGACCCGTCGCTGATTGACGCTGATTTCGACGTTGATATTGACGTGGGCCTTGGGTCAGGCCGCGACGCCGAGCGCAGCATGGCACTGCAACAGATCGCCCAAATCCAGCGCGATATTCTGCAGCAGCTTGGGCTAAACAACCCGGTCGTCTCGGTCGAGCAATACCTCGAAAGCGTCAAGCGCGTCGCCAGTCTGGCGGGCATCAAAGACGTCGACACGATGTTTGCAACGCCCGAACAGATCGCCGCCTATCGCGACGCCGAGGCGCAGCAGCCGCCGCAGGAAGACCCCGAGATCATCCAAAAGCGCATGGAATTCGACGCCGACCTGCAGTTACGCCGAGAAAAGCAACAGGCAGACATCGCGCTCGAAACCGAACGTCTCCGAGCGACCCTTGATTTGAAGCGCCAAGAAATGGCCGTCGAACTTGAACTGCGCCGCGCCAAACTGGCGATGGGTGACACGGGCGTTTCGACCAACATTCCTGGAGCGGTATGACCGAGGCCGAATTTGTTGCCGGGGCGCAGCAATTAATCAACAGCCCGTTTTGGGCCGAGCTGGAAAAGCAGATGCGGGCCAAGGCGCTCGCTCGCTTTGAGGCCAGCGCCGAAGACGACGACCAAACGCGCCGCGAGGCACATGCGCAGATCACAGCAATCAAATCCATCCGACGCGAATGCGAAAACCGTATTTCTAAATTTGAGCATGATCGAAAGGCGATCTAATGTCAGACCAAACACCCTTGAGCATCACCGAGGCGCTGGACTTAATTCGGTCGGCGACGCCTGATGCGCCAGAGACGGACCCAGCACCGACACAACCAGGCCCGGAAGCAGAGGCAGTCGAACCGCAGGAAGTGGCGGCAGATGAGCCAGCGGAGGCTGACGCGCCGGATGAAGTCGCTGCGGACGCTGGCGAAGAAATTGAGGCTGAAGCCGAGGAAATCGAAACCGAAGCCGAGCCAGATGCCGAACCCGAAATGATCGAAATTCCCCAAACGCTGCGCCAAAACGAGGCGGGCGAATGGGAGATGATGGTCAAGGTGGACGGTCAGGAACATTATGTGAGTCTTGACGAAATCCGCGAAAACCATCAAAAGAAAGAAGCAGCCGACCGCCGTTTTCAGGAAGCCTCCACCAAGGCCAAGGAAAACCGCGAGAAACAGGCTCAGATAAATGCGCAGTTGCAAGCCTACCAAGACAACTTGATGGCGATGCAACAGGAACTTCACGCCGTCCAAGCCGCCAGCCAGCTCACACCGGAGCAAGAGGCACAGCTCGCCGACGCGGACCCCAAAGCGCTACTTCAGATCAAAGAGTTGCAAAAAGCCCGCGAGGAAAAAATCGCTGAGCTTCAGCAGCAGCAAATGGCCGCTCGCCAGCAAGAGGTCCAATTCCAGGCCCAGCGCGCGATGGAGCTTTTGCCCGAATGGTCTGACCCCGAGACCCTAAACCGCGAACGCGAAGGTATCGTCCAGACGGCCTTGCGCGCTGGTTTTACTCAAGACGAGATTATGAACGACATCACCGACGCCCGGCTTTTGCCCGTGTTTTTGAACGCATGGAAATACGAGCAAATGCAGAAAGGCCAAAGCCAAGCCAAGGCCAAGCGCGTCCATCCGAAAAAAGTCGTTCGCAAAAAAGCCCCGGTTGCAGCCGAGCCGACAAAGCAAAAGCGACAGCGCGAAGCCATGTCGAAGCTCAGCAAGACCGGAAAATTAGACGACGCTCTGGAGGTGCTGCTTAGCCGCCGGGGCTAAAGCAAAGGACCACGAGCAATGGCTCAGTTTACCACTTCGACCGCTATCGGTCAGCGCGAAGACCTTTCCGACGTCATCAGCCGGATTGATCCCGACGAAACCCCAGTGCTGACCGCACTGAAAAAATCCACCAAGAACGCCATTCTTTTTGATTGGCAGGTTCAGGAATTGGCTGCTGCTGCCGCTAACGCTCAAGGCGAAGGCGACACGATCAACAGCTACAACCACACGCCAACCACCCGCCTGCAGAACCAGCACCAGATCGCTTACAAAGCGTTCAGCGTGTCTGATTCGATGGACGCGGTTGACACCGCTGGTCGCCAGCGTGAGTCCGATTATCAAGCGCTTCTCAAGGGTATTGAGCTGCGCCGCGATATTGAATTCACCCTGACCAACGATCAGGCAAAGTCGACCTCTGGCAATCGCAAAGCCGGCACTCTGTCCAGCTTCATCGCCAATACGTCACTGGGCGCTTCCCCGACCAAAACCGGCAGCTTCGCAGCAGACGGCTCCGACCTGCCTGTTGACGATGCTGCAACCGACACCACCCCGGCTGATGGCGTGGCTGATGACTGGGGTACGCCTCGCGATCTGTCCGTCGCACTGATCGAGGACATGATGCAGGCCGCTTACCAGGACGGCGGCAATCCGTCTCTGATGGTTATGGCCCCGTTCCAGAAGCGTCAGTTCTCTGAAGCGACCATTACCTCGGGCGGCACCAGCACCGTGACCAACCAGGTCAACATGACGGCAACCAAAGCGGCTGCGGCTGTGGGTTCCGTTTCGGTCTACCTGTCCGACTTTGGCCAGCTCGAAACGGTTGTTGATCGCTTTATGCCAGCCGAGCGCGTTTACCTGCTTGATCCAGAATATGCCGAATACACGACCCTGCCGGGCCGTAACTTCGTCAAGCAAGACCTGGCGAAAGAGGGCGACAGCACTCGCGGCTACGTCCTGTCTGAGTTCTCGCTCGCAGTGACCGCGCCAAAGGCGCACGCGGCGATTTACGCTCTGACGACTTCCTAAACCGAAGTAATGATCGGGGCGGCTTTTGGGTCGCCCCTTTCGCAACGAGGGGCAGGACATGACGACGAAAACGCTAAGCGAAACTACCGACAAAAAGACGGTAGCGCAGTTTGACGACAAGGGTTTCGTTACCGACATTTTCTCGGTCCACAAGGCCGACAAGCTGCTGCAGGCCAACCGGGACAAGCGAAACGCCGAACAGCAGTCAATGATCGGCAACACGCAGCGCCATATGAAGCACGTCGCGGACATCCCGCAGGCGCTTTATTGGGACTTGGTCAAAAAGCACGGCACGCCGCGCGATAACCCGCGTTTCTGGAAAGCGTGGCTGAACGATTACGACAATCGGTTTTTCCGAACGAGTGAGGGCGCGGTTTGATGGATAACTACACCGAGCTAAAAGCCTTCATCGCTGACTTTTTGGCACGAGACGATCTGACCACGCAGATCCCGACTTTTGTCAGCCTTGCGGAGCAACGCATGAGCCGCGAGCTTCAAATCGCCTTGCTGGAAGCTACTGCGCAAATTGCTGTTTCGGCCAACGCCTCAACTGCTGACCTGCCGACAGACCTCCGCAGCATCCGCGAAGTGGCGATGATAGACGCAGACAACGACCGCACGGTTTTGGAGTACGTCACGCCGAGCCAGTGGAACACGCGCGACCAAGACGCCAACCAGACAAAGACGGAGTTTTATACGGTTGTCGCCAATCAAATAAAGCTCATGGCAACGCCCAGCGCGGCAATCACATTGGAGATTACCTACAACGGCGGCGTCGCTGCACTTTCAGACGCAGCGCCGACCAACACCATGCTGACCCGTCACGGCGACGCCTATCTGCATGGGTCGCTGAAACAGGCCTTCGACTTCCTGCAGGACGAGCAGCGGTCAATTTATCACGACGCGCAATTCACCCGCTGCCTTGCCGAGATTGACCGCGACAGCGACAAGCAGCGCTTTGGTAACGACCTGCAAGTCCGCCGGTCCACACCAACGAGGGCTTACTGACCATGCCGTTTGATTTTGGCCCGTGGCTACCCGATCAGCCTTCGCTCAACAATCCTGGCGTTCAGGTATTGCTGAATGGCTTCCCAGCCGCGCGTGGGTTCTCTGCGGTGCCAAATGCAACAGCAACGACCTCGCCGCAGCAAGTCGTGGGCAACCCAGCGGCAGAGACGCCGATCCCCGAAATCGTTGGCGTTTACTCGACGCTTGAGGTTGCCGCCAGCAGCATAGACGTGCGCACGTACATCGGCACCTCGACCCGGCTGCTGAAATACGACACGCTGCAAAATAAGTTTTCTCAGTTTACGACCAGCGACCCGACCTACACGTCGATCCCGCGTTGGCAATTTGTCGAATTCGCCACCACGGGCGGCACGCGTCACATCTACGCCGCTGGCGGCACGTCGGTCGTTCTGCAGCGTTTCAACAGCGATGGCACCACCGCCCCGGCGGCAGTCTCAGGCGCGCCAAATCCGACGCACCTTTGCGTTGTCGGGCGGTTTGTTGTCTGCGCAAACACGGCAAACAGCCAAGCCGAAGTCAGATGGTCCGCGATTGATGATGGCGGCAGTTGGTCCATTGGGACGAACCAGTCAGACAGCCAGATCATCGGCGACGCTACCGAGATCACCGGATTGGCTGGGGGCGAGACAGGCACAATTTTGACCCGCGAGGGCGTGCATCGGATGTCCTACGTCGGCGCGCCTTTGGTCTTTACTTTTGATAAGGTCAGCAACCAAGGCTGCGACTTCCCTGGCAGCGTGGCGTCACGATCTGCCGACGAGGTCTACTTCCTGTCCGAAGACGGGTTCCAGCGTTATGCTGGCGGGACCGTGCAAAACATCGGCGCGCAGCGCGTCAACGATTTCTTTTTCCGCGACTTCAACCGCGAGCGCGCCTCTGAAATTTCTTGCGTCATTGATCCGGTGCGCAGTCTGGTGGTCTGGTCATACGCGTCGCAATCAAGCGCCAGCGAAAACGACAGCTTGATCGTTTACGATTACGTTCTCGACCGCTGGGGCCTAGCCCGCATTGCTCACACGACAATCGGCACCTTGCGTCTGCCCGGCCGCAGCTTGGAAAGTCTGGACGAACTGCTTGAGCCTGCCGACATCCGCACGCGCGCGGGCGCAACGATCCTTGACCGATCTGGGGCGACCATTTTCCTGCGCGCAGCCGAGGGCATAGACAGCCTGACCGTGTCATTTGACAGCGCGGCTTATCAGGGCGGCGCGTCAATCCTTGCGCTGTCCCAAACAACGGACGATGGCACGGTTCTTTCTACTCTGTCCGGCAATGCCTTGGATCTGACGATCCAGACCGGCGAGCAGGAAGCCATAGAAAACCGATACACGCTTGTGCGCGGCGTCTACCCGCACATTGATGGCGCAGGTCCGGTGGTTTCTTGCGCAGTCAGCGGCCGAACCCGCCAGGTCGACAGCCAAATCTTCGGCCCGTTCTCCACGCTCAATGACAGCAACAAAGTGCCGCTGCGAAAATCCGGCCGCTACTTTGCTTTGAAATTTACGGCCTCCGGCAACTGGACCCAAGCGCACGGCTTCAGTTACGACGCGACACCGCAGGGTCGCCGATGACGTTACAGGCCAACAAACTGCCACCACAAGGCGGTCAGCCGCGCGAGGTTGCCACGGCCGTCAACCAAGCATTAGACGGTAAATTGGCCTGCGTCCGAACGGCGGCAATCTCTGCAAGCCAAACCAGCCTGACAGTTACCGACAGCCAAGTATCTGAAAACTCTGCCGTCTTGATTGTCCCGAATAATTCTGACGCTGCAAATGCGACCGTCACGATCAGCGACGGCCAGTTTGTCGTTTCTTTTTCTCCCGCAGCAAGCGCCGGCACGCTGACCTATGTTGTCTTGGGTTAGCCGCCCGGCTTCCGAGGTGCCATGTCTAGGAAAAACCCAAAGACGCCGCGTTCGCGCTCTCGCCGCCGTGCCGAACAATTCGAAATCATGCCGATCAGGCCCGATCTGCTGCCCGCAGTGTGGGAACACGTCGCGCCGCACCTAAGCGCTGCCGTCGATCAAAGCGAGGGCTTGCTAAGCCTTGATGACGTTGCCGAGGCCGCACTTACCGGCGAAATGTTGGTGTGGCTTGTATCTCAGCCGAAAATCGGTAAAATCACCGCAGCGTTCACAACACGCTTCATTGCCTACCCCGCGAAAAGCGCTCTCGCCGTCGATCTTGTCGGTGGCTCGGAGCTAAGTCGCTGGCACAGGATGGCGCTCTCCAAAATCACAGAATATGCACGGTCAATCGGCTGCGACCACCTTGAGGGGTATGGGCGCGCTGCTTGGGGTCGGATCCTCAAAAACGATGGTTGGCGGACTGCATATCAAGCCTATTACCGAGACCTGTAAATGTCATTTAGAAACAAACGCACGGGCGCGTTCCAGCCATTCGGCGGCCTGTTCAGCACAGAGAAGACCAGCGGCGTAACGCGGGAAGCGCCGGCGTTTGTGCAGAACCAGACGCGAGCCACAATGAACCTCGCGCGGAACGTGCCGTTTCAGCCCATTCGGCCAACCGTCGCGCCCTTCAGTCAGGACCAAAAAGAATTTTTCAGCACGGCTCGCGACTACGCGCGCAGCGCCATGAACCGCCAAGCGCCGACAATCGACGTTTCGCCAATCCGAGACCAGCTCGGCCGCACCGTTGACACGAGCCGCGTGACCGACCTGATCGGCGACCGCGCGGATCTGAGCGGCGTTTTGGGGATGGTTGGTCGCCGGGTCGATACAAGCGGCCTGCGCGGCATGCTGGGCGAACGCGCCGACACAAGCGCGCTCGGCAACATCATGGGCCAGCGCATTGACACGACCGGCCTAGAAGGCGCTGCGGCTCAAGCGGTCAGCACCGACGAACTCGGCGGGCTGATGGGCCAACAAAACGTCGCACGTGACATTTACGGCGATTTCACCACGCGCGAAGTCACACCCTACTTGCAGACGCAAATTGGAGACGCGACCGACCGCGCGCTACAAAACGTCAGCAGCCTTTACGCCAACAGCGGGCGGCTTGGGTCAACGGCCTTCGCCGACGCGGCCGCTCGTGGCGTGACAAACGCTTCGGCCCCTATCCTGCAAGCACAAGCCAACGCCGACGCGGCTCGACAGCTCCAAGCCGCCGGCCTGCTGGGTCAGGCGTTTGAGGCAGATCGCGCCGCAGACATTGGCATCGCAGACCGCCGCGCAGCGATCCAAGCGACCAACTTCGGCCGACAGTTGCAAGGCCAAGGACTGCTCGCGAACCTTGCGCAACAGGGCATGGCGCGCGATGCGAGCATTGCCGGTCAAATGGCGTCCTTTAACGAGTCCGGTCTTGCCCGTGACGCGGCGTTGCAAGGTCAGATCGCGAACTACAGCGCGCAAGACTTGGCGCGGGATATGGCGGCTAATCAGTTTGCCGCGCAGATGCAAAACGCTGCGATCGGCCGTGACGCCAATCTTGCACAGTCCGCCGCACAGTTTGATGCTGCCGATGCCGCCCGAGACGCCAACCTGGCTGGGCGACTGACGGCGGCTTCGCAGCAGCAAGCAATGCTCGCCCCGACCATGCAGCAGATGGACATGGCGAACATGGGCCTTCTGGCTCAGATCGGCGCGCAGCAGCAAGCACAGCAGCAGGCGCAAAACAACGCGCTTCTGCAATACCAGCAAATGCTCAACCAGGCGCAACAGCAGCGCTACAACAACATGGTCATGGCCAGCCAGCTTGGTGAGCCATACATCGGCCAATCCAGCTACGGCGACCAAGGCATGTTCAACACGGCGCTGGGCGCGGGCGCGACGCTGCTTGGCGGCGCTAAAGCGTTTAATCTGTTTGGGCTGTAAAGATGGATATTTTCACCGCGCCAACGCTGAACATGCTTGCCGCTCCGGCACCGATCAACACGACGCCGCTGATGCCGCCGGAGATCGTTGAGTACCTCAACAGCGGCGACGGCTACACGCGCGCCCGCATGAGCGATGGCAGTGTCCAAACGCTGCGAGGCACGCGCGCTGACCGCAACAACAACCCCGGCAACCTGACCGGCACGCTTGCAGGCGCACAGCGACGCGGCGCAATCGCCGTCGATCACGGCGGCAACTACGTTTTTCCGACCGTCGAGGCGGGCCGCAAGGCAATGGCCGAAATGGTCCTAAGCGAAAACGCAAACAAGAGCATCGGCGACATGATCGAATTCTATGCGCCAAAGCCCAAGCGCGACCCAGAAACGGGGGAGCTAATACCCGTGGAAAACGACCCAAACAACACAAACCGCTTTTATCCTGACCTCATCGCGGGCGCTGGGTTCAACCTAAACGACCGCGTTGGCTCGCTCGCCCCAGCGCAGCAGCAGGCTTTGCTTGGCGCAATGATGGGCGTTGAAGGCTACAGCGGCGCTCCGGCGGCTCAGCCTGTATCAATGCCGTTGCAGCAGCGCGCGCAAAACTCCGGCATCCTGCCCATGATCGGCGGCGGTGCGATGGCGGCAGCGCGCGGCTTTGACGATTTTGTTTTAGGCGGCGCGACCGGCTCGATGATTAATTCAGGCCACCGTTTGGCGGGCAGCATCGGGGACATGGTCGCGGTTGCTCGCGGCAACATGACCGAAGACGAAGCCCGCGACGCGTATATTGCGCGAAACGCCGCGCGCCCTACGCAAACCGACTTCCCGATATTTCCCGGCGCAGTTGGCAGATCCGTCCCTGCGATTGCAGCGGCCGGTAAAGCCGTGCCGAAAATGCTGCCCAAGACCGGGGCGCTGTTCGCTCCGCTGGCAACTGCGATCCCGACTGGCGGCGATGACGTCAGCGCCGATTTGGTCGCGCCGAAACCTACGCCAGCAAAAGCGTCTCAGAACTACGATGACGCCCCAATGCGCGAGGCGCGCAAAATTGGCTTGCTCGGCGATCCCGACGTGGCCGCAGCCGTAGCGCAAACGGCGTCGGCAGCAGTCGATAAAGTCGCGAGCAGCCCTAAAGAGCCAAAGCCGCTGACCAAAAGCGAGCGCAAGAAATTCAGCCCCGAGAGCCTTGGTCTGATCGCCTTCGGGCTGTCGCTGCTTGGTGGTTCTGACATTGATGACGCAATGCGGCTGGGCCTGCAGACCTACAACGGCTTCCAAGATCGCGAGGACAAGAAAGACCGCGAAAAGCGGATTGACGAGTTTATCAGCAAGCAAGACCCCGAAACGCAGGAGCTGATGCGGTTGCTGGGCGACGACATGGGCGCGATTGCAAACGTCGCGTTGGCGCAAAAAGAGCAGGACGCGGCTGTGGGCCAAAAAGCTGCGCTGATCGAGCGCGCCGCTGCTGTGACCGGACAAGACCCCGAGACGCTCGCGGCGCTTGACGCTGACCAGCTTAAAAACGCGATTAACGACACTGTCTTCGCCGACGCCGCTGGGCCAGACGGCAAAAAGTTTACTGCCAAGCAGCAACAGGCGGCAATGACGGCCCTGCAGATGAAGCAAGCGGGCCAGCAAATTATTGACCTATATACAGGCGACGATGCGATCCGCCCTGGCATGCAAGGTTATGGGCGAGGCTTAGCGTTCTCTCAGGCTGACAAGGTCAACCAAGCCAATGCTGCCATCGACCAATTCGTCGCGGCGTATCTGCCGTTCGTATCTGGCCAAGACGTTAAGGATTCTGAAGTTAGGCGCATTATAAACCTGATTAAGCCAAAGGGCGGCAGGGGCCAAGATCAAGCGAACATGGAACGCTTGCAGCGCATCATCACCTTGACCGACGCGGTCATCGCTCAATCTGGCGGCGCTTACGATTATCTTGTTCAAAACCCGGCAAGCTCGGGAATTAGCATCCCGTCACCTTACTCAAATCCTTATGGCGTCATCGCGCCGGGAGGGCAGTAAATGGCTAATTACCGAGTCATCGTCAACGGCGACGTTTATCAAGTCCCAAAGGCTAACGTCGGCAGTCAGGCAGAAGCCGAAGCCGCCGTCCGCGATTACATCAAAAACGTCGGCGGCGTGCAGCAGACAGGGCAGCGCAAATCGTCAACAAAAGTGCGCGACATTCTGGCCGGACTGACGCAAGGCGCTTCGCTCGGCGCGTCTGACGAAATCTTAGGCCGCGCGGAAAGTTTCATTCGCAACGTGCCAGCCGCGAACACGATTGAGCGCCGCCGCGACGATATACGCCAAGCAGCACAAAACAGCCCGCTCGCCTTCTTAGGCGCAGAAGTCGCCGGTTCTGTTATCCCGACGGCTTTGGCATTGCGCGCGACCAAGGGCAAGCAAGCCCCGGCGGCATCTAAGATCGGCGAGCTTGGGCAAAAGATCATGGCGAACCCTTACGGCCGCGCAGCAGCAGTCGGCGGCGCAGAGGGGGCAGTCGCCGGCTTCAACACCGGCGAAGGCGACGCAATGCAGCGCCTGCCTGGTGCAGCAGTCGGCGGCGCGCTGGGGGCTGGCCTTGGCAGCTTCGCGGAATTTGCGCAGCCTCGCATTTCTGAAAAGGCGATTGAGCTTGCGAAGAAATACGCAATTCCACTTTCGCCCGCGTCTTTGGGTGACAGCGGCAAGGCGCTCGAAATGGCTGCGCGACAGGTGCCGTTTGTCGGTGGGGAATTCCGCAAGCGCCGCGAAGAAACGCTCGACGCGTTCAACACGGCGGTTGTGAACGAGGTCTTAAAAGGCACAGGCCGCGCGGCGACGAAAATCTCGGCTGGCCGTGACGCCTACACCGAAGCCGCCGAGCAGGTGGGCAAGGCTTACGACGAAATCTTAGGCTCGGTTGACAGCATCCAACTCGGCGGCAGCTTGGTTGATCTTGCGTCCGAAGGTCTTGAGGGTCTGCCGAAAAAAGCTGTGAAGGCGATCAATAAACGCTTGAAGGCAATTGACGACCGGGCAAACAGCGCGGAGCCGATCAGCGGCAAAAAGTTTAAGGAAGTTGACTCGCTGTTGCGCGAGCTGATCGCGACTTATCAAAAAGGCGCATCAAACCCCGACCCGCTGACTAAGCTCGAAAGCGTTGATATTCGCGACGCCTTGATCGCTTTCCGCCAAGACATGCTGGACGCGGCTGGCGCTGCGGTTGGCGGCGACTTTGCGGCCCGTCTGCGCGGCGCGGATTTCGCTTACAAAAAGCTGCAGGTTTTGCGCAAGATTTCCGAGGGCCGAGGCACCGCAGAACGCTTCACGCCAAAGCAACTGCAGGCAGCGGTCAGCCAGCTCATGAGGAAAGAGGGCGACCAGGTCGCAAGAGGCACTGCGCCATTGCAGCAGCTCGCCGATCAGGCCGCAGACGAGCTTTCGGATCTGGAATACAGCACGGCCCGCGACAGCACCGTGGTGCGCTTATTGACGGAGGGCGGGCCTTTGGCGGCAGGCGCGACGGCAATAGGCGCTGATTATGGCATGGACCAAGACCTTGAGACGCAAACAATGCTGGGCGCAGGCAGCACCTTGGCTGGCCTTGGCCTTCTCGCCGGCCTGTCCCGTCCTGGCGTTTACCGCAACATTCCGCAAATGGCACAAGCCGCCGGAACTGGCTTGAACCGTGGCCTTCAATACAGCGCGCCTTTGGCCGGTATGGCGGCTGGGTCACTGCTAAACGAGGACCAATAAATGCCAAGAAACACGATCCCTGACCTGTCCACGACCGACAGCGAAAACACCGACATCAAGGGCGTCAGCGTCGCCGAGGGCATGGCCCCAAGCGGTGTAAACAACGCGATCCGAGCTATGGCCGCAATGCTGGCCGACGCGTTTTCGAGCGCTGCGCCCGGCACAAAGTTGACGGCTGTCAAAACCGCCGATCTGCAAATCAGCGACAACACCGACAAGATCACGCTTGGCACAACTGACCCGACACTGGTCCAGCACAGCAACGCGACCAGCACGACGACTGTCGACGCCGAGGGCAACTTGATCCTTGAGGTGGGTACGCAAGCCACGCCGACGACGTTCAAGATCGACGGCTTTGACGCCACAAACGGCAAAGTCACAGTCATCCAGGTCGGCACAGACAACGCGATCACGCTTGGCAACACAAACGCCGCCGCGACCACGGCCGTGACAGTCAACGGCACGCTTGCCGCAACCAACCTGACAGGCGACGGGACCGGGCTTACTGGCGTGACCACCGTCGGCAAATCCATCGCCATGTCCATCGTTTTTGGAGCCTAGAAAATGACAGCACCTAACATCGTCAACGTTCTCACGATCACCGGCAAGACCGCAGTGGCAAACGCAATCGGTAACAGCTCAGCGGTTGAAATCCTTGCGAACGGCGCGGGCAGCGACGACGTCTACAAGGTCAACGCAATCATAGTCAGCAACGTCTACGGCGCAGACACAACCGTCACCGTAGACTTCCGCCGCAGCGGCACAGACTACAGCGTCGTCACTGCGATCGACGTGCCAAACAAGTCCACGCTCGACGTCATCAATAAGCCGGTTTACCTCGAAGAAGGTGACAGCCTGCGGATTACTGCCGGCCATGCGGCTGCGCTTGATGCGATTTGCAGTTACGAGCTGCTGACGGATCAGTAACATGACGGCAGGCTGGCACTACGGCGGACTGATCGGTGCAAACCCGATCCAGACCAGCGGCAACAATCTGCTGCGCACAAGCGGCGTTTTGCGGCCGGCTGCACCGATCACCGTAGAGGGCAGCATGAGCGACGCTAGGTTGGTGGGAACGTCGCCGGAAACGACAACGCGTGGCTACAGCGTGCAGTGGGCCGGTGCGCCGAACGGCAGCACGCTTGACGGTTCGCAAGTCATGCTGGAATTGAACGGGACCGATCTTTACGTCTCGACGCTATCCACGCCATTCGACATGTCCACGACTGGCACTTGGACGACCGTCACACGCCCGACAGGTATCGCTTTGTCTGGGTATGATCGCGTCTGCGTCAGCGGCGATGGCAACTGGGCATATTACCCGGCCGACAGTGACCTAAAAATTTATCAAGTCGCGCTTTCGCAGCCTTGGAACTTTTCGGGGCTGGCATCGTCTGCGACCTACACGGCTGGGCCTTACACGTCGGGAACGAACTGGGTGCCGTCGACGTTTGGCTTCTCAGACATAACATTCAGCCAAGACGGGACCATGCTGTACGTCACCGACAACGCCAACAACAACACTTATCAATGGCAGCTCAGCACGCCTTGGCTCGTCAATAGCATGACGTTCGTGCGTAAGTACGTAAATGCAGATTACTCGCTATCCAGCGTACTCGGCGGCTCGCCAACCATGCCGCGCCCGCCAAGATCAGCAAACTTGACGGGGACTAAGTGGTTTGGCTCCGCGCGAGACAGCAGCGGTTCTGTCTACTTGGTCGAAGGCACTGCGTCGACGGCTTACAATTGGGCCACAATCACCTGGAACGGCGCGACCAAATTCGACGCGACGAGTTCGCTCGTTCAGGCTCCGGCCGACTTTGACGTTGGGCCGAGCCAGCAGATCGCGGCGATTAGCGATGTAAGCAGCACTCACTACAAGACCTCTTTTGAAATCCCTGATTTTGCATCGAGGCGCGCTCTGTGGGGCAGACAGATCGGCCTAAGCCCGCACACCGGCACGGCGCTCCGCAGCACCGGCATTATCTCAACCCCCGAAGCCTACCAGCTTAAACTCTAAGGATCCGAAAAATGGCCAACATTTATGACATGACGGATGTCTGGAACGACGGGGCGACGACGTTCACGTCGATCAAAATGAATGCGACCGACACGGCATCGGCAGCAGACTCCAAGCTGCTTGATCTACAAGTCGGCAGCAGCTCAAAGGTCAGCGTCGACAAGGCCGGCAAGATCACAGCCACCGACCTGCAAGTCGACAACGTCAACGTCAACAGCAACACGATCAGCAGCACGACCGGCAACCTTGTGTTGGACCCGTACAGCGGCGCGAAAATCAGCCTCGACGGCTTGCTGTGGCCAAACGCAGACGGCACAGCAAATCAAATGCTGCAAACCGACGGCGCGGGCAACTTGTCCTGGGGAACACCTGCTGCCGGGTACAGCGACAGCGACGTCGATACACACCTGAACACCGGCAGCGCGACCAGCGGGCAAACGCTGCAATGGAACGGCACTGATTACGCCTGGGGTACGCCCGCCAGCAGCTACGGCGACAGCGACGTCAACGCGAACCTCAACACGAGCGCCGCGACCACGAACCAAGTGCTGTCATGGAACGGCACCGACTACGCTTGGGTGGCACAAACCGGCGGCGATCTTGTCACCGACACCACGCCGCAGCTCGGCGGTGCGCTGGACGTCAACGGCAACGCGATCACCAGCACCAGTGCGGGCAATATCGCGATTACGCCCGACACCACCGGCAGCGTCGTGCTGGACGGTCAGTCATGGCCGCAGGCAGACGGCACGGCAAACCAAGTACTGCAAACCAACGGCAGCGGCCAACTGTCATGGGTCACGTACAGCGGCGCGACCGGCTACGGCGACAACGACGTCGATCTGCATTTGAACCGCAGCAGCGCCACCAGCGGGCAGGTGCTTGGCTGGAACGGCACCGACTATGCGTGGGTCGCTAACAGTGGCGGCAGCAGCTACACCGACAGCGACGTCGACACGCACCTCAATCAAAGCAACCCGACCAGCGGTTACGTTTTGAGCTGGAACGGCACCGACTACGCTTGGGTGGCGCAGACCGCCGCCTACACTGACAGCTCCGTAGACGCACACCTGAACCAGTCCAACCCGACGAGCGGTTACGTGCTTTCTTGGAACGGCACCGACTACGCGTGGGTGGCGCAGACGACTGCCTACACGGACAGCTCCGTGGATGCGCACCTGAACCGCGGCAGCGCCAGCAGCGGCCAAATTCTCAGCTACAACGGCACCGATTACGCTTGGATCGCCGACGCAGGCATTGCGGACGTTGTGGACGACACGACCCCGCAGCTTGGCGGCAACCTCGACCTGAACAGCAACGACATCACCGGCACCGGCAACATTGACCTGACCGGCACAATCACCGCAACGTCTGGCGGTTCGGTCGTCCCGTTCTATTTCGCCAATCAAGCAGCATTCCCAAACGCCACGACCTACCACGGCGCAATCGCGCACAGCCATGCAGACGGCGCGATGTATTTTGCGCACGGTGGGAGTTGGAACAAACTAGCAGACACCACCGCCGCAACCACGAGCGTGGCGGGCCTGATGGCTGCGGCCGACAAAACCAAGCTCGACGCGATCAACCAGTCACTAGCGACAACCGACGACGTAGCGTTTAACGACCTGATCTTGGCCGGCGACTTGACCGTCAACGGCACGAACAACATCATCGACACCACGAACCTTGCGGTGAGTGACAGCATCATCGAACTGTCAAACGGTCTGACCACGGCCCCCATCAACGACGCGGGTATTGTGATTGAGCGCGGCACGGCGGACAACGCCTTCATCGGCTGGGACGAAAGCGAAGATAAATTCGTACTTGGAACCGGGTCGTTTACTGGGTCCAGCTCTGGCAACCTCACGATCACAAAAGGCGACGTTGCACTTGGCACGCTGACGACCGTCACCGACGCTGGCAACACGGTGGACGTAAGGCGTGCCGACCGGATTGCACAAGGGTCCAGCGTCAACGTGGACGGTGGTGCAACCCTTTACGACGTGACAGCAACCGCAACGCTGACGCTGAGTGACCTTGTGGCTGGCGACATTGTGACGGTTTTCAGCCGCAGCGGGACTACTACCATTGCTCGCGGAACGATCACCTACGCCTACCTTGATGGCGACATTGCGACGAACAAGACCAGTGTAACGGTGGGTGCCGGGACGCTTGCGACCGTGACAATGGTGAGTGACGACACGGCCATTATCGCCGGGAGTGACCTGACATGAGCAGCGTAGCGGCGATGATGAGCGTCACCACTTCTCTGGCGGGTACTGTAGTTGCTACAGGCGGCACCGAGACCGACATCACCGTGGGCGGCCAAAACTACCGTGTTCACACGTTCAACTCGTCTGGCACCTTCACGGTCCAAGCACCGCTAACCGACGTTGAATACCTCGTGATTGGCGGTGGCGGCGGCGGTGGCCGAGGATCAGGTGGTCCGGGCGGCGGCGGCGCAGGCGGCTACCTTGAGGGAACCCTGACGAGCCTCAGTGTTGGCAATCAAACTATCACCGTTGGCGCTGGTGGTGCTGGTGCTTCAAGCGGAAATGATGGGGGGGCCAACGGCGGGGACAGCTCGATTGGCTCTCTTGTGACTGCCGATGGCGGCGGTTATGGCGGGGGCCGCACAGTGGGCTCTGGAGGAGCTGGTGGCTCTGGCGGTGGTGCCGCTGATTACCTAAACCCAAGCACAGCCGACCCCTCGGGCGGTACTGCGACTTCCGGCCAAGGCTACAACGGCGGTAACGGTAAATATAACGGCGCTACCTTCGGCGGGGGTGGCGGCGGTGGTGCTGGTGCTGCCGGAACCAACGGCTCAACTGTCGGCGGTGTCGGCGGTGCCGGAAAGGCCTCATCAATCACGGGCACAAGCGTCACCAGAGCTGGTGGCGGCGGCGGTGCTGGAACAGGTGGCGCGTCAACGTCAGGCGGCTCTGGTGGCGGCGGTGCCAGTGCTGTGTTGAATGGCACCAACCCCGGTTCTGATGGCACTGCAAACACAGGCTCCGGTGGTGGTGGTGGTACACTGAACGCCGCTGGCGGCAACGGCGGCTCTGGGGTCGTCATCATCCGCTACAAAATCTAAAAAACCTCACCTAACGCGGACGACACCGCCCTCGCCCAGTCAAAGGCAAAAATACAAAGCACAAACAGGTAAAAACGATGACCGACGACGAAATCAAAAAACTGGCACGCGAGACAGTCGCCGAAACGCTGCGGTCACTTGGCCTGGATCCGTCGTCGCCTGACACTGTTGCCGACATTCACGATTTGAAAGGGCTGCTAGGCGCGTGGCGAGGCGCTAAGCGAACCATCGGCCAAACGGTCACGCGCATGATTACCGTCGCCATACTGGGCGCGCTGGCGGTTGGCGCGGCAATGCAAATTCGAGGCGGAGGCGGCGAATAATGGTCATGTTGAACCGACACAAAGTTTGTTCCGCTTACTGGCGCGAGGCCGCGCACTACGGCGGTCAGATCAACCGCGACCTGCCCCTCTACGTCATTGCGCACGACACGGCGGGACGCGACGCCGACAGCACCGTCAACTTCATCGCCAACGGCTCGCGCAAGGCCAGTTATCACGTCATCATCAGCCGCGACGGCGCGATGACGCAGATGGTGCCGCTGGATCGTCAAGCCTACCACGCCGGCGTTTCGCAGCATCCGACAAAGCCGTGGCTCAAAGGAATGAACCGCTGTTCAATCGGCGTCGCCTTCGATAATCCCGGCGAGTTGTCGCGCACGACTGACGGCACCTATCGCGCGTGGTTTGGGTCGTCTTGGTCGGCAAGCGAGGTCGAACGTGGCCACCGCAAAGGCCGCGACACCTGGCATCGTCCGTACACGCCGCAGCAGCTTCGCGCCTTTGAAAAGCTGGTCCTGGCCCTTGATGCGGAATATGGGCTGGACGGCGTTTTGAGTCATCACGACATCGCGCCAGATCGCAAAGTTGACACCTCGCCGACGCTCGACCCACTGCTGCGCGCGCTGACGCAACAGGTCGAAGACAAAGCCGAAGACATGCCAATCGGCGACCGGGCGATCGTCGCCACCGTCGGCGGTCTGAACCTGCGGCGCGGCCCCAGCATCAACGCCGAGGTCATCGAGACGATGCCTTGGAATACGGGCCTGACCGTCGAGCCGCCCATCCAGTCCACCGGCTACGTGTTCGTCTCAACCGATGACGGGCAATCCGGCTGGGCGCATTCTCACTATCTGCAAGGAATTTGAACAATGTCAGAAATGAACGCAAAGCCGTGGTTTTACAGCCGCACCATTTGGGGCGTGATCGTCATGGCCGCAGCCGGCGCAGCACAGCAGTTTGGTTTGGCTGAAGTAACGCCGGAGGCTCAAGCCGCCGTGGTCGACTGGATCATCAACGTCGTCGGCGTGGGCGCAGCGGGCATGGCGATCTGGGGCCGCGTATCGGCAGACCGCAAGATCGGATGACCGTCGTCCTGACCCTATTGCGCGTGCTGCTGCAGACCGTCATCAATGCGGGAGTCGCATTCGATGCGGGCAGACGGCACGCGCAAGCCCAGCAACGACACACTGACCAAGAGGCCGCAGCCGATGCACTGGAAGCCCGCCAAACTGTCAGCACTGATCGCAGCGAGCTTGTTGACGAGCTGCGCGAGTCGGGAAACCTCCGAGATTAGCGCTCCGAGCCTGGCGGCGGCGTGCGTGGTTTTCGAGCCGATCACCGCGAGCCGTAATGATACGACCGAGACGATCCGGCAGATCGTGCAGCACAACCGCGTAAGGAATTTGATCTGTGGCGATTAAGACGGATTGGGACGGTTTTGAAGATGGTCCGATTTCGGACGAGTTTGATGACGTGCCGCCCGAAATCATTCAAGCTGAGACGGTGGGCAAGATGGTCGAGGCGGCAGCGGTTATGGGCCTAAACCTTGAAATCCGCCTGAGAATTGGCGGTGAAGTGTGCAAAATCACGGTTGAGAACGACCCAGACGTGGCGCACTGACCAAAAAAAGACCCCGCCGAAGCGAGGCCCAAAGTCCATGAGGTCTAACAATTACCCAAACGACCTCATGTAAGTTTCTGTTTTCTCGAACTTTTTTATGAATTTTCGGTAGCGCTTTGTATTTAGTGCGCGATTTCGGACGAGTTTTTGTCCAGAAGCTCGTCGGCCAAGATGTCAATTGCCTGCACCTGGCGCAGTTTCATCCGGCTCAGTGCCTGTGCGATTTCGATGATCGCCTGCTGGTCGAGCGTAACGTCAGGGAAATGAATTTCAAAAATCCCGTGTTCCTCGTGCATGATTGCCAGATCCGCTGCGTTCGCAATTGCGTGGAGCCGGTGGTCAGTGCGGCGGGGAAAGTCGACAAGATTTTTATCAGTCACCGTTATTAATCCTCCGTGATTGGTGATGTTGGCACGTTACAAATGTTCACACTTTGTTTACAAGCCCTAAAGCGTGATCGGGACGGAAAACAGCGTAAGTTTTTTCAATCTGCTCGGCGCTGTTTCCGGTGATCTTTCCGATGACCCAAGGCGAAAAACCTTCGGCCGCAGCCCAGGTCGCAAATGACCTGCGGAAAGCGTGGCTGTGAATGACCGGCGCGATTTCGCGCATCCGGTCGTTTTCTGATTTCGACATCGCCTTGCGAAGACTTTCGAAGATGGTGTCGAAGTTGACGCGCTGCCAAAGCACAAACGGCGATCCGTCGCGCTCGGCAAAAGCCCGGTGCATAATCGGCATCAATGCGTCGGAAATCGGGACGTGCGGGCGGCGCTTTGTGGAATAGCTTTGACCCACGACGGCAAAGTTGATGGTCCGGCGGTCCAGATCAACGCGGTCCCATCGCAGGTCAGCGTAAAACGACCGCCGCCCGCCCGTGTATCGGACCATGTGCAGGTAAATCTCCAGATCGCTCAGACGGCCCGTGCGGTTGGATCCGCGCGGCATGTCCGCTGCAGCGCCCAAGACGTCGGCCCAGTCCTGTTTGGTCAGGACGAGGCGTTGCACTTCAGGTTCCGCGACACGCTGCCAAGTCGGCGGCTTTGCGTCGATCACGCCGTCGCGGTGCGCTTGGTTGATAATCGCGTTGAACGTCTTCGCCTCGTTGTTCCGCGTTGAGGTTTTGACCCGTGGCCGCGTCGCCTCGTACACGGCTTGGTCGTCACGAGTGAATGAACTGACCGGTTTGTCGTGGGTAAAACAAGCCAGCAATTTGGTGCAGACGGACACGCGGCTCTTATGGCCGGGGCGGTCGCGACGCTTGGCAAGGTATTGGTCAACAACCTGCCCGAACGTGGCGCTTGCCTCGACGCCCTCAGCCCAGCCCATTTCGATCATCTTGCGCGGCACTTTCTGCAGCGCGAGGTCGTGGTCTTTTTCGCTCAGACCGACGCGGCGCGTCCGCCCGTCGATTTTGACGTGAAGCTGATAGCTGTTCTTCGACTCGCACCAGACGACACGCGGCTGCT
>Ga0208898_1000382_pt1 | contig 34757 bp, 44 predicted proteins | sample VirMetDEL_Mar_4_FD_184513 | JGI IMG/M metagenome (GOLD analysis project Ga0208898, IMG submission 184513) | Aqueous microbial communities from the Delaware River and Bay under freshwater to marine salinity gradient to study organic matter... | ecosystem: Environmental > Aquatic > Marine >... | reverse complement strand
CCAAGTATTTCATTGCCCAAATCCGCGACTTGCAAGCAAAGCAGGGCCAGCTTCAGTTTCAAGCTGACCAAGTGCAGGCGGCACTCAATGCTATGACCAATGCGTTGATTGCATCTGTAAAGTCTGAACCAGAAGACGAAGCATAAACGAGGCGTATGGGCCAGATAAGCACGTTTTATGCGCTAGGCCACATAAACACGCTTTATACGCTGTAACGACAAGGAATGAAAAATGGAAATGTCCGGCCTCATTGATTTGCTTATTGGCTTAGTCATCGCTGGCGGTGGCTGGTGGGTCAACCGTATGGCTAACGAGCAAAAGAGGCTGGAGATTTTATTGAACAGAACCCGCGAAGAATACGCCACAAAGTTTGAACTGCGTGAGGATATGCGTGACGTTATGGAGGCGTTGAACCGTTTGGACGCCAAGCTAGATAAGCTAATGAGCCGCCAATAATGTGGTTCATGCTTTCCTACTTTTTGTGTTCGTGGGTCTTGCCGAGGACAAGCGGCTCGTCAGCAATGACCTCTACTTTCGTAGCCTTGCCGATTGTGTCTGGTACGCTCAGACGCTTCATCGGCAGGGTTCCAACATAACCGCCTACTGCTTGCCCAAGCTGGTGCCGGAAGGGACACGCATCTATGATTGACCCCATCTCTGCCGCCGCAACAGCATCAGCCGCCTTCACCACAATCCAACGAGGCTTCCAAGTCGCAAGGTCTATCGAGGAGATGGCTGGTGATTTGTCACGCTGGATGGGTGCGCTTTCGGACTTAGAACAGGCAGAAAAGGAAGCCAAGAACCCGCCGATATTCAAGAAGCTATTCGCTGGCCAGTCTGTTGAGGCTGAAGCGATGGAGGCGTTTGCTGCCAAAAGCAAGGCAGAGGAACAGAGGGCGCAGTTAAAGCAGTACATCCAGTATACCTACGGACAATCTAAATGGGATGAGCTTGTTAAAATGGAAGGCTCTATCCGCAAACAGAGGCAGGAGACTATCTACAGACAACGTGAGCGCAGACGTAAGTTTATCGAAATAATGGTGATTATATTAGCTGTTGCCACAGGCGTTGGTCTTCTTGTAATGTTGGTCATGTGGCTGAAAGGACTGCAATAATATGATACAGGCAATTATTCCAATTGTGGGTAATCTGGCATCAAGCTGGCTTCAGGGCAAAGTTGAAGAGAAAGCAGCTAATACAAAAGCCAAAGTAGCTAAGGCTGAAGCTGAAGCTGAAATGATGAAAAGCGCATCCGCTAACGATAGTAAGTGGGAGCTAATCATGGCTCAGTCTACTCAAAACAGTTGGAAAGACGAAGCTGTTACAATTGTTGTATTGATTCCTACTGTTCTTTGTTTTGTTCCGGGGATGGAGGATGTTGTTAAAGCTGGGTTTGCTAGATTAAATGAGCTTCCTGAGTGGTATCAATATTTGCTTTTCCTTGTATGTAGTGCCGCATTAGGTATTAAAGGGCTTGACAAGTTTAAGGGAAGAAAATGATTGATAAGGAAGAAGAGGCAGTTGCTCTTATTGAGACTTATGGGTCTATTCGGGCCGCATCTAAACAAAGCGGCATACCAAGAACGACATTGAGCAGATGGGCAAGAAAGGCTAAAGCAAGCTCTTATAGCATAACAAAGCTACAAGATCCTGACCTTCCCATCGAGCAAGTAATCGATCATCTTCATGCTCGCTTTAAGCAGAAGAAGAAGCACAAAGAATCTAAAAAGTGGATAGAGATTAACATGAAGTCCAATGAACCTATTGGGCTTTTGTGGTTTGGAGATCCTCATATAGACGACTCTCACTGCGATTGGGATGCTCTTCAGGAGCATCTTGATGTTGTAAGAGACAACCAAAATATTTACGGTTGCTCTCTTGGAGATCAGCAAAACAATTGGGTCGGCAGGTTAGGTCGATTGTATGGAGAACAAGACACATCTCATAAAACCGCTTGGAGGCTTGTTGAATGGATGATCCAAGAGATGAATCCCCTGATCCTTATAGGAGGAAACCACGATATGTGGTCAGGAGCAGGAGATCCTCTCAAGTGGATAGCGGAGCCTCACACAATAATGGAAGATTGGGAAGCAAGAATACAGATAAACTTCCCCAACGGAAGAAAGTGCAGAATACACGCCGCACATGACATGCCGGGGCATTCTCAGTTTAACCCGCTTCATGCACAAGGCAAAATGGCAAAGCTAAAAAGCAGTGCTGACTTATATATATCAGGTCACCGTCACAATTGGGCCTTATCCCAAATCGAGCTTGTTGAACAAGAGAAAGCTGTTTGGCTTGCAAGGGCGAGGGGGTACAAATATCACGACACTTATGCTTTTGTTAAGGGCTTTGAGCAACAGAAGTTTGGACAATCAATCCTTCAGGTTATAAACCCTGGGAATCCAAGCCCTATCTCTTGGGTTCAGTGCTTTGCCGACCCTAAAGAGGGTGCCGATTATTTACATTATCAGATTCAGAAGTAATTTCTCCGGCAAGTGCGGCGTATCCGCATATGTCTATCCAAGAATCTGAATGATTTGGAGATGATTCTAGCCTTGCGATCTTCAGCATAATCATCATAATCGCCACCTCTGCTGGTGTGATTCTTTGGTCGAGGAAAGTTCCCCACATATCAGCTATTCTCATGAAGCTTTTAGAGGCGTCACCATATGATTCGCCTCTTTCTTGAATTGTTTCCAAGGCTTTGTAAAGAACATCATCTCTATTCATGGTAGTCAAACCTCTCTTCATAAGATACTGAAAGTGTTGGCGTCAGGTTTCTTGAGTATGAGCCAAACTTGTCTGTATCGTCTGGAACATCATTGGAGAAAGCATCGTCAGGCAAGTTTTTTGTGGCCTCTTGCCAAGCTTTCCTGTCTGCTCTAACTCTTGTTTTGTTTAGATTGTCCTGATGCTCAACGCAGATCTCGCTTAAAGAAATGTATCTTTTTTTTCTTCTTCTTGGTGTGGGTGTTTTCATCCTGACATCTCTCTGATACTATGTAATTCACTGCTCGACTCAGCAGTGGCGGGGGAAAGAGGGGCTGACCTTAACCAGCCCCTTTTTCTTTACATAAAGAACAGATGCCTAAACTCATCATTGGGCGAAAGCTTAGCGGCTGACATTACGTCAACTCTATCTCCAACCCATTTAATGTCATTCTCAAAGTCCTCAAATGACGTTTTGGGCTGTTGATCCTCACCCTCTTCATCTGTGCCTACGATAAGGCCTTTGCCAGCAAGAGGCGTTGGGTAGTTTCTGTGGATAAAGAAGTGTTGCTCATCAACAAATAGCCCTTCATCGTCCACATATATTACATCGCCGTTTTCATAAACACGCACAATGTCAAAAGCACGGCAATCGAGGAACTCATATATCTGTTTGAAGTCACCAGAGTAATCTACTTGCTCTATGGTTTTTTTCTTAGGGTCAATAAGGTAAGCTTTCATGGCTAATCTTTCTTTGTAAATGGAACCACATTTGTGTCCTGACCAAACTCAGGCGTAAAGACAATTTCTGTTTGGTCTTCTTCATAGGTAATGCCGTCTACTAGGATGTCGTCTTCCATTACAGATTCGCACCATTCATGGAAGCCAACCCTGTAGGCTATGGGGTCAAGCTCTTTAACTATTCTGCTTGGCTGGAATGTTAGATTGCCGAGGGACACCAGATTGTAGGTCTCATCCCACATATCGTCATATAACCTTAAAGCATCAAACTCAGTTATGATTTGTATTTTTGTCATTCGAGTACCTTAACGGTAGAACCGCCTCCATCCATAATGCGCTCAATAACCCAACAGACAAGTGAAGCAAAAGAGCCAGAGTCTATGATGTCAACATACCCAAGCATAACGTAGATTGACTTGCCGATGTTGTCATCTGTGATCGTAACTGAAAGCATGGTGCGCTCAAAGTCTAATTTTTCTAGGGTTATCATCAGGTCTCGTTTATGTGAATTGAGGCCAGTGCCTCTCACCCATATGGACTGTGGAGAGACGCTTGCTTCTGACCCGAATATTCTTGCTGTTGATGACAAAAGTTTTATTAAAGCTTCGTTCTCAGCGGTTGTGTCTTGAACTAGCATTTTATGTCTATGTATTTCTTTTTATTTTCGTAAGCAGAGGGCAGGGAAGAAGTATCCCCTACCTCATAGCATTTAAGGCAGGAGACTTCCTTCGAGCCAAAGACAATGAAAGGTTCGTGCAGTGGAGCAAACCATTTGTTGCACCACTGACACGTTTCATACCTTATCGTCTTAGGCCGCTTTGAGTTTGTTTTTCGCTTTCTTGAACTCATCAGTCACGTTTGCCCTTGCCACCTTGCCAAGCGTACTGATTGCCGATGCGTGTTTGCGCCACATATCATCGATCTGTTCAATAGACTTAGCTTTGCTGAAATCGCTGATGATAAGAGTACCGTCTTGCTCGTCCAAGTCCATAGGCAAATCTTCACCAGCATAAACATTAAGGCCAAGTCCGTGAAATGCGATTGCCTTGACAAGACAGCGTTGCAAAGCTTTGTTCACCTGACCGCCATCGGGATGAACAACAGATTGATTCTTGTGATCCATAACATAATGGATCTCCGTATGAGAAAGCCCATCAATAGTAACCGTGACAGCTACATATGTGTGACCTTTGGTATCACGCATAAATGGTAGCGGGTTGTCCTGATTGTCACGGAAGATGTGCTTTTCAAATGTGGCGGTTGGGTATTTCTCTTTGACGTAGGCCCATGCCCAAGCCCAAGAGAGATAGTCGAAGCGACCTTTTTGCTCGACCTCCTTGGATACGTCAAAGCGTGATAGGTTATGCCATATTGAGTCAGTCATCGTTCTCCTCCTTTGGAGCTATGTGTGTGCAGGTTAAGGTTCCTGATCGTGAGCGTGTGACACGAATCTTGTGGCCTTGAAGGTTGCCGCCAAGATCGTAATCCATTCGCCTACACTTTTCAGGGATCTTTGCTTTGAACATATTCTTGGCTTCATCACCAACAGTGACGGCGTATTTTGCGTCAATGATGTGCTGGGCCTGAAAGCCAAAGATATGGTCGTCATCCTCAGTCCACCCATCTATGTCACGCATATTCATTACGAACATATCTGAATGATCTGGTGGAGGCATTGTCATTGGAGTGGCTTCTGTGCCGTTTTGATACATCGACCAGAAATTGACACAATTGTCGAGATACATGCTGGCCCAAGACTGGTCTAAGGTAAGCATACGCCATTCCATACGGCAACGAACCCCAAACAGGGCTACGAGATAGCATCTATCAACGCCGCTAACAAGCATATGATGCTGGCACTGAGGAGCATAGAACTCAGCAAGCTCGTCCATGTCTTTGAAGCCGAAGTGTGCTTTGATTTCCAGTGGAGCGTTATCGCCAACAACACGCCCATCAAAGGTAGAATGCAAAGGAATGCCGTTACGAAGAATAGTCTTGCCGCCACCACGAAAGTTGACTTGCCTTTTTTCTTGCTCAGCCCATTTGTCAATAATATAGGGCTCAAGATACGAACCTGTGTCCATAAGGAACTGGGTGTGTTTGTTTGGAGTCCATACTTCCTCTCCTGTCTTTTGACGCATAAGAGTCATCCACTGTGCAATGTCTCCGCTTGCTATTGTTTTAGCGTCTGATGAGCCAATGTATGTGGCACGTTCTTTAAGTTGAGCTTCGGTAAGCATAATCTACTCCTTAACAATCGGGGTCAAAGTCATGCCATTCTTGAAGTTCGTCTGGCTGACCGTCATCTTCGTATTCTTCAAAGTCATCATGTGGAGGCGTGTCTTTTTTCTTATTTGGAATGACCTGAGAACGAGGCGTTTTGTAGTAAGGGTTCCTTGGCTTTACCATTTGTAGTCCTCTGGCCCCAAATCGTTTTGGCTTCTTTCGTCAAGGGATGCTGACTCAAGAGCATCAATAAATTTGTCTTCATCAAAGTTAGGGTTGCCAGAAAATGTAGCTACAGTAGCTACAAATTCGGCTATCTTCTCTGGCCTAATGTTTGGAGCTACTTCTTTGGCTAACCACACAAAATGTTTTTTGGTCATATTTGGCATTATAGCCTCCTGTTGTTTATCAATTCACATTGGCATATACTTGGCTTCAGGTGAATGGGGAAAGCAATGAACGAAAAGCTTTTTGTCTCCAATCTTATTAAGCAATTTCAACGGCGTAGGTATGACCTTGGGCTGACACAGCCTGCGGTTGACCAGATGATTGGCGTTGCTCCGGGTCTTGTCGCAAAGTGGGAGATCGGGAACAGAAAGCCAACATTGTTTAATGCGTATTGTTGGGCAGAGGCTCTTGATTGCGAAATAAAGCTGGAGACTAAAGATGATTGTATGCGGGATTGACCCCGGCCTCAATGGTGGAATTGCTTTTCTTGGAGGCGATATGCCTTCTTGTTGCCGTGTTCCTGTTGAGACCTACACAATTGGTGGAAAGAAACGAAAGTACCTTGATCTTGTGTCGGTTGTTGAAATGCTTCACGACAAAAAGCCAGATATTGTCTATATAGAAAAACAACAGGCAATGCCGGGCCAAGGTGTGTCTTCAACATTCAAGACAGGATTTGGCTTTGGTCTTTACATAGGCGTTCTTGTTGCTATGGGCATCAGGTACAAGCAAGTCTCCCCTCGCAAATGGAAGGGAGACCTGAATGTTCCGAAGGAAAAGGATTTGGCAAGGCTTAGAGCCACTCAGCTTATTCCAAGTCTTTCGCACAAGTGGCAGTTAAAGTGCGAAGATGGTGTAGCTGAAGCGGCTCTTATCGCCTATTGGGGTTTGAATTGCGGCTAATCGCCGAACGCATCAACTTCAGGTTGTGGCTTGAGCTGTGGCCAACTGCCAAACGGATCAAAGACAGGATCTGAAGATAAGTGATCTGATAAGGCCTGAACACGCTCTTTCTTTGTGCCTGTAGATACTTTGCCAAATACATAATCTTCAAGCATAGAGATCTGCTCTATTTTGTATTTGTTGAGCCATTTTGTGTCTGGCTTGAACCATCCACCCCCAGTAGTAAAGTCTGGGATGTTTCTTTTGACGACCTCGTTGAGCATGTCATGCTTTGAAAGAGACGTAAGACAGATCGCACAAAAGAGCTTATCAAGTTCCTCATTAGTGAGATCGAGGCAGTAATCGAGAGGAGCTGTGCCGTTATTATCGTAAGCAAGTTGGCAAGCTTGAATATGCTCGTTGATATAATTTTCATAGTTAGGATTAGTGTAGCCATCTGGCTCCTCCTGCGGCGGGAACATATTTTGATAGTCAGCGTAGACATTGCCGACACGATTGATAGTTGAGTATGTATAGCCCAGCCTCCTATGGCAGAGCAGAGCTTTCATAAATTTTATCATGTGATGTTGGTAATTATCCCACATAGAATCCTTTACAAAAGCACCATGATAGCCCTTGAGAAGATCCTGTTGAGGCTTTGACATGAGCATAGGCGTAAGCTCTACTTCTTCTTCAGGCTGTTCTGAGGCGTCAAGCTCCGTCTGCTCCTCTAGCTCTACAGGAACCATCTTGACGGTTGAGAGGCTGTGAGAGTGTGTGTTGTAAGACACGAGCATGATGAGATCTTCACAAGAATACAAGTCCTCGTTGTGTTCTTGAACTAACTTGAATCCTCGTGTAGCTGGTGAGTCAAACCAGTATTCATCTTTGAGATACACAACATCCATATACCCCTCATCTCTGAAGTCTTGGATCATTTTGTGGATGTGATGCTCCTGATAAGACTCGAATACATCAATATTTGTTATATATCGCTCGTCAGAAAATAAGTCAGACTCGATACCAAGGTCAGACACCTCTTGAGGCGTTGGGTCTGATAAGTCGAACAAGGCTCTGTCAACAGAAATCTTACCGCCGACCATGCTGTTTTTAACCCAGCTTGCGCTTAGCTTCTGACCTGAATAGGCTTCTAGGAATTTGTCTTGCTTGTCCTTGTCGCCAAGTGTAAGAGCCATAGCAACGCCAATGCCAAAGTCATAGTTTCTAAACATTTCTTTGGCTTTGTCTGAAAGTTCGGCAAGGCTAATGCGCTGTTTGACCCATTTGGTTGTTTGACCAAAACGCTTGCCAACAGAGTCAAAGTCTTCTTCGCCGTCACTGACGAGAGCATAGATAGCGTCACACTCGTCAAGAGGGTGCATGTTCTCACGCATCATATTAGCGTGAAGTCCAACCTCTGTTTCATTGACGTCATTCATAATGACGCAAGGCACTTCATTAGCCGAGGAATCGCCGTACAGGTGCTTTAGAGCTTCGAGGCGTCTATTACCATCAACAACGATGTAACCGCTACCATTGGGCCTTACAACGAGATTATGAAGTACGCCCTGTGAATCGATTGAGGCGGCTAGTGACTTGACGCCTTCCTTTGAGGCGCTGACTTTTCTTACATTGTTCTCTGTGTGTTTAAGCTGATTCAGTGGAATCATCTGGTGCATTGACTGCCTCCATTAGAATGTAGTTGTCTCCGGATTCTATCTTGCCGCTGAAATACTCAAACTTAGAATCCAAGGGCGGTGCAAGATAAACTTTGTGTACTGCTGACTGTGATTGATCGTCATAGAATCGAATAACAATAAAGGATTCATCTTTCGTTTCTATGGTTATTTTTGAGCATTCTAGTGTTACTGAGCTATCAATGTAACTTACATTGCAGGTCATTTAACCCTCCATTCAAGAAAGTTTTAAACCGTATCTATTCTGTGTGCGAGTTAAGGCTCTAATGTAGCCTCTACCCACAGAGGCTCTCTCTCTTTTTAACTCCATTGCTAGAAGTTCCTTGGCTTCGGTATAAGATTTGCCGTTAGACATAATTCTATTGATAGACTCTTTGTATCTTTCAGGGCCACCAAGCATGTCTGTAATATCTTGAATCTTCAATTCTTTGTCTTCAGGAAGGCCAGCAAATTTAGAGTAATTTTGTGAATTGTACTGACAAGCCTCTTTGCTTTTTGGGATGTCTTTGTAAAGCTCTGCTGGCAAAAGCCAGACTTGAGAGCGTGGAGCTTTCCAATTTTTACCGTCTCTTAAAAAAAGAGTTCCAGCGTAAAGATCGTGGCAATGATTTACTATTATGCCGCCCTTTTGATGGATAACCTCAATTTTCTTTACGTCAGGCTTTTCCATCTTTTGAGCATATGTGCTGAGTATGACAACTGTCTGACCAACTTCAGGAGGGAATTTCTCATAAAATTCTTTAGTCTGCTGAAGGTCAGACCATTTGTTTCTCCACTCATAGTGATAAACATCAGGATCGCAATCTGGCATAAGTCCCGGTATTTTATGAAGATGCAAAGATTTAGGTCTTTCCATTTATTTCTCCATTATCTGCTTTTCTGAATTGAAGCTTGCATTCTTTTGTTGTGAACTTGATGACAATATAGGCTCTTTCGTTTGGGTCGTTGTTCATCAACATTTTGTCGGCGATGTCTGCCACTTCTGCGACAAACACAGGCCAGTCTTTCTCGACATCCCAATGGAAAGCCGCAGATGCCTCTAGTCGTTCGAGCCCCATTGATGTAGGGGTCCATATTTCAACGGTTGCGCTTGCAAACATTATTCTGCCTCTTTTTTTAGTCTTCCATGATTTTGTCAGTTATCATTTTTGAGGCGAACGCTACTCCAATCCACAGGGGCGCACCAAGAACTGATACTAGCAAGGTCGGATTGATCCCGATGCCAATCAGAGATGCTAGAATTACTAACGATAGTGTTAGGTGAGCAATGACGAAGTACCCAATCCATGCCGATTTCCGATTGACAAAGTGTATCTGTCTGATTTTGTTTAACATTCTTTGTTATCCTCATCTTCATTCTCCACCAGTTGAACAAGCTCACTCCGGCAGTTCATGCAGAAGCCGCCGGAGTCTTCGCTAAAATGGTAAAGCTTGTTGTACCCAAAGTGCAATGACTCACAATCGAGGCACTTGTAGATTTCGTCCATTATGAGACTTTCCAGACACGGACCTCATTCTTTGAGGCGGTGCGAGTCACAACCTTATGACCGTTCTTGTTAGCAATGTTACGCATTGACTGGGCTTGATTTTTGGTGACGAGCACCATGTCTCCGCTTTCCATACGTTCAAGAAGCTGTTTGATTGAGCTTCTTTTGCGAGGCGGGACTGGGACGTTTTTGTAGATTTTCTTTATCATTTTGTACTCCTGACAAAAAAGGCGACCCGAAGGCCGCCAGTTGTGGGGGGAGAGAGGGAGGGGCTCTCCCCCCTAACAGTTAAACAGACTTAGAAGGGAATGTCATCCCCTCCTGCTGGCATGGCATCAGGTGCGCTTGAGGCACCGTCAGAGGAGGACTTGCCCCCCATGCGGAATGTTGAGCCAGCACCAGCGAGTTTGATCTTGAAGGCACGTTGCTTGACGCCATCCTTCTCATACTCCTCGATGATTGGCATGCCCTGAACGAATACTGTCGTACCCTGCTGGACATACTTCTCAATGACGTTGGAGACCAAGCCCTTGCCATTTGAGCCATCCCAAGCCTCTACACGATACCAGTGGGTCTTTTCCACCTTCTCGCCGTTGGACTTGGTGTAGTTCTCATTGACTGCGATTGAGAAGTTAGCGACCTTTGTGCCATTAACATCCCGAATCTCAGGGGCTGAACCAACATTACCAGAAACTGTGATCTGAGCGAAATTCATCTCTTTTCTCCTTTACGTTTGAGATGGTTAAGTTAGAGGCATCAGGTCTTGCCTCTTGTCGCAGTCTTGCCACGGTCCCACAGCACGGAGAATTGTATGGGTACAACGTATCTGCGTCATCAAGCGATGGGAAACAAAACATTTTGCTCTAGTCCTGTTGCGCCATCACTCTATGCGTAGCTGTTAAACTTATTCAGCAACGTCACCACGCAATCATCTGGGAGGAACATGCTCCCAAACGAATTTGTATTTCTTCCACTTTGGCTTTTCATATCCTAACATTTTCTTCGATGCCAGAAGCACGAGTGAGATAATTGCGCCTCCAATTGCCGCCGCCATCATGCCAGCAAATGTGCCGAAGAACAGGACAACGAGCAGAGCAGTAGAGGCTATATCTATGGGGACGTCAAGCCAAAGAATGCGTTTGAAGTTCATTTTTGCCAAGAGGAATAGGACTCCACATGCTGAGAATATTCCTGCGATGATGTAGAAGACCATTTGACCCTCCTGATTAGCTTTCTCATTAACTGCAAGGCATACAGATGTGCCAAGGAAAACAATATGATAGCCACTGTCTTGAGAAAGAATGCTGATGCGGCTGGAATGCCAGCAGACAAAATTAGCAACACATAAAACAGGGCCAATACAACAATCATTGTGTACTTAAAATGGATATATTTTGGCTTAAATTTCATTGGTATCTCCGTTTGAGGCGCTCCCACCCCCTTGCCAGTCACGCAAAAAAATGTGGAATCCCTAGCGAACTGCCAGGGACTCCACTGTTTTGTTATCTGGACGTTGCAAAAGATGTGTCATCGCCCATATCGACCAACCCTGTGTCACGAGCGTACTCGTAGAAGGTAGTCGGATTGTTGCGGAAGGTATCGATGGTCATTGCGTTACGCTTCTCGATGCGTCTAACACGAGCCATCTCGTGTGCGGGCTTGTATTGACCCCAGTTGAGATTGTTGCGTCCGATGACTTCAGGACGAACCTTCCAACGGCAGATCTTGTAAGCTTGCATGGACGAGTAGTACGATACGCGCTTCTGCTCAAGTGCCTCGTCAATGGCATCGATACGATTCTGAGTAATCTCAATGCCAACGTCTGAACGAAGAGCATCGGCACGCTCACGCTTGAGCTGTGTGCCGTACTCCATGTCCTTGTATGCGATCTTCTCGAACATGCGAGTGATGCCGTCTGCGATCTTGGCCTGCGTGACAACCTCTGCGCCATCCTCGAACATGTCGATGACAGCGTGGATGCGTCTGGCAAGCTCGTCTGCCCACTGCTTCTGACGCTGATCGTCGTGATACTGCTCGGGCAGAGATTCTTTGGTCATAATGCGAGCGATACGCTCAAGCTCCTGAGTGTCGAGTTGCTTGTTGCGTGGTGATAGTTTTACTTTTGCCATTTATTTACCCTCCTGATGTGCGATACGCTTAATATCGCCTGTGTGATCCATGATTCTGTCAAAAACCTCTCCAGCTTTGGTATAGTCTCTAGCGATTGAAAACTGTGCAAGCTCGGAAAGATCTTTCTGAATTTTGTCTGCGAGATGGCAGAGTTCAGTTGCTTTGTTCATGTGATTCTCCTCACGTCTAGGTAATGGGGTAAGCTATAAACCTACCCCATATCTAATTGGCTTCTGTTATAGCCAGATAACTCTGTCAGTCATTGAAAGCTCTGCAAGCTCAGCGGCTCGCTCTATATCGCCAGCTTCTAATGCTTGGCGTACTTCCCAGTCGCACCAGAGCGCATCGTAATCGACTGGATCGTGATCTTCGATGGTGAATGTTTGCTGTTCTTTGTTCATGAGATTCTCCTCTCGTCAAGTTATCCACAACGCATACACGATTGTTGCGTCATGGCCCCCACGACCCCACAGGCTCGCAGAAGTCAAGCCCCTTGCCCCAAAGGGGTGAATATTGTTTGGCTGGGATAGATCTCGATGACGCAGAACTACGAGCCGCACCACTGTACGGCGACACCTTACAAATAGAAATGAAAGGGCCAAAGAATATTCAGGGCTTTACTTACCGAGACTGATGGGCGTCATCATCTAATGATACGCTAACAAATCGTGTGTGTGTGGTCTCTCCTCAAGGTGCTTTGCAAGAACGCAGGCTCGTCCTGCATGCGCGGCCTAGCGCATATTGCGGACTGCGCCGTCTCTTCTCGGGAGACATTAGGGCGCAGAACTCCAGTTACGCACAATATCAATGACATACAAAAAGTGACTTGACAGGGTTTGAGCAGGCGTGTGTATAATCCTTCCGTAAGGTGATGGGTCAGGAAAATGGCTAAGGCAGACACAAGCAAACAAGAGCGATACAAAGGTGGATTGGTCCCGATGGAAGACATCGAGAAACATGCGCCAACGGTAAGAGCAAGCAATGAGAAAATCACTGATGCACAGGCTGATCTGGTGCATATGATCTTGCATGATGGTTGCAACCCGACAAGTGCAGCAGAGAGGTTGGGCAGGAACAAGGCTTGGGCGTATAATACGCTGAATAAACAGCATGTTATCGATTACAGACAACAGTTGGCTATGATGACTTTGGGATGGGACGCTACACAAGCAATGGCAACGATGCGTGAACTGCTTGGTAGTAAGTCCCAATACGTTAGGCTTGAAGCCGCTAGGGATTTGATGGATCGTGCTGGATTTCGTAACGATGCGCCTAGAGCTCCGTCAACGGCGGTACAGATTAACTTCAACGTGGACTAGATGGGGCCCCATGAGTGAATTGCTCTCTGACAGACACGCACTTAAAAAACAGGGCAAGGACCAAAGAAAGGTCAACCACACACGCAATAGACTCATTCAGAGCATTTGCTAAAAATATTTTTTTTGTCTAGGAGGCGATTATGGGTAAGAGCAGTAGTGGTCCGTCTGGTGGCGGTGATAGGAATCGAGGAGTAGAAAGAGGCAGAACTAAACAGCCTGCTGTTGGGGTTAGAAAGGTAACGCCAACGAAAGTAGTTCCTCCAGTAGCGGCAGAACCAAAGCAACCAGCCCCCAAACCGGAACCAAAGCCAACGCCAGTATCGACTGCAAAGGTCGCATTTGGTGCTGAGGTCATAGATACTCCTGCCGCACAAGCCCAGTTGTCTGCTAGACAGAAGGTGATAACGGAAAGCCCACTTGCGAAGATTCCTACCATTGGCGGTGTAGCCGCTAAGATTATGGGTGAATCTAACCTTGCAAGACAGAAAAGGGCTCTTGAGGCAGGCGGTGCGGCTGTTGCAGAAGCTGGCACATCATTTGCTCCACAAGGTCAGCGTTATACGGAAGCCCCGGGGATGAGATCAAGTGCAGAGTTAGCAAGCCAAAGATTTGCTGTTGGCACTCAGGGAGGCGAAGCTAGACAAGGGCCGTCTGGAAGCATTGGTCAAATTAGTGCAACGAAGCCTCCTGCTGGTTCTGGCATGGGTTATGTTGGCGATGTTGCTGGCGTTGTTAAGACGACAGACGTTATGGGTGTTCCTGTAACAACATTTACTGGAAAGTCTGGATACACACCGACAGGTGCAAAGATTGATAAGACGATTGGTGGTGTTGAAGAGACTGTAGTTGCGCCAAAGCCCACTTCTGTCACCCAAACATCTACATTGAGTGATGCGGCGAAAAAGAAAAGAATTGCCGCTTTGGGTGCGGGGTCTGGTTCTGCTCGACAGAGAGTTTTCTTTGGTGGGGGCCAGTGAAGTTAGATTACAAACCGCCGGGGCCAGTAGCCAAGGCGTTTATGAAAGATCGCTCTTTTGTTAGAGGAATCCGTGGGCCTGTTGGTTCTGGCAAGTCTGTTGCTAGTTGTATGGAGCTTATGCGTATTGCTGTTAATCAACAGCCTAACGCTAATAATGTGCGCCGAACACGGTTTGCGGTTATAAGAAACACAAATCCTCAGTTAAAAACCACGACAATCAAGACATGGCGTGACTGGTTTTCGGATGATATAGGCAAATTCGTCTGGTCGCCGCCATATACGCATCATGTCAGCTTTGCGCTTGGTGACGGCACCACTGTAGAGTCAGAAGTCATCTTTTTGGCTTTGGACAAGCAAGAGGACGTAAAGAAGTTGCTCAGTCTTGAGCTTACGGCGGTGTGGATTAACGAAGCCAGAGAGATACCAAAGTCGATTGTTGATGCTTGCACGATGCGTGTTGGTCGTTTTCCTTCAATGAGAGACGGTGGGCCTTCTTGGTTTGGCGTGATTATGGATACGAACAGCCCTGACGAGACGCATTGGTGGGCAATTATGTCTGGAGAGGCCCCAGCACCCGAATATATGTCAAATGAAGAGAAAATGTTGCTTGTAAAGCCGGATGATTGGACGTTTTTCTCTCAGCCGGGGGCCATGAAAGAGGTAAAAGACAAAGACGGCAACATAACTGGCTATGAAAAAAACCCAAAAGCAGAGAATCAGGGCAATATTCAGCAAGATTACTACGATAAGATCATTTTGGGTAAAGCGCCTAGCTGGGTTAAGGTGTATGTGCTTAACGAATACCAAGCTTTGCTTGACGGAAAGCCTGTTTATCCATCTTTTAGGAAGGAGACGCACGTTGCGAAGTCACCCATCGAACCCAAGGTCGGTACAGAAGTTATCGTTGGCATTGACTTTGGCAGGACGCCATCGGCTATCTTCACCCAGCAGTTGCACTCAGGAAAGTGGACAGTCTTCCACGAGGTTATCGGGCAGGATATGGGAGCCGGAAGATTTGCAGAAGTCCTCAAACGTGAAATCTCAAAGAACAATTGGGATGGACTAGAGTTTAAGTTTGTTGGAGATCCAGCCGGAAACCAAATGGCGCAGACAAGTGAGCAAACGCCGTTTATGATTCTAAGGGCGGCTGGCATAAATGCTCATCCAGCACCAAGCAACGACAGGGTTATGCGTGTAGAAGCTGTGGAAGGGGTAATTAACAGGATGGTTGACGGCTATCCGTCACTTACTGTTAGCCCGACTTGCACTGTGCTAATTGGTGGATTTGAAGGCGGCTATCAATATAAGCGGCAGTACCATATGGGCAAGGAAAGCTATGAGGAAGTCCCAAGCAAGAATAGGTTCTCTCATCCTCACGATGCTTTGCAGTATGCGTTTTTAGGGGGCGGTGAGGGTCGTAGAGTGATTAGCGGTGTAGGTAGTCGTCCTACCCCCGCCACTGTAGAGAGAGTAGGAAACCCTTTCCAGCGTCAGAAGGCAAGGAATAGACGGTCAAGGTATGCAAGAGCGTTATGAAGCTAATAATATGCTTTGAAGACACAGGGAATGTGGGACCATGGAAACTGTTCACATCTCACAGAAAAGGCTTTGGTCATGTTTTCGTTATTAGCTACGATGTGGATAATGACATTTGGTTTAAGTTTGAGTGCGCTAGTCAGCGTTTCGTGGTTGATACATACAAAGGTGAGGATGCTGATTATCTTGTTGGGTATTTGATTGAAAACTGCATATGCTTAGACTGTGAGGTTCAAAGCACTATGACCTATATTCCAAGATGGACATATTGTGTCAGCATTGCTAAGCATTTTGCGGGTATCAGAAGCCCTTGGATATTAACGCCATATCAGCTTTATTGTGAATTGATTAAAAATGGTGCCAAGCGCATTTTTGAGCGTGAATAGGAGATTATTATGGGCTTTATGTCACCTAGTACGCCGGGGCCAGACCCAGCTTTAGAAAAAGCAAGACTTGAAGAAGAATCTCGTCTTGAAGCTGAGAAAAAGGCAGAGGCAAGAAGGAAAGCAGAATCAGAAAGAAAGCGTAGAGCCAATCTTGTTGGTCAGCGCAGTCTTCAGGAAGAAGATATTGTGGGATTCCAAGGTTTCCGCACAAGCAAAAGCATGGGTAAATCCATAAGGAGTTAGCATGAGAACGGTGCAAAATGGAGACGGAAACCCAATACCGCCTTCAGACGGAAAAGATTCGGGCGAGTTAAAGCGCATTATGCAAAGGTACAAAAAGGCCAAAGGTCGCTGGTCTTCTTGGACTGACTTGTGGGAAGAGATGTATGATTACGTTCTCCCGCACAGAGAAAGCTTTTTCCAAGAATCTGCCGCCGCAAGACGCACTGAGAACATATATGACGAAACTGCTGTTGTTGGATTGCCCAAGTTTGCATCACGGCTCCAGCTTGGGTTCTTTCCTCCTAATGGGAGGGCATTTAAGCTTGCTCCGGGGCCGGAGTTCCCAAAACAAGCAATAACAAAGGGGCTCTTGCAGGAGCTTGATCGTATTACCGATCTTTTTCACGAAGGTTTGAGAAACTCAAACTTTAATGCTGAGCTTCACGAAGGTCTTCAAGACCTTGGCCTTGGCACAATGAATCTGTTGTGTGAGGAGGGGCGTTTCCTTGGTGATCTGCACTTTACCGCTGTTCCTCCTACCAACTTGGCTTTGTTGTCAGGCTCTATGGACAGAGTTAGCGACTGGTTCCGCTGGAATAATGAAATGGAGCTTACTGAAGTAAAGCACCGTTATCCTGACGCTCAATTTACTGATAAGATGCTTCAGATCCAAAAGCGTGATCCGAATCGTAAGACGAAAATCATTGAAGCCACAATGTATGACGAGAAGGACAGGTTTAAGGACGAGTACACATATTATCTTGTGTCTGAAACCGATAACGCCATTCTCATCAAGAAGACGTTGAAAGGTCGCGGGTCGGTTCCTTGGATTACGACACGCTGGTCAAAGTCAGGCTTTGAAGTTTGGGGTCGTGGCCCTGTTTTGCAAGCAATGCCAGCTATCAAGACTTTGAACCTCACAGTTCAGTTGATACTCGAAAATGCTGAGATGGCTATCGCTGGCTCATATGTGTATGACGATGATGGGGTGTTTAATCCTGACAATATCACAATTCAGCCCGGAACCTTTATCCCAAGAAGCCCCGGATCTAGCATTGATACATTGCAGTCTCCGTCAAGGTTTGATGTCGGACAGCTTATCCTAGATGACATGCGCCGCAATGTTAGAAAAGCGTTGTTTATTGACGAGCTTGATACAAGGCCAAATGCAAGAACGCCTTTATCAGCTACTGAGGTATCTGAGCGTCTGGCAGATGTGTCAAGAGACATGGGTGCTGTTGCTGGTCGTATGCAAAAAGAGTTCTTACAGCCTCTTGTTGAGCGTATTGCGAAGATCTACAGCGACCAAGGGCTTATCGACATACCAAAAGTAGATGGTCGTGAGCTTAGAATTGTTCCTGTGTCCCCCCTTCTGAGGGCTCAAGATCAACAAGACGTATCTGACTTTGTAAGGTTCCAGCAGACAATAGCGGCTACATTCGGTCCTGAGATTACGCCAGTTCTGTATAATCAGGAGAATGTGGTTAAGTACCTTGCCCAAAAGTTTGGTATTATGGAAGAGCTTCTTGCTGACCAAGGCCAAGTAGAAGCCAATGTGCAGACAATGCAACAATTGATGCAACAAGGGATTCAGCAGTGAAGGAAAAAATAAATGTTTCGATTGACGGCAGAGGATATTCTAAGGAGGTTGATAAAGACCTTAATAGCAAAGCCTACGCTTTGTTTGGCTCGGGGGTTGGAAGAGACTTCTTATCGTACTTGGAATCTATCACGACGAATAACATCTACCCTGCTGGAGTGGGAATCGAAACTCTAGCCCACGCAGAAGGCGCAAGGTGGATTGTTGCTGTGATTAAGAAGCGTTGTGAAGTTGGAAGGAAACAAGGTGGCTAAACCTACTAACCCTAAACTGTATGCACGAGCAAAGTCTATTGTTAAGGCAAGGGTCAAAAAGTGGCCTTCTGCCTATGCCTCCGGTCAGCTTGTTCAGCAGTATAAGAGAATGGGAGGTAAGTACAGTTGATTGGCGTTCCTGTCATTGATGCTATTCAGGTTGTCATACTGATTATTATTTTGATAAAGATATTCAGATGAGTCTTAGCAAATGGTTCAATGAAAAGTGGGTAGACATATCCACAACGAAAGATGGCAAGCACCCTCCTTGTGGTCGCAAAATGGGCGATGGCAGAAGGGGCTACCCTAAATGTGTGCCGTCATCTAAAGCGGCAAGCATGAGCAAGAGCGAAAAGAAATCGGCTGTACGCCGGAAACGTGCGACAAATCCATCAAAAGGCAAAAAGCCTACATATGCGAGGACATAATGGCTAAATCACCAGCTTGGCAAAGAAAAGAAGGAAAAAACCCTGAAGGCGGCTTGAATGAAGCTGGTCGTAGATCTTTGCGTAGGCAGGGAAAAAACATCAAGCGTCCTGTTTCCGCAAAGGAAGCAAAGAAGTCACCAAAGGCGGCGGCAAGGCGCAGATCATTTTGTAAGCGGATGATGGGTATGAAAAAGAAGCTTACAAGCAAAAAGACGGCTAATGACCCTAATAGCCGTATCAACAAAGCACTAAGGAAGTGGGATTGTTAATGAGTGAAGAAGCAGTTCAAGAAGCTGAAACCCAAGAGGTTCAGGCTCAAATGTCAGAGCAGGAGCAACCTCAAGACCAAGTAGCAGATAGACCAGATTGGCTTCCAGAGAAATTTGAAAGACCAGAAGAACTGGCGAATAGCTACCGTGAGCTTGAGCGAGCTTTTTACACAAGGAAAGAAGATCTCAGAACGCAGATTGTTGAAGAGTTAAACAAAGAGGCTGTGAGCGATGCTCCAATTAGCCCTGCTGATTATGAGATCAATATAGAAGCACCTGAAGGCATGCAGTTTAATGTGGACGAAAATGATCCTCTTTTAGACTGGTTTCGGGACAAGGCGCATAATTACGGCATGTCACAAGACGAGTTTAACGGCCTAATGAATGAATGGGCTGTTATGGAAGCTAACCGTGGGCCTGATTGGAATGTAGAATCAGAAATTCTTGGTGAGCATGCAGATCAGAGACTTGATCGTGTAGATTCATGGGCTCATAAGAACCTTTCGGAAAATGCTTATCAGGTATTTGCCAATGTTCCGGCGTCTTCTGGAATGGTTCAATTATTTGAAGAGCTTATGGAGCTTAACGGTCAGCCGAAGTTTAACATGGTGAGCGAATCAGAATTTCAGGAGAGGATTTCTCTTGAAGATTTGCGAAGCATGCAAAACGATCCTAAGTATTGGCGTGAGAAAGACCCTGCCTTTATTGCAAAGGTTCGGGCTGGGTTTGCCCAATACTCAAGGACTAAGTAGCAATGTGAATTAACTTCTCAATGCTATTATGAGAATGTGTTTTTGCAAGAAGGCCCATAAAGCAAGGGACAACCGAAAGGCCCCAAGCCGATGGACAACCGAGATGCAAACAATAGTAACCACTTTTTAGGAGGTCGTAGCGATGGCTACTCCAACAATCGATACCTCCTTTATCGAGGAGTTTGAATCCGGCGTCCACATGGCGTATCAGCGTCAGGGTTCTAAGCTTCGGAACACAATTCGGACCGTCAATGGCGTGAAGAATAAGACTACGTTCCAGAAAATCGGTAAAGGATTTGCTACTACCAAGGCTCGTCATGGCAACATTGCCCCGATGAATCTTGAGCATACAAATGTCGCCGTCACCCTTGAAGACTACTTCGCTGGTGAATGGATTGACGATCTGGATCAACTGCGTATCAACCACGATGAGATGCTTGTTGCTCAGCAGTCAGGTGCATATGCACTTGGTCGCAAGACTGACGAGCTTATCCTCGATGCAATGGACGCAACAACTTCAACAGCTAATGAAACCACCAACGGCGCAACATTGGCTTGGGCTTTCGGCCTGATGGAATCTTTCGGTAACAACGATATTCCTGATGACGGACGCCGTTATGTTGTTGTCGGTTGGGAAAACTGGTCACAACTGATGGATCTGGACGAGTTCTCTCGTGCAGAATATGTCGGTGAGTCAGACCTTCCCTTCATGAACGCAATGACTGCTAAGCGTTGGCTTGGCTTCATGTGGTTCCCATTCTCAGGTCTTGACGATGACGGAACAAACCGCAAGTGCTTTGCATGGCATGCAGATTCTGTAGGTCACGCAATCGGTGCTGACGTTTCTTCCAACATGCAGTACCACAACGATAAAGATGCCTACTTTGTTCTCAACAAGATGCAGATGAATGCTGCTCTTATTGATGTAAATGGCGTCTTTGAATGTAGCTTGAAGAAGTAAGGAGAGTTCAGAATGGCACTCGTAAAAGCAGACCTTACTTTGGTCAACTATTCAGGCAATGGCTTCCATATTTGGCATTACAAGTCCACTGCTGACGCTCTGAACACAATTGATACAGCCGCTTACTTTAACGATGTATCAAGTGAAATGAATGTCGGTGATGTGATCTTTATCAATGCCTCAAATGGCTTTGGCATTGCCACTGTTGTTTCAAACTCTGGCGGTGTAGTCGACACTGGCGACATCGTTAGCATGACAACAGATAGCCGTTAATGGCTAAAAAACCTACAATGAAGGCGGCGGCGAAAGCCGCCCCTTCTCCTCAGAAAGAGATTCGTGGTGGCTATGTTCGTAAGCTTGGCCCCAATGCAAAATTAGGAAAAGGGGCAAGATAATGAAAACTTGTGCAACATGCCCAACCCCCGGCAAATGCCGAGCCGCTGGCAAGTGTCTTAATGCCAAAAAATCCACTAAGACAATGGGAAAAGGCTACGGTAAGTAAATGCCAACGACCCCATCAACCGACATCGAAGTAGCACAGAAAGCAATGGTTCTAATTGGTTTAGAGCCATTGACTTCTTTTACGGACAATACTGATGAAGCGTTGGTTGCCAATACCATTTATGAAGATGTTGTGCGTGACTGTTTGTCACAAACTAACTGGAATTTTGCTACAGGGCAAAAGGTCTTATCAAGGCTTACAGATGAGCCTGTTGGACGTTGGACGTCTGCATACGCATTGCCAACAGAGCCTGAAGTAATTCAAGTTCAAACTGTTACAATCGATGACGTTGTACAACGCTATGACATCTATGAGCGTTATATTTATATAAATGCAGAAGTCGGAGATGAAGTTGTTCTTAACTACATCTTCAGACCCGATACTCAATATTGGCCCCCATCATTTACTATGTGGGTTATATTCCGTTTGGCTTCTGTTCTTGCTCTGGCGGTTACTCGCAAGGGCGATGTAGCAAGCTCATATACTACCTTGGCTGAAACTCAGTTTAGAAGAGCAAAGGCAAGGGATAGCCAGCAAGTAACCACACAAGGTCTTCGCTTGAGCAGATTCCATCGGGCAAGGCTCGGCAATGGCATCTACCAAGACATAGAAGGCACAACGACATGAGAATCGAATGGCCCTCTTACGTCAATTTTACACGAACTTTACTGCTGGTGAGCTAAGTCCATTACTAAGCTCTCGCATCGATTCCGATGCTTACAAGAACGGCGTAAAGACATTAAGGAACTTTAGGATACGCTCTCAGGGCGGCATTACACGCCGTCCCGGGCTTCAGTATCTTCAAAGCCTTAGTAACATTGCGTATCAGACAGAGCCTTATGTTTATGATGAGGACGAGGCTTACATTGTACTGTTTAGCAACGCAAGAGTTGATATTGTTGATGTATCTGACCCTGCTAACATTGCCGATACTATAACGTCATGCCCTTGGACAACGGCAATGATTGGCGAGTTAAAGGTCGCCCAATCTGGCGATACAATGATTATTGTGCATCCAGATATGGCAATGCAGACCTTGACAAGAACTGCCGCAGATACTTTTGCTCTTGCAGATTATGATTTTGACCATGATGGCACAGCGCACTATGAGCCATTTTATAGGTTTGTAGATCCTTCTGTCACAATTACGCCGCAAAACTCGAATACTGGATCTCAAAACTTCACAGCAAGTTCTTCTATATTTAGCAGTGATTGGGTTGGGGAACATATAGAATACACAGATAGTGCTGGTACGGTTGTCCATATTGAAGTAACTGCCTATGTATCGGGTACTGTTATAACAGGAAACTTTAGTTCTGCTGTAGCTAACACAAATGCTAGAGACACTTGGAGAGAGCAGGTGTTCTCTTCTCGTCATGGCTACGCTAGGTCTGTCATTTTTCACGACCAGCGTCTAATTTTTGGCGGCTCAAGAGATTTGCCAAATCATTTATTCTTTTCCAAAGTTGGGGAGTATTATAACTTCGATGTGGGGACAGGTCTTGATGACGAGTCAATCCAAGTGCAGATTGCAGAGAACCAAGTCTCTGAAATCAAAAGCATGGCATCCTTGCGTCATTTGTCCATATTCACCTCTGAACAGGAGCTTTACGTTCCTACCGTTGATGAGCGGCCCCTTACTCCGTCTACTATTGCGATTAAAAAGCAAACGTCTTTTGGGTCTGGCAATACTGCTCCTGTTGAGTTTGATGGCGCAATCGTGTTCCTTACCAAATCTAAAGGAGCGATTCGTGAGTTTATCTATTCCGATTTAAGCCAAGCATATAACTCTGATGCTTTGACTATATTATCTCAGCATTTGATTGTGACGCCAACCGCCTTGGAATCCCAGCGTGAAGCTTCGGATCAGGTTGAGTCTTACCTTTATGCTCTTAATAGCGATGGCACAATACCTGTGTTTGTCAGCATTAGAAAAGAAAAGCTTCAGGGCTGGTCTCAATACTCAACAAGCGGAAGCTTTAAGAACATTGTTAATGTGAATAGACGTATCTATGTAATTTGCGAGAGAACTATAGACGGCTCGACATTAACTACTCTGGAGCGGTTCGATAACGATTACAATCTTGACAGTGCCTATAAAGCTACTAGCGGCAGTGCTACTAAAAACTGGACGATTGCTCATCTACCTAACACTGAGGTCGCAGTTAAGAGTGGTAATTATGGCATGGGTACTTTTACTACTGATGGTAGCGGAAACCTCACCCTAACTGAAGCGGTGACATCGGTAGAGATAGGTATAAACTACACGCCGACTATGACGACATTGCCTCCTGAATTTACCCTTCAGGATGGTATAACGGTTGGTCAAAAGCGCAGGATTGTTCGTGCTGTTTTGGATCTTAATGAGACGTTGAGTGTCAAGACAAAAGGCACTAACATCCTAATCAGGCGTGTTACTGATGATTTTTCACAGGAGCCTACAGCTATAACTCAGCGCAAGGAGGTTTATCTTCTTGGCTGGTCTGCTGAAGGAACAGTTACTATTACGCAAGATCAGCCATTGCCGATAACGCTGAATGGAGTCTTGCTGGAGGTTGAGGTCTGATGGGCGTTGAAATGCAAATTGCCTCTGTTGCTTTGACTATGCTTGCCGCCAAGCAACAGAAAAAAGCATATGAGATGGAAGCCAGAGCCTATAAAGAACAAGGCGATATGGCAAAGATACAGGCTAGTCAGCAAGAGACTGAAAGAAACAGACGCTTGCGTCAACAGCTTGCAAGTCTTAGCACATCGATGGCTGGTCAAGGTGTTGCTATTGGCACTTCTGCCTCAAGCGAAGCTTTGCGTATAGATGAAGAAAAACTAGCACTTGCAGATATTGGGTCCATCCGTTTGATGGGGATGTCTCAAAGACGCAAATTTGATCTTAGTGCAGCTTCGTCAAGAACAGCGGGTCAGGCGGCAATTATTGGTGGATTTAGCAAATCTGCCGCAATGGGTTATGATATTCAAACAGGCAAAACCTCAACAAAGAGTACGACATAATGGCTTATCAGAAAACAAGAGGAAGAAGCGTTACTGTCAGCCCTACAGGAATGCCTGACCTTAGTGGTTATAAGCAGTTTGCGGGAACAATTGACAGGCTGTCTGACATGACAATGAGCATTGGTGCGGATATTCGTAGCCAAGAGTTCAACGACATGCTAATACAGGCCGAGAAAGAAGGACGTACTGCTGGTGTTAGATACGACAAGGATGGGAATCTTGTCCCTCTTGTTGATACGACATACGCATCTGCTATGAAAGCTTTTGGCACTGAAGAGCAGAGGGTTCTTCAACAGGCATATAAGAAGTCGGCTATTTCGACCTATTCTGCCCAGCTAGCGATTGATGCTGGAAGTGCGGCTGATGTTGCTCTTACGCAGACGCCGACCAACCCAGATGCAATTAATGGTGCCGCAAGAGGTTATCTTGAGAGCCTTCAAGACGATCTTGACCCTGATGTCTTTAACGCTATAGCACCTAGAGTGAACGCTGAGTTCCAAACTCGTGTTGGTCGTGCAAGAGCTGGCCTTCTTGAGGAGACAAGAAAGAATACGATAGAGACGCATACCACAAGGGTTGGCGACCTCTATAAGAAGCTTGGGGTTATTGGGACCGTTGGTGCTGGTAGCGACCCAGAAGCACAAGAAGGCACAAGGCTGATAACTGAAGAGATTATTGGCGAAATAGAAGAATCTTTCGAGACGTTAAAGCTTAACGGCATTACTGAGTCTGAGATTGAGAAAATTCGCCGTACTGGTCAGGCCTCTGTTCAGATTCAAGCTTCAAAGGGAAATGTAGAAAAGATCTTTTATGATCCTAGTGAAGAGGGAGGTTTTGCAAACGCAATTGCTTTTGCGATTGAAACAGAAAGTCAATTTGCAGATGACCCAAGGTTTGACTCAAAAGTCCTTTCCGATGCAATGATTGCTCATGCAAGGAAGCTGAAGGCAGTAAAAGATGCTGGAATAGCGGCATCAGAGAAGAATCAGATTGATGTTGTTGGAACCTTTAGCCTTAAAATACAAACAGGACAGGTTCAGAGCGAAGATGAAATTTTGTCACTTCCCATTAGTGACCAGAGAATGTCATCACTTTTGCGTGAGTTTAGGGCATATGAGAAAGCGGAAGCATCTGACCAGTTAACCGAACAATCGAGAAGGGATGCTGAACACAAACAGCAGTTTGATGGGCATGTAGCTGATTATATTGACACAACAAGAAGCGATGATGAAAGAACCGTTTCAAGAATTGCCGCAGAAACTATGTATGCAAATGGCTTGATAGATCCAGCCACTTGGAAGTCTTTTGTTAAGACTAGAAACTCTGAAATTAGCAAGCAAATTATGGCCGCTGGGAATGCTGCTTTTGTGACCATTGAGCATGAGATTAGCAAGCAAGGCAGGTATTTGCTTACTCCAGAAGCTCTTGAAAAGATGGAGCCTGAGTTAGTAGCAAAAGGTTTTATTGGCGAAGGAAAAGCCAAAAGCATGTCTCAGTGGAGGTCAATGATAAGGGACTACAAGTCTCGCTATCAAGAGTTTGACAAGAAAAGAGCTGAGACTAATAGGGCTCTTGCAAAAGCAAGGTCTGGTCAAGATATTAGCCAGAAAGAAAAAGATCTTATTGTTGAGCAATTTGCTCCTATGTTGCAACAGGACGATGCTGGCAACGTGTTTGAGCATGCCAATCCTGAAATTGCTGAGCAGAATATGGATCTTGCTGTTGCTTTTAGCGTTAAGTATAGAACGATACACCCAGAGATACTTAGCACACTAAACGGCATTAATGACGCTCAGTTTGATTCTGATTTGTTTGAAAACGCATTGCAGATGTACAACAAAATTTACCTAACGATGGCTAAAGGTATTAACCAAGCTGGGACGGCTGGGCTTGGCGTTGGAGATTTGCAAGCCGAAAAGTTTCTTAAAGATGCTGGCGTAGATACGGCTCAATTTAATATTTTACGTTTTGTAGGCGGCAAAACATGGGCAGCCATGCAAAGCGCTTCAGAGTCAACCACCAAAGGCGCTCGTATATCTAATAGCATAAAAGCTACCTTTGGAAGCATTGATGAGGCTATAGAAGCTAATTTCAAAAAGTACGTTTCTCCCTCTAGCTATGCTGAAAACGCTCTTAACAATTTTTTTGGGATTTCATGGAGAGATCCTGATGTCCTAAAACAGCTTGACCAAATCAGCGTTGCTGAAGGTGGAGATATAACAGAGGCTTACATCAGGGACCCAAGGTTAAAAACTTATTTGAGGATGGCGGTTCCTTCTATCATGCAAATAAAGAATTACCCTGTGACAGAAGAGGGCATTGGTTTGGCGATTAGAGAGGCTGTTGTCGATGTGTCTGATTCTGTTGGAGTTAACATTGATGAAGACGGAAACTCTTATGTTGGCTTCAACACATGGTATCAGCATGCCGCCGCAAGCATTGGGGCTAATGTAAGTGTTATTCCCAATAACAGCGTTCAGGAAGCTTTCTTTAGAGAATTAAGGCGTCATGTTCTAAGGCCAGATGTAGCTTACGATCAAAAGATTATTGATATGGTAAAGAACAACGAGGGTACGATTCGTGTTGAGCCAGATGCTGTTTTTGGCAGAGACCAGACATACTCAGCTTGGATCACTGATAAGTATGGAAACTCAACCCCAATCGTCTCAGGCTTTAGATATGACTACAATCGCTCATTTGACAATAAGATCGTGACAACTGCTGTTGCTAGGGTGAAGAACTCTACTATTAAGAAATTCTTTAGCCAGATGAGCCTCCTTACGCCTAGCATTGTTGAGGGGGTCGCAGAAGACATTCTGGAAGACTATGATGAGGAGTCTGGAATGTTCACAGGCGTTGGCGTTCTTGAAAGGCTTAATGGTGCAATCAACGCAGTTAAGCCTGTTGCTGGTTTTGTAAAGCCAAGCGCAGGTGTCATAACGACTCCGACTATTGACGCACAGGACACAAAGCTTTTGAGAGACTGGGCAATGGGCAAGTTTAACGATCAGGAATACCTGACTGAGCTGATGAGTATTTACGAATGAGCAATATTGATTGGGATTTTATTCTGAGACAAGAAGGTTTTCGTCTGAAAGGCTATGTTCCTGATGCGAAAAATTCAAAGTCAGGCGTTACAATTGCCAGTGGGTTTGATTTGGGTGCTAGGTCAATTGAGGACTTAAAAGGCCTCCCTGAAAAGCTTATTGAGAAATTGACGCCTTACCTTGGCATTAAGGGAGCACAAGCAGAAGAGGTTGCTGGCGATCTTTCTGTGAGCGATTCAGAAGCCAAAACAATTAATGAGTTTGCAAAGAAGAAAGAACTTGGTTTGCTCAAGGAAAGATGGCAGTCAGCCACAGGCAAGTCGTTTGATGATTTGCCAATGCGTGAAGCTACCGTTATTACATCTGTTGCTTTTCAGTACGGAAACCTTGCTACAGAAACACCAAACTTCTGGAATCAGGTTACATCGGGAGATTGGGATTCTGCTGTCAAGAACCTAAGAAACTTTGGCGATAGCTATGGAAGCCGCAGAAACCGTGAGGCTGATTACTTTGAATCAGGGGCTCAAAAAAAAAGTGAAACATACGGCATAAAAGAAGATCCTGTTAGGGGTATTAGAGCCCCGGAGCAAATTGCTGGAGATCCTCAGTTTGCCGAGGATATGGCAATTCGTGACGAAACAATGGCAGAGCCAGTTGTTGCAGAGCAAGAGACTGTCAGCCCATACAGCAACATTGAAGTTCCTGACTGGTGGATGAAGGATAAAAAGAAACCTATCCTTCCACCAGTAAAGGACATGACTCCAGAAGAAATTATTAACACTGAAGCTGGCCTTCTCCCAGAAGAGGAGCCAGCGACTTATGGCGGCAGGCCGATTGATCCTGACGTTATTATCAGAAAAGATATTGAGGATGTCGGTCCTGTTGCAAAGACATTATCAGTCAATGAATTTGGCGATGCCAATCCATTGTTCTTTACAAATGACTCTAATCAGATATGGGGTGCGGCAATGCGTACCCACAACCCTGTATTGGCTTTGAGAGATTATGTTTCTGATCTGATGTTTGAAGACATTGAAGATGAAGAGGGCTATGACGTTTTCCAAGATCCGATTGTTCAGGATAGACCAGAGCTTCTTTGGAGAGCGATGCACAGCGGTAGCTCGGCAAGAACAGCAAAAATAGCTGAGCAGTTAGACATAGAACGGCGTGATGCTGAGATACTTGCTGGGGCTGACTCATTTGCAGAGGAGTTAGGTAGCGCCCTTCTGACACCATCTACGTTTGCTCCGATGGCCTCTTTTAACTTAATGAAGACGGCATCTGTCCCTAAAAGGTTTGTTGGCGGTGCGGCATTTTCGTTTGCCACTGTGTTTCCAGAGCAGATGGCTTTGAATGCGGCAAGAGAAGATAGAACAATTACAGATAGCGTCCTTGCCTTGACTCTTGCCACAACAATTGGCGGTGCGGCAAATACTGTGTTTGGGCCTACAGTCGCAAAGTCAATTAGCAAAAGATCTGCCGCAAAGACTGCCGCATATGAAGCAAGGGAAACAGAGGGCGTGTACGAATCTATGGGTGCCGCCGCAAATCCCACAAGGGCAAGGGAAACTGCATATGCAACAATTGAGCGTGATGCCGCAAAGGAAACAGGTGTAAAGCTAGAAAAGCTTGGCTTTAATCCTGTGTTCAGAATGCTCAAAAGCAATAACCCTATTGTCAGGGGCCTTGCCGCAGAGATGGTTGATATGGGCGGCATTATGACAAAGCGGGTTGATGAAGAGCTTGCTATGTCGCAATCAGTAGAGACCACGTTTAGAACACGTTATCTGTCGGAGCTCCTTGATGCTGTTAGAGCCTCTGATGAAGCATATCTTTCCTACAGGGGGAAGGTTGCAAGTGACAGCGATATTGTAAGATCGTTTCAGATTATTGGGTCACAGATAAAAGATAAGTTCAAATCCAATAAACAATATATGTCCGAAGTTGATTTTCGTGTTCGCATTGGAAAGGCAATGCGCCGTGGTGATGTTGATGAAGTTGGCGATGCGGCTTCTCCATTTGTTAGCCAAGCGGCTAGTAAGGCAAGGCGTCACTTTGAGTTTATTAAGAAGCAAGCTGAAGATGTTCGTTTGTTTGAAGCGGAGATTCAGAAGGCTCTTGATAAAGCCAAAGCCTCTGGTGATACAGCTATGATTAAAAACCTCACCCGTCAGCTAGAGAAGGTTAGAAGTGAGGGCGTGTCTGTTAATACTGCTGTTAGTTATCTTCCCAGGATATACAGGATCGACAGGATTATGCGTGATCCTCAAAGATTTGTTGGCATCATTAGGTCTTGGGCTGTTTCTACAAAAGGCATGACAAACCAAGAAGCCCAAAAGTTTGCTGATGAGGTATTTGATTCTGTAACACGATCACGTCCTTATATTGGGCTTGAAGCCAATGATCTTGATGAGCTTATGAGCCCAGCAAGCGTAAAGGCAAGGACTCTTGAAATACCAGACGAACTTATTGAAGAGTTTCTTGAAAGCGATATTGAGGTTCTTCTCAGACACCATACACGCACAATGGGTATGGATATTGAGATTGCCAGACGCTTTGGTAGTATTGATATGAAGAATGTCATTGATGATGTTGTTGATGAGTACGGACGCTTAATAGACGAGACCACTGACCTAGAAAAGAAACAGGCTCTGAGGAAAGGTCTTGAGGATGATCTTCGTGACATTCGTGGTTTGCGTGACAGACTGCGTGGCACATATGGCGCATCTAAAGACCCTCATGCAATGTCTAGCCGTTTTGTCAGAACAATGAAGTCATTTAATGTTCTTGTTGGGATGGGCGGTGCGATGGTTTCGTCCATTCCTGATGTTGCAAGGGTTGTAATGGTTGAGGGTTTTGAAGCGGCTTATGGGAAGGGACTAAAGATACATTTTGCAAAGCAGTCAAAGGCAATTAATAAATTGTCTAAGAGCGAGTTAAGGAAGTCTGCTGTAGCGGCTGATGCAGTTCTTGGCCTTCGGGCTCATGCCTTTGCTGACCTTGGTGATGTCTTTGGAAATAGGTTTGCTGTTGAGCGTGTGCTAAATGCCAGCACAGGAGCTATGTTTGTTCTCAACGGCCTAAACATATGGAACCAAGCTCTTAAAGAATTTGCTGGAAATGTGACAATGCTTCGCATGACTGAAGCAATAATGAAGCCTTGGAATAAGCTAAGCAAAGCAGACAAGGAAAAGCTTCTAAAGAATGGCATTGGTCAGCAAGAACACATGCGTATGGCTCAGCAAATCAAAAACCACGGTGAGCAGATTGATGGCGAGTGGATGCCAAACACAGAAGCTTGGCAAGACCCAACAATGCGTTTGTCTTTTAGGAACGCTTTGAACCAGAACGTAGAGAGAATCATTATTACTCCGGGTGCTGGAGACAGAGCTTTGTGGACGTCTACAGAGTTTGGATCTTTGATAACTCAGTTTAAGTCTTACGGTCAGGCGGCGACTGTCAGAATGTTGGCTTCTGGCCTTCAGGAAAGAGACGGAGCCTTTTGGCAAGGTGCATTCTTGCTTGTCGGTCTAGGGGCAATGGTAAATGAGATGAAGAGAGCCCAATATGGACTAGACAGAAAGGAAACTTTTGATGAGAAGCTTATCAATGCCATAGACAGAAGCGGTATTACAGGCTTCTTTATGGATGTTAATAATGCTGTCGAAAAGCTAAGTAACAACAGGCTGGGCCTAAGACCCGCCGCTGTTGATGAGAGAAGGTTCCAGATGCCTACAGGAGCAAAGCTAAGCGCAACTTTGGGGCCGACTGCTGGGAATATAGCAAATGCCGCATCTATTATGACAGACGTTATAACAGGTCAAGCAGATCAAAAAACAGCAGACAGTTTAAGGTTCCTGACGCCGTTTGGGAACCATCCTGTCGCTGATCCATTTTTTGATTGGGCATACGGAAAGTAAAGTGAATTTACCTCAATAAGCCAATAGGGGATAACGAGTTATGGCTACGATACAAATTGCAGATAATGACGCTAGAGTTCAGTATACACAGGCTGTTACAGCCAATACGACTCAGCTAACGATTGATTTCCCCTTCTTCGATCTCGATGACATAAATGTCATTGTGACGACAGCGGCTGGGGTAGATACGGTGCTGTCCAGAGGAACTGGAACAGGAACTTTCGCTGTTACAGGAACATCAGTAGAAGATGGGTACTCAGGCGGTTATGTAACTCTTGGGGATACATATTCTGCTGGCACAGATACCTTTACAATATTCCGTGATATTCCAATCACGAGAACAACAGATTTTCCTACATCTGGACCATTTAACGTAGCATCCCTCAACACTGAGCTTGATAAGCTTACAGCTATTGCTCAACAAAACGAAACATCTGTTTCAAGAACACTTCAGCTTTCAGACTCTGACACAACAGTAGATCTAAAGCTTCCAAACTTGGATACAAGAAAAGGGACAACTCTTGCGTTTAACGCAACGACAGGTGTTCCTGAAGCTGGCCCAACAATCTCTGATGTTCAAACTGTATCTAACGCATCTGCTGATATTGCTACGCTTGCTGACATTGAAGACGGAACTGTAGCTACAAATGCTATCTCAACAGTGGCGGGGATTAGCTCTGATGTGACTACCGTTTCTGGCATATCAGCGAATGTCACGACTGTTTCTGGAATCTCTTCTGACGTTACTGCTGTAGCCGCAGACGCTACTGACATCGGAGTTGTTTCATCAAATATCTCAAGCGTAAATACTGTAGCTACAAATATTAGTGATGTTATTGCTGTAGCCAATGACCTTAATGAGGCAATCTCTGAAGTAGAGACAGTAGCCAATGATCTTAATGAAGCTGTGTCTGAGATTGACACTGTTGCGGCGTCTATCGCCAATGTCGATACAGTTGGAACGAACATAGCCAACGTCAACACCGTGGCTGGCATTGATAGCAACGTCACAACGGTTGCTGGTATTAGCGCAAACGTCACAACCGTGGCTGGGATTTCTGGCAACGTAACTACGGTTGCTGGCATCAGCGGCGATGTAACTACGGTTGCGGCTGATGGCACTGACATTGGGACAGTAGCAACCAACATTGCAAATGTTAACACTGTTGCTGGCATCTCAAGTGATGTGACAACCGTTGCTGGAAATAACTCTAATGTTACAACTGTTGCCTCCAACATTGCTGACGTTAACACTGTGGCGGGAAGCATTGCTGACGTAAATACTTTTGCGGTTCGCTATCGCATTTCAGCTACAGCCCCTACTACCAGCCTTGATGAAGGGGATCTGTATTTTAATACGACTGACAATCAACTGTATGTTTACAATGGTTCTGCTTGGCAAGCGGCGTCACCTGACATTGTAGGCGACACCACGCCACAGCTAGGCGGCAACCTCGACACCAACGGAAACGACATCAATTTCGGCGACAACGACAAGGCCGTGTTTGGTGCTGGGTCTGACCTTGAGATTTATCACGATTCCGCAACTGGCAATAGCATTATAAATGAAGGTAATGTTTCTGGTGACTTGGTGATTCAGGCAAACAACCTAACGCTAAAAAGATCATCCGTTGCAAACACAGAAAAGTATTTAACTGCAACAGCAAATGGTTCGGTTGACCTGTATTATGACGCAGGGGTCAAACTCGTCACCACCGCCACAGGCATTGACGTAACAGGCACGGCAGTCACAGACGGCCTCACAGTAGCTGGCAATGTCAGCGTAGACGGCGGCACGATTAAGCTGGATGGTAACTATCCAGTTGGTACAGGCAACGTGGCGTTGGGTGATGGTGCGCTGGACGATGGTAGCTTGTCGGGGGATTACAATGTTGCTATTGGTGCGTCGGCGCTTACAGCCAATACTTCTGGCGAACTCAATGTTGGTGTTGGTGGTTTTGCTTTATTTGCAACAACTTCCGGTTCACAAAATACTGGGCTTGGTTCCCAAGCACTCGAAAGTAATACCACTGGAACTTACAATACTGCGGTGGGGAGGCAAGCACTTTATGCAAACACAACAGGCTTTAGCAATGTTGCTGTTGGTGTATCTGCACTTCAATCCAACACCACCGCAAACTATAACACAGCCGTTGGGTTTCAAGCGGCGTATAGTAATACCACTGGTGGGCAAAACACCGCTGTCGGTTATAAGACTCTTCACTCCAATACTACTGGCACACCAAATGTTGCTTTTGGTATGTATTCTCTATTTAGTAACACCACCGCAAACAACAATACGGCATTGGGTTATCAAACCCTTTATAGCAATACCACTGGCGCAGATAACACTGCCGTTGGACTTAACGGTTTGGTTAACAACACCACTGGGGCAAGCAATGTTGCAGTAGGTAAGCAAGCACTTCTCAACAACACCACCGCATCCTACAACACCGCTGTGGGCTATCAGGCTGGGTATAGTAATACGACTGGTGCTTATAACATTGCCATTGGCCCATTTGCTTTATATTCAAACACAACTGGCGCAGAAAATACTGCAATAGGTTCTGGGGTATTTGGTTCTTCCCCCGGCGCTTTACAGAACAATACCACTGGAAATAACAACACCGCACTTGGGGTGGCTGCTCTTGGCACAAACACCACCGCAAGCAACAACACTGCCGTTGGGTATCAAGCACTTGTCGACAACACTAGTGGTGCCACTAATACTTCTGTAGGTGCTTTTGCCCTGAACTCCAACACCACCGCCTCTTACAACACTGCACTTGGTTACAATACCCTTTACTCCAACACCACTGGCACACAGAACACTGCTGTTGGCAATGGTTCTTTGCAGAATAATTCCACAGGCAACTATAACAGCGCACTTGCAGTAAATTCTTTATTAAGCAACACCACTGGACAAAGAAACACTGCGCTTGGTCACGCCGCTTTGCGGTTAAACACAACTGGTAGTTATAATGTATCTCTTGGAATGGAGGCACTCTACTCCAACACCACCGCAAGCAACAACACTGCCGTTGGTTATCAGTCGCTGTATTATAACACAGCCTCTAGCAACACTGCTTTTGGCTATCAATCTCTTGCTGCAAACACCACTGGTGGAAACAATACTGGTGTCGGTTATCAAGCGGCGTACAACACCACAACTGGCGCACAGAACTCTGCATTTGGGTTCCAAGCATTGCTTAATAACACTACTGGTTCAGACAATACGGCGTTGGGCCATAGTGCCCTGTATGCAAGCACTGGTTCATATAATACGGCGATAGGCAGACTAGCACTCCGCAGCAACACCACCGCATCCAACAACACTGCTTTGGGCTATCAGGCTTTGTATTCACAAAGTGGCTCAAGCCCTCATGATAATGTAGCTGTTGGCTATCGCGCAGGTTATTCAAACACTACCGGAGTTAACAACACATTTTTAGGGCGCGGTGCAGGTAGCGGAT
>Ga0208898_1000380_pt1 | contig 34835 bp, 58 predicted proteins | sample VirMetDEL_Mar_4_FD_184513 | JGI IMG/M metagenome (GOLD analysis project Ga0208898, IMG submission 184513) | Aqueous microbial communities from the Delaware River and Bay under freshwater to marine salinity gradient to study organic matter... | ecosystem: Environmental > Aquatic > Marine >... | reverse complement strand
AAGAGGTATCTTAATCTTAACCAGTACCGTAACTGGCACTATCAGGTAAGTAACAACATAAAGAAGAAGTTCAAAGAGCAAGTCGGGGGAAACCTCGACTTTTCTATTTTAGGACAGGTAGAGATAAATTACGTCTACTATGCGCCAGATAAAAGAAAGAGAGATTTAATGAATGTTATAGCTGTAGCTGATAAGTTCTTTCAGGATGCTCTAGTGGAGACTGGATGCATTGAGACTGACGATACAGATACGGTTGTGAAGATTACTTCTTTATTCGGAGGTATTGATAAAGAGGACGCTAGGATTGTAGCAACAATAAAACAATATAAAATAACATAAGATGCACGTACAAATTTTTCCTATTTACGGATTTACATTTGGAGTTAATTATTGGGATACACATATGCTTCCTGAAGATGAGCCACACCCAGAAGATTTATCACCAGAATATATGATACAGATTTTTATAGGTGTATTCGGAATATCATTTCATTGGTGGAACGATTAATTGATAGACTTGCTGATAAGCATTCGGATTGGATTCATATGGCTATGTCCTTTGGATGCAATGAAGAAGAGGCTAACGAGATAGTACAGTCAATGTATGTTCGATTAGTTAAATATATAGATGATCCAGAAAGGATTATGTATAATGATAAGGAGCTTAACAGCTTTTATGTATATGTTACCCTTAGGAATTTATTCCTATCTAAAGTACATAAGTGGAAGATAGATGGAGATTTCAGCGAAAGCAATGTATCGCCAGACAGTCTATTTGATGTATATGAGTATGAGGATAGTTTTGAGAATCTAGTTGGCGGCATAGAAGAAATGGTAAATAGTTGGTACTGGTATGATAAGAAGTTGTGGGAAATACATTTTAAGAAGCAACTTAGTATGAGAGCAATATCCTCTGTAACTAGAATAAGTTTGAGTTCTATATTTGGAACTTTAAAGAATGGAAAGATGAAAGTAAGAAGAGCTTTTGAGAAAGAGTGGAAAGAGTACTTAGAGGCTAAGAATAATAAATATACAAAATAGTATGGAAGAGTTTAAAGGCGATAAACGCACCAAAGCCTATCGAGATTGGAAGGCTAAACAAGAAAAAGAGAGTAAGGGTCTAGGTGATACCGTTGAGAAGGTGTTAGAAAAGACTGGAGTAGCGAAAGTAGCTAAGTTCATTCTAGGCGAAGATTGCGGCTGTGATAGTCGTAAGGAACTTTTAAATCGTATGTTTCCTTATGAGAAACCTAATTGCTTAACCGAAGATGAATATAATTATCTTGCTGATTGGTTTGGGCAAAGACGGTCTACAGTCACTAGAGACCAACAGAATAGTCTTGTTAATATATACAATAGAGTATTTAATGATAATGTACAGGGAACAAGTTGCGCTCCCTGTTTTGTTAACAGCGTTCTTAAAAAGTTAGAGAAGGTGTATAGAAAGTATAAATGAAAAACTGGGAAGAGAAAGATTTGTTTAATTACCTAAAGGAGAACTACTATCCAGACTTAGTTAAGGCTAGTGATCCTACCAGTAGGTGGGACTGTTATTCAGCTGCAGCTAATCATAGAATAGAGCTTAAATGCCGTACATCTCATTACGATAAGTTGATGATTGAGGAAAAGAAGCATAAAGCTATGGTGGGCAAATGTAGTGGTACTTTCGAGATACCTATGTATATAAATTCTACACCAGAGGGAGTTTTTAGGTTTAACCTAAAACAATTCAAACCTAGATGGGAATCTATGAGACTAAGAAAAACGACTCACTTCTCTGACGCCAATAGGGTGGAAAAGAGGGTTGGGTTTTTATCAGTAACTAAAGCAGAAAAATTATGAGTGATTCAGTAACAAAGTATTTTGAGAATGCCTCATCTACTTCTCCAATTCAAACGGAGCGAGTGGATAGCATAGTCGAGAATGTTGTTCGAAAGTACAACAACAGAAGTAAGGTTGGTATAAATAAATACGGAACGACCTTAGAAGAGTCTAAAGAAGATACAATTGCGTTTATCAGACACCTACAGGAAGAGATGATGGATGCTACATTGTATTGTGAGAAACTATTAAAACTAATAAATAATGCCAATTAAGATGCAACCTAAGAAGTACGAGGAACAGAAAGAATTTAACCGCAGATGTATGAACAATGCTAAGATGATAAGCGAGTTTCCAGATAGGGATCAACGCTTTGCAGTATGTCAAACTATGTGGAAAAGTAACTTCGATCCGAAAAAATAATTTGGTGGTATCAAAATTTTGTTTATCTTTGATGCAAAGGAAAACATTATGAAGATATTAACAACAATTCTAAAACCGTTTAAGTTAACAATGGCACTAGTACTGCTTTTGTTCTTCTACATCATAGAGACTGTACTATTAGTACTATACGTCTCTGTTGAGTACCCATTATCATTCTTACTGAACAAGACCGAACGAATAATTAAGTACTTAATAAAAAACTTTTGATATGGGAGCAACTAAAAGAGAATTTGAGAAAATACAGTTTGAAGATCTTCTAGGAGAAGAGGCTAGAATTTACCATCATTGGATGGAGCAAGAAGAGTATAACAGGTACTTGCCTAAATATGTAGAGCAGTACTCCGATTACAAATAGATTATGATATTTACTTTAGATGGTAAGGCTTGGCGAGAAAGTGAACTTCTGGAAAAGATGAAGGACGACTCATTCTACTTTGGTTATATGGGTGAGAATAGTCTATCATCCTCTTCAATAAAACTTTTGTCGAAAGACCCAATAAAGTATATCGATAGTATTGGTGGTGATAGCGGACATAAGTCAGTATTTGACTTTGGTTCGTTATTCCATTGGTACGTACTAGAGCCAGAGGTGTATGCTAAACAGGTGTTTGTTGATGTGGAAAAAAGAGCTGGTAAGGTTTGGAAAGAAGCATTAGCAGAGAACGATAGAGTCTTTCTTCAGAAGGATAAAGAGAAGGTAGAAGAGTTAGCAGAAACATTTCTATCTTGTTCTAAGATTGGCGATATACTAGAAAAGTCTACACCTGAAGTACCTGCTGTAGGTTACATAGATGGCTTATGCTTTCGAGCTAAGGCAGACATACTAGGTGATGGTTATATTGCAGATTTAAAGACCTGTCAGAACCTTAAATGGTTTAAGAGTGATGCTCGTAAATTTGGTTATGCAGCACAGGTTTATATATACTGTAGCCTGTTTAACGTCACCTATGACAATTTTGTGTTCATTGCTATAGATAAATCTACAGGTGAGTTTGGATTCTTTAGTGTGTCTGAACAATTCTACTTATCTGGTAAAGAAATTGTAGAGCAAGGTATACATAACTATAAGAGGATCGCCAATGGTGAGACTGACTTTGAGCCATTCTACATAGAGGATATATTATGATATATACTGACAAAGATGAATGCTACAAAGATATACTTATATCACTCACAACTGGTGTATTAGCTGAAGAGGATTTAGGTGTACTAAGAAAATACTATGAGGAAATAGAACATTACGAATGCTGTCAAGGGATAGCAGAGGCTTATAAAGATTATAAAAAATTACTATATGTTAGCGAAGGAGATACGGAATAGAATAGAGGAAGAGTTACAAATAAATTTAGATGAGAGAACGTCTAAAGGGAAACACATAAGAAGTAGAGAATACGTTTATGCTAGGGCTTTATATTATGGAATATGCAGGGAGGTTACTCCGCTTAGTCTTTGTGCTATAGGCGAGACGTTAGAACAGGATCACGGAACTGTTTTGCATTCCTTAAGGAAAGTGTTTAGCAATTTAGATTCTTGGAACGAGAAGTTTTACATAAGGGTTTATAATAAAATATTAAGCGAAGTAACTCCTATAAAGGAAAATATACAAAAGGAAAAGGTTAAGAACCGTAGTTATCTTGATCTGCTTATTAAGAATGCTTCCCTACAGTCGGATTTAGACAAACTTAAAGATGAGGTTGAAAATTCTGGCGAATACAGAGAAAAGTATATTAAGGCAAATGTTAGGTTGCAACACCTAAAAGGTTTGATCTTAAAAAGAAATAGTCTTGCTTGTGCTAAGACTTTTATAGCTGAATTAGAACAATTGGAACAGTAGATATGTTTTATATAATAGGAGCTGGTATACTGATAATGATGTTAATCTTTGAAGAATAGTATATGGAAGATAAATTTATATTAGATTCTTGTTGTGGGGGTAGGAGTTTTTGGTTCAATAAGGAACATCCTAATGCTATATATTTAGATAGAAGAAATGAAGATCATAAACTTAACTACGATAGAAATAAGCAGCATATATTTGTTAATCCAGATGTGGTAGGAGACTTTACTGATTTACCATTTAAAGATAATAAATTCAATTTAGTTGTTTTTGACCCACCTCACGCAAAATTCACAGAATCATCTATAATGTATAAAAAATATGGCACTTTAGATGCAGATTGGGAAAATCAGATTGCAAGTGGATTTTCTGAATGTTTCAGGGTTCTTGCTCCTAAAGGTGTTCTTGTATTTAAGTGGGCGGAATCTAGGTACAAAGTTAATGATGTAATTGCATTAGCAGGAATAGAACCTTTGTTCGGACATAGAACTAGCAAGACAAATATGTGGTTAACCTTTATGAAATTATAATGGAAGAAGATAAACCAAAGAAGGTAGACGGTAGAAGAAATAATGGTGCGATGAAAGGTGTCTCCAGAGGACAGGGTAGACCTAGAAAGGTAGCTGATAAGGATATGAACAGGCTTACCCTTTCCGCACTAAAGAAGACGTTTGGTAGTGAAGAGAAGATGTGGATCGAAGTAGCTAAATTAGCTAAGGGAGGTTCAGCAAAGCATTGGGATTATCTAATGAATTATAGATATGGTAAGCCGAAAGAGATGCAACAAATAGATGTTAATACTAAGGTGAATATACCTGTGATTGATTTCGCCCAACCTAAAACTATAGATATAACCCATAAAGAAGTTAAAGATGAGAGAATCGAAGCTAATAGAAATGAAGAACAAAATAGAACGACTGGAGATGATAGTGGTTCTATGCCTAGAAAAGATTGAAACACTAGAAAGACTAGTAACAGAACTTAAACCAAAGGAAGATGGAGGAAAAAATGAGTATAGCGAATAGAGCAATAATTGATGCGTTTCAAAAAGGTTACCGATGTGACGATGACGGAACAATTATAAAACCAGATGGAAGCAGACAAAGGGCTGGTATTTCAGCACTAGGTTATCGTAGGTTCGGATATTGGATGAATGGTAAAATAGTATCACTTTTAGTACATCGTTTTGTTATGTTCTGTAGGGTAGGTGATCGATTGTTTACTAAAGGATTATGTGTGCTTCATAAAAACGACATTAAAGACGACAATTCAGTTAAAAACCTTTATCTTGGAACTGCAAGAGATAATGGTAGGGATATGGTCGAAAATAATGGGTTTGTAAAGGGGGGAACATACAGATTATTGTATGGTGAGATATATAACTACTATTTAGTTTTCGGTCAAAAGCAAACCTGTGAAAAGTATAATCTTTCCCAGCATACTTTAATAAATATTAAGAAAAAACACAATAATGCAAAGCATACAGCTTCATCCCAAATATCAATCCCTTTTTAATAGCGACAGTAGATACTTTGTAATCACAGGTGGAAGGGGTTCTGGTAAGTCATATGCCGCAACCCTTTTTCTTAATCTACTAACCTATGAAGAAGGCAATGGTATATTGTTTACTCGATATACTATGAGTTCTGCTTCTATGTCTATTATACCTGAATTTAACGATAAGATTGAGATGATGGGAGCGCAGGACAGCTTCACTATCACAAAGAACGATATAAAGAATAATCATACAGATAGCTTCATTTATTTCTCTGGGATTAAGACAGCTTCTGGTGACCAGACCGCCAAACTTAAATCTATTAGCGGAATAAATACATTTGTACTGGATGAAGCGGAGGAGCTGCTAGATGAAGAGAGCTTTGATAAGATCGACTATTCTATACGAGCTAAGGGAGTTAGGAACAGGGTGCTGTTAATCCTAAACCCAACTACAAAGGAGCATTGGATATACCAGAGGTTCTTCCAGAACAGAGGTATTCCAGATGGATTTAACGGCACTAAAGATAATGTTACTTATATACATACTGACTACAGAGATAACATCGACAATCTATCGGAGTCGTTTGTTAAGCAGGTAGAGGATATGAAAATACGTAGACCAGATAAATATAAGCACCAGATACTGGGAGGCTGGCTACAGAAGGCTGAAGGCGTTGTGTTTGATGATTGGCAAATAGGTAGATTTAATGAAGAGATGCAACTCACCTGCTATGGACTAGATATAGGATTTAGTAGGGACGAGAGCGTACTTACTAAGGTTTCTATAGATAAGCAGCGTAAGATTATTTGGGTTAAGGAGATGTTCTATAAAAAGGGTCTAGTAACGTCTAACATATATGAATTATGTCAAAGGCACGCTGGTAAGCAACTTATTGTCTGTGATAGTAGTGAGCCTAGGCTGATTGCTGAACTTAATTCTAGGGGTCTCAATGTAACGCCTACTGTAAAGAAAAAGGGATCAATTCTAGCAGGTATAGCCTTGATGCAGGACTACAATATAAACTTAGATGGCGAAAACCTAGTCAAAGAATTTAACAACTATGTTTGGGATATTAGAGGTGTAAAGCCTAGAGATGCTTATAATCACGGAGTAGATTCAATGAGGTATGCTATTGAGTATCTGCTACTTAGAACAAATCCAAAAGGTATGTATGTAATAAAGTAAAAAAAGTTTTGCTATATTTAGATATATTTTTATATTTGAGTAATAAATTTTGTTTCATAGATTTAATTTGGTTAATTATCATTAAACCCCTAGTTTTTGTCTTCTGGGGGTTTTTTGTTTAAATTATTTTGGTAGTTCAAAAAAAGGTTATATATTGCACCTGTTAAACATATAAAAGGAAACACAATGAACAAATTACTATTTAACATTATCGACAGCCTTGTATCAACAGGCAAAATCTTTTCAGCTAGTTTTATTAAGGCTGACGGAACACAGCGTACAATGTCTTGTAGAGTTGGCGTACAAAAAAACCTAAAAGGTGTAGGATTGCAATACGATAGACGTAAGGCACACAATATCGTTGTATGGGATATGAACGCCAATGGTTACAGAACTATCAAGACAGACCGCTTAAAATGGATTCAAATAGAGGGCGAGAGATACAACTTTGATGAAATATGAAGAAAGAAACTAGGGGTAGTAAAGAAACTCCACCGATGCCTGTAGACTTTTGGCACTACCCTTACAACCCTATAACAGGGTTTCCAATAGAAATTAAGAGATCAAAAGCAGTATTTAGAAAGATACCATATGAGAACAAAGAAGGACAGTAACGGAAATGATGTGTATGCAAATTACTACACAGAAAAAGAAATAGCTCTTATGTCGAGCTTAGTAACCCACCATATAAAAACACTAGAAGGTCTTTTGGATAACGGAGAAGTAGTGTTACCAGATCATAAGAAGTGGATGTATGAATTAGAAGATAAATTAGAACTATGAACCAACAGAACGACTTTAAAGTAGAAGTAAAAGAAACCAGCAGAGAAGATTACTATTTGATATCTATAATTTATCCTAGCTCAAAGCCTATAGATATTACGCTAGAGAGATCGGAGATGAGATATCTTATAGAGAAGCTAGATAACGCAATATAATTCCATCGGGGTGATTAGGTAACAGAAAATCATTCAATGTTTATATATTAATTCACAACCTCTGTGAATCTAATACCCCTTTGTGAATTTAATACCCTTGTGAATCTAATAGGGTCAAATGTGAATTTAATACCCCCCTTAGCTGGGGGTTTCTTTTTGCCTTACATTTGTATGTACAACAATTGTATGTACAAATATTTGTAGCGTTTTTTCGCTAATTTCTTTCTTTCCTTAATATATATAAGGCTTATTTAGAATGAATATAAATAGCGTTTTTTTGCTAAATTTATTTGGCAGTTGGAAAAATTAGTTTACATTTGTACCAATAATTAACACTAACAAAAATTTATTTACTATGGAAACAATAAACAAAATGAACAATTTTAAAATACAATATGAAGAAACATATGTCAACACTTTTTATATAAATTTAACACTCGAATATAAATCAGTAATTTTTGACGTTTGTGTTGATGTTGCGGGGGGTATACAGGACATAGAAATAAAAAACAGCCTAGAAGACTGGCAAAGCTTATATAGTGAGTGTGTATATCTATCTGAAAACGATAGAGAGAAATTTATACAAATAATTGAGGACGCCACAAAAAAAATAAATATAAAACAAAATATAATATTTGGATAAAATGAAAACACAAAACAACAAAACAAAAAACGAGCGTATTTTTTCAACTGGTGAGCTTATTCAATTGGGTATCGGGTTCGGTACTTTTATTATCTTTCTCACTACTGTTTTAATTAACGCCAACGCCTAAACACTAACAACTAAAAAGACAAAAAAATGAAATTACCACAATTAAATTATTACAGAAAAAACAAAGTAAGAGAAAGCCTAAATGCTATTTTTAACGAGGCACAAAACAAAGAAATAAAGAGCGGCAAAAGTTGGTACAAAACCGCCCACGAAATTTGCCTAAAATTGCAACAGGATAACAAAAATTTATTCACATTAGAACAGGTGGCTGGTGTATTAAGCGCATTAAGTCCCCGCAATAAGTGGGAAAGAAATATTCTAGATGCTGCAAATGTATTAAGAGCGGTAAGACTTAATAAGAAACCCAATGCAGTTAAAGTTTGCACATTTAACACAAATAAAGAAAAAGCATTTAGGATTGCCAAAGGTGAGGAAACTATAAAAGAAACCAGCAAAAAAACCTTTGCCTTTGTGAATAATATAGCACGCCTAGATAGAAACTATGTAACAATAGACCTTTGGCATTTACGCGCCTGTTTTGGCGCTACAATTAAGACAGGCTTAACGCCTAAAAATTACGAGATATTGCAAGAAATTACATTACAGGAAGCTGAAAAAGTTGGTTTGGCTGGCTATGAATACCAAGCAATCATTTGGGAAGCATTAAGAAACAAAAATTTATACTAATATGAGACCAATCCAAAAGAGGAATTTTATAGCATACTATATTGAGATAAAATTAAAGGAAAGAGACGAAAATTTCAGCCTTTCCGATATGATACAAAAAATTAGCCAATTTCGATACACAGAAAATGCGCATAATTTCCAGCAATACGAGAAAGAAATATTGCAATACTATAAAAGCATTGAGGATGAAAACCCCGAACAAACTTACAAGGAAACATTAATACAAAAAAACATAATATGAAAATGACAGATAAACAAATTAAAGACAAATTAAAGCATCTTAACAGCGTTTTGGACAGTAACCCAATTAAACCTATAAAAGACAAAGCAAACCGCCTTAAAACGTTTTATTTGCGCTTATTAGACCCATTACAAAGGGAAAGAGAATACCAGCACCGCAAAGAATTAGCAAAAGCTCTACAAAGTAGCGTTATTTTTTGGCGAGATAATACAACAACGATAAATATAAATAATAAACCAACAACAATTTAAGTTATGAAAGAAGTCCAAAGAATAGTAAAGGAATGCATACAGCTAAAAGAATATGAACAAAAGCAAATCATATCTTGCCTCATTGCTAATATGTTAACTGATATAAGCGAAAAAGAAGCAAAAATCATCTACAATAATGCGATTAATTCGCTGAAAGAGATTGACAATCTAAGATAATTACATTATGAAAACAAAAAACATTTGCAACTTTTGCGGGCACAATAATCCAGAAGACAATTTTAATTGTGAAGGCGAAGACTGCGGTGCACCTTTAGACCTTAGCATAGAAATAAACGATTTCGGTTTGCCTGAAATAAAATAAAATTAATGACGTTTTTAGATTAGCATATTAATTTTTTAGGGGGAATTTATCCCCCTTTTTTTTGTGCTTTATTTTTGTAAGTTGCTGGGAATCATTATAAGTTGGATTAAAAAAGGGTGAATTGCTAGCTCCGTCCCTACTTCACATCGATTTTAAGGCACTTTTAAAGCGATTTAAGAGCCTTTCACCCATTGGGTGGTATATTGGTATAGCTGGAACAATTTAAGTGGCTTAGAAGGCAACTCTGACGGAAAAGTAACTTAGTATACCTTATTACCCTACTCTCTACACAAGACTTAGTTTCCAACTGACAAACGCATTTGCTAGTGTGACTGCAATTAACTATATTTGTGTATGGCTAAGAAGCGGAATAAGATGATTGGTATACCTATGTACAGGGAAGATCAGGATAAGTGTATGCATTGGTGTTTGTCTAATGGCATTAAAATACATATAAATTTAGGCGAAGAGTATCTGGATACAGAATGGAGGACATCAGGTAAAGAAAAGTACAAAGTTAATGTGAATAAGATTAAGAATCCTTACGAGAATGGCTTAGTCAAGATATTTGTCGACAATAATGGAATAATAGCTTTATCGCCAAAAACCTATACCCAGCAGGAGGCTAACTTAAAAATCTATGAATTCTACTGTCACTACTATGACAACAATAAATAGACACATCTCCAAGTGTCATTTTGTCACATATATATATAATAGTATATATACTATAACTAAGGGTTTATATATATTTTACATACAGTATACAAGTATACAGTATATATACACTATTGTGTATAATATATATACATACTTTATGTATAGAGGTGTCAATCTATCAGTTGGAGATTCCCTTCAGTACATAAACCTTAAACACAGTTAATATAACAATGGAAGAATTAAAGCTAATCGTACCAGACAGTCTAGAAGAGATATCCTTAGGGCAGTACCAATATTATTTGGGCGAAATAAAGGGTAAAGATGAGGTGAAGGATGCAGAGTTTATCAATAAGAAGCTCATAGAGGCGTTTTGCGGCATCGAATACGACCTAGTGGATAAGATACCTTACCGAGACATAGAAAGTCTCTTAGGAGTGCTTAAAATGGCTTTTGAGAAGGATTACGATCTTATTCGCCACTTCAAACTGCTAGATGTTGATATGGGATTCATTCCGAAACTGGATGATATGTCTTTGGGCGAATATATTGATGTAGAGAATTACTTTGGTAATTGGGATGATATGCATAAGGCTATGGCTGTATTGTATCGCCCAGTAAACTTTAGGTCAAAAGAGCGTTATACTATAGCTCCATATGAGCCTAGTGATGAGATAAATGAATTAATGAAGGAGATGCCTTTGAGTGTAGTGATGAGTTGTACGCTTTTTTTTTACAATTTAGGGATCGAGTTATCAGCGACTACTCTGAACTTTATGGAGAAGACTCTTCAGAGGGAGGATATAACGTCTCAAGTGAGGATGGCTTTGGAAAAAAGTGGGGATGGTATCAAAGTATCTATGCGCTTGCTAAGGGAGATGTCAGAAGATTTGATGAAGTTACGACACTCTCCCTCCACCAATGCCTAACATTCCTAACGTTTGAAAAAGAAAAGAATGAACTAGAAGCTAAAATGATACGAAAACAATATAAACAATGAAAACATACTACAACTTAATCGATCAGCTATTCACTTACCTAAATGGTAGTAGTTTGATCAATACAGTTACCTTTGGCGATCTATTAGAGGTAGATTTGTCAAAGCAAACAATATTCCCGTTAGCTCACGTTGGCGTATCTTCGATTACATTTCAGGAATACATTATGACCGTATCTTTGAATATAATTGTTATGGATATTGTTGATGAAGAAAAAGATGATAAACTATCTAAGGAAAAGCCACACTTAGGTTTAGACAATACTCACGATATCCACAATTCGTTACTAAACGTTGTAAATGGTATACAATCTTCTTTACGTAGAGGCGGTATGTATGATGCTAATTATGAAATAGACGGCAACCCCACAGCACAATTATTTGAAGATAGATTCGAGAACAAAGTAACAGGATGGTCGATGACGGTTAATATTAATATGCCAAATAATGATATGGCGTTAATAAATGCAGACGGAAGCCAATGTCCATAAAAACTAAAAATACCGAAGCCTATATGGAAAACTACGCCAAGAAGCTAATGATACTACTTCGGAAGAAAATGAATTCTCCTGTTAAGAGTAGAACTGCTAGAGGTTTTCTGAATCCAGTAATAAATAATACTGGAGAGTCGGCGAAAAGAATACAATATACAAAAAAACAACTAGAAAACGGATTAAACATAAATATCGTTGGTGACGATTACCTCCAAAATATAGATTCAGGAGGTACTCCAACTGGCGGAGCAAAAGTAACAGATATAGCTGAATGGATAGTGAGCAAACCTCTAGGGTACAAGGACATCAACGGAAACAGAACAACCAATTACTCGAAGTACTCGGCGAACAGTCCAACGGTACTCCAGTTGGCAAAAAGAATAACCAAAAAGATAAACTCAAATGGAATCGACCCAACAGGGTTTATAACAGAAACAGTACAAAGCCACCTAAAAAACCTAAAGGTAGTTGCTCCTGTAGTGGAGGATGTAAAAGAGAGTGTGGAGGATATTCTAAGGGAGGCAGGCTTTGATCTAAAGGGTAAAACAATAAAATTCGTATAATGGCGTCAGAAGAAGAATTAAGAAAAATAAATGTAAGAAGTCCATACTTCGTAAATGTGACTAAGCCTGTTTCTGATGGCGGAGTTGAAAGCGATGATACAGGAGGTGGAGAAGAACCGTTTGTAGAGCCAACAGAGCCAACAGTTACAACTATCACAATGAGTTGTGGCGACACTAGAAATATAGGTGTTCAGACTGGAATATATAGATATGAGATTTCAACGGTAGGTAAACAAATTGGTGATTATAATATAGATTTTACTGGAATTACAGTTCCTTTCTATGCTAAGATAGGAATTAAAGGAAATATGCCAGCTGATTATACGTTTATGGCTGGATGGATAAACAGCGATACCGATTGGTTAAATTCAGTAGGAACGCCAACACCTTCATCTACAACAATAGCCACCAATCCAGATGGGAACGACCAAACAATAACATACACTTCTACACAATCAGATATAGATACATACGGAGAAACTGTAGTATTGGAAATATTTCATCCTATAATACACTTAGCTAGTGTAAACTTTACTGTAGATTGTCCTAATCCAGTTGTTTCTGTAGCAGAAGATAGTGGACAGAATGTAGTTGTTATTATGACTATATATAATGAGAGTGTTGATCCATCGTATGATGCGGCTATTCCAAATAAACTTAATGGTGTAGACGCTGATTGGCTGACATTACCAGAGCAAGGTACAGCTGTTAGCTATGTTTTTGGAGTATACATACCAGACTTAGCTCCATTTTACCTAAACACAAAGCACATATCAGAACAAAATTTACCCGTATGGAACTCTCCTGATCATACCGTTGTTTATAGACCAGCAGCCAACTTAAATAACGACACTAATGTTTTTGAGATGAATGAATTTACTGGGCAGGACAGTACATATAACGGAAGTTATGAGGTTAGTTTCTCCTCACACGCAATTGAACTTTGGACTGGTGACACTAGAGTTAGTGACGAAGCGTTTGTAACTAGAGCAGCTGGAACATATGTAGTTGGAGACAAAAGTTTAGTATCAAGATTAGGATATGAGGCTTCTAGAGCAGGAGAAGCTTTAAGAATCAACTTACAAAACAGCACTAACAAACAAACATTTACCGTGAATAGATTAGGAACTATTGGTTCTAATCAATTTAACCACTTAGAATCTGGCTCACTTACACTAGATCAATATTGGTTAAACGGTATACATATTATGAAAAACCAAACTTATGAGTTAGATTCATACCCAGAAGCAGAAGTTTTCACCTACTAATATAAAAAAAAAATGGCAGAATTAACAAAAGCTAAGTTAGAATTATACGTTTATGGAGGGAGCATAGAGGCTATTCCAGACACACCTAACTATACGTTAACGAAAACTAGGTTATCTACAGAAACATCGATTGTATTTGAGATTTCTGAACTCATAAAAGATCACATCACAATAGAGTTTAATGGTGATTATGATAGTCTAAAACAGACTAAATGGGTTCATTATAAAGTCACTAGGACTTATGATGATGATACTGAAGATTTTTATGTAGTAGACGCTATTGCTTTTAGGGGATATGGTGAATTAGAAGATGGCATAAATCCACAGCTATCTAAAGATTTATTAGTTTCTAATAAAGTAGTTCATAATCTATGTGGCGCACCTTTAAAAATACCATTTTATACTAGAGGTGAGGATGGTGTAACTCAAATTACCTATGCCTCCGATGCAGCAGAAGCAGGAAATTTAGTTACTGGTAGTGTTAGTCCTTATACTGTAGCTCAAAGTATACGCTTAAATCCCTCTGGAACTGTTATAAAAATAGATAAAACAGCTTCATTAGCTGCGAATCCAGAAGACTCAACAGACGTTGCTGAAATAATAGATGGAATAACCGCTATACAGTATGCTACATCTAATGGAGGCACAAAAAGCATTGAAGTTAAATGTATAGATGAGTGTAAGAATATACCGCACAAAGTATCGTTTATTAACAAATTCGGTGTAATGCAAGATATATGGTTCTTCGCCAAACGTAAAGACAGTATATCTTCGCAAAGAGAGCAGTACAAAAAGAATACGCTTTCTGTTGGCGCAACAGGAGCTTCATACAATATATCGGATCACCAGAGAGTATACTTAGAGAATCAGGGTAGAGAATCTATCACAATGAATACTGGATTTATTGATGAGAGTTATAACGAGGTTATGAAGCAATTGCTAGTTTCGGAGTATGTATATATTCACGATAACTTTAGGCTTAGTCCAACTAATCCAGCAGCTAATCTAGCCATACCGATAAGTGTTGTTACTAATTCACTAGACTTCAAAACAAAGAGAGACGATAAACTTATCAATTACGAACTACAGTTTGAAATGGATTCTGAATTTATACAAAGCATTCGTTAATGAGAGAAGTACAGATATATATAGAGGATCAAAGAATTGATTTGTTCAAAGACGAAAGCATAGAGGTAACATCTTCGATTCAGGATGCTAAGGATATAAGCAAAGTTTTTACCGATTACAGTCAGTCGTTTGCTTTACCAGCCTCTGCTGAAAATAACAAGATATTCAAACACTTCTATAACTTCAATATATCTGATGGATTTGATGGTAGGGTACGTCACGAAGCTAAAATATTTATAAATAGCTTACTATTTAAGAAGGGTAAGATATTCTTAAATGGCGTTAATATGAAGAACAATGTTCCGCATACCTATAACGTAACTTTCTTTGGAAATACAGTATCTCTAACAGATTTGTTTAGTGATGATAAATTAACCGCACTAAACTTTGAGGACTTCAATCACGAATATTCATACGCTGATGTTGGAGCTTTTTTGGTTGGAGATGGATTAGAAATTAATGGAGATAGTTCAGCACTAATATATCCTCTAATAACATCAAAGAAAAGGTTATTTTATAGTAGTACATTAGCTAATGATGACGATTCCAACTTTGAAGGAAACCTATATAGACCTGATCCTATAACAGGAGATGTGGATAGGTATCAAAAAAGAGGTGTAACTAATCACGACCTAAAACCAGCTATAAAGGTTTATCATATTATAAAAGCGATAGAATCTAAGTATAATATAACTCTTATACCGAATGATAATGTCGGAACTAAAGATTTCTTCTCTAAACATAATGATGCAATATCAAACCTATATTTATGGTTAAGTAATTCCACAGGTAATATATTTGGAGATGAAGGTTCTGATGAATACGCATACAAAACAATCATAGAACAATATACCGAGCCAACCAGAGATTTAGAGTGGTTCTCGGTATCTGGGTCTGAAATAAGAATAGGTCAGGAAATACTAGGATCTCCAAAACAAAGATATTTTAATATAAAAATAAAGGGAAGCGCAGGTGATAATAATCCAGATCAAGAATATTCTATAAAACTTATAGATAAGAATACAGGAATAGTTGCTTTAAGTATTGATGGAACTAATGATTTAGAAGGACAATATGCATTTACTCCTAGAGTTGAAGGCGATCCAGATTTAGTATATGAGATAGAGGTTTCATCCAGAGAGCCTATGGCTGGAACTGAAGTCAGTATTGAGATGATAGATTTAACTTTTGGAGAACTACTTAATGATATATATGTTGCTGTAGGCGAATTTGGTAATTTCATATCTACATCAACCATAATTTTATCAGTAAGAGAACATCTTCCAGATATGAAAGTTATAGATTTCTTGACAGGAATGTTTAAGATGTTTAATCTTACAGCGTATTATATAGATGATGAAAATGATCCAGAGTATAATGAAACAACTCCTGTGGTTAAGATCGTAACTTTAGACGATTACTATGCTGATGCTGTAAACAATCAGTCAAATGGAATTATTGATGTGAGTAAATATATCGATGTTTCTAGTCACGTAGTAAATACTTCTTTACCCTTTTCAGAAATAGAGTTTAAGTTCAAAGAGGCTGATACACTTCTTATCGAAAATCATACAAAATTATTCGGAAAGACTTTTGGTGATTCGGTATTAGAAGTTCAGGAGTTATATCCAACTTTATTTTTAGGCAAAAAGTACGAAGTTAAATTACCTTTTAGTAAGCTAAAGTATGAGAGAATATTTGACACTAACATCCAATGGGGTTTTGCAGCAGGGGGTGATTTTTCGCCACAAGATGCAGACTATTCAGATTTAAACGACATTGTTCCACCTAAAAGTGGATATACGTCTGTGAAAATGCCACCACTATTGTTTTATGGATTAAAGGTAGATGCTTCAGATAATCCAATAAATTATAGTAATCCAAATGGGAATGCATCTGGTAGATATACAGAATATTGGAGAGCTTCAAATAGAAATGAAGATAGCACAGTATCTAACCCAGCCGAATACAGTTTAAACTTTGGATCAGAGCCAGATGAATGGACTACTGTTGATGATGGATATACAGACAATTCATTATTTGCTAAATACTACAGAAACTACATTAAGAGTGTATTTGATCCGACAAAAAGAATATTTAAGTTCGAGGCATACTTACCGCCTAGTTTCTTAATACATTACAAATTAAACGACCAACTAAAGATACAAGATGTAGTGTATCGCATTAATTCTATAACTACAAATTTAACAACAGGTAAGTCAACATTAGAACTGATAAACCTTAATGCAGAAGAAATAGTAGAATGATAAAGAATATACTAGAGCTACTTAATAGCAACGAATGGTACGGTGTATCAGAAAATATAGATATTGCCAAAGGCAAGTATAAGGCGGTTAAAGACGCAAAGGAACTTAAACAAACACTAAAACGTACTTACTATGGCGCAAGAAATTCTAATTAGCATAAATGTTGAGTCTGGTGAAGCTAAAGCTAGGGTCAATGATTTAAAAAAGGGTACTGATAGCCTTAGTAAATCATTTGGAGTACTAGCGGAGCAAAGCAATAAAAATAAATTTGAGCAGGCATCGCTTAGAGGTGAACAGAAGTTAGCAGCTACTCAACAGAAGAAGCTCAACTATGAAATGCAGAATGCAGGTAAAATTGCTGCTGTATATGAAATGTCTACTAAAAAGGCAAGCGCAGGAACTAAACAGTTTAGAACACAAGTTGGTCTAAATAATGCGATACTACAAGAAGCAGGAAGAGCAGCGTCTGACCTTAGATTTGGATTTAACGGTGTGGCAAACAACGTTGGTCAGTTAGCTAGTTTATTCGGTTCGCTTATAAACACTAGCGATAATGTAGGTACTTCTCTTAGAAACTTAGCTAATTCTCTCTTAGGTACTGGTGGTATACTTATTGGTGTTCAGCTTTTAATAGCGTATGGAGATAAAATATTCGCATTTTTCTCTGGATCAGCAAAAGAAGCTAGTAAGTTTCAGAAATCTATAGACGAAGCAACCGAAAGCATAGATAAGCAAATAAAGTCATTCGAAAGACTTACTGGCGCAGTACAGAAATATGGAAACATCGGAAAATTAGGTGCTGATGCTAATATGCTTCTAGCTGATTCAGCTTCTATGTTTGCTAAAGCATTAGACGCTATTGAGGAAGGAGCTATATTAACTATTAGAGAAGGTTTCGATAAGACATTTGATCCTGAAAGAACATTAAAGGGTGTGGAAGCCGTTAATGAGCTTAGAGTTAAGTTTGGAGAATTATTAAACATTAGGAGAGAAATAGCTATTGTAGAGGCTAGATTAAACGCAGTTAATGAAGATGGTCAAAAGATTATCCAAGAAGGCTCACAGGGGTTTGTCACGGCTACTAGTAAATTCTTACAACTAACTAGACGAAAAATTGAAATTGAGCAATTGTTCAATTTAGAGGTGGATAAAGGCTCTAAAGGTAGATCTAAGTCACTAAGAATTGCAAATAGAGAATATTTTAACTCATATGAGTTAAGGTTAAAGGATTTTGATAGATATGCTGAAAAAGCATTGAAGAAAGAAGAAACGTTCTTAAAGAAGTCTGAAATACAAAATTTAGATATAAGAAAGAAGCAGGCTATAAGAGAATTAGATTTAGCCGCTAGAAATGAGACCGAAAGAGAAAAAGTTCGTTATCAGGCATATATAGAAAGTGTTGAGCTTAGGAAACAAAATCTTCTTGATCAAATAAACAGTAAAGAGTCTGAACTGCTCCTAGAGGCTAAGACTGAAGAAGAAAAGCAAGACATTAGAAATAAAGCTTCTTTAAGAAGGAGTGACATTCTTAATCAATTTGTTTTAGTAGCTACCGAAGCTAATAAGAGGTATTCGCAATCCTTAGATGAGATAAAAAATTCGTTTGCAGATGCCACTATGAGTATTATAGATTCTTATGGTAATATGCAAGACATAATTGTAGAGCAACAAATACTTGACGATTTATCCGCTTTTGGATTAGAGGCTATAAAAGGCATACAAGATAGACTAAAAGCTCAAAGATCAGCTTCCGAAGAAAGGAGCGAGCAGTTAATGATAGAGCAAGCTCTTTTAGATTCACAATATGAATTTGAACGTAATGCCTTAGATCAGAAAATAAGTCTAGCTGAAGCTGAAGGAGAGGCTTATGAGGCTTTGATTCAGAAAAAGAAAAATTTAGATGCTAGTTATGCAGAGGAAACTGCTGCTATAAATTTGGAAACAGATAGAGTAGTTTTAGCCTCTAAATTAAGTGTTTTTACTGAAACAGCAAATATGCTAGATGCTGCTGCTGCATTAGCGAAAGAAGGTTCTGACTTAGCGAAAGGATTAGCCCTAACGGCATTAGCAACTAACACCGCTGTTAGTATGATTCAAGGATTTAGATTAGCACAAGAGGCATCGCAGGGTACGGGTCCAGCAGCTCCTTTTATTGCAGCCGCAACATACATACAGCAAATCACAACATTACTAAGTGCCGTTAGTAGAGCTAAAAATATATTAAGTAGTGGTAAAACCGATGGAGTTTCGGCTTCAGCAGCGAGCGCACCAGTACAAGCTCCCAATTTCAACGTAGTAGGTACGTCTTCTGTAGATCAATTGGCGCAAACCGTAGCAGGACAAACAAACGAACCAATAAAAGCATATGTTGTAGGTAAAGACGTTACCAATCAGCAAGAACTTGATAGAAACATAGTAAACACAGCAGGAATATGAGAATAATAGAATTAATTATTGATGAGGAAGCAATGCTTTCAGGAATAGAAGCGATCAGCATAGTTGACCGCCCAGCAATCGAGGAAAAGTTTATCGCATTATCTAAAGAGGATAAGGTAGAATTAGCTAAGGTTGATGAGGAGAAGCGAGTGCTTATGGGTGCGGCTTTAATTCCAAACAAGAACATTTATCGCCAAAATGAGGATGAAGAATACTATATCTTCTTTTCGGATGATACAGTTCGTCAGGCGTCAGAACTATTTTTAATGCGAGGCAACCAGAATAAATCTACCCTAGAGCATCAGGCAGACCTTCACGGATTATCTGTAGTAGAGTCTTGGATCATAGAAGATGAAACTCACGACAAATCCAGAAAGTATGGAATGAATCTACCAGTAGGTACGTGGATGGTATCTATGAAGGTAAATAATGATGAGGTATGGGAAGACTATGTTAAGACAGGTAAGGTATCTGGATTCTCTATAGAAGGTTACTTTACAGACAGAGTAGAGATGAGTCAGGATGATGAATTAAATAGCCCAGAGGCTATCTCACTATTAGAAGAGATTTCTGACGCATTAGAAACTAGGATGCTTAATCTAGCCTCATATAGCGATTATCCAGACTCTGTGTCAAACAATGCTAAAAGAGCCTTAGAATGGGCGGAAGAGAATGGCTGGGGAAGCTGTGGAACTGCTGTTGGAAAACGTAGAGCATCCCAGTTAGCAAATAGAGAGGCTATAAGCGTATCTACCATTAAAAGGATGTACAGCTACCTCTCACGCCATAAAGGCGATCTAAAGGCTTCTAAAGGCTATTCTGACGGATGTGGTAAACTGATGTACGATGCGTGGGGTGGTAAATCAGCACTAAGCTGGTCTGAATCTAAAATTAATTCACTAGATAAATAATATTATGGGAAAGAATAAAAAGAAAGTAGAAAATAAGCAACCTTCGTATAAGGCTTCACCAGAGGACTTAACTGTACTTAGAGCTAAGTTAGACTCATTTAATAAGCAGTATGCAGATCGTTTTGACGTTGAATTAACCTTGGAAATGATAGACAAAGTATTGGACAGAGGCGATCAGGATAGGGTAAATAGGTTTTTATATGTAGCTAGAAGTGGTAAGGTTAAGAATGAAGAGTATGCATTAGACTTAGATTTACTACCTAAGAAACATCCCTTACATAATGAGAAATAGAAGAAAATATACCTATAGTAGAACTAGCAGAAAAGGGGGTAGAAGAGGCTGTCTTTGTGCCGATGGGCGAACATATTCGTCTAAGTGCTGTGACGGAAGTTTGCAGGCACAGGGAATAGGAAGCATAACAGGAACTCCTTCTGAAGCTCCAGTTGAACCGCCACCAAACGGTGATTCATACTTACTACTAGAAAATGGAGATTTTATACTACAAGAAAACAACGACAAAATTATTTTATAATGGCAGATAAGAAAATATCACAACTAACAGAAGTAACGGCTGTAAACATCTTAGGAACTGAAGAAATAGCCTTAGTTCAGTCTACAGAAACAAAAAAAGCGACACTAGAGAATGTGCAAAAATACATTACAAATCACCTAACGCCAACAACATTAAGTGTTACAGCAGGTGGAGCTTACGATTTAGGAAACGAAGTTTACGATGAAGCAGAGCTTATTGTTCTTAGTTGGATTGGCGGAAACGGAACAGCCACACTTACACTTCCAGATGTTACCCTAGATAAGAACCTAAATAGGACTAAACGTATCATAACCGACTCTAGTTTCTCTAACTCAACCCACGTAGATTTAACACCTTACGGCTCTCAAACATTAGATGGTTCTAACGATGCATTCGACTTAAATAGAGCATATGAAGGCATAAAAGTTTGGGGAAATGGAACTGAATGGTTTATTATACAGCAAAAAGCATAGTTAAAAATCGAACAGACAGCATATTAACAATTACTATTTAAAATTATTCGTAAAATGAACAGTCCAAAAGCAACAACAATTCTAAATGAAATCTTGCAGAAGCTGTCCTCTATTGCAGAACCAGAAAAAGTAGTCGAAGAGACAACTGAATTGGAAGCTGTAACAGAAGAAACTCCTATCGAAGAGGTGGAGGCTGCTGCTGAAGTTGAAGAATCTGTATTAGAAGCTACTGAAGAATTATCTGAAGAAGCTGAACTAGAAACAGAAGAAACACAACTTATGGAAGGTTATGTTACTGAAGAAGCATTTGCATCTAAGATTGCTGAAATGGAGGCTAAAATGGCTGAAATGGCAAAAATGTTAGATAGCGAAATGGGTTACAAAAGAGAGCTAGAAGAGTTATCTTCTAAAATGGAAAAACTTTCTGCTGAACCTGCTGCTGAAGCAATTAACCACAACCCAGAAGCTGCTACCGAAAAGAAACCAATTTACAATTTCGGAATGCAGAGATCACAAAACACATTAGACAGAGTATTTAACCGATTAAACAATCAAAACTAACCAATAATGGCTACAACTACTTCAATTACAACTACTTATGCTGGTGAATTTGCAGGACAATACGTTGCTGCAGCTTTACTAGAAGCTAATACCCTTGCAAAAGGTGGTATTACAATCAAACCAAATGTTAAATTCAAGGAGGTACTAAAGAAAGTATCTGTTGATGATATCGTAAAAGACGCTTCTTGCGACTTCGATCCTACTTCAACAATTACTCTTACTGAAAGAATCCTTACTCCTGAAGAGCAGCAAGTAAACTTACAAATCTGTAAGAAAGACTTTGCCTCTGACTGGGAAGCTGTACAGATGGGCTACTCTGCTTATCACAATGTACCACCTAGCTTTGCAGACTTTATTTTAGGACACATTGCTGCTAAAGTAGCAGAGCGTACTGAAAAGTCTATCTGGGCTGGATCAACTGCTACAAACGGACAGTTTGACGGATTCTCTACTTTATTAGCCGCTGATGCTGATCTACCTGCTGCACAAGAAATTGCAGGAGCTACTATCACTTCTTCTAACGTTGTTGCTGAATTAGGCAAGATCGTTGACGCTATTCCAGATACTCTTTACGGAGCTGAAGACCTTTACATCTATGTATCTCAAAACATCGCTAGAGCTTATATCAGAGCTTTAGGTGGATTTGCAGCAGTACAAAATGTAGCAGGAGACGAAAATGTAGGTTCTATCGGAGCTAACGGTGTTGGCGGACAGGGTACTATGTGGTATCAGAACGGTGGATTAGAAATCGATGGTGTAAAAATCTTTGTTGCTAACGGATTAGCAAGCAATGACGCTATCGCCACTACTAAATCTAACTTATTCTTCGGAACAGGCTTAATCGCTGACCACAACGAAGTTAAATTGTTAGATATGGCTGACCTAGACGGAAGTCAAAACGCTAGAATCGTTATGCGATTTACAGCTGGTGTACAGTATGCAAACGTTGAAGATATCGTTACTTACGGTATTCCAAACTCTGCTAACTAGAAATAAACAATAATTCAGAATTAAGGGTGGGTAAGCACATAGCCTACCTGCCCTTTTTTCATTAAACACAAAAAACTATGGCTTGTAATTTAACTCGATCTCGTGCTGAAGCTTGTAAAGATACAGTAGCAGGAATCAAAAAAATATATTTCGCAGACTTCGGAACGTTAGGAACTATCACTTCTGTAGATGACGAAATTACTGATATGACAGGAACAACAGTTGGTGCTGTTGACAATTCTTTAACCTTATTTACTTATGAAGTAAAAGGGAACAACTCTTTTGAAACTACTATCAACGCATCTCGTGAGAATGGTACTGTATTCTATGAGCAGGTTCTTAATATTACTTTAAAGAAATTAACTAAAGAAGACCACAAAGAATTGAAATTGTTATCAGCAGGTAGACCTCACGTATTTGTGGTTGACCAGAATGACAATGTATTCTTAATGGGTAAAGAAAATGGTGCTGACGTAACAGCTGGTACTGTTTCTACTGGAAATGCTTTAGGTGACTTTAACGGTTACAATTTAACCTTTACTGCACAAGAAGTAGCTCCACCAAACTTCGTTGAAGTTGATGCTACATCAGCTACTTTCCCTGTAAGTGAAATGGCAGGATTGACTGGAGATGTTGTTATTGGCGCACCAACCGCTGTATAACATCAATCAATTTTATAAGGAAAGGGTGTACATTTGTACGCCCTTTTTTTGTACCTTTAAAACAGAATATACGTTTTTAGTTATTTGTTTATGCACATACTAACGACCTCAACAGATACGCAGTCAATTAAGATAGCAGCCAGAAGAGATACTTCTAACCCTATATTTGTATTGACGGACAAAACCAGCAGGACAACGGAGACTATATCGGTTACTAAGACTACTGATGGAGACTTTATGGTGCTTTCTGCGAGCTTTTCTCTCAAAGAAGGTAGTCAATACTCATTCAGAGTAAAAGAAGGCTCTACAGAGCTTTATAGAGGCTTAATATACTGTACAGATCAAACAGAACTGGATAAGTTCTTTATAAATAAAGATGAATATGTATCTCAAACAGGGTACGATAATGACTTTGTAATATTATAATGAAAGAAAAAGAGAAAGATCAGTCTAGTACTGTTCACGTTTTAAAGATGTCCTCTTACACAGCTCCACCAGTAATTGAAACTGCTAGGGGTGAATGGGTAGAGTACGGTGAAGATAACAATTATTTCCAATACCTAATAGACAGGTATAATGGTTCGCCAACAAATAATGCTGCTGTAAACGGTATTTCTGAAATGATATATGGTAGAGGGCTAGAAGCCACTAACAGCGAAGAGAATCCAGAAGCATATGCAGCGATGCGTGAGTTGTTTAAAAAGGACTGTATGAAGAAGATTTGCTATGACTATAAAATGATGGGTCAGGCAGCTTTGCAAATAATATACAGTAAAGACCATTCTCGTATTGTGCAGGTAGAGCATATTCCAATCGAAACATTAAGAGCTGAAAAGGCTACTATTGGTAACGTGAAAGGTTACTACTACCACCCTAATTGGCAGGATATGAAAAGGGATGAGAAGCCTAAGCGTATTTCTGCCTTTGGAACTTCTAAAGATGGGATTGAGATTATGTATATCCGACCTTACAAAGCAGGGTTTTACTACTATTCTCCTGTAGACTATCAGGGAGGATTACAGTATGCTGAACTGGAAGAAGAAATTGCTAATTATCACATAAGTAATATACAGAACGGTTTACAGCCTAGTATGTTAATTAACTTCAACAATGGTACTCCGTCAAAGGAGCAGCGAGATGATATAGAAAGAGCTATTTATGAAAAGTTCTCTGGCAGTTCAAATGCAGGTAGATTTATTTTGGCGTTCAATGATAGTAAAGAATTAGCTGCTTCGATAGAGCCAGTTATGCTGAATGACGCTCACCAACAATACCAATTCCTTTCAGATGAAAGTATGAAGAAGGTTATGGTATCTCACCGTATTGTATCGCCAATGTTGGTAGGGATAAAGGATAACTCTGGACTAGGTAATAATGCACAGGAGTTAGAGACAGCGTCTTTACTTATGGATAACACAGTTATTCGTCCTATGCAGGTCACTATTATTGATGGATTGGAAAAGATACTAGAATACAATGAGATTGAACTAGACCTCTATTTCCAGACTCTACAGCCGCTAGAATTTACTGATCTTACTAATGCACTAACAGATGCTGAAGTAGAGAAAGAAACTGGTGTAAAGCCATCACAGGTACAAAAGGAACAAGAAATTAACGAAGAAATCGAGGAATAATGGCTACAGCACTTTTTATAAAGAGAGAGGATTTAGTGAAAAATACAGCTTTAAGTGGTAATGTAGATACTGATAAGTTTATTCACTTTATTAAATTGGCGCAAGAGATTCATATAAGAAACTTTTTAGGTAGTGATTTATATGATAAGATTAGCGCAGATATAATTGCAAACACCTTAACTGGTGATTATCTAGCTCTAGTTAATGATTATATTCAGGATATGCTAATACACTATGCAATGTCCGAGTACCTTCCATTTGCAGCATATACCATTTCAAATGGTGGCGTACATAAGCACAGTAGTGAGAGCAGCCAGATTGCAGGCAAGAATGAAATAGACCAGCTTATCGCCAAAGAAAGAGATTACGCTGACTACTATACTAACAGGTTTATCGACTATATGAGTTTTAATGCTCCTAGTAAATTCCCTGAATATTTTAGCAACAACAATGAAGAGATATATCCAGATAAGGAAGTAACGTTTAATGGATGGGTGTTATAAAGAAAAGAAAAAAAACAGGTCAATATAGACCAAAAGAGCAGAACGAAATTAAGCTATCTAGTTATATTAGAAAGCAAAAATATGAGTTGGGGGAAAATATACGAAACAACTAGCTGGGGTCTATTGGTATCTTATATACACATAGGATTTAATAGAGCAGCAGCATTAGCCGCAGCAGCAGTAACAATATTAATAGATAGCGTAAACATACTAATAGATACCATAACAAACAGAATAAACTAATATGGCAACAAATCAACAAAATATAAACATCGGAACAGCGGATAACGCTAATGACGGTGATGTATTAAGAGCAGCGTTTCGTAAGGTGCGAAAGATGTTTGCTGAAATATATGGCGATACTGACGCTGAAAACCTAACAGATACCGAAGTAGTTCCATCTACAAACTTTGATACACATATCACAGAGAAGATTCAGGACACAGTTTCAGGGATGTTCTCGAGTGGAACTCAAACTAACGTAACTGTAACATATGATGATGCAGACGGATCAATAGATTTAAACGTAGCTGCTGATATTACAGATGTTAATGCAGGAGCTGGTTTAACTGGCGTTAATGAAGATGGAGGAGCTGCTACAATAAATGTTGGCGCAGGAACAGGTATTACAGTAAACGCTGACGATATACAAATTGCAGATGGCGGTGTAGATACCACTCAATTAGCAGACAATGCTGTAACGGCAGATAAATTAGCTGATTCAATCAATTCAGAGATAGCAGCAAATACAGCTAAAGTAACAAACGCAACTCATACAGGGGATGTAACTGGCTCAACTGCTTTAACAATAGCAAATGATGTAGTTGATTACGATAAACTAGCAGGGGAATTTACTACCGCTAGTCCATTAACAGCAGCGGCAGACTTAGATGTAGATTTTAGTACGGCAGCAGTATTTACCACTACTTCTTCTGGACCAATGGATTTAAACTTTACTAATGCAGGGATAGGGCAAGTAAAAACTATAATCGTAACAGATTCGGGGGGTACTTCTTCTTTGACTTTCGACACAGGAACAAATACAGTTGTAAAATTAAACGGTGATTATTCAGCAACAGCAGGAGCGGTAAACTATATACAAGCACAATGTATTGCAGCGAATAGCTTTATATTAACAATTTCACAAGCAGCAGCATAATGAAAGCAAGAATAGAAGAAGGAAAGATTGTAAAGTACAGTACTATTCCAAACAGTTTTAAAGCAAGCGGAAAGTTAATCTTAGGAGGTGGTAAAAACCTATCTAACGAAAAGCTAGAAGAATACGGATTCTACGATGTTATCGTTCCTGATTATGACCCTGTAACAGAAGTAATTCACAACCTACACTTTGATAACTCTTATCCTAGTCCTACAATCGAAGATGAGGACGCAACAAGAGCAGTATTTACCTACGATAAGAAAACAAAGGTAATTAGTGAAACAGTAGCCGAGCTTAAAATAAGCCAAATTGAGGCACTTAAAAAGGTTGCCTATGATAAACTATCACTAACAGACTGGTACGCCATTAGAAAGGCTGAAAACGGTACTGATATTCCTGCTAGTGTAGTAACAGAGCGTGATGGAATAAGAAACAGCGTAGCAACAAAAGAAAGTGAGATTAACGCACTCACAACAAAGGCTTCTATATTGAAGTACGATATTAACTTCTAAAATCCCTTTTATGGCGATTAACGAAAGACTTATAGATACCAAAGTAGAAGCAGCAGGAAACGGTGGAACAGGAAACCAAGAAGAAGGACTTATCCTACACTTAGATGCTAACGATGTAGACAGCTACGATGGGGATGGTTCTGTATGGTATGATATAACCAACCACGAATATACTCCTGCTACAAATGCAGACGAGCATTTTAATACTGTTCTATATAACACAAATGGAAGTGCAACCTCCATAACTGGTGTTGGATTTGAACCAGAATTAGTTTGGATAAAAAGAAGAGATTCGAGTGGCTCAAATTATCTTTTTGACCAAGTAAGAGGTGTACATAAAGCATTAATTTCTGAACAAACTTATGCTGAAATAGATAATTCAGGTTATTTAACTTCGTTTGATTCAGATGGGTTTTCTTTGGGTACAAATTCAGCATTGGTGGGCAATGGAAATAGCTACGTTGCTTGGTGTTTTAAAGCAGGAGGTGCGCCTAGTGGAAGCGATAAAGTTTCTATTGATGGAACTTCATACGCTACAATGAGTGCAGCAGGTTTAACAGACGGCACAGAACCAATTTCAAAATTAAGCGTAAATACAAAGCTAGGATTTAGTATTGTAAAATATACTGCTCCTGCCTTAAGAGTAGATACAGTCGCACACGGACTAGGACAAACTCCTGAAATGATAATATTAAAGTCTACTAGTGTTATAAGAAATTGGAATGTATTTCACAAAGATGTAGGAATATCTAAGAACCTACACTTAAATACAACAGATGCTGCAAATACTTCCGAAGATTGGACGGCAAATTCTACTACATTCTCAATACAAGACTATTCATCTTCAGCAGACTGGGTTGCCTACTGCTTTGCATCTAAAAGAGGTGTATCTAAAGTAGGTAGTTATAAAGGAACAGGTACAGCAAGTAATAAAGTTTATACAGGATTTCAACCTGCCTTTGTGATGATAAAGAATACAACATCAGCTTCTTCAAATTGGATGATGTATGATATTAAACGTGATACTGATGGTACAATAAACGCTTTTTTAGAAGCGAACACAAGTGATGCGGAAGCTACTGCTGCAACAGCTTCTGTTTCTCCTAATGCAGATGGGTTTACTTTAGGTAACTCAAACAGCGTACACCTAAACGAAAGTGGAGATACTTTCATCTACCTAGCCTTTGCTAAAAACACAAAAGAAACATCTTTAATACCCGACACAGATTTAGCACTACATTTAGATGCAGGGGATAGTACAACAACATCGTCTAATTGGGATGACCTTAGTAGTAACACTTATGGAGAAACACTTACTGGAGTTTCTTTTGATAAGGAATTAGGAAATTGGTTTACATTCACAGGTGGCTCTGAACATAGAGTAAGCATTAATGACGATGGTGCATTAACTAATGTTTCTAATTTTACAGTTGAAATGTGGGCGAATATAAAAGACAACAATGGGTATCGTTATTTGTGGTCTAATATGTATAGTACAAACGGACAAAGGCAAGTTTATTGTTATGTAGATAGTTCGGATAGTATAGAATTTACAGTATATAGTGGGAATGGTACTAATGATTATAAGATATACATCACTTCTTCAGTCGCCTCTACAATTCATAATAAATGGGTACATTATGCTTTTGTTCTTAGTAATGGCTTACCGTCTAAAATATACTTAAATGGGGTAGATACTCCTATTTCCGCTGGTAGTACAGGTAGTGGCTTTGGTTCAGCAATGCACACATCTTCAACTGCTGATTTTGCGATAGGTAGTGTCCAAAACACTGGAGACACACTTAACGCTAATGGAGATATTGGTCAGTTTAGAATATACTCATCAGCCCTTACACAAGACCAAGTAAGACAAAACTATAACTTCACTAAGCCTAGCTATCCTAATGGGTATAATGGTACTATAAGCGGTGCTACTTGGAATAGTGGTGGTTACTTTAATTTTGATGGAATTAATGATACTATACTAATCGGCTCTTCGATGTATAAATCACTACCTATGACTGTTGGAGCTTGGGTTAACCCACTACTTACTGGTAACAGCGTTATTTATAGTAACTATGATGGTTCTGCTGTTAAGGGTTTTTATATAAGGGTAAATACAAATGGTCAAATTATGGTTGACTCATACTCAAACCCTTCAGGAACGTACTATAGGACTTTAGTATATTCAGTCACAAATCTTACGGCTAACGAATGGAGTCACGTAGCGGTGACATTCTCTACATCTTACGTCAAAATATATGTTGATGGAGAATTTGATAGTCAGACTTCAACAAATAGTAATGGAATTACGTTCACTCCTAGCTTTTCTACCTTAATAGGCGCACGGGATGGAACAGCTGACGAGTTTTATGGAAAAATAGGTCAAGTAAGAGTATACTCCAAAGAGCTTTCAGCATCAGAAGTAACAGCTTTACATAGCGAAGGACAATAATGGAAAATTTAAAGATATACGGATTGAACATAGGAGCGTTAGCATTTAGCTTAACAGAAATTAACCCCTTATTGCAAACCGTTGTCTTGGTTTTAACAATAGGATATACGGTCATTAAAATATACCAACAGATTAAATGAGAAAAAAAGACCTAATACATTATAGTGGAGCAGCAGGGATATTTATTCTTGTTGTTCTTTTATTGCTTTACCTAGCAAATAATTCGATACCTGCCGAGAACAAAGATATATTTGTTTCTATTACTGGTATGATTGTAGGAAGTCTTTCAGTTGTTATTTACGCCATCATTGGCAAGAACCCTGAAGAGGTATCTGCCTTACAATCTAAGGTTGAATCTCAACAAAAGCATATAGATATGCTAGTACAGCAAAAAGATGCGTATGAGGCTCAAATAATAGCCTTACAGAACGATATTATCGACAAGCTGTCTTTAGCAGGTTCGGTAGCCTTTGATACTATATTTGAGTTAAAGAATAAAAAGTAGTATATTAGTCGTAAACAACTAAATTATGTTACACTTTGAAATATCTGAATTTGATTCGCCTGATGAAATTGGTAGTGGTTCTAATATGGATTCTGCCTTTTTACAGATGCTCGATGATGCAAGGGGAATTGCAGGAATACCCTTTAGAATTACAAGTGGATTTAGAACGCCATCTCACAACGCCTACGTTGGGGGTGTGCAAGGAAGTTCCCATTTGTTTGGATATGCAGCCGATATTGCCTGTAACAATTCAGCAGACAGAGAGGTCATACTTAACTCACTTATCAGAGCAGGATTTAGAAGAATTGGAATTGCTAAAACCTTTATCCATTGCGACAATGATCCTGATAAAAACCCAGCCATTTGGTTGTACTAGAACCGTAGGAAATACTTTAAATGAGTGATAAGAAAAAATTCAAAGATACAAAGGTTGGTCAGTTCTTGCTTGACAAAATTCCATCCGTTGTTGGTAGCCTTGCTGATGGTCATCCCATTGGTAATGTGGTTCGTACTCTTATTAGTGGTAGTGAAATGTCCGAAGCTGATAAAGAAATTGCTCTCAAAAAACTAGACCAAGAAATTCACGAGTTTGATGGTATTACTAGACGTTGGGTAGCAGATGCTAATTCTACAAGTTGGCTAGCACAAAACGTCAGACCCTTAACTTTAGCGTTTTTAACTATTGCTTTTGTTATTGGATGGGCATATCAATTAGAGGGCTTAGATACCGTCAAAGAATTGCTTACAATAGTTTTTATAGGGTACTTCGGATCAAGAGGTGCTGAAAAAATTATGGGTAATAATAAGCATAAATAGAAAAATAAATTAGTTTTTATACAGATATATGGATGCAATTGACGTATATTTGTAGTGTTTAATAACAAATCCTTTGTTTGTTCTCCTTTTAAGAAGAGTCAGTTTAACTACTGGCTCTTTTTTCTTATATAATATTTGGCAGTTGCAAACTTTATTATATATTTGCTGTATGAAATTACAAGAGAAATTGGTGAACATTCAGGGGAGTCTGAAAGCACCTAAGAACCAAAGGAACAATTTCGGTAAGTATAACTACCGTAGTTGTGAAGACATTTTAGAGGCTGTAAAGCCTTTACTACTCAAAGCTAAGTTGAACCTAACTATTAGCGATGAGGTATTATCTATAGGTAATTTAACGTATGTAGAAGCCACAGCTACAGTATCTGATGGCGAAAACACTATAGCCGTTAAAGCACAGGCAGGTATTGATCCTAACCGCAAAGGGATGGATATTGCACAGTCATTCGGTAGTAGTTCTTCTTACGCTCGTAAGTACGCTTTAAATGGTCTATTTTTAATAGATGATACCAAAGATGCAGATGCTACAAATACGCACGGTAAATCTAACACAAGTGCGTCTAATACGACTACTAATAAGCCTGCTAGTTTGCCTAGCTTAGTAGCGAATACAGAAGCCTTTGATAGAGTTAAAAAAGCTCTAAACGAGGGATTCAGTATGAATGAAGTAAAGACTCGGTACAACGTAAGTGCTGACGTAGAGAAACTATTAACTAAGTAATTTTAACCTTTAATTTTTTTATATTATGAGTGAAGTAACACAGAAACCAAGAAACTATGTAGGAAACGGTACGCAAAGCGGAGAGTACTACATAAACATTTCATTAAAGAAGAGTCAATTAGAGCCACACTTCTATGAGTACAATGGGGAGCAGTATGTTCGCCTTACAGTAGGTAAACTACGTGAAGCAAATGAGTGGGGTAAAACTCACAGCGTTTGGGTAAATGATTATCAGTCAGACAAAGATCAGAAGAATGATAATGCTAATAATGCCCCTGTAAGCGCAGGAGACGGTCTCCCTTTCTAGTTTAACCTTGTAGTGAGGGGTAGGTATACCTTGCCCCTTAAACTACTCTTAAAACGCCTTAAAATGAGTAAAACTAAATTTGTAACAATAAAGAAAGATATTACTGAATTAGATTTAAGCCTAAATGAATCTGCTGTATTATCATACCTAGCTTCACTAACAAGGAAAGATTACTGTTATGCTTCAACGGAGCATCTGTCTACATCTTTGGGTATTCACGAAAGAACCTTGTACAGAGTTTTAAATAAGCTAGAGGAAAAAAACTTAATTAAGAGGGTAACAAACTCGACAGGACGGTACGGAAAAGATCGTAGAATTTACGTTTCTCCAACTGTCAAATTGTCATATCATAGTATATAGTATATATAATAAATATATAATATATAATAATATATATAATAATATTATACATAATGGAGAATTTTATAGACTTAGGAATAGAGATTAAACACAACACTAACAGCGACCAAAAAGTTCAATGTCCTAATTGCGTAAAGCTAGGTAAAGAGAATTTTAGAGACAGATGCTTATCTGTTAATCAGGCGAAAGGAGTATTTAATTGCCATAAATGTGGTTGGGCTGGTAGTATAAACAAAACACAGGAGAAGATTATGAGTATAAAATCTTACACATCGCCAGAAAAAAAGAATATGAAAAAACTTACCGCAGAGGGTAGAAAGTTTCTTTTAGATCGGGGTATAACAAACGAAGTTATTGATGCTAACAAAATAGTGTCTACAAAGGATAACAAGAACATTCTATTGCCTTATTTTAAGAATGGTAAAATTGTTAATTATAAAACTAGAGGATTAAACAATAAGTTCTTTACACAGTCAAAAGATGCTGAACCAGTAATCTACAATTATGATCGTTGTAAAGGAGCTGATACTATTGTTATTTGTGAGGGCGAAATGGATTCTATGTCGTGGGAGGTTACAGGAATTGAGTCACACACATCTGTTAATATGGGTGCGCCAAACAGTAATGATAAAAATGTAGATAAGAAACTAGAGTGCATAAGCAACTGCTATGACGTATTTGAAGAGGCGAAAAGAATATACATTGCTACTGATGAGGATGAGAACGGTAGGAATCTAAAAGATGAGCTAGTTAGACGTTTTGGCGCAGAGAAATGCTTATTAGTCGATTTAAAGCCTTTTAAGGACGCCAATGAGGTTCTAATGAACGAAGGTGTAGAGAGTTTGAGAAACCGTCTTAAATCAGCCTCAAATCCAAAAATAGAGGGTGTATTCAGTATAGATGATGTGTCTGAATCTATGATTGATGGATTTTACAATGGTCAAGAGAGAGGAACTACAACCTATATTCCAGAGGTTGATAGGGCTTGGACGTGGCGAAATGGTGAGGTGAATATTTGGACTGGCTATCAGAACGAAGGAAAGTCTCTATTTATAAACCAATTGGCGACCTTAAAAGCAGCTATGGATGGGTGGAAGTTTGCTATATTTTCTCCAGAGAATATGCCAATGAATGACTTCTTTAACGATATAATTGAAATGTATATTGGTCGTTCAGCAGACCCTCATCACAAGAACATACAGATGAGTATAGAAGAGTATAAAGCTGCAATGGATTTTGTAAAGAAACATTTCTATGTGATATATCCAAAGAAGAATTTTGAGCTTAGTGCTATATTTGAGAGAGCAAAATATTTAGTTAAAACAAAAGGTATTAGAAGTTTAATCATAGACCCTTATAACACAATTCAACATAAGCTCCGATCTGGAGAAAGAGAGGATTTATATATCTCTAGGTTTATGTCAGAACTAAAAAGATTTGCATTAGATCAGAAAATATCAGTACATTTAGTGGCGCATCAGGTTACGCCAACTAAGACTGAAGATGGTCGTTATATTAAGCCTGACGTCAATAGAATAAAGGGTGGAGGTACATTTGCCGACAAGGCTGACAATGTAATGTTTATATGGCGTCCAGACAGGGCTTTGGTTTTTAACTCGACTTTAGTTACCTTTGGTTCACAGAAGATAAAGAAACAGAAATTAGTAGGTACACCACAGGAGTTAACTAACATAACATTTAGTATGAAGGAGCAGAGGTATTATTTTAACGGTAAAACACCATTCACAAAAGTAGATGAAATCCGTACAGGACATACAAATAACGTTACCGATCTGGATAAAATCTGGTAAGAAGAAGAGGTATCTTAATCTTAACCAGTACCGTAACTGGCACTATCAGGTAAGTAACAACATAAAGAAGAAGTTCAAAGAGCAAGTCGGGGGAAACCTCGACTTTTCTATTTTAGGACAGGTAGAGATAGATTACGTCTACTATGCGCCAGATAAAA
>Ga0208898_1000379_pt1 | contig 35011 bp, 52 predicted proteins | sample VirMetDEL_Mar_4_FD_184513 | JGI IMG/M metagenome (GOLD analysis project Ga0208898, IMG submission 184513) | Aqueous microbial communities from the Delaware River and Bay under freshwater to marine salinity gradient to study organic matter... | ecosystem: Environmental > Aquatic > Marine >... | reverse complement strand
TCTGGATCTGGGGCTTGGTCTAGGTCTAGGTCTAGGTCTGGGTCTTGGTCCGGGTCTGGGTCTTGGCCCGGGTCTTGGTATTGGTCTGAGAGTAAGTAGGATGATGACAAAGCGGAAGAGATACTCGTCTTGGTATGGGTCTGGGTCTTGTTCTTGGTCTGGGTCTTGGTCTAGGTCTGGGTCTGGATCTGGGTCTGGGTCTCGGTCTAGGTCTTGGTCTGGATCTGGGTCTTGGTCCGGGTCTGGATCTGGGTCTTGGTCTAGGACTTGGTCTAGGTCCGGGTCTGGGTTTAGGTCCGGGTCTGGGTTTAGGTCTGGGTCTTCGTCTTGGTCTTGGTCTTGGTCTGGGCGTATATAAGAGTGGTGTATCTGTTGTTGGGGGACAATTTTTCCCTTGACAAAAAATAAAATCTCTGGTATTATATAAACATGATGAACGAAGGAGTCAGTCAGATGTTTCGAATCGACCAGATCACTGTTCAAGCACATTTTGCCATGTTGAATGCCATGCATTTTGATGGTGAATTGCATGTAGACGAGTTCTGGATTGACGAATCAGATGACGATTTCTGTGGTGTAGATGAAGTGGATGGTGAGATTATCATTGGTATGTGTAAGGAATACGACGATGAGTACCAGTTCATTTGCCTCCTTGCTCATGAGATGACTCATGTCTGGCAGATTCAGAATGGTTATGATGGTGGGCATGATGGTGAGTTTCTGACCGTTGCAAAACGGCTGGAAAAAAGTGATATATATATCTAAAGGAAATCGCGAATGTACGAAGATATTCTCAAGGCACTAAGGGAGTCGCTTCTCCGTGGTGGAGATGACTTCGATATTGTAGAACGAGCATCGATTCGTTCTATGTCTCCTCGTATTAAGGTCAAGGAAATCTATGACCGTATGGTATATGAGGATAAGCAACGAGAGGCATCGTAAACACTATCGATAGTCTCGGAAATGCCCAGCTAGTTTTCTCCTGTTGCCGCTAGCTGGGCATTTTTTTTGAAAACCGTACATTTTTCCCTTGACAAAAATATCAAACTTTGTTATGATATAAACATGATGAACGAAGGAGTGAATGACATGACTAAGAACGAGATCAAGACTGCTCTCCGTGGGTATCTCGACCACATCGTAGATGATTACGAAATCTGGCAGAATGTTGGTCGAAACGGTAGGACCGAAATACAGGCTAAGATGCTTGAAGATTTCATCCGCGGCCTAGACTTCAAGATGGGTAAGAAGTATGTAAAGGTTGTCAACAAGGGAAGTGTCCACAGTTTCATCGTAAACACTTACGATGATCCAAAATTCAAATTTGGAGACATTCTCAAGGCGGCTGGTTATAGTGCACCGGCTAAGAATTTTGTTCGTGGAAATATCTTCGAAGGAAAGTTTGATAGGATTTCTTGGACGGGGGCGTCGTAATTTTTCTCTTGACAAAAATTAATTCTTTTGTTATGATATAAACATGATGAACGAAGGAGTGAATGAAATGTCTCTAGTAGGTCATAGTATCGGTGAATTGACCAGTGTCAAGTTTTCTGAAATGCGGAAGACTCGGATTGGCGAATCTGGCGCTAAGTATGTTGTCTGGTTTGAGTTGACTGAGACTGGTAATCTGGTTGAGTTAGATACCGACTCGGTGGAACATTCCAAGACTCTGATTGATGCTTGGTTAGGTCACGATACTGATATGCGGTTTCTTACTGCTTCGTATCGGAAGGTCAAGACTGATGGTAGTCTTGGAAAGTGTGAAGAGATTATCGACAGGGATTTCAATTATCTCGATCTGGATTTGTGAGGATGAGATGCGTAACTACATCGCGAAAGATTTACGGACTCCAAAGTACCGTAAACGTGTAGTGTCTTCCAAAAAACACTACAGCCGTAAACTCAAACATAAAGGTGAGTTATCATGAACTCAATTGTGTCGTTTGTAGTAGGTTGTATCGTTGGATACGTTGTAGCGACTAATCCTGAAATAGCAAATCACGCGGGTGATTTGCTTCAATCTGCTGGAACTCTAGTGAAGGGAAATACCCAATGAAGTACGTAGTGAAGCTGAAGTACAATGGAACTGACAATCGTATCTTTGACAATCCGAAGGATGCAGTTGATTGTTATCAGAAGCATTTGAAGGATCTTGATATGCCCTCTTTGTGGGGTAGTCTTGAAAGCAAGATTGAAGAGATGCAATGGATCGAAAAGTTGCAAATCATTGAAAATAAGTGTTGACAAAAATACCAACCTTTGTTATGATAACTATACTGAATGAAACGAGCTAACAAGGAGATACATCATGGCTCATATGGTTGAAACGATGGCTTACGCTGGTGAAGTTCCGTGGCATGGTCTGGGTAAGAAGGTTCTTCCCGATCTGACTCCAGAACAAATGCTTTACGAAGCTGGTCTTGACTGGACCGTAGAGAAGATTCCGGCGTTTGCTGAAGTCAATGGCGAAAAGGTCGCTGTTGGTAAGTCTGCTCTGGTTCGTTCCAGTGACAACAAGATTCTCGATGTCGTCGGTGACGATTGGTGTGAGACTCAGAACGCTGAAGCGTTTGGTTTCTTCGCCGACTTCGTTAGTGAAGGTAACATGGAGATGCATACTGCTGGTTCACTTCGTGGTGGTCAGATGGTGTGGGCTCTTGCTAAGGTAAAGGATGAGTCGTTTGAACTGTTTGGTAAGGATCGTGTTGATTCTTATCTGCTGTTCTCTAACCCTCATATGTATGGTAAGAGCATTGATGTTCGGTTCACTCCGATTCGAGTGGTTTGTAACAACACTCTGACACTTTCTCTTGGTTCTAATACTAAGAATGGTGTCAAGGTTTCCCATCGGACTCAATTCAATGCTGAAGAAGTTAAGGAAACGATGGGTATCGCCTCGTTCAAGTTGACCGAGTATAAGAAGCAAGCTGAGTTTATCGCTTCGAAGCGGTTCACTGAAGAGTCAAAGGTAGAATATCTTGAGCGTCTGTTTCCTGTTCTTGGTGAAGCCAAGCGTAAGGAACGGTCGAAGTCTGCTGCTGCAGTCCTAGACATCCTTGACACTCAGCCTGGTGCTGAGATGGGTGAAGGAACGTTCTGGCAGTTGTACAACGGTGTTACCTACCATGTTGACCATCAGATGGGTCGTAACTCGGACAATCGGATGAACTCCGCTTGGTTCGGTGGTGGTGTCAAGAAGAAGCAAGAGGCTCTCGCCCTTGCTGTTGAGATGGCATGAGTAACGGGTTTTCAGAGGGAGAGTTCTATCGGACTCTCCCCCAACTCGTCACTGTAAGAGAGTCTGAAGACTCTATCATGGTCAAGTGGAATGATGGATCACAGAATATCTTTGAAAAGAATTCAGAGAAACATGAATGGTTTCGTAGACTGTTCATCAAAAACAAGGAGTATAGAGCATGATTGCAGCAGATTTTCATATGATGGGTAATCTAGAACGAATGGTTCTAGAAGATATGCATCAGTGGTTCGCTAAGGATGGAAAGGTATTGGTGTTTGATGACGTTGAGTCGGTGAAAACAAAGAGAACTGTGCCTTATAAGAAGGCAGTAGAATTATATTGGAAGGAGAAGATCTAATGAAAAAGTTAGAATTTGAAGTGGAAACAATTAATGCAGTTTTACAGTATCTTGGAAACCAACCATACAATGAAGTTAATCAATTAATTCAAAAGTTGTTTAACGAGGCACAGGGACAACTTTCTATGTCTGATAATTCGAATCAACTAGAGACTGATGAGAGTGAGAATGAGCGATCGTGACCTAAAGTTTCTGAACAACTTGTTCATTATGGCTAGGGATCTAGATGCAACGGGAGGCAGTCGTTTGGCTGCCTCTCTTGTTTATAAGAACAAGATTATCTCTTATGGTATGAATATGAACAAGTCCCATACGTTTCAAGCAAATCATGCTAAGAACGATGAAGCGATCTATTGGCACGCGGAAACGAATGCTGTATATAATGGTTTGAAGACGGTTGGTAGTGATTTAGATCCTACAAAGAAAGAATTGGCTGGAATGACTCTTTATGTTGCAAGAGCAAAACATCCATCCGGCAATAGTGAAGGATGGATTTGGGGTAATAGTAAGCCTTGCATTGGTTGTATGTCTTGTCTTTATAAATATGGTATAAATCGAATTGTCTATTCAATGGACGAGACTGGACACTACGGAGTTATTAATGTTTGATTTATGGGGTGGAAATCGAGAAGAAAATATTAGAGAGGCAAAGAATATGGTACTTAGATTTAGACAGTATAATGATTTACAAGAACAAGAAGGTAAAAGGGTTGATACTACCAAGAATGCATCAATAACCGAATTATTTCCAGCAATTGCTTTTAACTCAAATAAGAAACCAAGTACAGTAGAAGAATTTAAGAAATTTATTTATACATTAGATATTAATTCTCCACAGGTTAAAAAGTCATGGGATCCTAAAGATCAAGAAAAAGCAATAGAAACTATTTCAGATCTTTCTTCTATGGAAGAAAGATTCGTTAAAACAAAAATGGAAAATGCTATTGGTGTTGTTAATTTTTTATATGAACTTCATGCAACAAAACCTATTAATAAAGTTGTATGGGGGTATAGAGCAAAACCTAGAGGGGTACCTAAAAATCATGCTGGTGATATTTTTGTTTTTTTCAAAGATAAAGACGTAATTGGTGTTAGTTTAAAAGCCGGTACTGCAAAATCAAGAGAACCCCTTAAAAATACATACGTTGGAACACAATATAGAGCATTAAAAATTGATACAAAAGATTTACAATATGATTTGTGGGATAAAGTCTATTCTAAATTGCCTGGTATAGAAGAAGTTGCAACAAAAGATAATTATGTTAAAAACTCTAAAGTTACAAAACTTTATATTGATTATTTTGTAGAGAATGAAACTGAAGCAGATAAATTATATCATGAAATGTTAGTAGTTTGTAGAGAACATTTTTGTAAAGTTATTAATGATCTGGATACTGATACATTTATTAAATGGGTTCAGAATACTTTTAATTTACAAAGAAAAGAAGATAAAGTTCCATTAATTTTAGTTAAAGCTGTTAAAATGACAGCCGAACAAAAGAGTGATGATATTGTTGATATGCTACCCCTTGTCACAAACCATCATGCGTATCTTAATAAAAAATCTGTACAAGAATATTTAATTGATATTCACTCCCCTAGTGATAAGAAAACTATGAAAATGTCTATTCGTTCTGACCAAGGAGTTAGACCAGAAAAAGGAACAAGTGGTCAAGGTAAACTTGGACAATATCTACAATTAAAAATGCAATATAGTGGTGTTATATAAGACGGAGTTATTAATTAGGAGTTTTGCCAATGGCAATGTTAGGTGCTAACGAGTCTAAATTTAACAAACCATATTTAGAAATGATAGCAAGCAATATACGAGGCAACAAACCAATCAAATTCAAAGATGGTACATTCACAATTGATGCTAAAGATAGTAACATGAAGGCTTTGATTGTTGCCATAGACAAAAAGAACCAATCTGGTGTAGACAGAATTTTAAAATCTGGATCCAAATATGTCCCAGTGTTTGTTACCACAGATGGAAAGATATTCACTTGGTCTCAGATAGATAAAAGTCCATTCTCAGGTATCGCAAAGAAATCTGATGGTGTCACTACTGCTCAACAAGAACGTGCTTCGATGTATGCAATTGAAATGGGATTAAACAAGAACGGTTATAGAGATAAGTCTATGTTTCTAAAAGACTGTTATGATGGTCTCAAGAAACGTTACCCTGATATGGATGGTATATGGGAAGAAGGATTCTTTCAACAACAGATAACTGTTGCTAGAGAGATTCCAAACAATTCAAACTATTCATACTCTCGTGATGATGGTTTTATGGAAGATATCAGCAAATTGGTTAAAGAGTTTGGTATTATGAAGAAAGATACATGGAACCCAGCCGATATATGGATAGTTGAAAAACCAAAAGAACAGATGAAGAAACTCAAAGCATGTAAAAGTCTTGGTGAGTTGAACGCTGAGTTGCGTACCATGTTCAACAATCATATGGTTGTCGGAATATCGCTTAAGAAACTTTCAGGAAAAACAGCCCTATGGGAAGTGGTCAACGTTGATCTAAGCCAATTTGAGAATAAAACTTCTTATGTACTAGGTGATGTTAAATGCAATCTTAAACAAGATGGTGCAACCGATAGTATAGTATTCGTCAAGAATGGTTCAAATGTTGTTGGCAAATTTCAGATACGACAAAACTCGGCAGGAATGGCAAACCTCAAGGTAGAGGGAACTGCACAGGGACAAGGAGCCGCACGACTTGGTAAGGTTCCATTGGAAATGCTCAAGGATCTCATGAAGGATTATAAAATCAATTACAATAACGATCACAATAAGTTTCCTAAGACTGGCAAAGACTTCATAACAAAACAAAACAAGTATGTAAAAATGTTCAATGCCATTCATGGAAACATAGATACAGGAATTCAGAAGACAGACTTTGTGTTCAATATCGTCGATATGTATAACAAAAAAGATGATATTGCTGTTAGTAAGTTGATGCAAATTGAATTTTTATATGAAATGTATCGTTTGAGTAAAACCAAACTAAACGATTTTGTGACAAGTATGTATTTCTTGGCACAAAAGAAAGGTCCTCAGTTTGGACCATTCGGTAAGTTGTATTAAATTTTATACAATAGACAACGGAAATAAGAAGATGATTAAATTCAAACAACACCTAACAGAATCCAAAGAGGGCAAAAATGTTCACTTGGAGCATATCGAAGATCTCGTCTTTAATGAAGGGGTTACTGGAACACGTCGAGCTATTCTTTTTCTCCGCAGCGTTCGTGATATGCTTAGTGGTTCCTCTTCTAAATCTGTTAACATTACGACTAAGTGGGATGGCGCTCCTGCCATTTTTGCAGGTGTGGATCCAGAAGATGGTAAGTTCTTTGTAGCGAAAAAAGGTCTATTCAATATCAATCCGCAGATGTTTAAATCTGTTGACGATATCAAGAAAGAAGGAATGTCATCAGCACTAGAAAGTAAGTTCGTTGCTGCTTTTACAGAATTCTCCAAGTTAGGTATCAAGTCTGGTGTCTATCAAGGCGATTTGATGTTTACCAGTGAAGACCTATCAAAAGAAAAGATTGAAGGTCAAGACTATCTTACATTCCAACCAAACACTATCGTCTATGCAGTTCCTATGGGTACTCCTCTAGCAAAGACAATTCGTAGAGCAAAGATTGGTATTGTCTGGCATACTACATATACTGGCAAGACAATCCAGAGTATGAAATCTTCTTTTGGTAAAGGTATTGTCAATAAGATGAAATCTGTGCCTTCAGTGTGGATGGACGATGCTACATATAAAGACGTATCTGGTACCGCCACTTTCACAGAGACAGAGACAAAACAACTGACCAGTATTCTATCTCAGGCTGGTAAATTATTCCAAAAATTACCAGCGGCTGCACTAAACGATATTGCTGGAGAGAATGAGTTTCTAATTCGTCTCAAGGCATTCAACAATTCTAAGGTACGTGTTGGTAAGTCTATTGTCAGTTCTCGGGCTCATGTAAACGAGTTGGTCAAGTATTTCAGAGAATACTATGAGAAAGAAGCATCAAAGAAAAAGTCACCAAAAGGTCAACAAGACCAATTGGAAAAGATGAAAAAGTTGATGATTTATTTTGACAACCACCAGAAAGATCTGTATACTATCTATGATGTCGTAATTCTTCTGACAAAGGCAAAGGAAATGATTGTCAATAAATTGAATCAAACAAGTTCACTGGCAACATTTTTACGAACATCCACAGGATTTAAAGTGACCAATCAAGAAGGTTATGTAGCAATTGATCATTTAGAAGGTGGTGCAGTAAAACTTGTAGATCGTATGGAATTTAGTAAAGCAAACTTTTCAGCGGATGTGATAAAAGGATGGCAGAAGTAAACAATAGAGGATACACAGAAAGAGAATGGTTTCGTATTGTAGGTTGGGGTTCAGTACCAGAGGAGTATAAGTATGTACCCAGTTCAGATAACAGAGTCAGCGAAGACGTATCTGACGAACATGAAAAAGAAACACAATAAAAAGTACATTCATTTATCGGTAGACAGCGGCGGTTGTAGTGGGTTTCAATACAAATGGGACTTCGCTGATACTGTAAAAGAAGGCGTGTTGATCGATGACATTATTGTACTTGACAATCTGGCTGAGTTTTACGTTATTGGTTCTACTGTAGATTATGTAACAGAACTCGGTGGTTCTTATCTAAAGGTGGTCAATCCGAATAGTAAAGCCCAGTGTGGTTGCGGAGAAAGTTTCAACGTTTAATTTTTATAAATATGTTCAGGTAAGTCTAAGGAAAACCCTGGAGATAAAATGAGTAAGACAGTTTTCGCCTTTGGGCGCATGAATCCCCCAACAATCGGACATGAAAAACTTGCTGATAAAGTTTACAGCGAGGCTAAACGTCGTGGGGCAATGCCACATATATTTCTTAGTCATACACAGAATGCTAAGAAAGATCCTCTTCCATACAATACGAAAATTGATATTGCCAAGAAGTCGTTTGGCAAAGCCGTCACTAAGTCTTCTGCCAAGACTATCATTCAGGTGATGCAAGAACTAGAGAAAATGGGACACACAGAAGTTATTCTGGTTGCTGGTAGTGATCGTGTTCCTGAGTTTAAAGCATTTCTAGCAAAGTATAACGGCAAAGATTATAACTTTGATAAGATTGAAGTTGTGTCTGCTGGAGAACGAGATCCAGACGCTGAAGGTGTTGCTGGTATGTCTGCTTCTAAACTTCGTGGTATTGCAAAAGCAGGCGATTATGACACATTCAAACAAGGGATGCCATCTAAACTAAGAGAAACTGATAAGAAGAAAGTTTATGACACTATTAGATCTGTAATGGAGTCTGTTGAAGAAGAATGGGAAGATATTTCCGATGAAGAACTGGATGAATTATTTGATGAAATAATGGATGACGATTGGCAAGATGATATTGATTGGTCCGTAGAAGGTCCTATTACATGTGATGACGATTTAATGTCAGAGGAAAGAAAACCTTTAACATTACAACAAAGAATGAAAAAACGTTTACAGATGAGACGACTTGCACCTATTATTGCAAGAAAAAGAAAAATTGCTCTACGTAGAATGGCAAGAAGAGCGCAGTTAGTTAAAAGATCAAGAAAAGCAGCAATCTTATTATTAAAGAAAAGAGTTGCTGGTGAAAAAGGCAAACAATATAGAACACTATCACCTTCAGAAAAGATTGGTATTGATAGATTAGTAGCAAAGAAACTACCATTAGTTTCTAGAATAGCAAAAAGACTGCTTCCAAAAATTGTAAAAAAAGAACAAGAAAGATTTCGTAATCTTAACAAAAATGAACAGTTTGATAACTATATCAATGAACTTTATTTCAAAGTAGACGTAGAAGGTATGCCTACGGTCTATATGGATGCACCTAGTGCCTCTACTATTCGTAGCAAGCTTCGTAAAGTTATTAGAAATCCAGAAGAAAACATTCATGATATTGAGAGAGTAGAAAGGGCAGATATTGTAAAAGCGTTCCGTCTAAGAGCGCAAAATCCTGGTGCGCCATTAGAAGTAGATGAAGAAACACTTATAGAACAATTAGATGAAACAAGTTCTATTATGTTAAAGAAAGGTGCAGATACTGTAGAAATTCGTCCTGTAACCAATAAACCAAATTACATGACAGTAAAGATAAAATCAGGACCAAAAACTGACCAAGTTAAAATGTTAAAAGCACCTGAAGTTAGAGATTATGCAAATAGTCTAGCTAAAAGTGGATGGAAAATTGCTCATGTTGGAAGGAAACAATTAAAGAAACTATCTGACTTTAAGAAGAAAGAAGTTAAATGGGAAGAAGTCGCCCAAGATCCTGATGTTAAAGACAAAGAAGGAACTCAACCTAAGAAATATTATTCTGGTTTGAAAAAGTCTACAAAGGATGCTAGAGATACGCATTTCAAAAAAAGTGCTAAAATGGATGATGATAATCCAGCGGCATATAAGCCAGCTCCCGGCGATGCTGGTGCTGAAACCAAACCATCTAAGTATACTAAGAAGTATAAGCAGATGTTTGCTGAAACAGTCACAACCAACCAGCTTTCTGATTTAGAAAAATTTGGTGATAGATTGTTAGATAAGTTTGGTGTAGACATTTCATTTTCACGTCACTTCGCTGATAGAATGAACGACGATAGAAATAAACCCGAAATAAAAGTGTCTGAAATACAAGGACTATTCAAAAAGATTGCTAAAAAGAAAGCAGTCAATATAAAGAAATATCCTAATGCTGAAGTAGTATTAAAAGATATTCAAAAAGATTTGAATTTACCTATTGCTATTAAAGTAGACAAAGATGGTACACTAGATGTAGTTCACAAGACTATTATGAGAAAGAAAAATTTCACTACAACAAGCCCCGTGATTAAATACGAATCATATGAACTTGATGAAGGTTTAAACGATCCTGGTATATTCAAAGCAGTATTTTTAGCAGGTGGTCCTGGTTCTGGTAAATCGTTTATTGTAGGTAGAACTGGTTTAGTAGGGTTAGGTTTCAAATTAGTAAACTCGGATCCAATTTTTGAATTAGGTTTAAAAAATGCTGGATTGAATACAACTCCAGAAGATATCTACTCAACAAAAGGACAAACTATACGAGATCGCGCTAAGGCTCTTACTAAAAAACAACAATCTTTATATCTAAATGGTAGACTTGGTTTAGTAATTGATGGTACTGGTAAAGATTACCAAAAAATTCAAAAACAAAAAGAACAACTAGAAGCTATGGGTTATGAAACTGCTATGATTTTTGTCAACACAGATGAAGATACAGCACTTAAAAGAAATCGTGAACGAGATAGAAGTCTTCCTGATGAAGAAGTGACAAAAATGTGGAAGTCTGTACAGAACAATTTAGGTAAGTTTCAGAATAGTTTTAAATCCAAATTCTTTATTGTAGATAATTCAGAAGGTTCTAATTTTGAAGCCGCTTCTACCTCTGTTTACAAAAAAATATCTGCATGGATGAAACAAGAACCACGTAATAAATTTGCACAAAACTGGATTAGTCAAGCTAAGTCTGTTAGAGGCATCAATGAAGAGTTTGTGCAATATATGTATCTTGAAGAGAACTCTTTAGAAGGTCTACAGAAGAAAGCAGAGAAGTCTGGTATCTCTTATAGTATTCTAAAGAAAGTATATGATAGAGGTATGGCGGCGTGGCGTACAGGTCATCGTCCAGGTACTACACCACAACAATGGGCATATGCTCGTGTGAATTCATTTATCACCGGCGGCAAGACAAGAACAACTGCTGATGCAGATTTGTGGAAGAATGTTCGTAAAGAAAGTTTAAATGAAATAAAAGTAAGTAACAGATACGAAGAAAACGCTAAATCTGCTATCAATAATATAGAAATTCAAGTAAAGAATGGACAAGTTTGGAACAAAGATTTTCAAGACGCTAAGAAATATATCAACCAATATATAAGTTCTCTTGATAGAGATATTATGGATAAACATTATTTGGATAATCCTAATAAAAAGCAGATTGAATCAGAAGTGAGTGATGTATACTATCACTCACCAGCTATGCATACTGTAAAAACTACTACTAAAGAATATTCTCATTTTAAGAAAATTGTACCCGCCTCATCACGTGATGTAGACTATCTTTTAAAGTTTCAAAAAAGAGCAAACACCTTGATGACAAAAGCAATAAAAATGATCGTAAAAGGTAGAAAACCATCTGAGACTCCTTCTAACGTTAAATTGAGAACGATTGAAAATACAGGTACGTGCGGTATCTGTGGAAATAATGTAAAAATGACAAGAGCGGGGCGTTTAGTTGATCATGGGTTTAATCTTAAATATAAATTTCGTTCAGGTAATTGCTTTGGTACTGGATATCCTCCGATAGAGGTGTCAAATGAAGCACCAAAAAAATATATTAATGTGTTAAATAATGCTGTCAAGAGTAAAGATGATAAGATAAAAAAATTAGATAAAAATGATAAGAATTATCGGAAAGAGAAAATAAATCTTAAATCAGAAAAGAAATATCTTACTAAACAAATAGAAATATATAATGATATCGTTGATAATTGGAAAATAGGGAACTTACCTGGAGAACTAAAGAAAGTAAATGAAGGTGCTATTTCTGATATGACAAAAGAGCGTCATAAAAGAGAAAAAGAATCTTTAAAAACTAAACATGACCGTGAAATGGATGCAGCAAGACTTAGAGATGCCCGTACAAAGAATAGAATGACAAGTAGAAATGAAGAGTTTGAAAACTTATTTAAAAAAGACTTAAATGAATCTTTTGAGATGGCTGTATCTTCTGGTATTGGTGTTACCTATTTCGCTAAAGATCTAGGTATTAAGACTCAAGCAGGATTTGCTTTGCATCCTTCAGTTTTAGTAGATGAGGAGGAGGAAGATGGTGAAGTTTAAGAATCATTTAATTTCAGAATCTATTAAGTATCATATTGCAAAAGATATTCCTTTTGCCGAATCTATTTTTAGATATGGTTCAGAAAAATACTTTGAAGTAATTAATGAAGTTCGTAGAAGATATGAAGAAGAGGGTCTAGAACTTACACCTCTTGACGAAGATTTTCTTAATAGTGATATTGGAAATTTTGCTGAAGTAGATGGTGTTGATGTTCCTCTAGACTTTCCTATGATAGATGAAGAAGAGACACCAGAATTAAACAAACCAAAAAGAGGTGGACCTAAGAAGTATTATGTTTATGTGAGAGATCCATCAACTAAGAATATTAAGAAAGTGACTTGGGGAGATACGACAGGGCTAAAGGTAAAACTCAATGATCCTGGAGCACGAAAGTCATTTGCAGCAAGACATAGATGTCATATGCAAAATGATAAAACAACAGCGGCGTATTGGGCTTGTCGTCTTCCTTATTATGCAAAGAGCCTTGGGTTAAGTGGCGGAGGATCCTTCTTTTGGTAATATATACTGATAATGGTGATATTAGAACATTTGATAATCCAAATGAAGAAGATTTAGTTTGGCATAGAGATAAAGAAAATAGACACATAGATGTATTAGAAGGTGAAGGTTGGTCATTACAATATGAAGATGAGTTACCAACTGAAATGCATGTAGGTGATGAATTTTATATACCAGAAATGGTATTTCACAGATTGATAAAAGGTTCAACAAAACTAGTATTAAGGTTAGAAAAATATGAAAAGTCTGGAAAACACTATAAGAAGTCTGTTTAGGGATGGGCCCAGTTATCTACAAGAAGACGGACATACTGATGTTGTTAGTATGATTACTAAACTACAGTCTCTCGCTGAAGATGCTCAACAACTACAAGAAGTACTACAGGCTATGGACAAAGAGAGTTCACTACCAACTTGGTTAACAAACAAAATTGCAGTAGCAGGAGACCATCTAAACTCTGCTAGAGACTATCTAGTCAATCAGAGTGAGGATAATATAAATAATAGAAAAACATAGAGGAAATAAAAATGTCTTACATTCTAACTCCCACAGGTCGTCGTTTTCTTCGTGAAGAAACCATAGAAGAGAAAAAAGACGGCGAAGATGTTAAAGATACCATGCATGATTGTGCTACTCATGTAGTACATGAAGAATATGGCGAGGGTATTACTATCTCTGAACAACATGCGGATCCAGATGAGAATGGTCAAATTGAGTGGTATACAGTTGCTTTTCGCAATGGTCTAACAGAGAAGGTTTCTACTAAAGACATTGAAATCACCAAATCCGAATCCCACATGCATAGTAAAAAGAAGAAATAAAATGTTCCCTAAGAATCTCTTTAATAGCCCCGATGATCTTGTTAAAGTCGTCACAGAAATTATGACGGGTAAAAGCAAGAAAGAAGCGTTAGATCCTGTAGATGCGAAGGCATTAAAGGGTTCTCATGCTGATCGTAAAGACAAAGACATTGATAACGATGGTGATGTAGATAGTTCAGATGAGTATCTACACAATCGTCGTAAAGCCGTAAAGAAGGCAATGAAAGAAGCCACCAAGGTCAAAGAGAACGATGATAATGACGATGATGATATGGAAGATGACGACGATGAAATGACCGATGCTCAAAAGAACGATATGGATGGCGACGGTAAGAACGACAAAAAGAAAAAGAAAAAGAAAGATGATGAGTTAAGTGATAAACCTGACAAGATCGACACTAAACCATCAATGGACGATGCTCGTACAATGATGGCAAAAGAAGAAGTTGAACTTGATGAAGAAACTGTGTACGTAAAAAGACGTTATAAGTCTTTGGGAGCAAACCAAGCTGCAAACGATGTAGGGTTTGCTAAAAAAATAAGTAATGCTGCGTCTAAACTAGGGCTTTCTGTCAAAATGAATGATAAGAATTTTGTTATAAGTGGTGATCCAGAAAAACTAGCTACTTTGAAAAAAACAGTCAAAGGTGTTACTTTTTCTATGAAAGAAGATGTAGGTCTTGATGAAGGTAAGTCTGGTACTGGTTATGATCTATATCATAAAGATTTTTCTTCTGCTATGAAACACGCATATGATTTTGCAAAAAGAAAGTATGGTATTACAATCAGTAATGATGAAATTGACGATAAGGTTGCAACCGGACCTAGAAAACCTTCAGAGGGTAAAACAAACAGTTATCGTTTAAAAGGTGACAAGGGCGCTATCCAAGTTCAAGTATACAACAAGGGTGGTTCAAAACCATTTGAGTTGAACATGTATAAAGAAGGAGTTGAACTTGATGAAGTAACAACACAAAAACTTTTTATGTTCAACAATAAGAAAGATGCTGATCGAAAGGCAAAAGAGATCGGTGGTGTTGTTAGAGTCTTTGGACCTAAAAACTTCGCTGTTATGACAAAAGATCTAACTGTTGTTAGGGAAGAAGTTGAACTTGATGAAGAACCAAAAACACTTAAACTCGCTCAAGATTCAGCAGTAAGAAATGCAGTTTCTAAAATTCATTCTTTGATGAAAGTTAGAAAAATTAGTCCTTCTCAAGCATACGCGGAATGGGAAAAGGGTACAACTTTTGGTCTTAAATTGAAAGCGCAAGTCAGAGATTCATTGTCATCGCTTCATGAAATGTCTGATGTTCAGATGAAGAAGCGTGAAGAAATTGTTAAAGGTATGAAGAAAAACAGTGGTGATCTGAAAAAACGTTATGGCAATCGTTGGAAAGATGTTATGTATGCAACTGCTACAAAACAAGCGATGAAAGAAGAAGTAGAAATTGATGAAGCTCGTGGACGGCCAAAGAAAGAAGATGATGTATCCTCTGATTCTAACTTTGTTATGCAAATGAGGAAAGCAATTTCTCTAAATGGTAATAAAGTAAACTTCTTAGACGGTTCGTCATCACAAGTTTCTAGTAGAGATGCACAACAATTTATGATAACATATAATAAACAAAAATCTTCTATCGATAAAGGTAGATTAATGAGAAGCGCCCATAAAAGCTTGAAACATTTTAAAATGGCTCTACAAGGTAAAATTGAAAAGCCAAAAAATCCATTAGACTTAGATTGAGGAGAAAGTAATGTCAGAAAGTGAATTGAAAAAAATGTCAAAAAAAGAGTTAGAAGATCGTGGGAGAGCTCTTGGTATTGAATTAGATAGACGCGAATCAAAGTGGAAACTAGTACAAAAGGTTTTAGAAGCAGAAGCGAATGTATATTTTGCTGAAACTGAAGAAGAAGTTGTAGAAGAAATTTCAGTTGTTCAACCAGAAACTGTATCAACTAACTCAGAGTATGTTCTAGAAAAGAATGGTTCATTCTGGACTGTTCAATATAATGGTAGAGAAGTAAAGAAATCATCAAGTTTAGAAGTATGTCAGAGATTTATTGCTTCTAGATAATTTATATTATGCCGAGTAGGATAATTGATTAAAATCCGAAAAGAGAAAGGAAAATAAATGTCAAGTTGGGATTTTAGAAGAGAAAGTACAGCCGTTGCATCAGGCGCTAATACTGTAGCTGGTATTGTTGCTGGTTATCAACCATTCCCAGAAGCCGATAATTTGGCTTCTAAGAGAAATGTTATTGCAACTAGAGTAGGTTGGGTTCGTCGTCAAAATAAAACTGATATGCATGGTAGTACCCGCACTATCGATGAAGTTTTAGTCGCGGCTGCTCCAGGTTCAGGATTTTTCTACACATCCAATACACATCTAGGTAAAGCAGATATCGCACAAGTGTATGTAAAGTTAAACGCTAATGGCGTTATTTCTGCTAACGTGTCTGCAAACCTTTATGTTGTATTCAACGGACCAATTAAGTTTAAGAATAGTGGTAACGCATTATCAATCAATCTTTCTAACACCGCCGGTGGTAATAATGGTGTTGCTAGATTTACCGCACAAACAGCATCTAATCTAATTGGTGCTAATAATACACTGGTATTTACAATGCCTGCTCTACAAGGTGGATCTGGTTCTGCTAAGGCTACATATCATGTTAATGCACAAGCGATATCTGTAACTGGTATGCCACTGTACAACCCAGAAGAAGGTATTGTTTATGCTGCTAACGTTACAATTACTGGCGCTGTCGCTAATAACCTTACTAATGGTGCCGGCACTCGCGTTACTAACTTCCAGGTTAGCCCAAAAGGCGTATAAGGATATAACTAATGGCAGATAAGAAGGTATCACAGCTTACAGCTTTGACAAGTCCCAATGATGAAGACCTTCTTCTTATTGTGGACGATCCTAATGGAACGCCTGTAAGCAAGTCGATTACCGTAAAGACTCTCCTAGGCGCGTTACCGTCAAATACTTCTATCACAGGAAGTTTGACGGTATCCGCTAATGGGTCATTTACTGGTAGTAATGTTAATTTCACATCAAACGTTGTAGTGACTGGTACAACTACAATGTCTCAGATTGTTGGTGCTACTAATCGTATCACAATCAAGACAAGTAAAACACCAGGAACAAATAACTCAACAACCGAGTTTGGATCTCCTACCACTGATAGACCCCATGATGGTTCTATCTTCTGGGATTCAAACTATCTCTATTTGTGTACATCAAATACGGTGATTAAAAGGGTAGCTTTATCAGTGTTCTCATAAGGAGAAATAAATGTCATATTATTTGTTATCATTATTATTAGCTTTACCGTTATTTGTTACTTGGTCATATAGAGGCGGTTCAATACCCAATCAACAGAGTTGGGGGTTTCTGGGTAAATCCAGACCCCTTACTCTATTGGGCACACCTTTATTTCTTTTATTATCAATGACGGCGATAATTTGTAACAAACAAGATTTAGGTCTTGTTGGTTCTAGTTTAGCAGTTATTGGATTTTTAGCATTCTTTGCTGCGCAAACTACTGGATGGGGCAGACAAATGGATCTTGGCCGTAATGACAGACCAGACGATGAATTAGGTTGGCAGATTAGAGATATTTTCTTTACAGAAAAATCTTCATTTAGTAGAGACTTAACTGGTCTATATATGAGAATGGCTCAATTTTTAATTCCCGCCGCACTATGGTATTTTGTCAATCCAATGATGGCTTTACCTTGTGTTGTCTTAGCATTATTAGCACCATTGTTATGGGTTGTCGAACATAAAAAGTTTTATCTAAAGGATTTAAATCCCGCTGAACATGCACCATTTGGAGGTAAACTAGGACATTCATGGGTGGAATTTTATATAGGAACAATGTTGTTTGTCTCAACAGTTATCGCAAATACAGTAATCTATATGACATGAATTTAACTGATCTGAATTTGGAATTATATGCTGCTAAGTATTATAATAATCCTAATTGTGTAGATATGGAAGAATTTTATGAAGATTTCAATAGATTAAAATATGTGAAAAGACTTATAAAAAGACATGCTGAAGGTGGTGAATTAAAAGAAAGATTGATTCTTAATCATATTGTCATTTTATACAATGTGTTTGAAAATGAAGCGTGTACTAGAATGATTTACTTTAAAATGAAAAAGTATCTATCTTATGTTGCACCATTTCTTATTTTAATAAGAAGAATGCCTAAAAAAATATTGGATGAAAATAATAATATATATTATACATCTAATATTAAGTTAGATGAACATGTGATAGAAAAATTAAGGAATATTTAATGTCACAGACAGTAGATTTATTTTTAGTATATCAGTTCATAAAAAGATTGTCAACACCTTTCAACGAAACTAAGGCTTTTCGGTTAGGACTGATTGATGAGAAAGGAAAGAAATTAAAGAAAGCGTCTTCTTCAGAAGAGAAGAACGCAATGACTTATTATGATCGTTTGATATTCAATCTCAAAAGACTTCTATCTAAAGTTGGAGTAGAAAGTAAGTTTACGACATTTGCCGCAGCACTATTTCTTATCAAAGAAGGGAATAAACCTAAAGATAAGAGAGTGACTTACATTAGTGAAAGTGATTTTTATGAGTTTAAGAACGAAAATAAGAAACTTTTGTTGAGTTTAATGAATGAAGATGCTCCTGTTAATGCTGTAGGTGGTGGTAATATTGCTGGCGCTGGTCCTGGTGAAGATCCACCAATGAGAAAAAAAGTTATTGATAGATATAGAAAGAAAAATAAAGCACAAGCAAATACTGTAGGTCGCAAGACGTTCTCTATGATTAGGACTGCATAATGGCTCAGTGGCGTAAAGATATACAAGAATATGATGATCAATCGACTCGTCATGAAGTACACATTCGAGCAGATCAATACGGTAATTTGTTAGGTGAAGGTGCAACACATAAATCTGCATTTGGTGAACTTATATCAATACCTATTACACCAGTAATTCAGTTGGATGGTCTTTACGGATTAACGTCAAATAAATTCGAAACATTTGTTGGTGCTGCTAGTGGTACCGCTAATACAACTCCTACTCTTATGCAAGTTGGCACAGAATCTGGCATAGGAGGATATGGTGTTATTCGTTCTAGAAGAGCTGTTAGATATCGCCCAGGACAAGGAGCTTTGTGTAGATTTACTGCAAAGTTTCATACAGGAACCGCAGGATATACACAAAGAGCAGGGTTTTTCGCACAAGAACAAGCACTTCAAGTAGGATATGATGGCACGTCTTTTGGTATTCTAAGAGAAAATGGCGGTAAAGCTCATATTCACGTATTTCAAATAACAACACTAGATGCTGGAGATGTTACTGTTGAACTTAATGGAACATCATACGCCGCAGTTACAGTATCTGGTACTACATTAGGTGATAGAATTGCTTCACTTAGTGCAGGTCTTTTATTAGACAACAGTTTCTCCGAAGCATGGATACCTGAATATGATAATACAAAGATTTGTTTTCTTTCTAGAAGTCTTGGTGTTAAAGGCGGTGCTTATTCTATGTCTAGCACAGCAACAATCTCTACAACAAATAGTACTATACAAACGGGAATATCTACAACAGCTACTTGGATACCACAAACATCGTTCAATATAGATACGTTAGATGGAAATGGTCCAAGTGGTGTATTATTAGATCCACAAAAATTAAATGTGTATCAAATAAATTTTCGTTGGTTGGGCGCTGGTGAAATGAGATTCGCGGTAGAGAATCCAATTAATGGTGATATGATATTTTTTCACCATATTCATTATACTAATCAAAATACAGATGTACATATTGATAATCCTTCATTAAAAATTGGTTATGTGGCAGCAAGTCTCGGTGGGACTGGGACGAATGTTATAGTTCAAGGTGCATCAATGATGGGTGCTGTAGAAGGATTAATATCATCTACAGCACTACCAACTTCTGCTACAAATACTAGAACTACAGGAATGACTTCTGGTACAGAGTGGACTGTTCTGGGTATTAGAAATAACGTTATTCACACTAATAAAATTAACATGAGAGAGATGATATTAAAGTCACTCAGTGTTGGTGGCACAACAGCAGGTGGAGCACCACTCACAGTAACGATGTGGTATAATCCTGTAACCGTTGATAATCTGGCTTGGTTGCCAAGAGGAAATGAATCTGCTTCGTTATATAGTACAACAGAAACAAGTGTAACAACAACAGGTTTAGTACCATTATTTTCTATTTTACTTTCTGATAATGCTTCAGAAATTGTAAACCTAGATGATTTGAGAATAGTAATTCCACCCAATAATGAAATTGTAATAACAGTAATATCTACTGCTAATATAAATAGAGCCGGCGCTGCATTAACTTGGTTAGAAGATTAAGGAGAAAAATATGTTAGAATGGTTAGGTTCAATTTTAGATCACATTAACTGGTTCTGGTTAATTGTAGGTCTATTAGTTGGTTGGAACGTATTACCACAACCAGCTTGGGTTTCTAGTTCAATCGCATGGGTTAAGAACAAAGTTAAAGGCGCTGGTGCGTAATGTCTCGTATCTTAGTTCCTTTAATTCTTCTGTTAATCATCGGTGGATTAGGCGCCGGTGGTTACTTCTATACGCAAATGCTTGAAGCTAAACTTGAAGCACAAGAGCAAAAAACTCAGCGCGCATTAGAAGTAGCAGAAGAACAAAAGGTAACAATGGAGAGAATGCAAGCAGACATTCAAAAGATGGCTGAAATTCAACAAGAGTTGAATACCAAGATAATTGCCGCTGAACAGAATGTAGTTAATCTAAATAATAAGTTTGATACAGACTCTAGCGGCAAAGCGCGTGACATTGGTAGAAAAGCAATAGAAGATCCAGTCAAATGGAGCATAAAGATAAATAGAGCTACAAAGGATGCTTTGAGATGTAATGAGTTGGCTTCTGGTGCTGAGGCACTACCAGATGAGAAAAATAGTCAATGTCCAGAACTTGTGCCTGGTGGTGGATACGAAACCCAACCTAAAGAAGAAAAAAAACAATGAAAAAGATACTTTCATTAGTAACCGTTTCTTTTCTTGTTGTCGGATGTCAGACTTCCAGTTTGAATAAGTTTTTAGTGAAACCAAAGGTAGTTGAAAAACCAAATTTGGTAGTACAGACACCAAGACCTGTACAGAGTAAGAATGTAGAGTTTGTTATTATTACAAAAGAGAATGTGGATGAAGTTTTTAGTAACTTAGAAAAAAGTGGACAGGATATGGTTTTCTTTGCACTTACTGACGATGGATATAAAGCCTTGTCACTAAGTGTCGCAGATATGAGAAGATATATAGTACAACAAAATGCAGTAATTAAAGCATATAAAGACTATTATCAACCCAAGAAAGAAGAAGCAAAGAAGTGATTGGTGAGATTAGATATTGTGAAGACTGCGGTCATAGGTGTCACTGTTATGATTCTGTATGCATTGAAAATGTCGGTATAGGCATGAAAGATAAATCAGAAAAATGCGGTTGCGGAGTATGTAACTGTTTAGGAGGACACCATGGAAGAGAATCAGGAGAAACCAAAGACTAAAATTGATTGGTTATGGTCTGCTCCTGAGTATTTCAGTCGTTGGCGTTTATTTCCCAGAGCATTTATTAGCATGAATCTCGGTATTAAATAATGTCAAACCTAGAAACAGAAGTAAAAATTCTTCAAAAAGATTTAGTAACATTTCAAAATATCTTAGATAGATTTGATATTACTATCAATAAACTTACTGAGGTTAGTAATAATTTAAATAAAGTTATTGCTGTACAAGACTCTCGTATCGATACACAAGAAAAAGCAATAGAAATAGTACACAAGAGAATAACCGATATGAAAGACGAAATACACGATGAACTTTCAGATCATTATCAAGTTATTCTGGAAAAGATTAAAGAGTTACAAGTAGAACAAAAGATACATGCTGATGAAATGTCTAAAAGAGTTGACGCACTAGAGAAATGGAGATATATTGTTATGGGTGGTGCTGTTGCTCTTGGTTTCTTACTCAGCAAAGTAAATATCATCGATTCATTATTCTAGGCTAACAATATAATTCTACAGTCTGTCAACCGTTTTGTCAACTAAAAAATGCAGTTGACAGTAATAATTTTATCATGTATACTTCTATCATATTGGAGGTGTGAATGCTTTGGATTGATACAAAATACGCTAATCTTCTCTCGCCAAGACTAGACAAGTATAAAGTCAAACAGACGAATCCGTTTGTGGCTAACTTTAGATGTCCTGTTTGTGGTGACTCTTCTACTAATCCAAATAAGGCGAGAGGTTACTTTCTTCAACACAAAAATACAGTAATGATGAAGTGTCATAACTGTGGTATCACTATGTCTTTCGATAAGTTTATGGAAAGAATAGATAACCCTCTTTATATGCAATATAGATTAGAAAAATTTGGAAAAAAATTTGTAAAAGAATCTTTTGATTTTAAACCTAAATTTGAAACAAAAAGTGTGAAAGACCTTCCAAACTTTATCAAAAATATCACAGAATTGAAAGAAAATCACCCAGCAGTCGAATATTGTAAAAGTAGAAAACTGCCAAATTATAAATTAAAATACATCTACTATATTGATGATGTATCGAGAGTGACCGAAGTAGTAGAACAATACAAAGATCGTATCAAGTCAAACGAGGGGAGAATAGTACTACCATTTTACACAAAAGATGGTGAGGTGGTAGGTTTTACAATGAGAGCAACTGATAACAATCGATTGCGATATCTTACTATTCGTTTGAAAGAAGACCATCCTATGATATTTGGGCTCGAAAGAGTCAATATGAAGAAACAGGTTTTTTGTGTCGAAGGACCTATTGACAGTCTGTTTCTTTCGAATAGCGTTGCTGTTTCTGGCGCTGATATGAAGAAAGCTATTGACATACTGCCTGAAAATACTGTATATATATTTGATAATCAACCGCGAAACAAGCAATTGATAAAACAGATAAAGGGTATGATTACTAGAGGATATACAGTTTGTATCTGGCCAAATACTCTTCATGGTAAAGATATAAATGATATGGTAAAGATTGGTTATGATGTGGAGAAGATTATACATAATAACTCATACAAAGGACTTGAAGCAGTATTGAAATTAACAATATGGAGGAAAGTGTAATGCCGTGGCCATCAAAGAATAGACCAAGAAAAGGTCGTAGAAAGATTGGATCTAATAAAAGAAAGAATATGAGAAAAAATCGTAAGAAGTGAGGTATGAATGAAATATTTTGATTATAGTACACGATTGGTTTCTATGACCGAACCGTTGATTGATGACGTAAATACATCCGAGGAACTTGTAGCATTCTGTGCAAGAGTTTCAAATCCAACAAATCAAACAAACAACGAGACCGCAGGAAAACTTCTATCTTATTGTAAAAAGAATTCTCATTGGTCTATCTTTGAGATGGTAGACGCAACAATTGAGATTAAGTGTACAAGAGATATTGGTAGACAGATTCTGCGGCATCGGTCTTTCAGTTTTCAAGAATTTAGTCAGCGATATGCTGAAGCACAGGATTTTACATGGAGGGAACCAAGACTACAAGATACAAAGAATAGACAGAATAGTCTAGAAGGAGTAGACAAAGACACTAGAGATGCATGGCAATTGATACAGACAAATGCCTTAGTTCAGGCCAAGAAAGATTATCAATGGGCATTGAATATGGGTATTGCTAAAGAAGTAGCAAGGTCTATTTTACCAGAAGGGCTCACGATGTCTACAATGTATATGAAGGGTTCTCTTCGTTCTTGGATTCATTATTGTGATCTTCGTATGGGTAATGGTACACAAAAAGAACACAGATTAATCGCAGAAAGTTGTTGGCAACTACTATCCGAGAAGTTTCCAACCGTATTTTTAGAGGGAAATTAAATGCAAAATCATCTTCCAACCGAATATCAACAGTTTATTCATCTATCACGTTATTCACGTTTTATGTGGGATCAGGGTAGACGTGAGAGTTGGACCGAGACAGTAGGTCGTTATTTTGATTTCTTTGAAGAAGATCTACAAGACAAACATAATTTTAAGTTAAGTAAGAAGGATAGAGACGAACTAGAAGATGCTGTATTAGATCAAAAGGTAATGCCCTCTATGCGATGCCTTATGACTGCTGGACCAGCATTGAAGAAAGAGAATGTTGCCGGTTATAACTGTTCATATCTTGCGATTGACCGTGTTCAAGCGTTTGATGAATTATTGTATATTCTTATGAATGGTACTGGTGTAGGATTCTCAGTAGAACGCCAGTTTGTTACTAAACTCCCCATTGTTGCCGAAGATTTCTTTGATTCGGATGTAGTAATCACAGTAGCAGATTCTAAGATTGGTTGGGCAAAGGCACTCAAGGAACTTATTGCTCTTCTCTATCAGGGTCAAGTACCTTCTTGGGATACCTCTAAGGTACGTCCGGCTGGAGCACCATTAAAGACTTTTGGTGGGCGCGCATCTGGTCCAGAACCACTTGAAGATCTTTTCAAGTTTGTAACCTCAATTTTCCGTGGAGCTGCTGGTCGTCGTTTATCTTCGCTTGAATGTCATGATATCGTATGTAAGATTGCTGAGATTGTAGTTGTAGGCGGTGTTCGTCGTAGTGCTCTTATCTCACTATCTAATCTATCTGATGATCGTATGAGACACGCAAAAGCCGGTCAGTGGTGGGAACAAAATCCACAAAGAGCACTTTCAAATAACTCAGCATGTTATACAGAGAAGCCTGATATCGGTATCTTTATGGAAGAATGGTTATCCCTATATAATTCTAAGTCTGGTGAACGTGGACTATTCAATCGTGAATCTGCAAAGAAGCAGGTAGCAAAGACAGGTCGTAGAGATGTAGATCATGAGTTTGGTACTAATCCATGTTCAGAGATTATTCTGAGAGACCGTGAGTTTTGTAATCTTTCAGAAGTTGTGATTCGTTCTACAGATAGTCTAGAAACACTAAAGGAAAAGGTACGTCTTGCTACTATTCTTGGAACGTTTCAGTCAACATTGACAAACTTTAGATATCTATCAAAGAAGTGGAAAGAGAATTGTGAAGAAGAACGTCTTTTGGGTGTTTCATTAACAGGGATTATGGACAATGATCTTACAAATGGAAAGAGTGAGAAGAAAGGTAACATTAAGACTCATCAAGTTCTACAGGAACTTAAAACCGTCGCAATCGAAACAAACAAAGAGTGGTCTAAGAAAATTGGTATCCCACAGTCAGTTTCGGTTACTTGTGTTAAGCCTAGCGGTACTGTTAGTCAACTTGTTGATGCTGCCAGTGGCATTCATGCACGACATAATCCTTACTATATACGGACGGTTCGTGGAGATAAAAAAGACCCTCTGGCGATCATGATGAGAGATGTTGGTTTTCCTGTTGAAGATGATGTAATGAAACCAGAACATACTTATGTGTTTTCATTTCCAATGAAGTCACCGGATAGTTCTGTGTTTCGAACTGATATGTCTGCAATTGAACAGTTGGAACTATGGAAGACTTATCAAGACGCTTGGTGTGAACATAAACCTTCTGTAACTATTTCTGTCAAAGAACATGAGTGGTTAGAGGTTGGTGCGTGGTGTTATGAAAATTTTGATTATATGTCCGGTGTATCATTCTTACCATTTTCTGATCACACATATCGTCAAGCACCATATCAAGATTGTACTGAAAACGAATATCAACAACTACTAGAGAAGATGCCAAAGAATGTGGATTGGACTCTTCTACAGAATTATGAGACAACTGATCTAACACTTGGAGCGCAGGAAATGGCTTGCGCCGCTGGAGGATGTGAAATTATTTAAAAGATTAAAGGTAACTCGGAGTATCAAATGGAAACGATAACATGTGAGGAGTGCGGAGCAGAATTTGATATACAACATAATGAAATGAATAAGGTCGTATACTGCCCATTCTGCGGAGAAGTCATACAACAAAATGAAGATTTTGATGAATGGGCAGAAGACCAAGAATTTTGGGATGAAGAAGACGAATAATGTATGATAATCCTTGGATGTACCAAGGAGAAGTATTTGATGAGAATTTAGTTGACAGGTATCATGGTTTCGTTTATTGTATTACTTGCCCCGATGGTAGAAAATATATTGGTAGAAAGACATTTTGGTTCATGAGAAAAACTCGTGGGGCGAAGCGGCGTAGTCGTATCGAAAGTGATTGGCGTGATTATTATGGTTCCAGTGATGTTGTGAAAGATCTTATAAATCAATCTGAGACAAGTAATTTTCAAAGAGAGATACTATCATTACATAAGACTAAAGGTGAAATGAACTATACTGAAGTTAAAGAGCAGTTTCAGAGAAATGTTTTAGAATCGTCGGAATATCTCAATGATAACATCAATGGCCGGTATTTTAAGTCGAGAGTGGAGAAATGGTTAGAATAATGTTGATGAAATGGAGCTGAATATGCAAAATGAATTGCCAGATCATTTGGGTGGTCAAAATGGTAGGAGTTGGACGGATGATGGATCGCTTAATATTATGTGGAATCTTGGTTGCCGAAAGATGCTTGATGTCGGCTGCGGATTTGGAGGTCAAGTTAAATTAGCAGAATCTCTTGGATGGGAATCTTATGGCGTTGATGGTGATTGGACAGTCCTTCCTAAAGAATCCAATTTTCATTTAAATGATTATACAAAAGGAAGTCCTACTTTAACTTATGAAGTTGATTTAATTTGGTGTGTAGAATTTTTAGAGCATGTAGAAGAAAAGTATATGGACAACTATATGTCTACATTTCAAGATAGTAAAGCAAAATATCTTATCGTCACCCATGCTGTACCAGGACAAGCCGGTCATCACCATGTTAACTGTCAAGAGGAAGATTACTGGCTAGATGCTTTCAAAAGATATGGATTTGAATATGATGAAACACTTACTAAACAAATTCGAGAAGAATCTACTATGAAAAAACCTTTTGTTGCCAGAACAGGATTAGTATTTAAGAGGAGTTAATAATGTTGTATAATGATGTATATAAAAGTTCTCATAAAACTCTTGATAGGTATCCTCTAAATGATGTAGATTTAACTGAGAAAGGTATTCATCTATATAGAAAACTTCAGGCAGAAATTAAACACTTTCAAAGATTAAAACAAGTTGACAAAGAGAACTTAGACTATTATAATGTAGGATTAATAGTTCATAAAGGATTTGTTGGTTCTAGTGTTGACGTTGAAAGGGCTTTAAAAGAATTCGAAAATTTCGAGGTAGCGGTATCTAAAAATTCTAACAATATTCTTTCAATGAATAGAGATAAGTCTAGATTATTATATAATATATCATTACTAATCTATCCCCACATTTATAAACTTATTGGAGGAGATGAGCGAGAAGTAGAAACCAAGTTCAGAAATAACACATTTGCTCAAATCGTAAGAAATAGACCAGGAGATGACGATCATCAAAAATTAATGCATCTAGATACATACTTTCCTGCAATCAAGTTTTGGTGGTTTCCAAAGAAAGTCGATGATGGTCCATTAATGTTTGCTAAGGGTAGTACAAAATCAAACGAAAAAATGCAGATGTGGTATTATCAACAAAGTGTAAAAGCGTGTAAAAAAGAATACGAAGAGTGGAGAGCAAAAGATCATTATGAAGGATCGTTTAGAGTAAGTGAAGAAGAATTACAAGAGATGGGTTATGAAATGGAACCCATCTACGTAAACGAAGATACATTAGTTATTGCTAATGTTGGTGGTTTTCATTCTAGAGGTAATACAAAAGAATTGAATAGAAGAGTTGCTATTCATGGCAGTGTAAGATTAGATAATCCATTGGGAGATACAATATATGTTAAAGATATACTCAAAAGTTTATCCAGATAAGTTATGTCATATGGTATATCGTTCTGACGATTTAACAGAGAATAGAGAAGATGTTGCACCAGAAGATCAATTTATTCAAGTCTCGGCTTTAAAATTAGAAGCAGGAAAGACGTTTCGACCACATAGACACATTTGGAAAAATGCCCCTAGAAAACAAGTTGTCGCTCAAGAATCTTGGTGTGTTATGGAAGGTAAAGTAAAAGCACATTTCTATGACGTGGATGATACTATTTTAGAAGAAATTGTTTTAAATTCAGGAGATATTTCACTTACGTTTGAAGGTGGTCACACATACACAATTTTAGAAAACGCTAAAGTTTATGAATACAAAACTGGTCCATATGAAGGTGTAGAAAAGGACAAGGTATTTTTAAATGGGGACGTATAACGTTCGTGGTGGACTAGGCACTCAAATACTATCACTTTATACATGTTATGCCATAGCTAAAGAAAATAATACAACAGTAAATAAAATATTGTTTAACACTGGTGGTTATTGGCAAAATTCAGATATTATAATGGATGAAGATCGTATCTTTTTCGACGACTTTTTGACGTTCAAAAAAAGACCAGAAATTACTACGGTGATTGGTACTAATAAAACCAATCCTTTCAAAGAACCTAATGTTTCTCTCTTACTTAAATGGTGGGAAAATATTAATGAATCTGAAATTAGTTTAAATTTGAACGGTTGTGATTATGTTAATTCTGGTAAAACTGTGATTCATGTCAGACAATCAGATAGACCTTTGATACCAATTGAAGTATATGATGAAGAAATTAGATATCATAAAAATCCTATTATATTATCTGAAGACAAATCTGTACATAAAAGATATGGTATTACACCAACAAACGATACTGTAAAAGATTGGATGACTATATATCAAGCGCATACTGTTATTGGAGGATTTTCTTCTTTTGCATTACTTGCTGGTATGTGGAACCCAAGTCTAAATGTTTATTTCTTTAATAAACTTTTGGCAAATCCAAATGTATCATTCGATGTCTGGAATATTATACATAAATTTGTAGAAAAATTCCCTAACATTAATTGGACATAATATAATGGAGTCTTAAAAATGAAAACTGTTTTGATACTCGGTGGCAGTGGTGGTATCGGTAAAGTTTTAACAAAAATTATGAAGGATAAATATAATGTTACATCTTTATCATCTAAAAATTTAGATGTAAGAAATCGTAAAGAATGTGATATATATTTTAAAACAAATCATTTTGATATTGTAGTAAACTTGGCAGCGTATAATGCTAATGGTTTTACACATAGCATTGGATACATTGATACTGCCAATCAAGTAGATACAAACGTTTGGGGTACTCTAAATGTAGTTCAACTTTGTTTGAAACATTTTATGAGAGAACGTGGTGGTAATATTATTCTCGCCTCTTCTATTCTAGCGGATAAAGCTCAAGTAGGAACTTCTATATATTCAGCAACAAAGGGATTTATAGAATCATATGTTCGTACCGTTGCCGCAGAAAATTTTAATAAGAATGTTTATATAAACGCTATTCAGTTGGGATACTTTGAAAAAGGTCTAACAGAAACTATTAGTGAAGATATTCAACAAGAGATAATGAAGAATATTCCCGCCAGACGATGGGGTAGAATTGAAGAAGTGTACAACACAATTGAATATATATTAAATACTAGTTATGTTTCTGGTCAAACACTTCGCATTAATGGCGGTCTGTTATGAATCCTGAATTAGTAGATCATGGTTCATTTTGTAAGTATAAAATAGAATCAACGTTTGGAGATTACGTTGTTCTAGATTATAACGTATTTTCTTCTGTTATTATGGATATTGGTGACTGGGTTCATATTGCTCCACAGGTTGTTATTATCGGTGGCAGGACTTCCAAGCTTGTTATGGGTCATTTTAGTGGTATCAGTGCTGGCGGCAAAGTTATTTGTGGTGGAGATGATTTTGCTTCTGGCTCTCTTATGAATCCACAAGTACCTAGTAAGTACCGAATTTCAAATATAACTACAGTAACATTCGAGCCATTTTCTTGTATTGGTGTTAATAGTGTTGTTATGCCTGGAATTACTCTAGGTGAAGGAGCAGTAGTAGGTTCAAACTCGACTCTTACTAAAGATGCCGAACCATGGACAATCTATGTAGGCAGTCCTGCAAGACCTATAAAGAAAAGACCAAACGAACTTGCTTATAAGTATGCTAGGGAGTTAGGTTATGACTTTTAATAAATTCTGGAATAGTGAAGGTTATGATATCATTGATTTGGAGTTGACTGATGCCGAAATTAATGGTATAAATGATGATGTAACAAACATTCTAGCACTAGAGAATAAGACGATTCAATCTGACCATTATCAATATACACAGTGGCCCAGATTATTTGAAGCGTGGAAAAAGAGTAGAAATATCGCCAATCTCTGTATGAATGAAAAAATACTTCGTCATCTAGAAAATTGGTATATGAAGAAGGCATTTCCGTTTTCTACAATCAATTTTACAGGTCCATCTAATCAACCACTACATAGCGATTGTATTCATTTTCATACCATACCAGAGAGAATGATGATTGGTGTATGGGTTGCTTTAGAAGATGCGACTATAGAGAATGGTGCTTTGTCTGTAGTTCCAGGTAGTCACGACTGGGATATATATAACTATGAATCTCTAGGTCTTCCACATCCAGACGATATAGAGAATGGTGAAGAGATAAACTATAGAGAATATGAGAAGTTTATAGAGCATCTTGTTTTGATAAAAAAAGGAAAGAGAACTCCTGTTCCCGTGAAAAAAGGTGAAGCGATTATATGGGAAGCAAATCTTCTACATGGCGGTACATTTACGCCACACAAAGATAAAACAAGAAAAGCACAGGCGATACACTACTTCTTTGAGGGGTGTTCTGAGTACTATCATCCAATGTTCTCTAGACCTAGCGAAGGTAAGTATGCTAAAAAATGGTGTAACGAGTATTATAATATAAGAACATATCTGGAGGATATTGATGGTAGAATATAACGCATGGCCAATAGGACAACTACCTAAACATTTACAAAGACCAGAGCTAGACCAAATTAGAGAACTCGGTTACGATTGGAAAGATCCACGCGATGTAGTAGATATGTTTGAAAAAAAAGTTGCCAAATACGCAGGATCAAAGTACGCGGTTTCTGTAGACTGCTGTTCGCACGGTATCTTTCTAGCATTACAATGTATAAAAAGACACAGAAAAAATATATCAACTATTACTATTCCTAAACACACATATGTTTCAGTACCTCAACAGATAATACATGCTGGATTTAAAGTAAAATTAGAAGATAGAGAATGGTCAGGTATATATCAGTTAAAACCTTATAGGATATGGGATGGAGCTACTCGTTGGCAAAGAGATATGTATATGGGTGGATTTCATATCGTTTCTTTTCAATTAAAGAAACGAGTACCTATTGGTAGAGGTGGTATGATTTTACTTGACAATAAGAACGAATACGAGTATCTTAAAAAGATTAGATACGATGGTAGAGATTTAGATGGTAAATATGATGAAGATTCCTTTGAATACTTGGGATGGCATTATTATATGACACCAGAAGACGCCGCTCGTGGTATCATTATTATGGACCAGATTCCTGAATATAATGACGATAGTGGTGATTGGAAGAATTATCCTGATTTATCAAAAGCGAGGTTTTTTAATGAAAGCGTTAATTACAGGTATTAGTGGACAAGATGGTTCTTATCTTACAGAATATCTTTTAAGTCTTGATTACGAAGTACATGGTATTGTCCGTAGACATAGTGTAGCAGAAAATCAAAGTGCAAGATTAGAAAAATTCTCTGATAAAATTGCCGGTCTTCATTACGGCGATCTATTAGATGTACACTCATTATATGATATCATTAATAAAGTTAAACCAGATGAAATCTATAATTTGGCTGCTATGAGTCAAGTTAGAATTTCTTCTGACATTCCCTCTTTTACTATTAAAACAAATTCTCTAGGTGTTTTAAATATGCTAGAGATTACTAGTAAACTCTGTCCAGAAGCAAAGTTTTATCAAGCATCTTCTAGTGAAATGTTTGGTAACAGTGTAGATGAAGACGGATTTCAAAGACTAACAACACCAATGAATCCTGTCAGTCCATACGGATGTTCTAAAGTTCTTGGTTATAATCTTGTAAGACATTATAGACACGGATATAATATGCATGCTTGTAACGGAATTTTATTCAATCACGAATCTCCTAGACGTGGAACAAACTTTGTAACGAATAAAGTTGTGAAGAACGCTGTTCTAATCAAGAAAAACAAACTCAATAAACTTGAGATGGGTAATATGGATAGCAGTCGTGATTGGGGTCATAGTTCTGATTATGTTAGAGCAATGCACAAAATTATTAATCATAGTGATCCAGACGATTGGATTGTAGCAACTGGTAAATCCTATACTGTCCGACAAATGTGTGAATATGTCTTTGGCCGACTAGATTTAAATTATGAAGACTTTGTAGTACAAAATCCAAAGTATATGAGACCAGAAGAATTGAAATATCTCTGTGGTGATTCAGAAAAAACTAGAAAGATACTAAATTGGAAACCTAATTATACTTTTGAGTTGATGTTAGAAGAGATGATAGAATATTGGATGGGTAAAACATGAAAATTGTTTTCGCCTGTTGTGATCCCATCTATTTAAAAGAACACGGAGAGGCTTTTGCTAAGAGTGCGATAAAGAATGGCGAAACACCTTGGATTCATATTCTTTGTGACGAAGAAACGAAACAAGAGATTCTGAATCAGAATTCTTTTGATTGGCATATCGGGTGTCATTTTAGTTTTAGTGACATTGAACCAAAAGATCGCATGATGTATGCTTGTTCTAGATTTATAGTTGCTTCTGATATAATTAGACAAGACAATGTTTCTGAAATGTTGATTGTTGATATTGATGGATTTCTAAGAAAACCTATTGATTGGGACGATTTTAAAAATTGTGATTATTCAATTTTCACAAGAGATCCGTTACCAGGAACAGTAGGATGGGAAAATGAAGGAACCCATGTAGCTGCTGGTGCTATGTATCTGAGAAAGTCGGGTTATAGTTTCATTGATACCGTGGCACATAATCTCATGGAAAATATCAAAAAACATGGCTGTATTTGGTTTATGGATCAAGTCATTTTGTGGAAAGTTCATCAAAATATAAAAGACTTGAAGTTTGTTCAGATGCCCTCTAAGTATATTGATTGGGAGTTTAATGAAGACAGTATCATCTGGACTGGCAAAGGTAATCGAAAAAATCAAAAAAACTATCTAGAGGAACGCAAAAGTGCAAGTTGATATATACATGCCTAGACTAGACGTTATGTTTAAAGAAGGTCCTGTTCCAGAACAAAGAGGACCAATCGCTCCAATACGAGTCCATTGGATAAAGTTTATTGAACAACTATATAATGCTCATGACGTTTTAAAAGACGACGTAAGAGTCATTGAAGTTCCTTTGTGGCAGATTACGACTGAATTTGTAAAAGAACACAGCAAAGACGCTGATGTTTATTATATACCACACAAGATGGAACAAACTTGGTGGTTAGATAATCGTGTTAGATATTATATGCAGATGGTTATACCACATATCTTTTCTATTGATAGTAAAGGTTGGTGCGCTACTGCTTCATCTTATCCTATGGAAAATCTTAGTAAGAATACTGAAAGACACCATCTATTTGATAGAGTTGATTCTGGTGAGACAAAGTTTGATCAACCTAGTTCAAACGATACAGCTTTATCTTTCAAACCATATGTGTTTTTTCCTTGTCAGATACCACACGATGAGACTATCATATATCATAGTGACGTGAAAGTAGAAGAAGCTTTGGAGATGACCCTAGATTGGGCTTCAACAACTGCTAAGAAGGTTGTTATCAAAGGTCATCCTGTCAATCCAGGTTCTATGGAATCTATAAAAAAAGTTGCTAATCGTTATAATTGCGTTTGGGTAGATAATTTCAACATCTTTGATTTGATAAAAAATAGTGAGATGGTTGTGACTGTAAACAGTGGTGTGGGGTTAGAATCTATCTTAGCCGGCAAGAAAGTTGTCACATTTGGTAGGGCAGATTATGATACCGTCACATGGAAGGTAAATCCTAAAGAATATCGTGATTCTTTATCTAATGCTTATAACACTGATTGGATTAATTTTGAAAGATACAATAAATTCATTCACACTTGGTATGAGACTCATTACGATTATACCAATCCAGAAAGTTTTAAAAAATTAAAAAATTTCTGTTGACATTTAATCAGCATGGTACTATAATGATTAAAGTGAGTTCAGTTTCTATGGAGACCTATGTCTTATGAAACGACTGTTTGGGAAATATATAAAGGTAGTATAATGGAAAAGATAATTGTCGCTGATTGCGACGGTGTACTTCTGAATTGGGAGTACGCTTTTGATTGTTGGATGAATGAACGTGGATTCTTCAAAGGTCCAGAGTCTGATCTCTATTATGAGATTGGATCTCGATATGGTCTCACAAAACAACAAGGTAAGAGTTTTATAGCAGAATTCAATCAATCTGCTGCAATTGGTTTTCTACCAGCCCTCCGAGATGCCGTTTGGTACGTCAAACGACTCCATGAAGAACATGGATATGTCTTTGATGTTGTAACCAGTCTCTCTACTGATAAACATGCTGCAATGCTACGTGAACGGAATCTTAAGAAGGTTTTCGGCGAGAACACTTTTCGTAATATCATCTGTCTTGCTACTGGTGCTCGAAAAGATAAGTATCTTAAAGAACACTACGAAGATTCAGGATACATCTGGATTGAAGATAAGGTAGAGAATGCAGACGATGGTCTAGCTGTTGGTATGAAACCTCTTCTAGTAGAACACGGTTTCAATATGAATGAAGAGAATCTTTCATATCCAATCGTCAAAAACTGGAAAGAAATTTATGAAAGGGTAGTTACATCATGACTGATATTGATGAAAAATTACTGAAACAAATATACGACGAGGTACTTGATAATACAGTAAAACACATTGATAATTGTAATGGTAATGGTCTTATAGTTGCAGGTGTATTGTTGGCTCAAGCATTGAGTATATACAAAACAATGTTGACAGAAGACGGATTTGATGATATAGTAGAAGGTATCGTGGCAAGCAAACGTCATGTAAAGAAGTTCAATGTTCCTACTACAACTAACAAAACGTTA
>Ga0208898_1000378_pt1 | contig 35061 bp, 54 predicted proteins | sample VirMetDEL_Mar_4_FD_184513 | JGI IMG/M metagenome (GOLD analysis project Ga0208898, IMG submission 184513) | Aqueous microbial communities from the Delaware River and Bay under freshwater to marine salinity gradient to study organic matter... | ecosystem: Environmental > Aquatic > Marine >... | reverse complement strand
TGCTGTTGGGTTAGGTGCATTACGATTAAACACTACTGGTGGTTATAACACCGCATTAGGCAATGATTCTCTCTACTCCAACACCACTGCATCTAACAATACCGCAGTGGGTTATAAAGCGTTGTTTGATAATACGGCTCTCGATAATTGTGCTGTAGGATTTGCTGCTGGGCAAAATAATACCTCAGGTACTGAAAATACATTTGTAGGACCTCGTGAAGCTGGTGTTGGATATGCTTGTGGTAATAGTAACACAACAGGAAGTTCATTAACATTTCTTGGTGCTGGAGCTGGTGCATTAAACACCACTGGTTCTTACAACGTTGGTCTAGGTCGCAGAGCTCTTTTTGGCAACACAACAGGAAACTACAACACAGCTATTGGGTGGGACGCTGGAAGCAGTATTACCACAGGAAACAATAATACTTGCTTAGGTAAAAATGCACAACCTTCCTCTGCTACAGTCTCTAACGAGATTACACTAGGTGATGCAAATGTTACAACACTTAGAGTTCCAGCACTTGGTTTTACAATAGATTCAGCAAAAAATCTTAGCACTGCAACAGGTTCTTTTTTATCTACCGATGCAAATTATAATGAAAATGCGGGTAGTAGTTATACAATAACATTACCATCTAGTTATGGTATATTTGAAGTCTCTATTTATGCGGCTAGAAATAGTTCTGGTGCTTATGGTACTCGTTATCAAGTATATCATTTTGCTGGTTTATCTGGATATCCTTACAGTAATTGGTCCTCTACATATAATCTAGTTTCAGATATTGCAAAAACTTTAACTAGCTCAGCTCCTAGTATTAGTATATCAACTGGAGTCAATGGAGCAATAACAGTAACGGTGAGTGGAACAGGAAATTTATATTCTTCATATAATGTTAGACAACTAGTTCATGGACCTAGTTTTTAATGATTAATATAGACACAATATAAGGATTAAGATGGATACAATATATGTATGGTCAGTTTTTCAAACTTATCCAAGTGATGGTGACAATATTGACACTTTTGATTGGAAATGTGAAAAAATAACAGAAGAAGGAAAAGTTGCCGAAACAACTGGAAACTGTAACCTTTCTACTTCTATAGCAAAAGATATTTTTATTACTTTTTCTAGGGATAAAATCTTAGATATATTATTTGAAAATATAGATAAAAATTTAATTGAATCACAAACTGTCTTAAAAGGAGAATAAACATGACAGACGATGTAGTATTAGATATACCAAGTACAGAAGAAAAAGCACAGCACTATAAAGCAATGGGTGACTCTGTGACTTTAATTCATGATGTGATCGCGGGTAACGCAATGACAGAAGAGACCGATGAAGAAAAGAAAGACTGCGTATCACGTAACGTAGAACATCTTAAAATTATGGTCGCAAAAGAATGGTGGGGCGATGAAGATATGCAACCATCAAACGAAGCAATCGCTGCTGGAGAAACATACACAGCTTAACTTAACTAAAAGGAAATTAAAAATGGCAAAAAATAAACAAGAAACCATTAAGACTCCAATAACGGTAGACGATGTTGAATACCATTATGAGGATATGACACAAGAACAGCAAACAATGGTTAACCATATTGCTGATTTAGATAAAAAAATAAACGGAACAAAGTTTAATTTAGACCAACTTATGGTTGGTAAAGATGCCTTTGTTAATCTATTAAAAGTATCTTTGGAAAATAAAGAAGAAGAAGTTAATTAGGTAGAAACAGTATGAATCCCCATGAAGAATTAGTTGCTCACGAAAAACTCTGTGCAGAAAGATATGACACAATACATCATAGATTAAATCGCATTGAAGCAATGCTTAACAAATTAATCTGGGGAATCATGGCTGGTTTTGGAGCTATTGTAGTAGCTGTAGTTATGAGTACATTACATTTATAATGCTAACTATATTACAACATATAATTCCAATAGCGTTAGGTTTTTTTGCTAAACTTCTAGCAATTAAATCTCAACAAGCTCATGACCAACAAGCTTTAATGTTAAAGGCTTTAGCTGCTAAGTCTGTTGAAATAGACAAAGCCCGTAAACAATCTAATAACGAGTCTAACTTTGCAGCATGGAATCGTAGAATACTTATATTAGTTATACTATCACTTGTTGCTATATACCCTATTGCGGGAATACTAGGTGTTAAAACTACGATACCAGTTAATATTGAACCTTTTAATTTTCTTTGGTTTGAATTTGGTGGTGGTACTGTTATGAAAACTGTTGATGGATTATATAAGTTTGAAGAAATCTTTCAATGGGCAACAATGATTATAGAGTTTTATTTTGGTGGACAATTAGCAAAGGGTAGATAATGCCATATCAAAAGAATGGTAAAAGAGATTATAAACGTGAACTTAACTGGGAAAAGAAAAAGAAACCTAGTCGAGTAAAAGATAGAGCATCACGTAATGCTGCTCGTAAAAAGACAGGAGTAAAAAAAGGAGATCCTAGACATGTGGACCATAAAGATGGTAATCCACAAAACAATAGTAAAAAGAACTTACGTAAAGTATCAGCTAAAACTAACTTAAGGAAACGATAATATGCCAAAAGTCGGAACAAAGCATTATTCATATACTAAAAAAGGTATGGAAGCTGCTAAGAAAGAAGCTAAACGTACTGGTAAAAAAATGACTAAAGTTAAAGGAAAGAAAAAGTATGCCTAATAAACCAGACTCTAGACTTAAACGTGCAGGGGTATCAGGTTATAATAAACCTAAACGTACTCCTAGTCATCCAAAAAAATCACATATTGTAGTAGCTAAATCTGGAGATCAAATTAAAACTATACGTTTTGGTGAACAAGGAGCTAGTGTAGCAGGTAAACCTAAAGCTGGTGAGTCGGCTAGAATGAAAGCTAAACGTAAATCATTTAAAGCTAGACATGCTAAAAATATAGCTAAAGGTAAAATGAGTGCAGCCTATTGGGCAAATAAGGTTAAGTGGTAGTGGCTTACACTAAAGCTAGTCTTAGAGAAAGACTTAAAAATAAAATAATGGCAAGCTCTAAAGGTGGAAATCCTGGACAATGGTCTGCTCGTAAAGCACAATTACTTGCTAATGAATATAAAAAAGCAGGTGGTGGTTATTCTGGAAGTAAAACAACTAAACAAAAGTCATTAAGTAAATGGACTAAACAAAAGTGGACTACAAGTGATGGTAAACCTAGTGAAGGAAAAAAACGTTACTTACCTAAAAAAGCATGGTCTGCTTTATCTAGTTCTGAAAAAAAAGCTACTAATGCTGCTAAAGCAAAAGGAAATAAACAAGGCAAACAGTTTGTAGCTCAACCTAAAAAAGTAGCTAAAAAAGTAAAAAAGTATAGAACATGATTAAAAAGTCTTTTGGTAAAGTATTAACAGGAACACTTCAAGATGTATATGAAGTACCTACAACAAAAAATACTCAATGGGTATTGTTATATATTACTAATACATCAGGGTCTAATGGGACAGTAGATGTTAATTTTTATGATGCTTCTGAAACTGCAACATTACCTGTACTATCTGGGTATACTATATCTGCTAAACAATTTTTCCAGATAGGTGAAGACTATAATTCATTTATTAAAATGGAAGCAGGGGATAAAATAACAGCTTCTTCTACACAAACAATGACATTGTTAATGTCTGTAATTGAAGAAGACATTACAGTACAAGGTGGATAATTCTCCTTGTACAGGTGTCTGCCGTATAGTAGACACAACAGGTGGAGAGCCTAGATGTATTAGTTGCTATCGTACTTATGAAGACTTAGATCAATGGTTGGTTATGTCTAGAGAAGAAAGAGTACGAAGAATTCAACAATTACAGCTAGAACGCTTGACAAATTAATAAAAATGTGCTATAATGTTAATATAATTAATAGGAATTAAAATGACTTATTTAGAAATAGTTAATAAAGTTTTAGTTAGACTAAGAGAAAACGAAGTTTCTTCTCTTACTGAAACGTCTTATTCTAAACTTGTAGCTGATTTAGTTAATGTAGTTAAACGAGAAGTAGAGAACGCTTGGAACTGGGATTGTTTAAGAGAAACTCTTACTGTAACTACAGCTAATGATTTATTTAACTATGTGCTAACTGACTCTGGAACTACGTCTAGAGTATTAAATGTTTACAATGATACAGACGATATTCAAATGCACTATCGTCCTAGTAACTGGTTTGACCAACAAATGAGAATGGTTGACACAGTTCAAAAAGATGCCCCAATGTTTTACAATTGGAATGGTACAAGTAATGGTGATTTACAAGTAGACCTTTACCCTATTCCTGATGGTGTTTACAATATTAGGTTTAATATTATAAAACAACAGGATGATTTGTCTGCACCTACAGATGTTTTATTATTAAATCCACATCTTGTTATTGAAGGTGTTGTTTCTAGAGCAATTAGTGAACGTGGAGATGATGGTGGGTTTATTGACCAAGAGATGCGATATAAAAATATGTTAGCTGATTTTATTGCTATTGAAGCAGGACGTATGCCTGATGAAGTTACTTGGTATCCTGAGTAATGGCAGGAGTTTTAAAAACTACTAGTATTTCTGCACCAGGTTTTCTTGGATTAAACACTCAAGACTCAGGAGTTAACTTAGAAAGTGGGTATGCTACAGTAGCTAATAACTGTGTTATTGACAAGTTTGGTAGACTTGGAGCTAGGAAAGGTTGGAACTTACAAACTACTTCAACTTCTTTAAGTACTGATGCTTATATAGAATCTATTTTTGAGTTTAAAGATGTTGATAGTACTGTTACTTTTTTATCAGGTGGTGATGGTAAATTATTTAAAGGAACAACTACTCAAACTCAAGTACAAGTTTATTTAACTGATGAAACAACTCCAGTCGTTACGTCTTTTACAGGAAATCGTTGGCAGTTTCAAAGTTTATTAGAAGGTACTGGAGAGACAGCTAGGTCTTATGCTATAGCAACTCAAAAAAATAACACAGCTTTAGTTTATAGAAGATCAGGACCAAGCTATACAGGACCATATATTTTCCAACGAATTGGAACAGACTATGGTAATAAACCAACAGGAGTAACAACATTTGATCCTGATTGTTGTTTAAGTGCTTTTGGTAGAATGTGGGTAGCTGGTTTAAATAGTAATCCTTCTACAATTTATTTTAGTAAGATGAACGAACCTGCTAACTTTAGTGATTCAGGTTCTGGTGTACTAGATATTAGTACTGTTGTTGGGGGCAATGATTCTATTGTTGCTTTAGCACAACATAATAACTATTTAATTATCTTTTGTACACATCATATTGTTATGTATTCAGGAGCTATTTCTCCTGCATCAATGCAATTAGCAGATGTTATTAACGGCATTGGGTGTATAGCTAGGGACTCTGTACAAGCAACTGGTACTGATTTAATCTTTTTATCTCGTAGTGGTGTTAGAAGTTTAAATAGAACTATACAAGAAAAATCTTTACCTATGAGAGAATTGTCTCTTAATATTAAAGATGATTTATCTGGATATTTATCAGTAGAAACACTTAATAACATTAGAAGTGTTTATTATGAAAATGATGCGTTTTATTTAATAACATTTCCAGGTTCTCGTATTATGATTTATTTTGATATGAGGTCGGCTTTACCTAATGGAGCAGCTAGGGCTTCAATATGGAGAACAACTTCTGGAACATTATTTAATGCTTTTTGCAATACAGAAGATAGAAAACTATTGTTAGGTGTACCTAATGGTATAGCAGAATACTCAGGTTATTTAGATAATACAGCTACTTATGACTTTGAGTATTTAACAGCTGCTTCTGATATACAAGCACCTACTACTAATAAAATGTTAAAGACTGCTGAACTTACAGTTATAGGTACAGGAAATCAAGACTTTACATTTCAATGGGGTTATGATTATACACTTAATCTTAATTCACAAATTATTAATAGAGATTTTGGTACAACTACTTTATCTAGATACAATATGACATATAAATATAATATAGATAAGTATAATACTGTAGGATTAGGTGTTCAAGATTTAAGAGTACCTTTAACAGGATCAGGAAAAGTTTTACAATTTGGAGTTAAATCCACAATTAATAACGAAGCATTAAGTGTTCAGAAAATAGATGTATATCTTAAAACAGGGAAAACAATATAATGACAGCATATACTAAAGCCACTAACTTTTTAGCAAAGGATTCTTTACCAGATACAGATGCTGGAAAGATTATTAAAGGTTCAGAGTTTGATACTGAATTTAATAACTTACAAACAGCTGTAAATAGTAAAGCTAACAGTTTATCTGCTGCATTATCAGGTACTCCTACAGCTCCTACCGCAACAGCAGGTACAAATACAACACAAATAGCTACAACTGCTTTTGTAACTACAGCAGTAAACAATGGTTTTCCATCAGGTGGTATTATTATTTGGTCAGGTTCTTCAGGCGCAATTCCTAGTGGATGGTTATTATGTGATGGTAGTAATAGTACTCCAGATTTAAGAAATAGGTTTGTTGTAGGTGCTACTGATACTTATAATGTAGGAGATACTGGTGGTAGTGCAGATGCTGTAGCAGTAAACCATACTCATACTGCTAGTGTAACAGATCCAGGACACCAACATGGCTGGAGTTATAGTAATAGATTATTATATGATGCAGGAGGAGGAAACCCCAACACTCTTCCTGGTGGAGCTGTTAATCAAACAACAGCTTCTGCAACAACAGGAATAAGTGTAACAGTAAACCCATTGACTGGTGAAGATGGTACTAATAAAAACTTACCCCCATACTATGCACTTTGTTACATTATGAAAGCTTAATGCAAGATAAAGATATACAACGATTTTTAGAAAAGTCTAGAAGTGAATATGTAGATACAACCAACTTAATAGAAAATGAACATGGGTTTATGAGTTGGAAAATAGATGGAGATAAGTTTGTTTGTATTAATGTCTATGGTGATGGAGAGTATTGGGATAAGTATATGAACAAATTTGCTAAACAGTTAGGATGTAAAACAATTTTAGGTGGTACTTCACGTAAGAGTTATAAAGCATTTGTAAAGAAATATAATTTTAAACTAGTAGGCTATATATTTGAAAAAGAGGTAATCTAATGGGATCACTAATAGGAAGTATAACAGGAACAACTAAGGCAGCTAAAAGGGCAGCAGAAGAACAAAGACGTGCTGCTGATATGGCTAAGTATAAACCTTATGATGTAGAGGGATCATTTTATGGTGATGTTGCTTTTGGTCCTGATACTGTAAGTTATGAACTTAGTCCAGAGCTACAAACTTTTAGAGATTACTTTTATAATCAAGCTTTAGGTTTTCAACCTTCAGGACAAGAACAAAGGCTGTTTAGTGATATATCTCAAACAGGAGCAGATATATTTAGACGTGGTGCAGAAACTGATATAGGCACTGCAGCTCAAGATTATTATAATCAACAGTTACGACTTTTACAACCAGAACGAACAATGGAAGACATTCGTTTAAGAGAGAGCCTTTATGGAACAGGTAGAGGTGGTTTAGGAGTATCTTTAGGTACAGGTGGTTATGTTAATCCTGAACAATATGGTGCTTCACTAGCAAGAGAGATGGCTAATTTAAACTTAGCATCAACTGCTGAGGATAGAGCTAGACAACTACAACAACAAGATATATCAATGGGTACTGGTCTCTTTGGTTTAGGTAGAGAAATGCGTATGCAACCTATTACACAGTCTGGTAGTTTACTTGATATGGCTAGTAGTGTAGAACAAATGGGTATCATACCTTTACAATTAGGAGCAGACTTAGGTACTGCTGCACAGTCAGGACGAGTAGCTCAAGCTCAAGGATATGGTCAAGCTGCAAATACAAGATTGAACGCTTCTTTAGCTAACGCTGGTATGTTTACTAATTTACTAGGACAAGCTATGTCAATACCTAATTGGAGTAACATGTCTAATCCATTTAGTAGTGGTGGGTATACGGGTGGTGGAACATTTATGCCTGCTTCTTCTGGTTTTGCAGGATCACCTCATTTAAGGAGTAGAGTATAATGGCAAAAGATATTGTAGGTGGATTATTTGGATTGTCTTCAGATGAAATAAGAAGACAACAACAAGCTACTGACACTGGAGAAGCTTTAAACTTTGGTCAATTAATGCCTCAAGGTTATGGAGCAATAGGTGCTGGTTTTTCTAAACTAGGAGCTGGGGCAATTCGTGCTGGTAGTAGTCTACTTGGTTTAGAAGATGAAACACTTATGAAAGCTAAAGATATTGAACAAATTATAAAAGAAACACAATCAGACTCACCTACTGGAACTCCTCCTGCTGCTATATATAATAAATTATATGAGAAATTGTCAGCTAAAGGGTATACTAATGAATCTATGATGGCATTACAAAAAGCACAAGAAGCTGCAATTGCTTCTGAAGAACTAGATATTAAAGCTGCTTACTATGGTGATTTAAAACAAAAAGCAGTAGATGCTAATGTATTAAAAATAGAAAAAGAAATACAAGATGGACTTGAAAAAGCAAGATCAGACAATAAAACATTGCTAACTCAAAGTTATGCAAGTTTTGATCCTTTAAAACCTTATGGACAAGCAATAGCTAGTTTTGCAGAGCGTAATGATATATCTGATATAAAAGGTTTAACTAGCCAAGCATTACAAATATTTAATGAATTTGCTGGAGCTACTGCTGAAACTAAATATGGAACAGTACCTTTATATACCCCATTTGATGCTTGGACAGAAACTCAAAACTTTTTAAATGCTCATGTTATAGATAAAGAGTTTTGGTTTACAGGTAATAAACTTAATATGGAAGCTTTTAATGATTATTTTATACCTAAAAAAACTAAAAGAGAAGCAATGGCATTAAAAGGAATTAGAGATTTAGAAGTTCAAAGAGGATTAACTGCACAACCTGTAAATGTTATGTCTTCTAGTGTTGCTACAGAGACTCCAGTAACATCTACACAACCTGCAAATAAACCAAGTTTAGAAGATTTTTTAAAAGACTAATGGTAGACGTTACCTATAAAAACTTTGATTATGAAGGTGCAAAAAAAGCTGGTTATAGTCAAGAAGAAATTGTTGAGTTTTTAAAAACAAAAACATTAGAAAAATCTCCTTCCCTTAGTGTTTCTCCTACTAATACTGTAGCAGAGTCAGCTAAAATGTTTGCTGAAGATATGCTACAAGAGGGATTTGCTATAGGTGTGGCTGTTGATGAATTAGTTAAGCTTATTCTTACAGCAGGGGGTACTCTTAGTGACGGAATTTTAGGTACTGTTCGACAAGCTGCAGAAAAAAACCAATTAGTTCGTAAACAATTATTTAGTTTTTTACCTGATAGACTATCTGGATTAAATCCAATTACGGATGCTGATAGAACTCGTATAAAAGAGTTAACTACATCAACATTAAAAGGTACATTTGATGTAGAAGGAGCTTTAAATGCAGGGTATACTAGACAAGAAGTCGATGCTTTTATTAAGTCTAAGTCAGAAACTCCTACTAAAAAGCTATGGAGAGAAAAAGCAAAAAAATGGGAAGGGTGGATGGAAGGTGCTACCTTTTCTAATTTACCTATTAAAGCTTTAGATGAATACTATGAAGCTATAGGACAACGAGACTCTTGGGAACAGTTTAAAAATTATCAAAATAACGCAGTAGAAGATACTACTGTTATGAAAGGGTTTGCATTACTTGGTGAAAAACTTCAAGCTTCTTCTGAAGCTATTGAAGGACTAACAGGTATACCTAGTGAAGCTACCCTTGCAGCCTCAGAACTACTTTTATTAAAAGCTAGAGTACCTAAAGTAATAAGTGAAAGAGCTACTGGTCTTAGTGATAAAGCTATAGCTAAAGAAACTATTAGAAAAAAAGAAGAAATGGTAGGTCCTTTAGGTGAAAAGTATGACGTTACTAAAGAACGAAATGATTTTAATAACAAACGTTTTGGATTTATTTCAGGTATTGAAAAAGCACCCCTCTTAACTAAAGATCTTTCTGATCCTACTCAATTAGTTAATGACTACATCGTTGAAAAGAAACGAGATTCTCTTAATAAAACATTAAAGAAAATTGAAAATGAAAAAGAATTAATTGAAGCTACAGAAATGACTGTAAAAAATGCTAGTAAAATTGATGAAACCCATTCTATTCGTATATTACGCTCTGTTAGAAATGATTTAGGAATACCCTTACAAGGTTCAAAAGGTATTGAATCTTTATATAAAATTAGAGATTACTATGAATGGCATCCTAAAATAGGATATGCTCGTCCTAAATTAACTCCTAAAGAAATGAAGATTTATAAAAATACTTTTCAACCTTTAGGTAAATTACATAAACAATTTGCTAAAAAAATGCAAAAGTATGGCTTACTTGAACGTCCTGTTAAATTTGAAAAAGGGTTTAACTTTCTTTCTCGTATGAGAGAACGTCCTAAAAAATCAATTAAAGAAATGTTAACAGGAGATCGAGCAAGAATTCAAGATCCTTATGCAAGAGAAGTTCGTTCAGGAGCATCAGGAGCAAGAGAATACTTTGTAGCTGTTGATAAAAATGGTAAGCGTACTCCTTTTGGTTATACAAATAATGGTGCTACTATTTCTACATGGACTTCTTTTAAAAACAAAGAAGGACGTGCAGCATTTCCAATTAATAAAGAACTAAGTGATTTACAAAAAGTAGCTAAAACAGATGGCTCTGGACAAAAACTAGGGCAGTATACTATTAAAGAAGCTACTGCTAAAGAGCTAGAAGATGCTTCAGGATATATTAAGCATGTTGATCCCCTTGCTTCAGAGTTAATTCGACTTAATGAAATGGCTCAAGATATTCGATTATATGAATATAATAATTCAATAATGGAATCTCCATTTATAAAACAAGAAGTTTTCCAACCTACAACTAAAACAGCTATAGCTTCTGACGACTTTAAAGTTATTGCTGAAGATATAGGACGTATTAATGAGCCTTTAAGACAGCATAAATTTAAAGTTAAGACTGCTGAAATATTAGAAGATGCTTTTAGAACTCGTAAAGATAGCTATTTTACTATAGTTTCTAATGCTATGGTTAAAAATATGATGCTTAACTCTTTACCTCACATGCACAATGAGTTAATTCACTGGTATCTATCTAGAGGTATGATGCGTACTTTTGATCCTAGATCAATTGCTTCTTTTAGAAAAGAAATGATCGAAGCTACTCAAGATGTACTAGGACGTAGTGATTTTTATAAAAAGTTGCTTAAAGAAAATTCATCTATGATGGGTACTAATATATCTAATACATTATATATGGATAAAATCTTACGAGATACTACTAAATCTGTATTTCCTCCTAAAGATTTAAAAGGCTATGCTAACCTTACTGGTAGGTCTTTAGCTGAAGTTTATTCAGCTATATCTGACCATTCTAATTTAGCAATGTGGCAAGTACGAGATATACTATTTGTACAGTTAATTAAAGAAAAGATGCGAAAAGACAATATAGACATGAAAGAAGCTGTGTTTAGAGTAGAACAACACATGCCAACTTATCGTTTGCCTACTAGAATAGGAGAAAAACCTTTAAGACTCTTAGGAAAATTAGTTGGAAATGCTGAGTTAGGTTCTAGTATGGCTAGAAGTTTGTCTAAAACATTACAAAATCCTAACATTGTTATTTTTGCACGATATAAACATGGCATGATTAAATCTGCAATGAATACTGTTAAAGACTTGTATGGTTCTAAAGATATTAGAGGTTCTAGAACAGCTCAAAAACAAATTATGGATGGTATGGATTCTGCTTTAGCAATGGCTTCAGCTTTGTATGTAATATACCCTATGATGGATTATATCTTTAGTAATATTTTTGGTGATAATTCTGCTGTTATGAGACGAGCAGGATTCCTTCATATACTACAAACATTAGGTTATGTTACTGATGGAACTAAAGATATGAAAGCACTACAGCAAAACTTACTTACAGTTAATCCTGCAGCAATGTTACTGGGTGAAATAGCTTTAAATCAAACATATTACAATGGACAACCAGTTTATTATACAGATGATCCAGCTAGTCAAATAGTTGTTGACATAGGTAAAAAATTAGTAAGTACTATACCTCAAGTATCAGCAATAGCTACTTCTGGAGATGTTGATGGTAAATGGTTTGCTAGACAAATTGATGTAAAATTAAAAGGTTATGAAGGACAAGTAAAAGAAGATAGACGTAGACAACTTAAAGAAAAAGCTCGTCTTCGTAGAGAAGCAGAACGAGCAGCAGGTTTACGTTAATCTATATACCAAGCTAACTGTACTCGTACAACACCTACATCAATTAAACAATAACCTATACTCATATCATTAATAGTATTAGTAGTAAACTCTAGACCAAAGCCTATACCACATATCCAATGTAATGTAATATTCATTTATTTTCCCAGTGTACAAAAACACCTCTAAAATCACGCATATAAAAGCTTTCTTGTAGGTTTAAAGGTAAATTAATATAGTCTCTATGTAAACAACTACTATCAAACTCTGCATATCTTTCTGTTACAAACTCATGAGCTGTTTGACAATCTTGAAATGTACCAATATATTGGGGTTCTAAGTTTAAATAAATTACTAATATATAATCTAGCATAGTTCACTCTCCTAAAGGTGTTACTATCAAGTCTTTACGAATACATCTATAACCATTGTATTCTTTCTTACCTCTATAAAAAGTTTCGTAGTACTCACTTGCTTCTTTACAACTACTAAACGTAGCTTCATACTTTTCAGCAGGACCAAAGTTTCCTACAAAACTTAATATTAGTACAAATTCAGTTATCATATTATCTCACAAGTACCTCCTGTACAGGCTAAAGTTTGTTGTCCAATAGTATTATCGTCTTCTTCAATAAAGGATGTCCAATCTATATACTTTGGAGTATTTTTAAGTAAAGAGTTATATACTTCTTTAGTACAATCTTCATAAGGAGCTTGTTGGTATGTATGGTCACTATGAGGTAGGAAAGATACACCACTAATCTCATCAAAGTGTTTCCATACCCATGCTCCTACGTCTACCCACTCTTCATCTTTAACTGAGATAGTAACACTAGGTTTATGTTCACACCAGTGACGTTGATATATTAACCAGTTTTCTAATTGAGTTAGAGCAGACCAATCATTACGTAAGATAGCTTGTTTAGGTGCTTTCATAGGAAAGCTAAATACAGCAGTACTATCTGGACGATGTACTTCGTCTTCAACATATACACCTTTATCTTTTAAAAAATCGTAGATAGGATCTTTTTTATCCATTCTGATCCTACGTATGTAGTAGTCGTTGTGACGAGCATGAATCCCGCTAGCAGCATCAACAAGCTGGCTAACAGTACCACTCGGTTTAACACACGTAATACTTGCTGACGACGGTATTCCAAGTATTTCTGCGTACGTTTTATTTGTTTTTCTAGCTTCATCCCTTAACCTTTCTAACATTTTAGGATCAGGATTAGATGTAATTTTTGCATCCATAATCCCAGTTAATGAAACTCCTAACAGTCTTTCTTCTTCAGTATTAGTTTGCCATTCATGAGAAAGAAATTTAAAGTTAGAAAGTGTAGATTGTATTGTACCTAATATAGTAGCAATACGTACTTTATTTTGTAACGTTTTCTCTGTGTCATCAGCACGAATAACAACTTCTGAAAGATTACAGAATTGTTTATCACGTAAGATTATTTCCGAGCAGGGGTTTGTCCCGTAGTTTAAAGAGTTATTACGTCTACCCCATTTAGCTGCTTGTTTTTGTGCAGCAACTCTGTTAAAGATACCACGTTCACCAGACTTAGATTTAACTAAGGATAACCATTCTTCCATAAAAGTTTCTACATCTGGTTTTTCTGTGTAAGCTACACTATTGTTAGCTAAACCACGATGGGCATAGTCAGCCCACCAAGCTCCTATTTTAGCATCTCTCATACGTTTGTCTGTTAGATTAGATAGTGAAATCAAAGCACTACGTCTAACACCACCAACAACAACAATCTCACCGATCATACACATAATATCATGTACTTCAATAGAGGTTAGTTTTCTACCTTTAGCCTCATGAAACGTTTCTACAACAAAGTCAAATAAACGTTTAAGAGGTGCTGGTCCTGAAGCTCTACCACCAAAGGTTTTTAACCTAGCTCCTGCTGGTCGTACTTGAGAATAATCTATGGTAGGAATGTCTCCTTCCCATAGGCTAGATAAGAGTTTCTTGAAGGCTTTTGCCCATCCTAGTTTACTGTCACCTACTACGATGACATCTTCACACTCTTTAATGTCATTAGGAATTACAGGTAAGTGTGTAATTTCCTGACGTTCACAACTAAAGCCTACACCCGTACCATTCATAAGAATGTAGAGTGCCTCACTAAAGGCTCGTTTATTATTAACTGCCAAGTATGAACAGTTATAAGCACTAATATTATCTCTCTCACAGGCTTCTCCTGCTGTCATTAATAATCTCATAGAAGGCATAACTTCTAAATTTAGTACAGCCTTATGTATTTCTTTTAGTTCTTCTTTAAGACTAGGTACTTTAGTCTCAAGATAAGTAACTAATCTGTTAACTGTCTCTTCCCAAGTTTCACGTCTGTGTGCTTCTGGTATAAATCTAGCATACCTTGATGAAGCAATAACTTGTTGGTATACAGTAGGTAATTCAATCGTCATATTCGTATAGTCCTTCTTCTTTATTATCGTCTATTAGTAATGTAAGATGTTCTAAATTGTCTTCTATTTTATCTTCAAACTTATTTACAATTTCATCTGAAGTAATTTCAAGCAACTCAAGTAAAGATTGTTCATCTAACTTTTTTAATTCTTCACATACTTCAGGAAATGTAAGTGCCATAATCTTATTTACTTTCTAGTTCTTTTAGTAGTTCAGCATAATGGATTATTTTATCAAGATCCTTTATACCACCTTTTTCTCTCCATCGCATTGCATATTTAATTATACACCCTTCTATAAAAGGTATCTTGTTTTTATGAATAAATTCAATAGGTTGTATTGAAAACTTCATGTAGTGAGTGCCACCGATTTGTTTCTTTTTAGCTGGTATCATATTATAACATATCCTATATAAAAAGTCAAGTATTAAATTACTATAGCTGATTCTGATTTAGAACTTTGTGATCTATTAGATCTAGACCATGTTCCACAATCTTGACATTGATAACGAATGTATTCGTATCTAGCGTTTCTAGCTGTACCACGTTTGTGTAAGTGATGACTACCACAATTTGGACAGACTACTGAACTACTAAACATATTATGATTGGGATGTGTTTTAATCCATGCAATCATTTTATTATATACTTTTTCTAAGATAACAACATCATTCTTGTTGTATTTCTTCATGACCGACCATGCCTTTTTATCTTTCGCCATACATTGAATCCATAATTCATGACCAATATGTTTGACTTTCTTACCAACACCTAATGCTTGTGCAACATAGTCAAGCTTGTTACTAGGGAATTTAAACTTACGTCTTGATGTCCGTAGTAAATCAATCTCTTTGTATGGTGATGGTGGTCGTAGTCCTTGTAATAAGAACTCTTTGTTGAGCGTAGGTATATCAAACTTACTGCCATTGTAATGGATAACTGCATCGCACTCATCAAGCAAAGTATGAATACGTTTAATCATATTCTTATGAGTAGTTTCCATAACAGAATCAAACATAATCTCTGATTTACCTAACCACTTAGCTGCCCAGCACATAACATAACTAGACTCCATAAGCTGATTAAGTGAAACGTTTTGATTCCATAGTCCCCATACATGAGCTGTATTAGGGGAAGTTTCTATATCAAGTAATAGGATTTTCATTATTAAGTATTTCCTTATATTGTTTAATCCAGTCTTTACGACTGTCTAACCATTTGAATCCATTCTTAGTTGCCCAATCTCCGTAAGTAGTTTTACTTTTCTTAGAGATTTTAACAGAAGGATTCTGAAACAGAAAGATAATAATAACGTTAGGATTACTATCTCTAAACCAAATCATTTTCTTTCGTGTTTGTAAATCTAATTTACCCTTAGCTTCAAGATAAACTTCTTTTGTTTTATGAGTCTTGAAGTCAGGGATATAAGTTCTATATATTTGTGGTTGTATATATTTAAACTTGTCTTGTTCGTATGAACTTTGGTTAAAGTGTTTAACTAATAGTTTCCAAACTACAGCTTCGAATTTACTTTTGAATGTAGGAGTCAAACCTATCCTTCCAATTGTCTTCGATAGAACGTTTCATCCATAAACAAGTAGCATTACGTATGAATCTATCATCATCAGCGTATAGGTCTTGAACAATCTCAAACATTTCTTGTTCTGTTTCACAATTACCTAGCATGTTTTTTGCTTTTTTATCACCTAATCCTTTAATTCCTATTACATTATCAGCTTTATCGCCTTTAATACATTGTTCAAAGAATAAACGATTACCTTCTAACTCTGTTTGTTCAAGAAATAAGTCAGGTCTCTTCCATCCCTTACCACTTATTTCCCATGAGAAGTGATGACCAGGTACTTGTAATAAATCTTTATCAATAGTGCAAATAATAGTACCTTGTTCTTTCTGAAAGATAGCTAATGCGTCGTCAGCTTCTAATCCTTCAGGTGACATTTCTGCACCCATTTTTTTAATTGCATAGTCTTTAAGTTTTTGCAAGTGAACAGGTTTTACTGCTGTTCTATTTGCTTTGTAGGTAGGCAAGACATCCTTACGAAAGTTACTAGGTGATGAAATAAATGCACGATACTCTGTTGCTTTTACTTTGCCTAGTATACCATCAAGCATGTCTTGACATCTACTTTTAGCAATACCAAATGCCTCAGATTCAGCCGAAGAGGCTGCTCTGAAGCATACGATATCCATGTCAATAAGTGCTAACACTAAAACGGAACATCATCAGCAAGTTCTGAGAAAGCCTCGTCACTTGCTTCTGTAGTTGCACTACCTAATGAACCATGTAATACAAAGTGTTCATAAGTTTGTGCTAAGGCTACAACGTCTGCTGCGTTTAGTTTAGTACCATGTGTTGCTAAGGTAGCTACTGCATTAGACAAAGAGGATTGTCGAATAATCATAATCTGACGATCTGTTTCTGCACCTTGTGTTACTTTAGTTGCAGGTTTAGAAAGAGTAGGATCTTGCTTACCTAACCCTGTCCATTGCCAATAACCATTATCATCTTTTTCAGACATAATATCTACTGTATCTCCTTTCTGCCATGTTTGTGCTGCTTTAAATACTGCAGGATTACCAAATGACATTAACTTTTTAGACTGAGCCTGTCCTTGTTCGTTCTTATATGTAATCTCTAAGAACTGATAGGAACGACCATTCTTGCCTGTTTGTGTTTGCATTTGTCCTACATCAATTACTGTAATTTGCATTGACTATCTCCATGTTTTTCCAATCAGAACCTACTTGACACTCGACTCTCATTGGAAGGTTAAACTTAACTTTGAATAACTTTTCAAAGTTCTTAGGAACATCATTAAAACATTTATCAACAATGTTCACTATACTTATATTATCCCACACTTTAGGATTAAAGTCAAGTATTATAGAATCATGTACAGTATTAACCATTATAATTCCTTCCTTGTCTTTAAGTCTATTGTATAATGATACTCGTGCAATAGCCATTAGGTCTGCACCTAATCCCTGCACAGGATAATTTAGTATTCTTGTACGAGGGTACTTAACTTTTCCATACTTAGTTACTTCTGGTTCGTAGTAATAAGTTCTACCTGTAGGCATAATTAATTTACCATCTCGTTTAGCACGAAAAACTAACTCATCATGCCAAACTTGTAGTTGTTTGTATTTGTTATAAAACTCATTAATAATCTTTTGCCAGTAGTCTTCATTACCTACGTCTTTAAAGTTAGGATCGTTAGCATAGCTATAAGCAGAGCCTCCATAGATAAGGCGGAATACAAAGGTCTTAGCAATCAAACGACTTGGTAAACCAAAACGTTCTTGGTTGTCTGAGTGCATGTCTGTACCTTTCCATATCTCATCTATGGCTAATTTATCTTGAGATAGATAGGCAGCACCTACCCATTCAAGTTGTTTTGCATCTGCTTGTAATAACATTAGAGGTCTCCTAAGTCAGCTTCCTCTTGCATTAAAGGTGGTAAATCGGATATAACTTTTTCGTTATATCCGACTACCTCTGGAAGTTCTTCTTCAATGCCTACATAAAATTCTGTTTGAGCGGTAGGGATCGGTTGAATTATAACTTCCTCATCACCTCGTATATCTACAATTTCAATCTTGGCATCGTAATTAAGCCAGATTCCAAAGATTAACGTGGTGAAAAATGCTACAATTGCTATTACAATATGGGTGTTTCTTGTACGTAGTTCTTTATTGTTCATCTATTCTCCATATCTAGTTTTAAATAATGATTTAATTTCTCCATCAAAGTTTTGTAGATTAGGTTTACTACTGGATAGTCTCCCTGTACGTGCTACACATTGATTGAGTTGACCATGTAATACTCCTTTTCTCCAGTTCTGTTCATCAACAAGTTTGTTTAAACCTCTATAGTAAGTTGTCAATCTTTTGTCTAACGTTGCTCTAGTTTGTAACAAGCTAAGTATTTCTTTAGCATCGTTAGTAGGTAACTTTAATTGTTTAAGAGTACTCTCGTCTGTAGAGTAGTAACCTTCTTTAGCTAGTTCTGATTTAGGTAAAGGTGTACATAATCTAGGTAGTACTAAAGTTTTTTCTTCCCATTTGTATTTGATTTGTCCTTTTTTAAGACCTGTTTTATATACTCCAATCTCCACCTGTTCGCGGTATTTAATGTCTCCACCATAAATGAGAGCAGAAAGATGCTCATTACTAGAGGGATTGAAATCAGGATGATTATGGTGCTTATAAAGTCTTCTATCAAGTTTTCCAATTTGTTCTTCAAGTTCATTAGCGAGTACCTCACTCCAGTTGTAGTCATAAGTTATACCATTAAATTCCATTTCTTCTAATACAAGTAAGTCTTGATTATGTAAACTAATTAGTCGTAAGAGATGTGGTTGTTTATGTAAGTCTTCTATTTGTTTACGATAGACTTGTTCTGTAACAATAAGGTCTTGTCTAAGATAGTCAAACAATATATCTTTAGGTATGTTAGGTGTGTTAATACCATTGTTCCAGTATTCTTCTTTTACTGTGTCAAGTTTTTGTTCTATACCATAATGTTCTGCTACTTCATTTAGACTAGGGTAGGGTTTGTTTTGTCCTGTAAGAATGAAGTGTACAAGTTGACAATCCCATATCCGTTTCTTATTAAAACGTATACCATATTTACGTAGCCAGTGTAAATCAAACTTGATGTTAAACCCTACAAGAATATCCGTTGAATCTAAGGAGAGTTGAAGATTCTCCAGATTGTTCTTGTAAGGTTGTGCATCAAACTCAATTATATAAATTGATTGTGGTGAGTTATTGTAAGGAGTTGATGTAGTACCTACTAAACAAAGGCTATTGTTTTGGTCAAACGGATTACCTTTATTACTTATTGTAGTTTCAACATCAATAATTGTGTAGTTCATTTTTTCTCCTTACATAATCCTATTATATTAAACTCACCTGGATGGCTTCCTGCTGTACACCACCACTTATTATTATACCATACTTTTGCAGATTGTCCACACTTATTGCAAACTTTTTTAGCTTTATCATATTTCTGCATATCGAGCTACCTCTGGTTGAATGATGACTTGTGTTTGCCCATGTCGTAAATCAGGCAACGAATCTGTATCACCTAGTAGTTTATTTTTACTAATGTTAAGGTAACGTCTACGAGATGTGTTGTCTTGTTCTTTACCAATACCTAATATCCAATCAGCTTCTCCTTGTTTAGCTGTTTTACTACTGTCTACCATATCCATAGTTAACCAGAGTTTACCCTCTGCTTCACCACCTGCTTGACTAACAGCAATAACAGGTCCATATTGTTTAGAAAGTTCTCTTGCCCATTGGTAGATAGCTTTAAGTTCTAAGTCATTACGATCTGCTTTGAATCCTTTAATCTTATCTATCTGGTCAAATATAATAAGACCGGGATTGTATTGTTTTAATACAGCTTCAATACGTTTAGCATTTGATGAGTCATTAAAGTCAAAGATTTTAATGCGTCCTTCTGTAATGTCCATGTATTGTTTTGCATAGTGTGGTATATTACTAAACAATTGTTGTGTTTCTAATCCGAGTAAAGCTTGGTAACAACGGATAGCTACTTTCTTACCTTGCTCTTCGTTGTTAAACCATATAATATCTTTGTCAGTTTGAGCTACCATGTTAGTAATTTCACTAGCTAAGAAGGTAGTTTTACCAGTTTCAGGTCTAGCAAAGATAAATCCAAAGTCTCCTTGACGTAGTGAACCCATTGATTTGTTAAGCCAATTTAATCTCCAACGTAGTCCAGACTCTGCTACTTGTGATTGGTACAAGTCAGCAAGATCAGTAGTAATTGCTTCTGGTTTATCATCTTCTATATCGTCTTGTTCAAACTCTAAGAATTTGTCGAATAACTTTTGTATTTCTGTATTGCCGTCCTCTACGTCTAGTGCTATTTTAGCTAGACTACCTGCAAGACAGCGTGTCTTGTGTGTACGTAGTAGTTCGATAAGAGGTTCTGTAATTTCTTCTGTGTTGTAATAAAATACTTCATCAATAAGGTCTTTAAGTTCTTGTCGTTCTGATGATTGTAATAAATAATTATTATTATAACTAATTTCTAATTGTTCTTTTGTAATACTATTAGTATTATATTTATTATAGTAACTATCAATACTAATAAATAATTTATATAAGTTAGTATAATTAGTTTTAATAAATTCTAAATTAAGATACTTATAATAATTACTATATAACTCTTTGTCTTCACAAAAAAGTTTAGCTATTTGTTTTTCAACCATTTTAAAATCTCTCCTTTACTATATTCTTTTGGATCTGCTGCAGTTATAACTACACTCGCAGCGATGCTTTTTGCTTTTAAATTATTCTTAATCTTAATTGCTTGTTTAGCTTTATCACGATCTAACCATATTGTAACAGGTTTTTTTGAAGCTGTCAACTTTTGTTCTAACTCAGTAGAAACTGTTGATCCTAATAAAGGGATAGCACAGTAGCCTTCGTAACGTAGTCGAGCAACTTTAATTGCAGAGAGTACATCTTCAACAAGTACAATCTTATCTCCTTTGCCATAAACTATAATAGGTTTTTGTCCTTGTGATTTGTATTTAGCTCCATCAGAAAAGTTACGTCCTTGCCAGTAGTTTCTACTACGAATAAGTACTAAAACTTTATGTAATGGAGACCATTCCATTTTGTATTTTATTGCATCTTCGCTGGAGATGTCGTATTTTAGCAACCATTTCATAGCTTTTTGTGGAATATCTTTGATGGTAGTAATCATTTCAAACTCTTTAATTATAGGTTTATTATTGAAACGTTGACGTAGGGAATTAAGATCATTTTTAATTTTATTATAACCGCAACCAAAGCAATAGTAATTGTTAGTATACTCTGCTAGGTTATCTTTACTGCCACACTTAGGGCAAGGGTTATGTCCTAGAAACTGACTCATGATTCTCCTTAGTTTTAATTCATACAAAAACACAATACAAATGTTAATAAGTATGATATAATATACATATAGAATGAAAATTTATTTTATTAATCTAAACGAAAGGAACTATACTATGTGGACAACTCCATCAGCTACTGAAATGCGTTTTGGTTTTGAAGTTACAATGTACGTAATGAACAAATAAGGAAAGGGGATTACTCCCCTTCCTCTACTTCATCAAACTCATCAACATCACCTCTTAAATCTTCACGTTCATCTGCATTTAATTCTCTTTGTATACTTTGAAAACAAGTATTACATAGGTCTACATATTCACCAGTAGTAGCAGACTTCCTAGTCGATTCAAAATCTGATAGTTGTCTATCACAAGCAATACATCTCATAAGTTTTCCTTTTCGTATTGATGTATTGTTATAGTAACATAGATTTTAAACCTTGTCAAGTTCTTTTTCTATAAAAGGTTTAGTTCCCATTATAAAGTCGAAAGCTTTTTGTGCTAAGGCACTAGCTTTCATAATATTTTTAGTATCTTTTTCAAGTACTTCTAACCAAGAGTTAATGTACTCTGTGTGTTGTAGTTTACCTTCAACACCATTGGCATTACATAACATAGCAGCACCTAGTTCTGCTACAAGTTCTTCAAAAGCATAAGCTTTGTCTCCGAACCTATTGTTTAAATCTCTATTAAGGCGTTTCTTATGTCCTGTCCAATGTGTAAGTTCATGAAACGTAGTTGCATAATAATCTTCTGCAGTTTTAAACTTTGTAATTTTTGGTACTTGTATTAAATCCATACTAGGTATGTAACAAGCTTTGTCATAACCTACTTGAAGTTCTGCACCAGTGCGTTTAATAACTGTGTCGCAATTATCTTTACGAAACTTTACTTCTTCTGGTTCAGGTAATGGTGACATACCCTCAACGTTATCACGATTGAATACGTTGTATGATCTAACCATTTTCCACCAATGTTCTTTACCTTGTTCATCTACTTTAGACATTGGTTTATAAAAGATAATAGGAACAGACTTAGCACCTTTCTTAATAGGTTTGTCTAGTCCTGTTATTTGTTTGGCTTGATTGTATGTCATCCAATAAGGAGACATACCATGCTTCTCATCTGTGTTCATGTTAAGCCACATCCAATTAAATCCTGAGTACTCATGACCAGTAATAAGATTACGTGGTCGTGTAGTTTCCCATGACTTAATCCATTTACCTGGATTACTACGTAGTTCTTCTAATATCTTTTGTGTTACTTGTTTTGCTACTTCTGCTGAGTTCATAAATTCTCTCCTACAAATTTAATTCGATAGTTTTCCCTGTCAGGTACGTCAGGCACAAAATCATTATAAAAGTCCTCAAGATATTCATCAAGGAATGAGTCAAGACAGTCAAGAGCATCGCTGAAAGTTTCAAATGTCTCAGGTACTCCTTCACACGTCCAAACATTTTTCCACCCTTCGCAAAGGGTATATGTTTGTATTTCATACATGTTAATATTCCTCTCTTGAGAGTTCTTTTACATCATAATTACAATTAGTATCTTCTAAATTAGTATCAGTCATATACTCTGTAGCATATTCTTGAAATAATTTAATAGCTTTATTTTGACATGTAGCATCAATAGTAAATTTCCATACTTGTTCTTCTATAACTTCAAACTCAAATTGTTTCATAAGCTCTCTCCTAAAGGTTTACCAAATCTAAACAATTCATTTTTATTTACAAGAAATGCTTTCTTAGAAGTAGTATCTCCTTGTCCTATAAATTCTCGATATTGTAATTTATTTAAAAAGATACAACGAATAATATCAATAGGTTTTATTATAATTTTAATTACATTATCACAAAGAATCCAGTAGTCTGCTGTTGTAGTAAGTAATGCTGAAGGTTTATTAAACATTTCTATTTCAATTACAAAGTTATTTGTTTCATGACTCATAGGATCATATTTAATTTCAAAAGATTTATGAATCTCTGGTATCCATAAATCATAACCTTTGTAAGCATCAATTAAAGTTGCACATTTATATTTTTTACGTGCAATTTTAAGTACTTCTTTTTCTACTTTTAAACCACGATTTAAATCAGTATTAAAAGTATTCATTAAAGATTCTCCTTATCATGATGATTAATAACAATAAATAAAAGAAAAGCCTATGGTTAGGGTAGTAACTGCTAATTTAACCTAACTATCCTTGCACATAATGTGAGCAGTTGGATATACATAGACTGAGCAGGATGTGTTGTTCTGGGTATCACTGCCATTATTACCCCGTTAGCAGTCTACTGCTATCTTGGTTAATTTTAGCTGCAATGGCGGTAGCAGCAAGGTATTAACCACACCTAATCACCTAGATTCTTTCAAAGATTCACCATCAGTTAGTCTAGGTAATATCTACATCTCCTTTTTCAGATTGTTCTAAGTCATACTCTTGTTGACCTATTAACTTACGATATAAATAATCTTCCATAATTTGTTCTTGTTCTTGATCTAAACGTTCAGTCATTTTCGTGATCTCCATGTGGTCCGTTGTCAAACTTTTTACGTGCATATTTACTAGCTAATAGACTAGCTACATTATGAGAGTAACCAGCTTCAATATAAATATGATAATACATTTCCCAATAACTTTCTAGTATTGCATCATTTCCTTCGTGACTCATGATAGTTTTTCCACAGTATTAATATCAAAAGAACCCCCACTAATACATTCATTATGTATATCTTCTGATAAAGTTTTATAAAATACTTCTTTAGCATGTTGGTAAGACTCAGCTTCTACATTACATTCGTAGTTTATAAGTTCACTAGCTTTGACTTTAAATTTCATACACAATCTCCTAAATCTTTTAACGTTGTTTGGAAGACTTTTTTTAGTTTAGTCTGTTCGTTTTCTTTATGTTTATCATATAATAAATCAAAGATTTCGTCAAATGCTAGTTTAGATTCTGGACTGAGGTTATGGTATGATTGAGACACCCTAGTAATCCAGACATTTAGGTTTGTAAATTCTTTGTCAGTAAATTGAATAGGCATGTTATAAGACTCCGTTGTTAGTTAGGTTTGATAAATAATTACATTGACTTAGTAAAATATCTCGTCTAGGTTTAGTAGATGTATGACCATATTCATCAGCTTTAGGATAACGATTGTATTGTTTAAAGAAATAATAACAATACATTAACTGTAGTTCATCAGTAGATAGTTCTTTTAGTTTTGGATTAACAAACATAATATCTCCTAGTAAATAAATAAATTTAAAATGCCCTAGTATGACCGACCATTAGGTTTTGGGTTTTAATTATAATAGTATGAGCGAAGCGAATACATTATTAATCCGAGCGAAGCGAGGATTTTTTTAGAAAAAAATAAAGGGGTTATTGCTAACCCCTCTATCTATTATACTGCGTTACGCAATGCTAACTTCTCTTCAAGTCTTACAGAGGAAGCCGTTGTTCTATTGGCTTTGACTTGTAGTTCTCGTTGTTCTTTGGTTAGCGGTTTTTGCCATTGCATTCCTGTAATTTCTTTATAGAGTGCTTTGCAGTCTTCAAAGAATTGTCTTGCAGTTACTTCTGATACTTCTTGACAATCGATATATTCAATCTGACCTTGCAAAGCTTGTTCGTGTGAATCTGAACCAGCATAAGCAGATTCGGAAAACTCTTTTGCTTTGGTATAGAGACTTGCAATATAGTTGGTTTTTGATTGAGCATAATAATATGCATTAGTTGTGATTCCGTTAAGAATCTCAGCTTGGCAATTCTGATGCTCTAGGTTGTTTTCTTTTTGATATAAAGTTACGTTATCATTTGGAAAACTATTAATTAATTGTTTAAGTTGTTTCATGTTACTCTCCTTGTATAAAGTTATTAAATGTTTCTTGTAAGGCTTTTTGTCTTGCTTTGGGTAGCTTACTAAACCCATCGATAATAGCAATGACTAACTCTTGCTTACTACTATCGTTGCTTCTTAATGCTTCTATCTCTTTAGTACTCATGTTGCTCTCTCCTTAGTTAAACTTACATAAATGAAGACGTTATATATTTGTTTTAGTCAGGATATTATAACAAATAAATTGTAATATATTTGTAATAATTTGTAAATGAATTGTAACAGTTTGTTCTTTTCTTATAGACAAACTTAAAAACTATGGTTGCATAACTATACAATTGTTATTGATTACATAGTTATTTAGTAATGTTATTAGATATAATTGATCGTAACGTTATGCAGTTTTTAAGCAGTAGCATACAACAATTTTGGTATCATGTATTTCTTGAAAATAATTATAATAATCAATAATTTCCCTAGCATTTATTATAGTTTATTATATTATATAGCAAGGATATAATTAATAGTTATATAGTTAGTTATATGTACCATAATAAACACATACATTAATCAATTAATTAATTAATAATTAGTAATAGGGGGGGTATAATTAATAATGGATGGTAATATATATAGAACCATGATAAATATATGAGAGGGAAATTTGACTATTTACATAAAATTGCTTGACAAATCTTAAAAAATATGCTATAATATTCGTATAATAACAAATAATTAATAAGTTACTGAGTTTCCATCGTAACTTTAGTTAACTAATAGTACTAATAATACTATTAATTAGTAGTACTCGTAGTTATTTAGTAACTACTCGTACTAATAGTTATTATAATATTATATAATTATTGATTATTAATTAATAATAATTATATTTCTTTGTTTAATTTAAAAAAAGGATTTAACTATGACAACATTTGACAGTGTTTATAGCACAACATTAGGTTTTGATAAACTATTTTACAACGCAGAGACGTTCTTTAACAATCATGACAAATATCCACACCATAACATCGTTAAAGTAGACGACCTAACGTACAAAATAGAGTTAGCTCTTGCAGGATTTACAAAAGAAGACGTATCAGTAGACCATATTGAAGGGACACTCCACGTAAAGGGTGGTAAAGACGAGCAAGACAAAGTAAACTACTTACATAAGGGTATAGGTTCTCGAAGATTCCACAAGTCCTTTAGACTTGCAGATACAATAGAAGTAAAAGAAGCTACTTTTAACAATGGAATTTTGATAATTGAGTTATATAATAACTTACCCATAGATAAGCAACCTAAACACATAAAGGTAAATTAGTGGGAAGACGATCCATTGCAGCACAAAACGAAATACGAAATAAAAGTGGTTTACGTCTTGTAAAAAAGGCAGAGCCTAAAAATACTGCTATACTACCTAACAGTAAGAAAGCTAGAACACAAGAGATACTAGCTGAAATGATGGGTAAGAAAGGCAAGAACGTAGTTCGTAAAGTATTAGACAAAGCACTGAATGACGATGACCAAGATCAGATGGCTTGTCTTAAACTTGTGATGGATCGTTTACTTCCTTCTGACTATATACAGAAAATGAAAGGACAAGGTAATCAGATTCAGATTAATATTACTGGTGTTGATACTTCTAGTATTGAGTCTGAACCTATTGAAATGGAAACCGACAATGGCAGTTGACTTTAATATAATGTCTATCGTGCAACGCAACATGATGACTCCTCAAGAACAAGCACAAAGTCTTTTCTTACGCCCTACACGTAATCCAGAGGTTACTCCTGTAGCTGATCCTACCTTTACACCCATTGCAGTAATTCCTAAACCTTATAAAGCATCAACTTATGGTGTGCCTCAAGAACCTAAACTACAACAAGAACTGTTGTATGAGCGTCCTCCTTTACAAGAATCCAAACCTGTTTCATTTTTAGAAACAGTAGCTAATGCTATTATACCTTCTGCTGAAGCAACTGAACTACCTAACGATTCTTGGGATAAAGCTTTAGTAGAAAAACAATTATATGATCGAGGTAATACAATTATTTCTGCTTTAAATGGTTTTGAAAATGTAATGCCTTCTGTATATAAATGGGAAAAAGGTTATCAACAAATGAAAAATGATTCAGGTAACTACACTAGTTCAGGTAAACTTATAGGAACTAATAAAGGCATTAGTGCTAAAACACTAGAAAGTTATTTAGGTAGAGAGCCTACAGTTGATGAAATGAAAAACGTAGATCAAGAAACTATAAGTAATATTTATAAAGATGAATTTTATAATAAATATAAAATAAATAAACTTCCAGTAGAATTACAAAAAGTAGCTATGCACGCCCTTGTAACTGGTGGTCCTAAAACTATTAAATACCTTCAAGAATTAGCAGGAACAGATCAGGATATGATAATAGGTGAAAAAACTATTAAAGCTATTAAAGATAAAGGTATTACTGCTGAACAATTAAAAAATAAAATACTTTCTAAATATCAAACATTTGATCGTTGGAATGACTTTGGAAAAGGTTGGACTAATAGATTTAATGATTTAATATGACAGATTTAAATGTAAAGCTTCACGATAAACAACGTGAAGTTTTTGATGATAACCATCGTTTTAAAATAGTAGCAGCAGGTAGACGTTTTGGTAAATCTCGTTTAGCTGCTTGGCTTTTACTTATAGAAGCATTACAAAGTACAAGCAAAGATGTTTTTTATGTAGCACCAACGTATCAACAAGCAAGAGATATTTTGTGGGGTTTACTTAAAGAACTAGGACATGAGGTTATTAAGTCGGCTCATGAGAATACTTCTGTGTTAACTCTTGTTAATAACAGAAAGATATATCTTAAAGGAGCAGATCGACCAGATACACTTCGTGGTGTAGGTTTATGTTTTTGTGTAATTGATGAATACGCAGACATTAAACCTAATGTATGGGAACAGATTCTTAGACCTGCGTTAGCTGATGTACAAGGTAAAGCATTATTTATAGGAACACCTAAAGGTAGAAATCATTTTTATGATTTATATAAATATGCTGAAGGGAACAAGGATGAAGAATGGACTAGCTTTCACTATTCATCTTATGACAATCCTTTAATACCTGCAAGTGAGATTGACGCAGCAAAACGTTCTATGTCTTCTTTTGCTTTTAGACAAGAGTTCTTAGCTTCGTTTGAAGCAGCAAGTAGAGACATATTTAAAGAGGAATGGATTAAATATGATGAAGAAGAGCCTAAAGAAGGTCGTTACTTTATTGCAGTGGACTTGGCAGGTTTTGTTAAAGTGGACAAAATGGCTTCTGCTAAAAATAAACAGTTGGATGAAACAGCTATTTCAATTGTTAAAGTAAATGAAGAAGGATGGTGGGTAGCAGAAATAAAACATGGTAGGTGGGACATTAAAGAAACATGTAGTCAAATAATGTCAGCAGTGTTACACTATGAACCTACTGCAGTTGGAATTGAAAAGGGTAGTTTAAAAAATGCAGCACTACCTTACTTAATGGATTTAATGAGAAAGCATAATCATTACTTTAGAATTGATGATTGTACTCATGGTAACCAAAAGAAAACAGATAGAATAGTTTGGGCATTACAAGGTCGTTTTGAACATGAACAAGTAAAACTAAACTATGGAGATTGGAATAACGAGTTTGTAGATCAGTTAGTAAACTTTCCAAACTCACAGTTACACGATGACTTAATTGATTCACTTGCATACATAGATCAAATACAAACAGTAGATTATGCAATGGATTATGAAGACGAAGAATATGAAGTACTTGATTTAGTTGCTGGATATTAACAGAGGAAACTTATATGGCACATAACTTAGTTGATTGGATCTTAGGACACACAGAGGAGTGGAAAGATCATAGAGATCAAAACTATTTAGAAGACTGGAAAGAATATGAACGTCTTTGGAGAGGCGAATGGGCATCTGAAGATCGTTTACGTGATTCAGAGCGTAGCCGTATTACATCCCCCGCACTACAACAAGCAATTGAAAACCACACTTCAGAAATAGAAGAAGCTGTCTTTGGACAAGGCGATCATCTTTTTGATATTGAAGATGATATGAGAGATCAGAATCCTCAAGATGTTCAATACATGAAAGGCTACATGAAGGAATGTTTTAAAAAGAACAAACTTCGTAAAGCTGTTGGAGATGTACTACTACTTGCTAGTATCTATGGTACAGGTATTGGTGAGATTATTCTTAAAAAAACTAAAGAGATCGTTCCTGCTACACAAGACATGCCTGAAATAGATTCTATGGCAGTAGGTACAAAATCAGTAGAAAAAGTTAATGTTACTCTTAAACCTGTAAGTCCTCAAAACTTTATTATTGATCCTACTGCTACAGGCATTGATGATGCTATGGGAGTAGCTATTGAAGAGTTTGTATCTGCTCATCACATTGCAGATCAAATGAAAAAGAAAATATATAAGCAAGTAAAAATTAATGCTGATCCTGCTTCTGATTCTGATTTAGAAGCTAGTTGGATTGACGAAGAATACAATGATGACAAAGTAAAATTAGTTCGTTACTATGGTTTAGTTCCTGAAAAATTACTTGATTCTTCAGAAGGAGATGTAGACGATTTATTTGAAACAAATGAAACTGATTCTTTAATGGACGAATATGGTGACATGGTAGAAGCTGTTGTTGTCATTGGTAATGATGAACACATACTTAAAGCTGATCGATCACCATACATGATGAAAGACAGACCAATTATTGCTTACCAAGATGATACAGTTCCTAATCGTTTCTGGGGTAGAGGTGTAGCTGAAAAAGGTTACAACATGCAAAAAGCAATTGATGCTCAGTTACGTAGTCATCTTGATGGACTAGCATTAACTACAGTTCCTATGATGGGTATGGATGCTACACGATTACCTCGTGGTAGTAAATTTGAAGTACGTCCAGGTAAGTCAGTACTAACTAATGGTAATCCTGCTGAAATTCTTATGCCGTTTAAGTTTGGAGCAACAGATGCTTCTAACGTAGAAACAGCAAGAGTTTTTGAAAACATGTTATTACAAGCAACAGGTACTTTAGATACAGCTAACATGATGAGTCAACCACAAGGTGGACAAATTTCTATAGCTATGTCAGGAATTCTTAAAAAGAATAAACGTACTCTTGTTAACTTTCAAGATCAATTCCTTATTCCCTTTATTGAAAAAGCTGCATGGAGATTTATGCAGTTTGATCCAGAAAACTTCCCAGTACAAGATTGGAAGTTTGTTCCTAGTTCAACACTAGGTATGTTAGCTAGAGAAGTAGAACAACAACAATTTATTAATATACTTAAAACACTTGGTCCTAATAGTCCTATTACTCCTGTGTTAATGTTAGGTATTGTTAAAAATTCTAGTCTACCTAATCGTCTGGAAATGCAACAACAGATTGCTAAAACAATGCAACCTAATCCACAACTACAACAAATGCAACAAGCTACCCTACAAGCTAAAATGCAACAAGAACAAGCATTGGCTGCTAAAACTATGGGTGAAGCTAAAGAACGTGAAGCAATGGCTCAAAAACATATGGTGGAAGCACAGCTTGAACCTGACCTTGTTAAGGCTAAACTAATGGCAGCTATCTCTACAAACTTACCAGAAGAAGACGATATGATTGCTAAAGAGTTTGATAGACGAGTTAAAATTGCAGAGTTAATGCTTAAAGAAAAACAAATCGATTTAAAAGAACAAGATATGCTAGACAATAAAGAAATTGTTAGATTGCAGATGGCAAAGAAATAGCTTGACAAACTTTTAATTTTATGTTATAATAATTAGTATATGGCAATAGAAAAAGATTTACAAGAGTATTATGAAGCTCGATTTGATATGATGGCTTCTAAAGGATGGAAACAGTTTATTGAAGATACTCAAAATCTTTTTGATAACTATAACCAAATAACATCGACTGATAGTTTAGAAGAATATCATAAACGTAAAGGTCAATTAGATATACTCCAATGGATTCTCTCATTACATTCTGTGAGTGAACAATCTTACGAGGAACTACAAAATGAAGAAACTCTTTGAGTTTCAGTGTTCTCATTGTAATCACTACTTTGAAGAATTAACTGAGTACACTAAAACACTAACATGTCCTTCTTGTGGCAAAGAGGCTGATAAACTTATCAGTACACCTCGTGTCCATTTAGAAGGTCATTCAGGAAGCTTTCCAGGAGCTGCGATGTCTTGGGAAAAAAAGCGTAAACAAAAACTCGCAGATGAAAAGAAGAACGCTAACACGTAGCCGAGTTAGTAATTCTTTCCTAAAATGCTATAACGCACAGGAGAAATAATATGGCAGAATTAATTGATGAAGTTTTAGAAAATGAACTGGAAGCCTCTAGTTTAGAAGAAGAAAAGATTGAAGATTCTACACCAGAACAACCTCAATCAGAACCTGAAGCTAACGAGGAGACAAAGCCAGAAGATGATCTACCAGAGAAGTATAAAGGTAAGTCTTTAAAAGACATTATAACAATGCACCAAGAAGCTGAAAAGTTAATTGGTAAGCAAGGTTCTGAAGTTGGTGACTTACGTAGAGTGGTAGATGACTTTATTAAAACTCAAACAGCAAAAGATTCGGAAAAGGCGGCTAAAGAAACAGAAGCAATTAGTCCAGATGATTTTATAGATGATCCACAAAAAGCAATTAATAAGGCTGTTGAGAATCATCCATCAATCAAAGAAGCAAAAGAAAGTGCTAAAGCTATGAAACGTTCTGAAACTCTAGCAAAGATACAACAAGAGTTTCCTGATGTTCAAACTGTAGTACAAGATCCTAAATTTGCTGAATGGATTAAAGCCTCACGAGTTAGAACTGAATTGTTTACACGAGCAGAAGTAGATTATGATTTTGATTCTGCTAAAGAATTATTAGATACTTGGAAAGAGAAACAAAACATCTCTAAAAAAGTAGCTGAAACTTCTAAAGTAGATCGAGAACAACAATTAAAAGCTGCAGATGTAGGTAGTAATAGTTCTACAAGTGAACCTGTTTCTAAAAAGAAATATCGTCGAAGCGATATTATTAAACTTATGCAAACCGATCCAGATCGTTATGACTCCATGTCTGAAGAGATTATGACAGCATACAGAGAAGGACGGGTTATTTAACTTTTAGAAAGGAATTATTATGGCATTAGGTTCAAATCATGTAACCAATACTACTGCCGCTACTTTTATCCCTGAGATTTGGTCCGACGAGGTTATTGCTGCTTACAAAAAGAATTTAGTAACAGCTAACCTTTTCAAAAAAATCTCTTTTAAGGGTAAAAAAGGCGACACACTACACATCCCTAAACCAACACGTGGCAATGCTTCTTTAAAAGCAGCAGAAACTCAAGTAACATTGATTGCAGCTACTGAAACAGAAGTACAAGTAGCCGTAGATAAACACTACGAATACTCACGTTTGATTGAGGATATTACAGAAGTACAAGCACTTACATCTATGCGTAGATTCTACACAGACGATGCAGGTTATGCTTTAGCAAAACAAGTTGATACTTCTTTAGTTCAACTAGGTCGTGGTTTTAATGCAGGAGCAGGTACTGCTGCTTATGATAAAGCGTTTGTTGGTTCAGATGGTTCAACATTATATGTTGCAGCTTCTAACAACGAAGCAGCTTTAACAGATGCAGCTATCCGTAGAACAATTCAACGTCTTGATGACAATGATGTTCCAATGGATGGACGTTTCTTATTAATCCCACCATCAGCAAGAAACACATTAATGGGTTTAGCTCGTTATACTGAACAAGCCTTTGTAGGTGAAGTAGGTAATAACAACACAATCCGTAATGGTGAAATTGGAAACCTTTATGGTATTCCAGTATTTGTTTCTTCTAATTGTGATACAACATCTGGCTCAGGTGCTGCTCGTGTAGCATTAATGGGACATAAAGACTCAGCTGTTTTAGCTGAACAAGTTGGTGTTCGTTCACAAACACAATATAAACAAGAATACTTAGGTACTCTTTACACTGCAGATACTCTCTATGGTGTTAAAGAACTACGTGATGACGCTTGTTTTGCATTAGCAGTTCCTGCTTAATGTTTGGAAGTCCCCCGTTCTGGGGGACATTCCTTTACTTAGGAGATACAAATGATATTTAAATGTAAAAAAACAGGTAATACAGTAGAGTTTACAGCCGAACATGATGTAGTGGCTATGAAACAACATCCAGATTATGAAGTCGTAGAAGAACACAAAAAAGAAACCAAAAAGAAAAAATCATTTTTTAGCTCAGAGGATTAATAATGGCTATTTATCGAGGTCCAGGTGGATCAGGTGATGCTACTACTGATGCCCAAAACGAAGGAACTATAGCTAGTAATAAAGCCGCAGAAGCGGCAGCAAGTGCATCGGCAGCTGCAGCTAGTGCCTCTAGTGCTTCAACGTCAGCAACCACAGCAACCACACAAGCAACCAGTGCAACAACCAGTGCAACTAACGCTGCTACCTCAGCTTCTAATGCAAGTACCAGTGCAACAAATGCAGCAACAAGTGCTTCTTCTGCTGCTACAAGTGCCACTGCTGCTTTATCTTCACAAGAGGATGCAGAAACTGCCGAGACTAATGCTAGTGCCTCAGCAACATCCGCAGCTAGTTCAGCTACTTCTGCCTCAACATCAGCTACAACGGCTACTACACAAGCAGGTTTAGCTTCTACATCAGCTACAAACGCAGCTACATCAGAAGCTAATGCTGGAACTAGTGCAACAACAGCAACAACTAAAGCAAGTGAAGCAGCAACTTCTGCTTCTAATGCCTCAACATCTGAGACCAACGCTGCAAGTTCTGCGTCAACTGCCTCAAGTGCTGCAACTACTGCAACGACTCAGGCAAGTAATGCAAGTACATCAGCAACAAATGCTTCAACAAGTGAAACTAATGCAGCTTCAAGTGCAAGTGCAGCAGCTACCTCAGCAACAAATGCCGCAACTTCTGAAACTAATGCAGCCAACTCTGCTTCAGCAGCATCTACTTCTGCAACCAATGCTGCTACATCTGAAACTAATGCTGCGGCTAGTTATGATGCTTTTGATGATCGTTATCTTGGTGCTAAGTCTTCTGCACCTACAGTAGATAATGATGGTGATGCTTTATTAACAGGTGCTATATATTGGAATACAACTAATGACCAGTTATATGTATGGACAGGTAGTGCATGGAATGAAGCTGCTTTTTCAATATCAGGATCAGTAACCTCATTTAATACAAGAACAGGTGCAGTGACATTATCTGCGGCTGACGTGAATACAGCTCTTGGTTCAGATGCAGTACTTGATTCAGACATTGGTTCTACAGTTCAAGCATACGATGCAGACACAGCTAAACTAGATGTCGTACAAACATTTACCTCAGCACAAACATTCTCTACAGACACTACCATCAACGGACTCACTGTAGGTAAAGGTGCTAATGCCGTATCTAGTAACACAGCTGTTGGTTTCCAAGCATTGTATGATAATACGACTGGGGCAAGACTAACTGGACTAGGTTATCAAGCATT